>LDZS01003195.1_pt1 | contig 26651 bp, 26 predicted proteins | sample 615471 | NCBI WGS metagenome assembly LDZS01 (sample SAMN03408295, study PRJNA278302) | terrestrial metagenome | isolation source: oil reservoir sample K3 | place: USA: Alaska, North Slope, Kuparuk formation | collected 2013
CCTTCTCATTGCAGCTGCGGCGCTCTTTTTGTTGGGCAGGTATCTTCAAAGGATTATGAAACGGCGTAGAGTTAGTGGGATATAGTTTATTGACAATTTTGTATACCTGTATATAATGTAAAATACAATAAGTTAACTAAAGGCTATAAAAATAATTAATAAATCCAAAGGAGGGGATTCAGAATGATTAAAAGATTTTGTTCACTGTTCTTTTTGAGTATGGCACTGGTTCTCCTGACGACTTGTGCCTTTGCCGCAGAATATCCTGCTCAGCCTATCAAGATCGTGGTTCCTTATGCAGCGGGCGGAACGAGCGACATCCAGACGAGGATCATGTCTAAGTATATCAAGGAATATTTGGGCCAGGATTTCGTAATAGTAAACATAGCCGGCGCTGGTGGAGGCATAGGCAACAGGGAGGTTTTAAACGCTGCGCCCGATGGCTATACCGTCCTCTTTCAACATCAATCGATGTTTTCCAACTATCTCACTGGCGTCTCGGACTTCACTTACAACGATTTTACGCCCGTTTGCCTCGCCATAAGAACTAATCGCATATTTGTCACCAAACCCGATGCTCCATGGAAGGATCTGAAGGATGTGGTAGAAGACGCGAAGAAGCGCCCCGGCCAGATAAGGCTCGGCGCAGAAATCGGGGCCACCAGTCACTTTCAAGTTATGCCGCTTCAGATAATGACGGATAACGCCTTCGTCCTCACGGCCAGCAAGGGCGGCGACATGGACAGGATTACCAAGATTATGGGCGGCCACATGGATCTGAGTGTCGTGGCTCTCTCCTCGGTGGTATCATATCTAAAGTCCGGAGAACTAAAGGCGTTAGCCGTAACGTCTGCGGAAAGAGACCCCTTCCTGCCAGATGTGCCGACTGCGAAAGAGCTCGGCATAGATGCAATCTTTATGCAAGACACAGGCTTTTACATGCCGGCCAAGACCCCAGAAGACATAGTGGCTACTTTCTCTAAGGCGATAGGCGAAATGTCTAAGAATGAGGCTTACATCAAGGAGATCGAGGAAAAGACATTCTCTCAGATCAAATACATGGATACAGAGGAATTCGTGAAGTTCCTGGAAGAGGACTTCAAATATTGGAGCAGGCTCGCGAAAGAGGCTGGATTCGAGCCTGCCAAGAAATAAGCTTTAAATCGACAAGTTGGATTTAACAAGTACGAAGGATAAAGCCAGGGCTGTTCACAACGCCCTGGCTTTATGAAGGGCTGGAGGTATACGGTGATGAGCGCATCTATTCTGCAAGGATTGGGCCTGTGTGCTGTGGGCATTTGGCTCTTTATCGAATCTTTGTCCATTCGAAGTTTAGGGTATGATGCCCTTGATGCACCTTTCTTCCCCAAACTCAGTGCTGTTTTGTTGATAATTTTTGGAGCGGCTGTAGCGCTTAGTGCTGCGCTCAAGAAGGAAACGAAGCCACAAAAAGAGAAGAGCAGACGAAGTTATGCCAAAATAACGCTATATATGTGTATGCTTGTAGCATATGCTGTTGCGGTTAAATCTCTGGGTTTTGTGCTGACTACAATTTTCTTTATAATTGTAAGTTATTTAATGATGGTGAAAGAAAGATCTCTTAAAGAGATAATCTACAGTATAGCCTTCGCCTGCGCCACCACTTTCGCATTCTGGTATATATTTGAAAAAGGCTTAAAGGTGATATTGCCGTAAGCACCTAAGGAAAAAATCAATGCGAAGGGGGTTTTGAACTTGACTTCTACGGAAAAACCGATAATAGGTTTTATCGGGCTGGGGATAATGGGTCGACCCATGAGCAAGAATTTGCTCTCTGCCGGCTATCCGCTGGTCGTGTATACCAGGACCAAGAGCAAAATTGAGGAGATGGAGAAGTTGGGTGCCAAGGGGGCAGCCTCCCCCAAAAATGTTGCCAGTGAGAGCGACGTAGTTATAACGATGCTCCCCGATTCGCCCGAGGTTGAGGAAGTAATTTTGGGCGAAAATGGCGTTATTGAGGGTATAAGGCCTGGGACTGTGGTCATCGACATGAGTTCGATTGACCCCGTCGTTACGCGCAAGGTTGGAGCTGAGCTTGCTCAAAAAGGGGCTAATATGCTCGATGCCCCTGTGAGCGGTGGCGAAAGCGGAGCCATAAAGGGAGAGCTTGCCATCATGGTGGGCGGCGATAAAGAGGCCTTCGAGCGGTGTCTGCCCATATTTCAAGCCATGGGACGCACCATCACTTATATGGGAGGGCTAGGCAGCGGTCAGACTACGAAATTGGTAAACCAGATCATAGTCGGGATAAACATAGCTGCCTTATCCGAAGCATTCGCCTTTGGAGCCAAGGCTGGATTGTCTGCAGAGGACATGCATAGGGCGATCAGCGGAGGCATGGCCGGCAGCAGGGTTATGGAGATGATGGTGCCGCGCTTCGTAAAGAGGGACTTTAAGCCCGGCTTCAAATTGGATCTCCATATTAAGGACTTGAAAAATGCCATTAACGCTGGAATGGCATTGAAATCCCCCCTTCCTTTGGCCTCGTTCGTCGAGCAGGCCATGATTTCTCTTTCTGCGGAAGGCAAGGGGGAGTCCGATCACGGTTGTCTTGTTGAACTGTGGGAGGAGCTTTCTGGGGCAGAAGTTAGATAAGATATTAATAACATAAATACATAGGTCAAACCCAATCTGCTTTTCCGCTTATTATTTAAGGAAATCGAAGGAGGAATTAGTTATGTCCTTTGCTCCTCGCGGTATATTGCCGGCCATGGTTACCCCTTTGAACGATAAGGAAGAAGTTAACGAAAAAGCTCTGAGGAGCCTTGTGGATTTCCTGGTCGACAGTGGAGTTCATGGAATATTCGTGGTGGGCAGCCAGGGTGAAGCCTATGCCCTCTCCCAGGACGAGAAGAAAAAAGTGATGGAAACAGCGGTGGAGCAAACAGCCAAACGTGTGCCTGTATATGCCGGCACGGGCGCCGTGACCACCAGCGAGGCCGTTGAGCTCACCCAGATGGCCGAAAAGATCGGTGTGGATGCCGTTTCCGTCATCACCCCCTACTTCCTGTCTCCATCTCAGGAAGAGCTTTACGAGCACTATAAGACCATAGCTAATTCAACGAGCCTTCCGATATTGCTCTACAACAACCCGGGCAAGACCGGAGGAGTGAACATCTCCATAGGCCTCGCAGAACGCCTTTCTCAGATCGAAAACATCGTGGGCATCAAAGACAGCAGCGGCGACATGACGCTCACTGGCGAATACATTAGGAAGACCAAGGGTAAGGGTTTCAGCGTCCTCGCTGGCAGGGATACCCTTATACTCTCTACGCTGCTTTACGGTGGGAGCGGAGCCATATCGGCCACGGCAAACGTGGCTCCTAAAATTGCAGTGGGTATCTATGAGCATTTTATGAAGGGCGACATAGAGAAGGCCAGAGAGGCGCAGTTTGCCCTCGCCCCGCTGCGTGTGGCCTTTGAACTGGGAACGTTTCCCGTTGTGATAAAAGAGGCGCTGAAGCTGATAGGCATAGATGCAGGGCCTGCCAAAAGCCCCGTTAAAGGCTTATCGGATGTAAAGAGACGAGAATTAAAGGAAATCCTTAAGGGAATGGGGTTTTTGTGATGCCCGCTCTGTTATCCCAAGGAGAGCACAAGGCGTAAAAAACTTCTGAGGTTCGTATAAAAAGAGGGAGGGTGAGCTAAGATGAACGGAAAGCCGAAAGTCTTGATAACGAATCGCATTCCTGAGGAAGGTATGCGCATAGCAGAGGAGCATTGCGAGGTTAAGGTATTTGACTACGAAGGAGCACTCCCAAGAGAGGTGCTTTTAAAAGAAGTTAAGGGGATAGATGGCATCATTTCTCTCCTCACCGATAAGATCGATTCGGAGGTAATGGATGCCGCCGGTCCGCAGCTCAAGGTTGTGGCTAACTACGCTGTCGGTTTCGACAATATCGACGTAGAAGAAGCTACAAGGCGCGGCATCATGGTTACCAACACTCCTGGTGTCCTTACCGATACGACTGCCGACTTGGCATGGGCGCTGCTTTTGGCTGCAGCGCGCAGGATCGTCGAAGGGGACAAATTCGTACGCCAGGGGAAATACAAAGCCTGGAAGCCGATGCTCCTTTTGGGCACTGATGTCCATCACGCGACGCTCGGCGTCATCGGTTTTGGCAGGGTAGGCAGGGCCGTGGCGCGCAGAGCGATGGGCTTCGATATGAAAGTCATTTACTATGACGTGCAGCGGGTTTCCGAGGAGTTGGAGAGAGAATTCAACGCTGAGTACAAACCGTTGGATCAACTCCTTCAAGAGGCAGATTTTATATCGATCCATCTCCCTCTCACGAAAGAAACTCGCCATCTGATCGGCGAGCGAGAGCTGAAAATGATGAAGAAAGAGGCATATCTTGTTAACTCTGCCAGAGGTCCCATCGTAGATGAAAAGGCCCTGGCCAAAGCTTTGAAGGAGGGGTGGATTAGAGGCGCAGGCCTGGATGTTTTTGAGCACGAACCACAGGTTGAACCGGAGTTATTAGGGCTTGATAACGTAGTTTTAGCCCCTCACCTCGGTTCCGCATCTTACGCTACACGGGCCAAGATGGCTACAATGGCTGCCGATAATTTGGTCAAAGCCCTCAAAGGCGAGACGCCGCCGAATCTTGTGAATCCGGAAGTAGTGAAGAAGTGAGGCCTCAGACCATGAGGAGTCCGAGGGAAGACGCGCTTGAGATAGCCAGGAAGGCAATAGACGCGGTGTTGCCGGAGAACGCACTGAGGCGGGCATTGGAAGGGCGCTTATTCCCCGGAAAAGTCGTCCTCGTGGCCATAGGGAAAGCGGCATGGCGCATGGCTAAGGCTGCTGCTGATGTGCTTGGCGATCGCATCCTTCGCGGCGTCGTCATAACCAAATATGTTCATAGCCAAGGCCCAATAGGTAATTTTGAAATTTACGAAGCTGGGCATCCTATCCCAGACGAAAATACGGTCATAGCCACCGAAGCGGCGCTTCAGGCCACAGCTGGCCTTTCGCGCGATGATGTGGTGCTCTTTTTGGTTTCGGGCGGCGGCTCGGCCCTTTTTGAGAAACCTAAAGGTGGCGTCTCTCTTAAAAGCATCATAGACATCACAGATCAACTCTTGCGTTCTGGGGCTAACATAGTCGAGATCAATGCCATCAGAAAGAGGCTTTCTGCCGTCAAGGGAGGGCAATTCGCCCAAAACCTTCACCCTGCCAAGGTATATGCGGTCGTCCTCTCCGATGTCTTGGGCGACCGCTTAGATAGCATCGCTTCCGGCCCTGCATATCCAGACAGCACTACGTCCGAAGAGGCCCTCCGCATCGTCCAAAAGTACGGGCTGAAGTTGGATACCGAGCTTTTAAAACTGTTAGAGGAAGAGACGCCCAAATCGTTGTCCAACGTGGAGACGGTGGTCATAGGAAGCGTCAAGGTGATGTGCGAAGAGGCGGCCAAAGCGGCATCCGAGTTGGGATACAATACTGAGATCCTGACTACGACTCTGGATTGCGAGGCCAGAGAGGCTGGCCTATTTCTGGCAGCTATAGCTCGCGAGGAGAAGGGGTATGATAGGCCATTGTCGCACCCGTGCGCATTGATCCTCGGCGGGGAAACGGTGGTTCACGTTCGCGGCCAAGGGTTGGGTGGCAGAAACCAAGAGCTTGCCCTTTCGGCGGCCATGGGCATACAGGGGCTTGAAGGCGTAGCAGTGCTTTCAGTTGGTTCTGACGGGACCGACGGGCCTACAGATGCCGCCGGCGGCATCGTAGACGGATCTACGATAACGAAGTTAAAAGAAGCCGGTTATGACCCGGAAGAAGCGCTGAAAAATAATGACTCTTATCATGCCCTTGAGGCATGCGGCAGCTTAATAAAGACGGGACCCACGGGGACGAATGTGAATGATTTGACCGTTCTGGTATGTCAGTAAAGCTTTGAATAGGAGTGATGCGAAATGAACGAAGTTCTCGAAGTCATCAAGCGCAGGAGAAGCATCCGCAAGTATTTGCCAGACCAGATCAAGGATGAAGAGCTGAGTGCGATACTGGAAGCGGCGATATTTGCCCCAAGCGGCCATAACGAGCAGCCTTGGCACTTTTTGGTAATCCAAGATAAAGAACTCATCGACCGCATGAGCGAGAAGGCAAAAGAGGCGATGACGCGTTCTGATATAGACTGGATCGTCAAGATAGGGCAAAATGCGCGCCGCCACATCTTTCATAACGCCCCTACGGTGATAGTAGTTTCTGGCCGCAAAGGTTCGTATTCCGCTTTAGTGGACTGCTCCGCCGCCACGCAGAATATGCTTTTGGCTGCCGAGAGCCTCGGCATAGGAAGCTGTTGGATAGGCCTCGCCAATTTCTTCTTTCAGCAGGAAGAAGAAGCGAAAAGGCTTTCCATCCCAGAGGGGTATGAGCCTTTTTATGCCGTCACATTGGGCTATAAAGATCCTTCGTATCAGCCGATAGCGCCCGAGCGGAAACGCGACGTCTTTGCTTACATCAGATGACGAGCTTTTGGAGGTGAAGGAAGATGTCTACAGAGATTAAGATTACCGCAGGATCTGTAACTGTAAAAGTGGAGTTAAATGATACAAAAGCCGCCAAGTCGATAAAGGAAGCGCTACCCATAAAGAGCGAAGCTTCTACATGGGGTGATGAGGTCTATTTTTCTACGCCTGTCAAGGCCCCTCTTGAGGATGCCAAAGAGGTGGTGGAAATGGGTGATGTGGGTTACTGGCCACCCGGAAAAGCTATTTGTCTATTTTTTGGCCCCACACCTGCGAGTCGAGGCGATGAAATTCGCCCAGCCAGCCCCGTGGTAGTGGTGGGTAAAGTTATAGGTGACCCGACGATTCTCAAGGCCGTGCGCGATGGCGATAGCGTAACCGTGGAGCTCTCGGAATGAGCGCTGGCAAAAGACGTCGGCCAGTCGTTTGTGTGTAATAAATGCTTTGATACCCCCTTGCGCAGACCTGGGGAGATCCGTATATTTTTAATTGTGATGAACGAACTTTGGAATCGCAGAGGATGCTAAGGTAGGAGGGTGAATGGTGATGAAGCGGATCTATTTGGTCTTGATGTTGACAGTGCTCTTGCTTGCTGCGCCACAATTTGCATATTCCCAGGCGGTGGGCGAGGAGCCCTTTCAGTTATATGCGCCCTTTACGGGGGTTATCATAGGCGCAAAAGACAGAGCCACATTGGACGTGAAGCTCAAGAACATGACCGACAAGGGTCTGAGCGTGAAGCTTGAACTCGACAAGGACGAAAAGGCCGAAGGGTGGGAAGTAATGCTTTTAAACTCCGAATGGAGCGGCTTCGGCGTTAGTGGGGTTTACCTCGGCACGGGCGATGAGGACAAGGAGGCGATGGTAAAACTCCGCATAAAGCCCGCCGAGGATGCTGCGGCAGGAGAGTATCGCTTCATCGTGAAAGCTTCTACCCTTGACGGCGTCTTTTCCGAAGCATTGCCTATCGTGGTTCAACTCACCGGTGGCAAAGTGGGTGAGGAGAAAGCCAAAACAGATATCGAACTGGAGGCTAAATATCCTGCCGTCGAAGGCACGCCGGGAAAGGCGTTTAGCTATGAGATTTCCGTTAAAAATGCGGGCGGAGATGCCGTGGTTGTAGACTTGGTGCTGAACCTGCCTGAGAAGTGGTCGGGTTATATAACGCCGCGGTGGGAGTCCGAGAGGCGGATAAACTCCATTAAGCTCGATGGCAGCGCTACAGAGCGCATCCTCCTAACAGTGACGCCCCCAATGGATGTGGAGATGGAGAAAAAGGATTATCCCATAAAGCTCGTCGCCAAGGCGGGCGATGTGGAGAAAGCGCTGGACCTCTCGGCGATTATAAAGGGAACTTACAAGCTTCAGGTGGTGCCTGAGACTAATCGACTCAACTTCGATATGGTGGCAGGGGAAGAGAAGCGCTTGGTGCTCTACCTCTGGAACGAGGGTTCTGCTCCCATCGAAAACATCTCCCTCTTGGCCAGTAAGCCCGAGGGGTGGGAAGTGAAATTTGAGCCGGAAAAACTCTCAAGCTTGGAGTCCCTCTTGGTCACGCAGAAACCGGAGCAGGTGACTGCTACTTTCAAGGCTCCTGAGCGCACTATCCCTGGCGATTATCAGGTGTCCGTTACGGCAGCTGGGGACCAGGATCGAAAGAGCTTGGACTTAAGGGCTACAGTAAAAGTCCCCACCAGCTGGGGATGGGCTGGGATTGGCGTTATCGTGGCAGTGCTTTTGCTCCTGTTCGGTATATTCATGAAGCTGAAGAGGCGATAGATCATGGAGTGGGTAGTTGAGGCCTCCGAGCTCACCAAGCTCTACGACGGCTTCAAGGCTGTCGATAGTGTGAGCTTTCGCATAGCCAAAGGGGAGATCTTTGGCCTGTTGGGGCCCAATGGAGCCGGCAAAACGACCACGATACTTATGCTTTTGGGCCTCACAGAACCCACTTCTGGTACGGCAAGAGTTTATGGCTATAACTCTACTACTGAGCCCCTCCAGGTGAAGAGGGTAACCGGTTATCTCCCTGAGAATGTGGGTTTCTATGAAGAGCTGACAGCGGCGGAGAACCTTTTCTATATAGCCCGCTTAAATGGCATCAAAGGTGAGGAGGCCGAGAGAAAGATCGAAGAAGCCTTGGAGGTCGTCGGCCTATCTCACGTTAAAGATCAAGCGACGGGCACGTTCTCTAAGGGGATGAGGCAAAGGCTGGGCCTCGCCTCAGTGCTGATAAAAGATCCTAAACTCGTCATCTTGGATGAGCCCACTACGGGCATAGACCCAGAGGGAACGGAGCAGGTATTGAGACTCATTATGAAAATGGCTCATGAGATGGGCGTTACGGTGATGGTCTCTTCGCACCTGCTTTATCAGATGCAAAGGATCTGCGACCGGGTGGGGATCATGTTCAAAGGCAAGATGGTGGCTCAAGGGGGCATCGATGAGATAGGGGCCCAAGTTTTGGGCGAGAAGCAAGGGGTGATGAAGCTTACATGCGAGAACCTCGAGCCGTCCTCAATCGAGAGACTCAAGAACAAAGACGGCGTGCTCGATGTAAGCACGAGCGGCATGATGGTGGTGGTCAAGTTCGACGAAAGCCGTAAGGCCGATCTCGTCCGTGACGCCGTCAGCGAAGGTTTCATTCCCATAGAGGTAAGAGGCAAGGAATACAGCCTTGAGGAGATCTATATGAGGTATTTCCAGGAAGGGTGATGGCTCATGGGTGGAGCAGGAGCTGTGTTTTGGAAAGAGCTTACCGATTACTTGGGCAGTAAGCGCTTTCTAATAATATTTTTGATCATTGTGGCAGTCAGCCTCTTTTCTTCCTATGGGGCCACGGAAAGCCTATCGCCGGAGACCACGTATCCGGAGTATCTCTTCGTGACGCTCCTTTCATCCTCTGGAGGCGGGCTTCCATCTTTTCTCTTTTTCATAAGCTTCTTCGGCCCACTGATAGGGATAGTATTGGGTTTTGACGCCATAAACTCTGAGCGCTCACGAGGCACGCTGAGTTTGCTCCTTTCGCAACCTATATATAGGGATGCCGTCATCAACGGGAAGTTCTTGGCGGGATTGGCCACTGTGGCCATCATGATAGCAAGCATCATCGTCATGATAACAGGGGTTAGCATCGGCAAACTGGGCGTCGTACCTAATGGCCAAGAGGTGGCGAGGGTTGTCCTGTTCTTCCTGGCTTGTGTATTATACGTGGCCTTTTGGCTCAGCTTGGCGATCCTCTTTTCCCTTGTCTTTGCGAGGAGCTCCACATCAGCCCTCGTTTCGATCGCGGTTTGGATATTTCTTTCCTTTTTTATTTACATGGTTGCTGGCGTTATCGCCGACGAAATGGTGCCGCTGACGCAGCAATCTGCTATTGAGGAGATAGCTAAACACGAGAGCATAAGGTCTATGATAATGCGCCTTTCGCCCAGCGTCCTTTTGGAGGAGATTTCTTCGGCTATCTTGAACCCGTCAATTCGGCTCTTTGGGATTGCCATGGAAAGCCAGTTAAAGGGGCTCATAGTTTCTCCCCTTTCTATTGGCCAGAGCGTAATGGTTGTATGGCCGCAGTTCGTGGCGCTGGTTGCCCTTTCTATAATCTGTTTTGCGGTTTCCTATGTAGCCTTTATGCGGCAAGAGATTCGCTCCATATGAGGTGCGCAAGAGGTGTAAAAAGGGGAGGAATCAAGCATGAGCAAAGGTGCGTTGTTGAGCTCTTTGGGTAGCGGTAGGGTTTTGGAGATAGTGCAATTCAAGGTTACGGAGGGCGCAGATCTCCTCGAGGCTATAGAAGAGGGCGTTAAAGTGAGCGGCATATCTTGTGGCGTCTTTGTCTCGGGCTTGGGGGCTCTCAGGAAGGCTGTGTTTCGCAACTTGAAGTGGTGGCCCAAGGAGTTCCCGGTGAGGCCAGAAGACAGGCTCTACCTTACGCTGGAGCAACCTTTAGAATTACTATCACTTAGCGGTTGGATCGCCCCGCGAGAGGGGTCTGAGGAAGTCGAGGTGCATGCCCATTTTGCCGCCTCTACAGTGATGAACGATACAGTTGCTACGTTGGGAGGACACCTGACAAAAGGGACAATCGCAGGGATCAAGGTCATCGTGGCCATCGCCAAATTGGAAATGCCGAATGCGCGCGTCGTGTCGGACGAGAGCACGCGCAGCTCTGATATAGCCTTCGATTGAGAATGCTCGCAGAAAGGGGCGCCTGGGATATCAACTCTTGAGCTGTTCGGGTTGCTGTTTCTGTTCGGAATCGGTGGGGCTGGGGCGTGGCTCTTCTTACGGCTGCGTTTGCCAGCCCCCTCTATATTGGGCCCTCTCTTTGCTGTAGCTTTGATATGTCCGTTAGGACTGAAGGTTGCATTCCCCACGGATGCTGTCTCTTTCTTCAGTAAAGTGACAATAGGGGCCTTTATAGGACTTCGCTTTGACCGCAACTGCACCAAGCTGTTGCGCGATTTGGCTTGGCCTTCTATTATCGTTTCCTTATGGATGTTGGGCACGTCTATAGGGTGTGGTATGCTGCTTTATCTCTTTACGGACCTTCCCATCTCCACAGCGCTTTTGGGTTCGACTGCTGGCGGCGTCGCTGAGATGGCGCTCCTCGCTCTCTCCCTTGGGGCAGATGTGGCGAGCGTCACCTTGCTTCAGACCTTCCGCCTCGTCGGCTCGATGTTCGTTATGCCTCTGTTGGGTGCCAGGTATGCTGGAGGCGATGGGGGTTCGCTCGACGAAGAGCGCCCGCCTTGTAGTTCAAATTGTGATTCAAGCGATTTGAAGCCTTGGAGATATGTTACTTTTGTTGGGTTGGCCCTCTTGGGTGGATGGGTTGGCACGATAAGCCATGTTCCAGCAGGGAGCCTGTTGGGCTCTATGTTCTTTGTGGGCATCTTTTGTGCCTTGGGCGTATCCATGTGGTCCCCTCCAAAAATCATTAGGTCTATCGCTCAGACTGGCGTGGGTATAACTATAGGCTTGAGCATGACCGAGGAGACATTCAAGCAACTTTACTTTATGTTGCCCCCGGTTTTATTGCTCACCGGGGGCATGATAGCCTGTGCCGTAGCCTTGGGTTTTCTCCTCAGGCGCATCACTGGTTGGGACTTGGTGACGTGCCTTTTGTCAGCATCTCCTGCTGGTTTGACTCAAATGGGTGCGATAGCCGACGAAATGGGGGCTGACCCGTTGATAGTCAGCCTCATGCACACTGTGCGCCTTGTGAGTATCCTCATCGTGATGCCGTTTTCCCTTTCTGCCCTGCTTTCTTAGTGAGACCCAAGGCTTTTAAGCGGCCTTATCGAGATCGAAACAGCCCCGAGCATCTCCCGCACTGTCTGCGCCAGGACTACGGCTGTAGGGTTTTGCTCGGACATGAACAGTCGGTCGACGTGAAGAGGACCAAAAACGCCATCTTAGAATACATCGGGTAGGTTACATAGGAGTAGGCAACATTTAACATCCGAATGTCTGAGCCCAGACAAATTTGAACGGGGTTATTTGATGAACACGAAAAGCCGGAAGTAGCCCAAAGACCGAGCATGAAAGTGTCCAGTAAACTGCGGCAACTCCAGTAATAGCAGGGATTCCGACACTCTTTCTCCGATTACCGCCTCTTGAAACCCGACTCCTTGCGCATCTTTTGATTAGCTGGTATTCTTTTCATCAGGTGTTCTCTTCTGTTGAATTTTGCACATAAATCTTATACTAAACCTTAGGCCACCAATTTTTATAGAAAGTATAGGACGTAACCCAGCCAAGGTCTCTAAAGATGATAAAAACGGTAGAAGTAGTGTGAATAGCGAAGCTAATTTGATAAATTTGATATCTGAAGGAGGTTAACATCGATGATGGGTAAAGAGGTATTGATGACGAAAGGAGCGCGCAAGGTGATTAAGACTTGCGCAAATGTATCCACGGGGGAAAAGGTTTTAATAATTACCGATCCAGAGAGGCTGAATATAGCAAATCTACTGATGGGGGTGATGGAAGAGGATGTTGAACCGGTAATGGCAGTTATGTTTCCCAATAAGTATGATGGCCAGGAACCACCTGATATTATTGCCTGTGCCATGCTCGAGGCTGATGTTGTAATTATGCCTGTGACTAGGTCGATTTCGCATTCCATTGCTGTTCATAATGCTCTCAATAACGGCGCGAGAGTTCTTGCTATGTCAGCTTTCGTGGAGGAACAGATGTATGAAGGCGGGATTCAAGCTGATTTTGTTAAGCAGAGACCTGAGTGCGAAAGATTTGCGGAACATTTTACTAATTCGAGAAAAGTAGAAATTACATCTTTAAGTGGTACCAGATTTACAACTAGTATTAAAGGCCGCAATGGCAACGCTCATTCATGTATAGTAAATGAACCGGGACAATATTCAGCTGTTCCAAATATTGAAGCAAATGTCGCGCCAGTGGAGGGGACTGCGGAAGGAGTAATTGTTGTTGATGGCTCTGTCCCAAATTTCGGTATCGGTGTTGTGGAGTCTCCCATTACAATAAAGGTTAAAAATGGCTCTATAACAGAAATTGCTGGTGGCAAAGAGGCCGAATTTCTCAATAGTCTTTTAAAGGGACTTAGGGATTCTACAGCCTTAAATATTGCACAGATAGCAATAGGACTAAATCCCGAGATAAGAAAATTTAATGGTATCATGCTAAATGATCATGGCGTATACGGGAGCGTACATATAGGGATTGGGACTAGCCATAATCTTGGTGGTGAGGTTAAGGCCCCAATTCATTATGATGTAATGATGGCTAATCCTACAGTATCTCTTGATGGCAGAGTGGTTATCGACAACGGGGAAGTTGTTGGATAGTATAAAAGGACTGCTTAAAAGTTACCGAACCACGGCAACTATATCGAGTCATATCTATTTCTGGTGTATGGAATTAATGAGAGAGAAGGATGGCGGACTTTATGCATGTTACTACATAGTGTCGGTATCGGCCTGAAATTGATCCATCTGTGCCGGTTTAAAATTGGTCCACCTCAGCCTTCAACTGGATACCATCTTGAGGTTTTTTTATGTAGCTCAGTCTTTGCTCTATCCTTGAAACGGTAGCTGTCCTCACCTGATGTTAATGATGTGGGCATGATGTAATAGCTTATTCAACACTGTCACAGAACCCTTGACATCTTGAGTTAGATATGTTTTCATATTAGGTAGTTTGGGTGATAGGCTAAAATATAGCTGCAGCTCAAAGACCCTATGATACTCAAAAGTTTTTTCACGTCGCCAACAAATAGACCTCTTATTTCATCTTCGTAAATGACAATCTAGTGTACAGCTAAGAAAATGATGCAATATCAAAACAGCTATAGAAGGCGGTTTTTGAGTTCCAAGTAGGCTAAAATCAATAGAATATACAATAATGTATAACAAAGGGGGGGAACTTAATGAAAAGAGTTGTGATGTTTCTGTTTGTAGCAGTTTTGAGTGTCGCTTTATGTGGTCATAGTCAAATGGTGGCACTGGCAGCATCACAGTACCCCTCAAAACCTATCACCTTATTGGTACCCATGTCGGCAGGTGGTGGTAGTGATGTTATGGCACGGGCCATTGCCAATGTGATGCAAAAGGAACAAATCTTGCCGCAGCCTTTAGTAGTAGAAAACAGGCCAGGCGGCAGTGGTGCTATAGGGTATACATATGTGGCAAAGAGGGTTGGCGATCCGTATATCGTTACTACAGTAAGTTCGAGTTTCTGGACTACACCATTGGCGGGTAATTCGCCAGTGAGTTACAAAGACTTTGCAGCGATTTCAGCTTTAGCCATGGATCCTTTTTTATTAATGGTGAAATGGGATGCGCCTTACAAAAACCTGCATGATGTACTTGAAGAAGCAAAGGCCAAGCCTGATGGCCTGATGATAAGTGGTGCGAGCGGCTTTTCTGACGACCGAGTGTGCACCTCCCTATTAGAGAAAAATGCTGGGGTGAAGTTTAACTATGTGCCTTTTGAAGGCGGTGGTGATGCTATGGTGGCCTTGCTGGGTGGTCATGTGCAACTATGCTGGGCTAACCCTGGTGAAGCCTTGAGCCAACTTGAAGCCAAGAAAGCCAGAGCATTGGCGGTTTCGAGTGACAAGAGGCTAGCTCTGCTTTCAGAAGTTCCTACCTTTAAAGAGTTGGGATATGAGAGTGTAGTTTTTTTGCAGTTCCGTGGCGTTGTGGCACCAAAAGATATTCCGGAAGATGCTTTGAGCGTGTTAGAGACGGCTTTTAAAAAGTTGAGCGAAAGCCCAACCTGGCAGAAAGAGTATATTGAACCCAACATGGTAACGGCGCGCTATCTACCAGCTAAAGAATTCAGCGATGCAATTGCGAAGCAAAACGAACTATATTTGAGCATCTTCAAAGAAGTCGGTTTACTTAAATAGGATTAAGTAGCAGAACTTCCGAGGAGGGTGATGTGGAGAGAGCTCCTTTCCTGTGGTTATTCTCAAGGAAATGCTCTTTCCTAACCAAGGTGCTGTAAGTATGACCGAGGAGAGAAAGTAACCCACAGCGTCTTATAAGCATAAATGTTCGTTTCGAGGAGAATAATCCGCTTTCTTGACTCGGGGCTTATCTATTTAATGGTACTATGGAAGATTATGTGAATAATAAACGAGTGATTTCTTATATCGTGGAGCTTAGTGCTTTGGCTGAGTAATAAGAGAATTATTACTGACGATCAAGGAAGCAACTTAGAGGTGAAATCGTCTTTTTAAATTTTATCACGTGCTTTGATGAAGGTGAGAATATTGCGGTTTTGCTAGTGCTATATGAATTTGGGCGTTTACTCGCTTGCAGAGAAATAAAGGTGGAGTCAACAATTGTGTAAACGCTGGATATGAAGTCACTAACGCTAAGTAGCAATTATGCATTGTCATTTATCTACATAGTGAGGAAAGGTTATAAAACTGCACGGCATACGGCTAAAGAGCTGACTTGTTTCTGTCCATGTAAAATCATCTATAATAATGAAGAGTTTTTCTTTTAAAGTATTATGTAATTTAGAGATATTAAATGGAACAGCCAATTGTTGAAAAGGAATGGAGGAAAAAATGATGCATGATTTTACTATACAACGCTACGCGCGAATACCAGTAGAACTAAACAAAGAAGGTGTTAGGGAGGTTGCTATCATTACCGACACCGGTGTCGAACCAGAAGTAGCTGAAGCTTTAGCGGCTGCAGCCTATGAACTGGGGTTGGAACCGACAATTACGATGATGGTGCGCCGACCAGTTCACGGCTTAGAACCTACTCAGGTGGTAGGCTTAGGGATCCTTGGTGCTGAGTTAATGCTCTTTGCTACTTCGACGGGATTTGCCCACACTGATGCTGTCCGTACAGCGCTGAAAAGAGGCTGCAAATACATTGGTATGCCAGAAATTTCCGTGGCTACGCTCAGCAGTGGTGCCGCCACGGCCGATTATGCCGAGGTTGGACGCATCACAAAGGCAGTGTCGGATCTCCTTACTGCCGGTTCGGAGGTCCATATCACCAGTGAGCTTGGAACAAACATCACCTTCTCAATAGCTGGTCGGTCTTGCTTTGAGCTTTCTGGAGTTTTCCGCCCTGGTACCATTGCTTGTTTTCCTGATGGCGAGGCAGCTATGGCCCCGGTGGAGGGGACGGCCATAGGAGCTGTCGTAGTGGACTCTTCATTACACCAGATCGGCATACTTCATGACCCAGTAATTTGGCGCTTTGAACGCGGACGAGTAATAGCGGTTGAGGGTGGCGAAGCTGCGCGATGTTTACAGGCTATTCTCACAGCTCAAGGTGATTCTAACTCTTGGAACTTGGGCGAGTTCGCTGTGGGTACCAATCCCGCCGCCCGCCACGGCACCACCGTCTCCGAGGATAAAAAACGTTTGGGCAGCATTCACCTTGCCTTGGGTGATAACCTCACCCTGGGAGGTCAAAATAAAAGCCTCACCCATTTAGACGGAGTGCTCTCTGCGCCCAATCTGTGGGTGGATGGAAAGCTTGTTATAGAACAAGGTAGGTTAGCTCTGTAGGGGAAAGTTGAGCATGAGGGAACAGTTATTAGTTATTTATACTGTTCCCTCATGCTCCTATTGGATATGTTGCCATTTTTTTATATTGAGCGGCTCGCGCTTGCCCTTTGGTAATTTCGAATCGCAGGAATGACTACTGCGGCGACGGCAACGGCGAGTAGTATGAGCGATAAGGGACGGGTGAAGAATATAGACATGTCGCCGCGGGACATGATCAGTGATTGCCTGAAGGAATTTTCCAGCATATGCCCTAAAACGAGGGCTAGCACAAGCGGTGCTGGGGGATATTCGAGCCTTTTCATAACATAGCCTATTGCCCCAAATGCGACAGTGATCCCAACTTCAAATATGCCCACATTTAAGCTAAAAGAGCCTGCTAAGATCAAAACAAAAACAGAGGCCACCAATAGGTGAACTGGGGTGTCGAGTACTCTTACGAAGGCGGCTATGAATAAGAGCAGTAGTGCTACGAGCATGACATTGCCCACATACATCGACGCTATAAGTCCCCAGACGAATTCGGGTGCCCGCTGGAATATCAGCGGGCCCGGGCGCAAGTTAAACATCATGAGTGCACCCAGGAGCACAGCTGTCGTGGCCGAGCCCGGCACCCCCAAGGCGAGAAGCGGGACAAAGGCACCTACAGAAGCGGCGTTGTTCGCGGACTCAGGAGCAGCCACTCCTTCGATAGCCCCCTTGCCGAAGAGCTCTGGCCTCTTGGATCTGCGCTTTGCCATGGAGTAAGAGATAAAGGAAGCTATTGTGCCTCCTGCCCCTGGAAGCATGCCTATAAAGAAGCCCAAAAAGGTGCCGCGCAATATGTGAGGCCAAGAATGACCCCAGTCTTCCTTGTTTGGCAGCATATTTCTAAAAGAGAGCTTCACTTCCGTCCGCTTGAGTTGTCCAGATTCGCCCGCAGCCAGATTGATGAGCTCAGCAATGCCAAAAAGGCCCAGCGCTACCGTGATAAATTCTATCCCGCTGAACAGCTCGGGTCTTCCGAAGCAGAACCGCGGCTTGCCGGTTACCAGGTCCACGCCTACTGTAGAAAGAGCGAGCCCTACAAGCATGGACGCCATACCTTTAAAGGGAGATTTGCCCGTAAGTCCTGATACAGTAGAAAGGCCCATGACCATCAATGCAAAGTATTCCGGAGGGCCGAACCAAAGGACTGCCTCGGCCAGTTTAGGTGCTAAAAACGTGAAGATAATTATCGATATCGTCCCGCCGATGAACGATGCCAAGGATGCCATTCCAAGCGCAGCCCCGGCCCGCCCTTGTTGGGCCAGAGGGTGACCGTCTACGCACGTCATCACTGCTGCTGAGTCGCCTGGGGTGTTGATGAGGGTCGAAGATATGGCTCCGCCGAACATGGCTCCGTAGTAGATGCCGGCAAGCATAATAATGGCCGTAGTGGGATTTCTGCCAAAGGTGAGGGGAAGCAGGACAGCTACGCCGGTGGATGGGCCAAGGCCTGGCAAGGCACCAATTATAACGCCTCCGATTACGCCTATCAGGCAAGCCAAGAGACTTTGTCCCTGTAGAGCTACGGCAAAGCCGTTAATTAGCAACTCAAGCGTCTCCATAACATCGACCCCCTAAAAGCCGAATGGCCCTTTTGGGAAAGACACCATAAGGAGCCTTTGAAAGAGCAAGTAAAAGCATATGCCCACGGTTGGAACGGTGACGACAGCTTGTTTCAATGAGCCTCCCAAGAGCAATACCAAAGCCCCAGCTACGAGGGCTAAGCTCGTTAGGAGCCCCAAGAATAGCGCAAGGAGGATGGTGATGATGCCTGCTGTAGTCAAAATAGCCAACATCTTAAGCGTCCGCCGTGTGAATATAGAACCACCGGGCAGCCTCTTTGCCTCCCATAGTATCCCCAAGGCGAAGATGACTAAAAAAAAGGCGATCCAAAACGGGGCGTAGCCTGGCCCTGGCAGGCCGTTGAGCTTGTATCCCAACTTCTTTATGCTTGTGACCATAATATAAATTGCCAAGAGGAGCAAAACTACAGCCGATATTTGCGTGCCTCGCTTCATTTAGCACTCCTCTCTTCTCTGAGTTTCAAGGGGAAGCGACCTTTGCTTCCCCTTGAAACTCTTGTGATTTTAGTGTTATTGTACGATATCCTTTTGATTTAGCTCTATTTACTTCAATACACCTATTTCTTTATATACAGCTATATAAGCGTTATTACGCTCTACTATAGCATTGGCGAAATCTTTGGCATTATAGTAACGAGGTGTCACCATAAAACGCTCCATATAATCCTTCTGCCATGCTTGACTCTCGTGAAGTTTCTTGAAGGCTGCTTCTAATACCTTTACGGCCTCTTCAGGAACATTCTTAGGCGCTACGATACCGCGGAGTTGATAGTGGACCACTTGGGGATATCCTGCTTCAGAAAAAGTGGGAACATCTGGCAATTGTGCAAGGCGCTCTTCCACGCTCACTGCTAATGCTACAGCTCTTCCTGCCTCAAGCTGATTGAGCGCCTCTCCAGGGTTAGCCCAACATAGGTCCACGTGCCCCCCAAGGAGGGCCGTCATGGCTTCTCCACCACCCTCAAAAGGAACGTAGTTGAACTTAATTCCGGCGGCCTTTTCGAGTAGCCCAGTACAAACTCTGTCGTCAGAAAGACTTGTGCCGCCCACCGTAAGTCCCATCGGCTTTTCTTTGGCCGCTTTTATTACATCTTCTAAAGTCTTATAAGGTGATTTTGGGTTTACCATAAGGAGGAATGGGTCGAGGCCCAAACCCGAAATTGGGGTAAAGTCTTCGTAGTTTACCGGAGATTCCGCCGTAAGGGGTGTAGTCCAAAAACTGGAACTCACGGTCGCGATGATATACGGGTCGCCAACTCTTCTGGCTACATAGGCGTAGCCAACGGCGCCGCTGCCGCCAGGCCTATTTTCTACAACCAATGGTTGCGGCAACAGCTTCTCATCCTGGAAGACCTTGGTAATGGCGCGGGCCATGACATCACTTCCGCCACCTGCAGAGAATGGCACCACGAAGGTAATCGGTTTGTCTGGATACGCAGCCCATGCTGGTCCAGAGCCGCAAAGTCCCAGAACCAACCCTAACACTGCCAACAAAGTGACTGACTTTCTCATTTTTTCACCTACCTCCTTTATGTCTTTATATTTGTATTTACAAAAATGTTCTTACATATCTCTTGCTATCCATCGAGAAATAATATCTTGAGCCCTGTCTACGTTTACGATGCCGCATGTGCACGGCCTGGCTAATTCCTCAGCTGCCTGCCGTATACTCTTCTTCCCCTTGCGTACCAGTTCAGCTTCCTTTTTTACAAGGGCCTTTGAAAGAAGACCATGGCCGCACATGGTGACGATTTCCATTATAGTTTCATCGGGCAGCTTTTCGGTTCGTCCCCACACGCCCAAGGAGAGGTTTATGGAATGCAGCTTGCAATTTATCTCTTTGCTCATGTTTAAGACTTCGTCGATGAGGCCGCTCACCGTTACTGATATGCCAAAATCTCCCTCTTTTATTTTTTTGAGAACTTGAAGAACCTTGTTTTTGTCGCTGAAGCAACATCTCACGCGGGGGACTTTTGACATGCGCAGGTTCTTTTTTACGTCTTCTATGGTTATGCCGTCATAGATATTCTTCTTGACATCGTAAGAGCCTATATTGGTTGGACCGGCTTCGGCTACAATATCTACGATCTTTTCCAGTTTTTCGTGAGAACCCTCGTGATTGATGCCAGCAGCTGGGGTGAATAACAGCACGTAGTCGCGCCTTAAGGACTCTACATCCCCACGCCTGTGTAATGAATGAGTCATATTCTCACTCCTCCCGCAGAGGGCGTCCAAGGCCCAAGTTTATTTTGGCATTTGGGCGATAGCATATACCAAGCTCTTCTAATACCGGTATTGTCGGTATGTTTCCATTTTCATCGAATCTCGATACCACGTCGAGAGAAAATACCGTATCTATCTCATTTGCGAGTTCTTTTATCGCCTGGAGTACTTCTTTCAACATGTCAAATGGAATTTCGAATTCCACTATGCAGGAAACGACTCGCTCATTTTTAACCCAACTTTTGAGTGTACCCTTTTGTGGGTCGTCTATCAAATAGAAGAGGGGGTTATTGTATTCTAATTGAATGCCCATCTGGGCAAGGCGCATGGTAATTTTTTCAACTTCAGTCATTTTGGTCCCTAAAACAGGGCGTCCCATTTCTATCCCTATACCTACCTGGCCTCGTTTTACGCGTCCAGTTACATCATTGGTTTTGACTTCTTCTGTGCCTCGCCCTGGAATCATCGTCTCCTTGTGCGTCGTTGTGGGGTCGGAGAAGAATTTACGCACGGATCTCGGTTCCTTATAGACATCCTCAGGTTCTTGGAGCGCACCGGTTGGGCAACCTGCCGTACGAAGGCACGTTCCGCACTCAGCGCAGAGCTCCTGGTCTATATACACTCCTTCGGGTCCGTTTATGATCGCATCCACGGGACAGTAGGGAAGACACTTAAGACAGCATATGCAGAGCTCCTGGTCTATCTTCATGTGCCCACCTCCTTGAAATGATTATATTTTATTGCTTGTTATTGCTATTCTTGTATTCAGTATTTTACTTCCCGATGTTGGACATGTCAATAGCCGAAATTAGTTGCAAATCGTTTGCAGCTGGTGTAAAATAAATCTATGGATCTCTGCGATGCTCGCGAGGCTTTAAAAGCCAAAGGGCTTACTGTAACGGAACAGCGCCTGGCGATACTACAAAAGATATTCGATATGGGTTGTTACTTTACTGCGAAAGAATTGCACCAAGCTCTCCCATCTGAAAAGCGCGTGGACTTGGCTACAGTTTATCGTGCTGTGAGGCTCTTCGAGAGGGAGGGGTTGGTGAGGTGCGTTGGAGAGATAGGAAATTGCCGCTATTACGCTAAAGCATGCATTCACAACCCACCTCATGCGCATTTCAGGTGCGAAAAATGCGGGCGTCTGTTCTGCCTGCGGCCGTTCAATTTCGATGATTCCAAGGAGCTCATCTCGTTGGCAGGAGAGGGTTTTGAGGTTCGCCGGGTGACGTTAATGCTCGAAGGGTTGTGCGCTAAATGCAGGAAAGAGCAGTTGATCAATCATGAAGAAGGAGGAAAATAATGTTGAGGCGGTTTATTTATGCGGTCTTCTTTTTGCTGGTCCTTGTCGTCGCAGAATGTGCAATAGATACCCACTTGGCTTCGGGCGAAGAGGCGTTTGTGGCATTTGCGTCGGTGCCGCCGATGGCGTATTTCGTCGAGCGCATAGGTGGCAGTGTAATCAAAGCGGAGGCTTTGATCGGATCTGGCGATGATCCCCATACGTTTGAACCCAAGCCCAAGCAAATGGCAGCGCTCTCCAGCGCCCGCGCCTACTTTGTCACTGGCTTTCCTTTCGAAGCGAACCTTTTACCAAAGATAAAGGCTGCGAACCCAAAATTAGTAGTGGTGGACGCTGCCTATGGCATTCCACTCATCGAAGATGACGGCCACGAAGGAGGTCATTCAGATCCGCATATCTGGACATCGCCACTTGTGGCTTTGAGGATCGCCGACAATGTCTACCGCGGTCTCGTATCCGTCGACCCCGAAGGGAAAGATACTTATAGAAAGAACTACAGGGCTTTTTTGAAGGAGATAGCCGACCTGGATGCGGAGCTATGGGAAAACTTGAAGGGCGTGCGCGGCAAAAAGTTCATAGTCTTCCATCCCGCGTGGGGATATTTTGCCAATGACTATGGGTTAATCCAAGTTTCCATAGAAGCGGAGGGGAAGGAGCCTAAAGGGGCCAATCTGGCCCGCTTGATCGAGATGGCAAGGCTCGAAGGGACGAAGGCGATTCTCGTCTCTCCTCAGCATTCGAAGGTCGGTGCTAAAGTTATCGCCGATGCTATCGGAGCGAGATTGGTAGAGATCGATCCACTCGCCGAGGATTGGGTTGAGAACCTTAAAGCTGTGTCTAAAATCCTTGCGGAGGTGTTGTAGGTGGCCTTAGATGTACCTGACATCCTCTTTGAAGATGTGTGGTTTTCATACAATTGCTCCCCAGCAGTGCGGGGGGCTTCATTTACTGTGCCCCAGAGGGAATTTCTGGCCATTATCGGTCCCAATGGAGGGGGAAAGACGACGCTCTTGAAGCTCGCCTTGGGGCTTTACAGGCCTCAGCGTGGGAGGGTTCGCGTGTTTGGCGTTGAGCCAAGGCGCGCATCGCGTCTGTTGGGATATGTACCACAGAATTCGAACTTCAGCCTCGATTTTCCAGTCACGGCGTTAGATGTGGTCCTCATGGGCAGACTCCGAGGTTTGAAAGGCTTTTATGAAAAACAGGACAAGATCAAGGCGCAAGAGGCACTTGAAGAGATAGGGATGGGGGGATACGAGCTTGTCAGGATGGGCGAGCTCTCCCAGGGACAGCGCCAGCGCGTCCTCATAGCGAGAGCCTTGGCCTCGGAGCCTAAGATATTGCTTTTGGACGAGCCTACCGCCAGCGTGGATGTGGAAGCACAGGGCATCCTCTACGACAAGCTGCGAGAGCTGAACAAGATGATTACGATTGTAGTCGTAAGCCACGATGTATCGGTCATTTCAAGCTATGCCACGGCTGTAGCATGTGTGAACGGCACCGTGTATTACCACAGCTCGAATGAGATAAAGCCAGAAATGGTGAAACTCGCCTATGGATCTTGCCCGGTCGAGATTATAGCGCATGGCATTCCTCACCGTGTCTTGGCCCGTCACGAGGGTAAGGATAATGTTTGAAGCGCTTCAATACGATTTCATGCGCAACGCCTTAGCTGCTGCGTGTCTGACCAGCGTCATCTGCGGTATAGTCGGCACGATGGTGGTTACCAAGCGCTTGGTGGCTATGGCTGGAGGTGTTGCGCACGCAGCCTATGGCGGAATCGGCATGGCGCTCTTTTTCGGCTTTTCGCCACAACTTGGGGCGATGGTTTTCGCCTTAGCCTCCTCCCTCTTTATGGCATGGGTGACGCTAAAGAGACAATCCAGGGCAGACGCGATCATAGGTATCGTTTGGGCTGTAGGCATGGCCATAGGAGTGCTTTTTGCCGATCTCACTCCGGGATACGTAGCGGATTTGATGAGTTATCTCTTCGGCAGCATACTCATGGTCACAAAGACGGATATAATTTTCATGACTTTCATGGCGGTCCTTTTATGTGCGCTCGTGCCGTTGTTTTATGGCCAGCTTTTGGCCTACTCGTACGATGAAGAATTCGCTCGCGTGAGGGGAGTGCCAGTGGCACATCTGCACTTCGCCTTGATAATACTTATGTCACTTTCAATTGTCCTCGTCATCAGGATGATAGGGTTGATCTTGGTGATAGCGCTGCTTTCCATTCCGCCGTATATGGCCGAGAAGTATTGCCGTTCTCTGGCGGGCATGATGGTCCTTTCTTCTCTCTTAAGCCTCGCCTTTTCTCTCTCGGGCCTCTTTTTGGCCTATCGCTTTAACCTTACATCAGGTGCGGCTATAATCATCGTTGCAGCTGCAGCTTATCTCGCCTCCGAGCTCTGGCTTAGATGCCGTACGGCAGCCCGAGCTTGATAGCTATGATTCTGTTCAAGGATACCAAGATAGAACATCCTGGATGAACCGCAGGTAAAGAGCAAAGATCTCTTCTGCAACGAGAGCGTTTCTCTGGAGATATTTTTTAAAGAATTCACCGGGGTCCTGCTTCATAATAAATAGCGTCTATAATATAAAGCAATGGTTCATATTTCATATAGGGGAGATGGTGGGCTATGCGTGTGATGTGGAAGTGGTTGCGAGCCTGCGGTATAGGCGTGCTCCTCATGGCGATGGCTTCTCTCCCTGCTTTAGCCTCCGCTGCTGTAACCCAGGTTGATTTCGAAGCTGCGAAGAGCGATGCAGTCGCTTTTCTTGACGGCCATACCGAAGAACTTGCCTCTGTAGCTGATGCGATTTGGAGCTACGCCGAGCTGGGCTTCCAAGAGTTCAAGTCTTCCGATGTTTTGAAAAGGCTCCTCGAGAAATATGGGTTTAAGGTGGAAATGGGCGTGGCGGGAATGCCGACGGCCATGGTGGCGACATGGGGGTCTGGAGGGCCTGTGATTGGTTTCACTGGCGAGTACGACGCTTTGCCGGGATTATCCCAGAAGGCTGTGCCCTATAAGGAGCCTGTCGTGGAAGGAGCTCCCGGCCACGGATGTGGCCATAACCTCCTCGGCACAACTGGGGCGGCCTCAGCTATAGCTTTAAAACATGCAATGGAAAAGCATGGCATCTCAGGCACGGTGAAATTCTTCGGTTGTCCTGCCGAAGAATCCGGCAGCGCCAAGATTTTCATGGCTCGAGAGGGGATCTTTGACGGGACCGACGTGGTGCTAGACAATCATCCTGCCAATAAATTCGAAGCCGAGAGCGGTGTCCACACCAGTGCCCTGATGCTCTTGAGGATTACCTTCACCGGAAAGAGTGCTCACGCCGGTTCGGCGCCGTGGGACGGCGTTAGTGCTCTGGATGCGGCTAACATAATGGGTGTGGCCGTAGAATATCTGAGGGAGCACCTATATTTCACTAACAGGATCCATTACATCATCCAAGAGGGCGGGGCATGGCCGAACATCGTCCCCGATAAAGTAGTGGTGATGGCTTATGTGCGAGACACCGACGATAGGTTACCTGAAACGTATAAAAAGTTCGAAAACTGCGTCAAAGCTGGAGCTCTTGCATCTGGCTGCTCATACGATGTGCAGGTTATAAAGGCTTATCATCAAAAGCACTCGAATGACGCGTTAGCTAAGCTGATATACAAAAACATGGAACAGATAGGCCTGCCCGAATGGGCCGAGGAAGAGCAATCCTTTGCCAAGGAAGTGCAGAAGAACATGGGCAAGGATCAGACCGGGCTGCCAGACAAGCTCATCTTCACACCGCCTCCTGCGGTATTTACCGGCGGGGGCTCTACAGACGTGGGTGAGATAAGCCTCGTCGCTCCCGTAGCTACCTTGAGGACGCCTTGTTGGCCGAAGGGAATACCGGGTCATTCATGGGGCGTTGTGGCCGTAGGTTCCACGAGCATAGGGCATAAAGGAATGCTCATCGGTGCCAAGGTGCTCACATCTACCGCCGTTGATCTGATAGCCGACCCCGAGCAGCTTAAGAAGGTGAAGGACGAATTCGGAGAGCTTTCCGAACGGATTCCCTATCAGCCGTACGTCCCAAAGGAAGTGGGGCCCGAGCTGGATATGTTCGAGAGCGAGATGGCTAAGTGGCGGCCGTTGATGGAGCCGCACTACGTAGAACCTAAATTGTAGCACTTCAAGAGCTGCCGTGCTGTCCTGCGCGGCAGCTCTTGACAACATATGGGAAGCTGGTAAGATAACATTGCCGTGTGCGGGGGGGTAGCCAAGCGGTCAAAGGCTGCAGACTGTAAATCTGCCGGCGTATGCCTTCGCAGGTTCGAACCCTGCCCCCCCCACCATGTGTTTTTGCCGACTTAGCTCAGCAGGCAGAGCACTTCCATGGTAAGGAAGGGGTCGCCGGTTCGATTCCGGCAGTCGGCTCCATTTTTTAAAGAAGGTAGAGGTCCAGGGTTTCTTAAGAGCTCTGGGTCTTTTTTGTGTTAGGTTTGTGTTATAATCATTTGCGCTTAAAATTCGTGTCATGAGGACTTTGTAAAGCTGAAGAATGTAGCGAGGTAACGTTTAGAAGCCGCAGGCATTGCCTTCGAAGGACAAAGGGGGTTGTTTGTAGACATGGCCAAAGAGAAATTCACAAGGAGCAAGTCGCACTTGAACATAGGCACCATCGGTCACATAGACCATGGTAAGACCACGCTCACCGCTGCTATCACGAAGACGTTGAGCCGCAAGGGATGGGCCAACTTCGTGCCCTTCGAGCAGATCGATAAGGCCCCTGAGGAGAGGGAGCGTGGGATAACGATAAACATATCTCACGTGGAATACGAGACGGAACACCGCCACTACGCCCACATAGACTGCCCGGGACACGCAGACTACATAAAGAACATGATCACCGGCGCAGCTCAGATGGACGGCGCCATCTTGGTGGTATCGGCAGCCGACGGTCCCATGCCTCAGACGAGGGAGCACGT
>LDZS01002897.1_pt1 | contig 26532 bp, 23 predicted proteins | sample 615471 | NCBI WGS metagenome assembly LDZS01 (sample SAMN03408295, study PRJNA278302) | terrestrial metagenome | isolation source: oil reservoir sample K3 | place: USA: Alaska, North Slope, Kuparuk formation | collected 2013
GAGGTGATAAAATGCAAGCAGAAATATTAAAAGCTATTCAAACAATTTCAAACCCTTTTTTAGACTATTTTTTTATAGCTGTAACTATGTTGGGAAGTTCAGGATTTTATTTTATTTTTATCCCCCTTTTTTACTGGTGTGTAGATAAAAGATTTGGTCTAAAATTGGGACTCATATTGATAAGCTCTATCTATGTAAACACTGTTTTAAAAGAGATAACAAAAATAGCAAGACCTATAGGATATCCAGGAATAAGGTCTATTTTTACACAATCGGCAGGAGGATATTCTTTCCCAAGTGGCCATGCACAAGGTTCTACAACTGTTTGGGGAACTTTAATGGTACACTATCAAAAAAAATGGCTGTGGTATGTAGGAATCGCCATCGTATTACTCGTATCATTTTCGCGAATGTATTTAGGTGTCCACTGGCCGATAGATATTATTGGCGGAATATTGATAGCTGTTTTAATAATAATTTTAAGTGAACTTATTGATAGCATCGTGAAAGAAAGCAATTTTAACATAAGTTTATCTTTTAAAGTTATTTTGTCAATTTTAATCCCTGCGCTTTTTATATTAATTTTCCCTCACAAGTATATTTATGAATACATGGGTTTAATTTCTGGTACTTTAATAGGTTATTTTATGGACAAAGAAAAATTTGATTTTACTGTCCATGCTCCTCTTCAAAAGCAAATTTTGAAGTTACTAATTGGAATAATTGTATTTTTTGTACTTAAAGAGGGATTAAAATTTGTGTTGCCTTCTGGCAATATTTTTAACGCTATAAGGTATGCAATTTGCGGACTGTGGCTTTCTCTTGGTGCACCTTATGTATTCAATCTTTTTAAATTAAACGATAAAACAATAAAGACATAAAAATAAGACCTCCTTCGGGAGGTCTTATCCAATATTAGCCATACTTTTAGTGTGCTTATCAGCTACTTTGCTAGCCCCATAAGATGCAGGCTTAACTTGTGCTTCAAATCCACATCCTAACACCATGTTAACTACTTCTTTTATAATATCTCTTGTTTTACCATTTTCCCCTACGTCTAAATGAATCTGTATATTTATATCCTTTTTATCAGTCTGATTGATCTTTTCAAAAAGCTGATTCGCTATTTCAATGCTATAAGTAGCCTCCATAAAAATCCTTTGTTTTAAAGACAACACCTTTTTATTACAAAATTTCCTATAATAATACCTGGCACCTTTCCCTTCTCGGTATATGATTACAGCAGTGACAAAGCATACGGATTTACCTGGTTGAGAGTCTGTACCCACCATCAACTTGTAATTAGATTGCCGGTCTCCCTCAACAAATTCCATGATGTCTTGGAACATTTTATCAATATCCATTTTTCCCTTGGTTGGGCTAATGAAATACAATGACCCCATCTCCTTTAACTGCAAATTGCTTAGCGCAATTAAATCTTATTTTAATTTTTATTATACACCATTTTCTTAAAAAGTGTATTAAAATTTTTTTATTTTTTTGTTAAACTATCAATTTTGTAACAAACAGTATCAACTCTGCAGCTGGTATAAATATAAGCTGAGCCAGCAAAGTACCCAAAATTTTCCCCAACACAAGAAGCACTACCATACTGTCCACATCATGTTGGGTCCTTTTACCGCTTAAGGCCTGGTCAGTTATAAGAGCCGCCACAGGGTCCACTACAACGGTAAACAATACAGTCGCAAACCCGTTTACAATACCCGAAAGCTGACTGGCTGTAATTCTATACTCAGGAAGAATGGCTCCAGCGTAAAGTGAAGAGATAATACCTGTGGTGTAAATAGAAGTAATAATAACGTTATATATCAAAAAAGTTTTTGGTACGTTAGCCTTCCACACACCTTTTAGCATAGACAGCCTTGGCAAAACAATTTTTTTCTTTATCTTTTTTAAATTACTCCATCTAAATCCTTTAAGAATAAGCTTAGGGACTGTTCCAGCCCCTTCCATTCCATTTATGGCAACAGTAAAAATCGATACAAAAGTGGGCATCAGGGGTGCTCCTATCAATGCCCCTAATGTAGCTGAAAAAAGTACAATTCTCATATCATTTTGAAGGAGATAGACCTTGTCCATTTTTATCGCCATATCTACAATACTGCCAAGAAAAGGTGCTTGAATCATATTTGATAATCTTGATATCACAGCCATAATATTAAAAAGCGAAAGAGCAACAGCAAGCTTTCGAGTTCTTACACCCGAAGGTCTTATTGAATAAGAAAGTGTGTCAATCAGATTTATGACCATTGTGAAAAAAGCTACTATCATCAGTCTTTTTGCATCTATCATTTGTCCCATCCATTCTTTTCTTTATTTAAAATTCCTCTATAATTATATTGTACAATGCCTTTTTTTTCAACATTTATCTTTTGCCAAGTGCGTGTAAAGAATTAGTAGATAACTTATTTAGCTGACATTTTGCACAGACTTTTGCCAAAGATTGTGGTATAATTTATAGTATCGGAGGGAAAATAAATGTCACAAAAACAGTACAACAAATGGTTAATTCTTTCTGCAGTTGTCATTGGTAGCATAATGGGGCCAATTGACGGAAGTATGGTCAACATAGCAATGCCAGAATTTACAAAGATTTTCCACACAAATATAACAACAGTAAGCTGGGTCTCCATGACATATTTATTAGTTTTAAGTAGTCTAATGATGACTTTTGGAAGACTTGGCGATATGTTGGGTTATAAAAAACTGTATCAATACGGCCTTTTGACTTTTTCAATATCTTCTGCGATCTTGAGTCTTTCTGTAAATATATATATGTTAATAATTATGCGAGCTTTCCAAGCAATAGGAGCTGGCATGCTAATGTCAATGACATCAGCTATTATAACATCCGTGTTTCCTCCAAACGAAAGAGGTAAAGCTCTCGGCATTAACGCTATGTCTATATCTATCGGGCTTGCAATAGGTCCTACATTAGGGGGTTTTCTTTTATCAAATTTGGGTTGGCAGTCTATATTTTATATAAACGTTCCTATCGGTATAATAGGTTACATATGGGCTCATATCGTGGTACCTGACAACAAAGGAGTTCCTGAAAAATTTGATATTTACGGATCTATTTCTTTCTTTGGCTTTCTTGCAAGCCTCTTGCTCTTTATATCAGAAGGTGGAACATGGGGTTGGACATCACTTCCAAGTATAATTTCATTATTGACATCAGTAACATTTTTAACAATCTTTGTAATTATAGAAAATAAAGTAGACTTTCCTATGTTTGACTTCTCTCTTTTAAAAATAAGGTCTTTTACCTTTGGAATCATAAGCACCCTGCTAAACTTTATGTCTCAAAACACAATGACTTTTTTAACTCCTTTCCTCCTTCAGCATCTAGGATTTACTACTGAAAAAGCAGGTATAGTAATGACTTCTTTCCCTCTCGTCATGTTCGTCGTGGCACCCTTAAGCGGTATTTTAGCTGATAGATACGGAGCCCAAATCCTCTCAACTATTGGTGCACTCATTTCTGCAACAGCCCTTTTTCTTATGGTAACTTTAACAGAAAAATCTACTATGTTTTCCATTATGACCCATCTTGCCCTTTTTGGCGTAGGAAATGCCATTTTTCAGACACCAAACAACAGTGCAGTAATGGGAAGTGCGCCAAAAAACAGATTAGGGGTAGCCTCTGCCTTTCTCGCAACAATGAGAAATGTAGGAATGGTAATGGGCATTGCAGTAGGAAGCGCTATATTTACAAACAGGTTAAAAGTCTATCAAGCTCTAAAATTTTCTTCCAACACTACCTTTATGATGGCTATTAAAGAAGCTTATATAGCCGCCGGAATCTTTTCATTAATATGCGCCTTTACTTCTCTTGTGAGAAATGATGTTAAATTAATAAAAGGAAAGGATTGATTTAAATGGAAACCACCCTTGCTATAGTAAAACCCGACGGTGTCAAGAGAGGGCTTATAGGAGAAATATTGAAAAGATATGAAAACAAAGGTTTAAGGCTTAAAGCGGCAAAAGTAATAACTCCAACAATTGAGCTTTTAGAAAAGCACTACGAGGAACACAAAGGCAAGCCTTACTACAAACCTTTAATACAGTACATGTCCTCAGGTCCTGTCTTTGCAATGGTACTAGAAGGAGAAAACGCCGTAAAAATAGTAAGACTTTTAAATGGTGCCACAAAAGTAGAAGAAGCACTTCCTGGGACGATAAGAGGTGATTTTGCCATAAGCACCACTTTTAACATCATACACGGCTCAGATAGTATTGAATCTGCAAAGAGAGAAATAGCACTGTGGTTTCCTGAATTAGCATGAATATTTTTGTGGACAGGGCATAAACTCTAATAGAGAAAACTATTGGAGGTATACCTTATGCCCAAAATAACAGTAGAAAGTAAAAATAACCAGTATGGAATCATCTACGGAAGAATTGATGACTATAACTGGTACGCATTGGTACAAAAAGAAAAAGTAAGTTACGGAATAAATCCTGTTACTTTAGAAAAAGGAGATGGGAAAGTTTCAAGATTGTTTGTTTACAAAAAATTTTCTTCCAAGATTCCCAATGACTTTATAAAATCAGTAGTGGCTGATTACAGACATAAATGGAATTGGTTAGAAAAAGACAAAAAAGAGCTAATAACAAGATTAGTAAATTATTTAGAACTTCGATATTCTCTAAAAGTATTAAAGTCTAAGGCGAAGTGACTTCACTTCGCCTTAGTTAATGGTACTATATAAGCAGTATAAAGATTGTTAAATACAAATTCTATTGAAGAGAAAAATACCACCACCAGCCAATCATAGCCAGTAAGCACTGTTGTCCTAAACACAACACTTAAAGGTGGAACATATATTGTAGCTAAGAAAAGCAAAAATGATGTTAAAACTGCTAACACCAAGTAAGGATTAGTAAAAATCCCTATCTCAAAAATTAAATTTCTTTCTGACCTGCACTCAAAGGCGTGTATCAGCTCTACCATCACTAATGTAGCAAAAGCTACAGTCCTAGCTTTTTCCAATGTCCCATAACTTAATGCAAATACATATGCTCCAAGAGTACTTACTGCCATTAAAAATCCCACTATAATGATTCTTATACCCAACCCTCTTGAAAACACACTTTCTTTAGCGTTTCTTGGTTTCATCATCATTATATCTTTTTCAGGAGGATCCATCCCCAGAGCTAAAGCTGGTAACCCATCAGTAACAAGATTGACCATTAATATTTGAATTGGAGCAAGAGGCAATTTTAAGGCCATTAAAGCTGCAAAAAACATAGTCAAAACTTCTCCAAGATTACAAGAAAGCAAAAATCGTATAAACTTTCGTATATTGTCATAAATTATTCTTCCCTCTTCAACAGCTGCCACAATAGTAGCAAAATTATCATCTAATAAAATCATAGAGGAAGCCTCTTTTGCAACTTCTGTTCCTCCTTTTCCCATAGCAATACCTATATCTGCCTCTTTCAAAGCTGGAGCATCATTTACACCATCCCCTGTCATAGCTACTGTAAAACCTTTGTTTCTAAGGGCTCTGACAATTCTGAGCTTATGTCTTGGGGTTACTCTTGCATAAACACTAATATTTGTACAAGCTTTCTCAAGGTCCTTATCGCCCATGTTATCTAAATCCTGCCCTGTGATTACTTTATCATTTTCCCCTAATATTTTTAATTCTTTTGCTATAGCAGTTGCAGTAATCTTGTGGTCACCTGTTATCATAACCGGCTTTATTCCTGCCATCTTGCATTTTAAAATCGCCTCATATACTTCCCTTCGAGGAGGGTCTATCATCCCTTCCAATCCTACAAAAACCAAATCTTTTTCTATAAACTCCGCAACCATTGGAAATTTAGGAGGAAGCTTTTTATAAGCAAAGGCCAATACTCTTAAAGCTTCCCTGCCAAAACTTTCATTGATATCTAATATTCTTTTTTTATCAAAAACAGTAAGTGGCACTTCTTTTCCTTCTGTATATTTATATGTACAAAGGTCCAACATTACATCTGGTGCACCTTTTACATAGACATATTTTTCACCGCTTATCTCCACAATAACGGACATCCTTTTTCTATCTGAATCGAAAGGAATTTCCTCCATTCTTTTAATATTTTCTACCAATTCAAGAGAAAGTCCTGATTTCATTGAAAAAGAAAGTATAGCAGCTTCGGTAGGGTCTCCTAAGTATTTTTCTTCTTCTAAAGTTTCTTTGCCAATTTTTATCTTTTCCCTCTTAATCTTTGCATTATTGCACAATGCTCCTATCTCCAACATCTTTCTAAAAGCGCTTCTCTCTTTATTTCTCATTGTAGTAAATTCTTTACTTTTATCACCTTTTACTTCAAAAACTTCTTCATCGCAAAACACTTTTGTCACAGTCATTTTGTTCTCTGTCAAAGTACCTGTCTTATCCGTACATATTACATTAGTGCATCCCAAAGTTTCAACAGCAGGTAATTTTCTTATTAACGCATTTCTTTTAAGCATCCTTTGTACCCCAATAGCCAAAGAAACTGTAACAACAGCAGGAAGTCCCTCAGGAATAGCAGCAACTGCAAGACTTACACCTGATAAAAACATATAATATAAAGACTCTCCTCTTATTATTCCTAATACTATTACAATACCGCATATAGCAAGAGCTCCAGCTACTAACACTTTTCCAAGTTTATTAAGTCTTTTTTGTAATGGCGTTTCATCTCCTTCAATATCTTTAATCATCCCTGCAATTTTCCCCATTTCTGTTTGCATACCTGTAGCAGTTACAATAGCTTTCCCTCTTCCTTTCGTAACAATCGTACCCATATAAACTACATTACTATTAGTTACTGCCGCTCTTTTTACATTGTTTACAGCTTCCTTGTGGACAGGGACTGACTCACCAGTCAAAATCGATTCATCCACTTCTAAATTATGACTTTCTATCAAAACAGCATCTGCTGGAACTTTATCTCCCGCCTCCAATATAATAATATCATCTATTACAATCTGAGAAGCCTCTATCTCTTTTTGTTCTCCATCCCTCAAAACTTTTGCAATAGGCGCTGCAAGTTTTTTTAAAGCTTCCAAAGACTGCTCTGTTCTATATTCTTGGATAAATCCTAATACAGCATTTAAAATGACGATTATCGTTATTGTCAAAGCATCCGCTAATTCTCCCATCAAAGCAGAAATTAAAGTTGCTGCCAATAAAACCATCACCATAAAATCTTGAAACTGGTTTAAAAATATTTGCAAAGGACTAACTTTGTGCCCTTCCTCCAATATATTCGGCCCATATTTCAATAACCTTTTTTGCGCTTCTTGACTATTTAAGCCGGTAAAGTCAGTTTTATCAAAGTAGTAAATTGTTTGTTGCATTTGCTTCTTACCGTAAGACATCCCAATCCCCTTTCTTAAACTTTTTGCTCTCTAAATAAAATATGAGGGCATTCTAAAAAACATGCCCTCATTCTTTTAAACTTTGCCATCCATCTCTTGCAAGATTGACTATTAAATTATGTCGAGACTTGTCAGGATGATTTATAACTTTATTATACCATTTTAATGCCTCTTCTTTATTGCCTAACATTCTATTAAGTTCTGCTATCATGTATATAAGAAGTATTTCTTCCTCATATATATCCGAACCACTATAGGCTTTTATATAAGAATCCAATGCATATTTCAAATATTTTTCTTCATTTACCTTATCATTTAAAATCCTATATATCCAAGCAATTCTAAGACAAGTCTTCGCAAAAACTATGGGTTTATCTTCTTTTATCTGGGAACAATATAAAGCCAATAAATAGGTTTCTAACGCTTTTTGAGGTGTTCTTTCACCAGAAAATTCTCTTTTAACCCACTTAGCCGTTACCAGTGACAGGATTTTTTCCTTTTTGTCATTAGTTATTCTGTCAAATTCAGATTCCAAAGCAGCATATCCACAATTTGGGCACACAATAACCTCATAAAAGAAAGGATTAATGCCATCTTTATATTTAGTATAAAAATCTCTTTCTCTTTCTTCCACCTTCAATTGTGAAGTCCTTACTTTAGTATATGTAAATTCTCTCTTACACACTGGACATACGGCTTTTTTCTCGTACAAATATTTGTTCTCCAATATTACACCTCCGTCCAACATTAGTCCTATTAAATATTTTAACATACTCATCAACATTTTTCGACATTCTCTAGATAAAAAATTAGCTATCTGCAAAAGTTGAAATTATTTGTGATTTATTATTCCATATGTAAGGCCAATAAGCATAATAATGCCTCCATAACCAGCAATAGGATATAAATAATGAACAAGTTTTGCAAAACCAAACCTACTAGCTATAAGGGCTATTCCTCCCGAGGCAACAGTAAAAATCTTATATTTCACTGACCCAACTTCTGTAAACCTTGCCGCAAACCCATATAGATTTCCAACAGCCGTAGTATATATTTCTGCAATCAAAATAAAACTGTATACAAATTTCAAAACCGGTGAAATATTACCAGCAACATAAAGCATGGGTATCTCATATAAAGAAGCAGTAGGCATATTTATAAGAATTGTAAAAAATATCAAAAACGCACCTAATCCTAATCCCATTCCTCCTAATATAGCTCCCCATCTTAGTTTTGACCTGTCGTTGGTTTTCTGTCCAAGAGGAGCAAGAATGGCAACTGCCATCAAAAGATTATAGGAAGCATAAAGTACTCCCGACAATGCAAAATTTTTTACTGCAGCTTTAAAAGGAAAGTCAGCAATTGTTATAACCGTAATGTCTGGTCCATAAAAAAGGGAAAAAGTACCCACAATGATTATGGCAAGCAAGAGCAAAGGCACTACAAAAGAAATGGCAGAAATAACTCCTCCAATTCCTGTTAATACTGTTACAACCGATAATACTGCCATTACTACACCCCCAAAAGTAGAAGGAAGCCCAAATTGCTCTTCAAAAATTGCACCACAACCTGCTATCATTGCAGATAGTGCTCCAAACAAAAAAAATGTAACTACTAAATCTATCACTCTTCCAAATAAAGGTCCCCCAGCCTTCATGATGACCTTTTTATAGGAAGAGGCATTAAGCCTGTTACCTAATCGTAAAATTATATACCCATAAAACACAAACATAAAAACAGCAATTACAAGCCCTATAGTTCCTTTTACTCCGTGATATGCAAAAAACTGCAATATTTCTTGTCCCGAAGCAAATCCCGCCCCTACTACTGTTCCTATATAGCTTGCAGCAACTTTAAAAGCCGAAATCTCTTTTCTACTCAAAAAAATCCCGCCTTTCTTTCTATTTTAAATATATTTTTGGCGGGATAAAAAATATTATTCTTTTTAAAAAACTATTTACTTTTTATTAGAAAATGAGTTAAAATAATAGTTGTGCCATAACAAAATATTCTAGTACGTTTTATGAGGTGAAACAAATGAAAAGAAAGAAATGGTTTATTTTCTTTTTAATATTATCTATTGTAGCTTCAGGAGCCTTTTTTGTATATTATAAATACATACGTATAACAAAACATCCAGAGAGTGTATTTAACAATGATAATAAAAATAATATTTCCAATTCTGAACAAGCATTACCTAAAGACAAAGTATATATTGCCTTTTTAGGCTTAGATAAAAATGATGAAAGAGTACACACTCTAGGAAGTTTTAGGACTGACACTATAATGATATTTTCAATTGATTTAAATGATAAAGTCGTAAAAGTTCTTTCCATTCCGCGAGATACATACGTAGATATTCCCGGATTTCATAAAGACAAAATAAATGCTGCATATGTATATGGCGGTATGGGAGAAAAAGGTTATGCTCTTAGCTTAAAAACCATAAGTGATTTTTTAGGTATCGATGTGCCTTATTACATTTCAATAGACATGCAGACAATACCAGATATTGTAGACGCAATCGGTGGAGTACCCCTCGATGTAGAAGTAAATATGCATAGCCATGGAGCCAACTTAGATAAAGGATACCAAATTTTAGATGGGCAAAAGGCTTGTCAGTATCTAAGATGGAGATATGACCCCATGGGAGATATAAACAGAATTAAAAGGCAACAAAAGTTTATAATTGCCTTTGCCAACCAGCTTAAAAGTAAAGCAAAAGATGTTTCTACTTATATAAATTTATACAATACTTTTAAAGGAAAGTTGTACACTAATCTCAATTATGAGCAAATACTTGCCTTAATATACGCTGTTAAAGACATATCACCAGATTCGATAGAAAAATTCACAGTGCCAGGAGACTTTTATGATTTAAATGGAATAAGTTACTGGAAGCCAGATATGGAAAAATTAAACGAGGTGCTTCAAGAATTCACAAAATAAAGAGACGCAGCTAGAAGCGTCTCTTTATTTTGTGAAACCAACTTAGTTTCTTTTTTATTGGTTCTATCACTTCAATATCTTCACCATTAATCACTTTTTGACTATTACTAATCAAATAGTCTATGTAGGCATCTTCAATTCCTTCTTTTTTTAAAGTCTCTAAAGCTTTTGATATCTTAGGCGCTCTTCCCCTTGTTGTATGAGCATCAGAAGCTATAAAATGCACCATATTGTGTTTTATAAGCTCTAACGACTTATACCTTATCTCATCTCCAAACAAGCCTGTAATGCTTGTAGAATTAATTTGCATAAGCGCTCCTTCGTTAATTAACCTATATATTATATCAAAATCTCCTTTAACATATGAATATCTTTCTATGTGAGCTATAATAGGAGTAACTCCTATCACCTTAAAGTCAAATATTACATCCTCTATGTATTCCGGATAACTAGCTACCGGTAATTCTATCAAAATATATTTACCCATATCGTTTATTGACATAACTTCTCCTTTTTTATAACTTTCCACTAATGTAGGAGAAATAAAAGCTTCACACCCTGGAATTATCTTTAAATCTATGTGATTTTGAATTAAAAACTCATTTAACTGCTGACAAGCATTTAAAATACTCTCTTTTGATATTTCATGCTCATATTCTATATAATGAGGTGTCGCTACAATTGACTCTATACCATCTTGTACTGCAATAAGTGCCATTTCCTTGGAAATGTCCAAGGACTCAGCACCATCATCAAGATTAGGTAATATATGACAATGTATGTCCACCATTATCTTTTCCTTCTTTTCCTATGTTGTGGTTTATTATCATCATAATAATAGTAATAGTAGTATCCTCCATGACTTTCTTTTACTCTGTTGAGTACAACCCCAAGGATATTAGCTTTTACACTTTCTAAAATCTCTTTTGCTCGGCTAACTGCTCCAATCTCTGTCTTCCCAGCTTGTATAACAAGTATTACCCCATCAACAACAGGTGCTAATACTACTGCATCAGTTACAGTAACAACAGGAGGACTATCTATAAATACATAGTCGTAATTTTCTTGAATACTACTTAATAATTTTTTCATTCTATTAGAACCCAACAGCTCAGCTGGATTAGGTGGAATTGGCCCAGAAGTTAATATATGTAAATTACTGTAACTGGTATCTACATTTAAATAAGCCTCATAGTCCCCTTCATCTATCAGTAAATTTGTTAAACCTCTACTATTAGACAAATTAAATTTATGAACTGTGGGATTTCTTAAATCTGCATCTATTACAATAACTTTACTTCCTGTCAAAGCTACAGAATAGGATAAGTTTTTGACAATAGTACTTTTCCCTTCATTTGGAAGCGAGCTGGTAATCAATATACTTTTAACTTTTCTATCTACACTGGTAAATTGCAAATTAGTTCTTAAAGCACGAAAAGCCTCAGCAAAAGGCGATTTTGGATCTGCTACAATTGGATTTCTTGCTACTACCATTCATTTTCACATCCTTACCTAAATTTAATTTTTTATTTCGGGAATGACACCTAATACAGGTAAGTCCAAGTATTTCTTTATATCTTCTGGGCTTTTTATAGTTCTATCCATATATTCCAATAAAAATACAATAAAGACGCTTATCATAAAGCCTAAAATAGCAGCTACCGCAATATTCAAACTTGTTTTAGGACTAATTTTAGAGGTTGGTGGAATAGCTTTATCAATTACTTGCACATTATCAATGTTCATTATTTTTACAATGTTTTCCACAAATGAATCCGCAATCGCATTTGCTATTTCTGCTGCTTTACGAGGGTCACTATTTTTTACGCTTATCTCAATAATCTCTGTGTTACCTTTAGCTGCTACATCTACACTATTTTTTAATTGGTCAACAGTTAGAGGTAGTCTCAGTCTCTCAATTACTGGCTGCAAAACCCTCCTGCTTTTAACAAATTCACTATAAGTGGCAGCTAGCATCCTACTAGTTTGTATATCTTGAACTTGTATCTGACTATTGTTAAGCGCGGAACTTTGTGTTCTGCTGACTATCAAAGAAGTACTCGCTTTATACACAGGAGTAGCAATGAAATATGAAAATATCCCACTAATTATCGTAGCTAAAAGGGTAATAATTACTATCATTTTTGTCCTTTTTCTTATAATCAGGAAAATTTCTCGCAAATCAATTTCCTCTTCTGCCATTTTTAAACCCCCTTTTATCCTTTCCTTTGTATACAATTTGCTATAAAAGCAAAATTCAGTTCTTTTTAAATTTTTTTGCTATTTTACTTTTGTAACCGCAGCCTCCTTTTCGATAGCTGTTAAATTGTCAACAAGTTCTAATAAATACCTCTTAAAAGGTTCACTTAAGTCCTCTCTTTTTAGAGCATACTCAACAGTTGCCATAAGGTAACCTAATTTATCTCCCACATCATATCTCTTGCCAATAAAATTATAGGCGTAAATTGCTTCATAATTTAAGAGAGTTTTTAAAGCATCTGTAAGCTGTATTTCACCTCCTGCTCCTGGTGGCGTGTTTTCCAATATTTCAAATATTCTTGGTGTAATTATATATCTTCCCAAAATAGCGATGTTAGAAGGCGCCTTTTCTTTTTTAGGCTTTTCCACAAGGTCTTTGACTTTGTATAATCTATCCTCAATAATAGCAGCGTCAACTATTCCATATTTATCTACATCCTCATACGGCACCTCTTGTACCCCAATAATAGAACAGTTGTACCTTTCGTATTGGTCAATCATCTGCTTTAAAACCGGCACTTCTGAATCTACTATGTCATCTCCTAAAAGTACTGCAAAAGGCTCATTTCCTACAAAAGATTTAGCACAGTAAATAGCATGTCCCAACCCTTTAGGTTCCTTTTGCCTTATATAGTGAATGTTCACCATATTGCTAATATCCTCTACAAGGTTAAGTAAACTTTCCTTGTTTTTCTTTTTTAACTCCAGCTCCAACTCCACAGATTTATCAAAATGGTCTTCTATTGCTCTTTTATTTCTGCCAGTTATTATAAGGATATCCTCAATTCCCGATTGAATCGCCTCTTCGACTATATATTGAATAGTGGGTTTGTCCACAATTGGAAGCATTTCTTTAGGCTGAGCCTTGGTAGCAGGCAAAAACCTCGTACCAAGGCCTGCAGCCGGAATTATCGCCTTTCTTATTTTCACTGTTTTTTCCTCCCATGCAAGTTTTACAGCTTATTTAAACTCTACGCTAAATTTAGCTAAAGCTTCTGAAAGCTCTTTTTTAATCGCTTCAAGTTTTTCTTCTGTCTTTGCCTCACATCTCACAATAAGCTCTGGTCCTGTGTTAGAAGCTCTAACCAGTCCCCATCCTCCATCAAACAACACTCTTGCACCATCAACATCTATAATGTTGTATCCTTTTTCTTTAAAGTATTCAGTTACACCTTTTACCACATCAAATTTTTTCTCATCGTCACATTCTAACCTTATTTCAGGTGTTGCAGGATATTTAGGAACATCAGCTAAAAGCTCAGACAAAGATTTATCTGTATTAGAAAGTATTCGTAAAAGCCTTGCAGCAGCGTATGCCGCATCATCAAACCCATAGTACTCATCTGCAAAAAACATATGACCAGACATTTCTCCTGTAAACACAGCACCTAATTCTTTCATTTTTGCTTTTATGAGGGAATGCCCTGTTTTGAAGAAGATAGGTTTGCCTCCCAATCTCTCAATTTCTTCTACTAATGCCTGAGAACATTTCACTTCTACAATGGCATCAGCGCCGGGATGTTTTTTCATTATTTCTCTCCAATAAAGAATCATCAACATATCTCCCCAAATTACATTGCCTTTATCATCTACGACGCCGATTCTATCACCGTCACCGTCAAAAGCTATACCCAAATCTGCGTTTACCCTCTTTACTTCTTCAATTAAATCTTTTAAATTTTCTTCTTTTACTGGATCTGGAAAATGGTTTGGAAATGTAGGATCAGATTCACAATAGAGAGGATATACTTCACAACCTAAATTGTATATCACATCAGGATAAAAATATGAACCTGTGCCATTCCCACAATCGACAACAACTTTAAGCTTTCTGTCGCCTAATTTAACCTTTTCTTTTATCATATTAATATACGAATTAATTGGATAAGCATACTTCACATTTCCTGTACCTTCTTCAAATTCGCCTTTTTCTGCTATATAGTAAAGTTTTTTAAGTTCATCGCCATAAATTGTAGAAGGTCCTACCATAACTTTGAAACCATTAAATTGTGGCGGATTGTGGCTTGCAGTAATCATCATCCCTGCTTGATAATTGTACAGGACATTAGAATAGTAAAAAGCTGGAGTCGTCAAAACCCCTACATCTAATACATCACAGCCTGTAGAAGTAAGTCCTTTAATCAAAGCATCTCGTATAGGTCTTGATGATAATCTATTATCTCTGCCTACCAGCACATCCTTAATTCCTTTTTGTCTCACATATGTACCAAAGGCCTTCCCTATAAGCTCAGCACTTTCAACAGTCAAATCATCTTCCCATACGCCTCTAATATCATACATCCTAAACATATTTTCATTCAACTTCATTTGTCTCAACCTCCTTTTTTATGCCATACAATTTAATTATATAGATAATACTGAAAATCCTCAATACACAATCTTCACAAAATTGTTTCTTGACTTTATGCAAATATGTCAACAAGCATAAACCAGACTCCTTTGCTGCTCAGATACATTTTCCATCACTTCAATAGCTAAATCTACACTTTTTAGCTCACCTGCTATACTAAATATAACTTTTGCCCTCTTTTTTCTTTTGTCTATTTTCTTAATAAGCCCTTCATACCCTTTTAATGGTCCTTCAATTATCTTTACTCTTTCTCCTTCCATTATACCTTTCGACAAATCTATTAAATCAGAATTTTTAGTAAGAGATAAAATTATTTTCATCTCCTCTTCTTTTACAAAAGCAGGCCTTTTTCCTTCTTTCAGAAAAATACCTCTTTTTAAAACTTCAGATATTTTATAATATAAATCATCACTCATCTCGGCATTTACAAAAACATATCCAGGAAATAAAAGTTTAATTTTTTCCACTGGTTGTCCTTTTACTCTCTCTATAATTTTTCTTTTCGGAATAAGCAATTTCACTTCCTCTTTAAAGCAATTCTCAATAATATCTCTAACTTTGTTCTCATAACCACTTCGAGTAAAAATAACATACCATTTTTTCATTTTTCTACACCCCATTTTATAATTTTATCTCTTATTCTTACAAAATTCAACATATAATTCCTAATTATGATATAAATAAGTATGCAAATGGAAACTTGAAAAACTCGACCATTGTGCTATATTATAATTATTCGAAACAAATTAACGTTTAAAGGGGGACTTTTTATGCAAATAGAACACAAAAGATAAAAGACATAAAACTAAAGGGCGGGCATTCAGAAAAATACCCACCCCAACTCTTGACAAAGAGCCTTTAAAAAATTTTTTATAAAATAAAAAGGCTTAAGAGTTAAGCCTCAAGAAATATTTATAAAAACTCAAATCATCAGTAAGTTCGGGATGAAAAGAGGTAGCAAGCAAATTATCTTGCTGTGCTGCCACAATTTTACCTTGGTGCTTCGCAAGTATCCTGACACCATTCCCTACATTTTCTATATACGGAGCCCTTATAAAAACCGCCTCTATCTCATTATTGGAAACTGCTGGTATTATAAGCTTTGTTTTAAAGCTGTCAAGTTGACTGCCATATGCATTTCTTTTAACTGAAATATCCATTATTCCAAGGTGCACTTTGTCATCATTAACTATATATTTTGCCATAAGTATCATGCCAGCACAAGTGCCCCATATGGGAATTTTCCTCTCATTCAGCTTTAAAATAGCATCTTTGAGTCCAAAATCTACAATCATTTTCCCTATTGCAGTGCTTTCGCCACCCGGTATAATCAATGCATCTAAGCTTAGCAGAGTATTTTTGTCTTTTGCCAAAACAGCTTCTACACCATCTATAAGCTTTAATTTTTCAATATGTTCTCTAACAGAGCCCTGAATTGCCAATACTCCAACGCGCAAACTACCATCCCCTTGAAGCATATAGATCTTTTTCATCAAGTTTTCTTATATCAATACTCTGCATGGCTTCTCCCAATCCTTCTGAAACTTCTGCCAATATTTCTGGTTTGTCGTAATAGGTTACAGCTTTTACTATAGCCTCTGCCATTTTTTCAGGATTTTGTGACTTAAATATTCCAGAACCAACAAAAACACCATCTGCACCAAGCTGCATCATTAAAGCCGCATCCGCTGGTGTCGCAATCCCTCCTGCCGCAAAATTTACAACCGGAAGTCTCCCATGTTGTGCAACATATTTTACAAGTTCATATGGCGCTTGAAGTTCTTTAGCAGCAGCCATAAGTTCGTCTTCTCTTAAAGTAGTAAGCCTTTTTATTTCGGCATTTATTATCCTCATATGCCTTACTGCTTCTACTACATTTCCTGTACCTGCTTCTCCTTTTGTCCTTATCATAGAAGCACCTTCCCCTATACGCCTTAGTGCTTCTCCAAGGTTTCGTGCCCCGCACACAAAAGGTATCTTAAATGCCCACTTATCTATATGGTACATCTCGTCTGCAGGGGTTAAAACTTCGCTCTCATCAATAAAATCTATCCCAAGTGCCTCTAAAATCTGTGCTTCCACAAAATGCCCAATTCTAACTTTTGCCATAACAGGGATTGATACTGCTGCCTTTATCTCCTTTATTATTTTAGGATCTGACATTCTTGCGACTCCGCCTCTTGCCCTAATATCAGCTGGAACTCTCTCTAAAGCCATAACTGCAACAGCCCCTGCCTTTTCAGCAATAACCGCCTGTTCTGGTGTTGTCACATCCATTATGACTCCACCCTTTAGCATTTGCGCAAGGTTTTTATTAAGCTCATATCTTTCATTCATTGTTCTATTCCTCCTTACAATTGTATTGTCATTTTATATATCTTAATATCAATTGTACCTATTAAATCGAAACAAATCAATCAGAACATTATAGATACAAAAAAAGAATGCATAACGCATTCTAATCCAAAAGTTCTCTATACAATTTTATTAAACTTTCATTTATATTGTTTATCTCACTTACAATAGAACTTAAATTTTTTTAGTCTTTTCCGTCTCAACTAAATAGCATGAGCCTGTAACTTCTTTAGTAGCTCCCAAAAAACTTATTTTCACAATAACGTCTCCTTTCATATTAGGAATAATAATTTTCTTCGATCCATTTATTTATATAATGTATATATCTAACAAAATCATCCAAATGGTTCTTTAATATGTCAACAATTACCTTCTCGTCAATTTTCATATAATCATGTACAAGTATATTTCTAAAAGAAACCATGTTAGAAATATTTTTAGCAAAATTTTCTGGCAAAATGTTTGCTTTACCTAATAATAAAACCGTTTCTCTATAGGTATCGGGTTTTTCTAAACCAAGAGAAGAAATAATTATATTGGCTATATCAATAACACATTCTATAGATATTTGAATTCCTCTTTCTATTCCCCAATATTTGAGCATATCCTCTTTTATATTTTCTTTATTTACTTCTTGCGATACTTTTTTTAACAATATTAAATTTTTTTGTAACTCTTTTATTTTAGAATTTATTGTTTCTATTATACTTTTAGTCACTATTATCACCTACAACACTTTTTACCCATTCTTTAATAACATCCATCTGCACTTTTCTAAAATATTCCATGTCCATATATTCTCTTAGAGTTTTAACCTCAAATTCCACCTTTACATCTTCATTTTCTTCAAAAATAAGTTTACCGTGCTTTATTACTTGATGCTTAAGCACTGGATTTGCAGAATTTAATATTACCAAATCTATATCATCTCGTTTAAATATTGAAACCAAATCGCCAATTAAAGCAAGTTTGTCCATAGGATCATACCCATTCCCTAAAAGTACCGCAATATCAAGGTCACTATTTTTTGTATTAGTGCCTTTACTATATGAGCCAAAAACATATATCAACTTCATGTCATATTTATCCTTTAAATATTGCAAATTTCTCTTAAATATTTCTTCCACTTCTTTTAAATCTCTCTGAACCACTACAGACACCTCTTTAAGAAGGCATACTTATTACCTTAATTTTACCACTTCCCCTTACCATCTTCAATCAATTTTATATCATTTATAATATCATCTATTATAAGCTCCTGATACCCTGCTTTTTTTATTATTTTCATCTCCTTTGCCACATCAAAGAGTAAAGGTGATTCAATCTTATTTAGCTTACTAAGCCTTACATCATTTATGACTTCATTTGAAAGAGATTTTAAATAATCTTCTACATCGTACCTTAAAAAATGAAACTTGTCTTTATACCTTTTGTATAATCTATCTGCTATCATAAGCCCCTCTGGGTCAAAATCTCCCGAGTAATATATCTCTGTCCCTTCTTTATAAAGCATATCTAAAAGCAGGAGAGAAGAAAGTTTTGGCTGGCCATATGTGCATACAAGAGGAAATACTTTGCTTGTGGCATCTATTAAAGATGTAAAAACTGAAGGATTCTCTACAACATACACTTTCTTAGAAGGGCTTACGACTCTCTCAATTTTGCTCAAATTTAAAAGAGGAACTTGCAAGACTTGATTACTTTCATAAGCAGCCTTAAATACTTGATTTTCCGTATCGCCCTCATATGCCAAAAGTCCTGAGAGTGTGACATAATTGGATATTTCATCTATCAAAATACCAACGTTGTAATAAAGTTCTGATATTTCTTCACTTCCTTTCACTTCATTAAGCCCCATTAAAGTGCATAAAGCGTTTATAAACATACTTCCAGCTTCTGTATTTGAATCAAAATAGTGAGGATTACGTGCAATCTGGGAAGAAAACACCGGCAGTCTTTTCTTTTCCCCTTTATAAACAGGCAAATTGTTTATGGCATCACATACATACATTATATCTTTTTTTAGCCCATTTCTATCATTTAAATACCTCTGATTTACTGTCCTTACCCCTACAGCGGTTCCCTCATACAAACTTTTTAGCCAATCAATGCACTTACATTCCTGGTATTTAGAGAAGAGCTCTTTAAAGAACTCTTCTCTTTCTTTTGCCAATATTTCCATATCCTCTTTTTTGCTGGTGAGTTTTTCGCCAAAATAGTATTCCAGTATGTCTTTTAGCGTATACTCCTCAAATCGCGTATTTTTTAGCGACTCTTCAAACTTTGCCACATCAATGGATGCAGATTTTTTTGTCCTATAGTCTTTTTTAAAATGGTTTGTAAGTACTTCTTTTTCATCTTCCGTAAGATTATCAAGCTTTACAACGCCTCCAAGACGTCCTAAACTTCTGTACTTTTCCCTTATACCTTTAAAAATCCTCTTGTATCCCTTTTTTTCTTTAAAATATTTAAGTTCTTCTTTATTCATTTACAGCACCCACCTCAAGAGCGGCAACCTCCTCTTTTTCAGGAAGTATAAGATGCTTTACCTTTCCATCCCACAAATACTTCATGACCAATACAGCCTTTGCATTTTTTGGCCTTATAAGTTCATAAATTGAAAGCTTGGGGACAGTGTCATAATCTCCCCACAAAACCTGCGAATTCATTATATAATTAAATCTTAGATCTTCAATCAGTTTAAACATATCCCTTATGTTTGTGTCATCAACCCCTGCAAATGCTTCATCTAGAGATATTATGCGAGGTGCAGTCGGGGGTGCTCCCTCATACCTTGAGTAAACCGCGGAAAACAAAGGTATATACATGGCCATCGCCTTTTCTCCACCGCTCAACTTATTAAAGGCATTATCAGTAAGCTCCTTGCGACTTTCCCCTTCTTTTCTGTAGTAAAGCTTAAACTCAAACCAATCTCTGTAATCTAATATTTCTTTCATAATCTTGTGAAAAGTTTCTGTATTGTTTTTTTCCTCCATTGCCCTCCTGGCTCTTTCTACTTTTGACCTAAAATGATTTACAACTTTATCGAAGACTTCCTTTTTCAGCATATCAGCATCAGATTTTAAAATATCTACAAGTTCCTTTGTATCAAGTTCTTCTTCATTGGAAGCAGGAATGCTTCTCCACTCAATAGAGAACTTAAGTCCGCTGGAAGTATCCCTTTCAGACATGAGTTTGTTCATTTTCTTTACCCATTCTTCTGCTTTAAAAATCTTTGCCCTTATCTTAATTCCCACATTGTGCATTATAATCTCTTCAAAAAGAATCTTATCCGTCTCTCTTAAAAGGCTTTCATTCGCCATTATATCCTCTTCAATATTAGAATAAAGCGTATATAATGAAACAACTTTACCATTTATATTTGCCGTAATATTAAGTCTTCTCTGCTTACTCTTTGCTTCTTTTATTCTTTCATTGTCTCCCTCACAAGCTTCGTCAAAGATATTGCCAATTGAAAGTCCATATTCTAAAAGTTCGTTGCGAGTTTCAAAATACACATTTTGAAGTCTCTCTGTAAACTTTTCTCTGTCAAAGCCCGCTTTGTCAAAAAAGCCTTTGTATTCAGAAAGAATGCTTTTACTTAATTTTAACATATCCTCCATTTCAACGTCTTGCTTGACAAAGCCAAGTGCTAATTCCTTTTTTAAACCCTCTTCAACAATATTGTAAATTTCCTCTTTAAGATGAATCTCTTCTTCAATGTTTAAAAGGTCTTTTAAGCTTCTCTGTAGCCGCTCCTCAAGTTTTGCTTTTTCGGCTGATTTATTTGTAATCTCTTTAGGTATTTCCTCCAGCCTTTTTAGGCAAATCTCCAGTTCTTTTTCAATTTCTTCAAGTCCAAGTTCTTTTAATGTCTCTTTTAGCATCTCAATTTTCTTAACAGAACTCTGTATTTTGTTTTCCAGTACGTCTATTTCGTACTTTAAGTTATCAATATCGTATTCTAAATCTTGTTTTTGCTGCAATAACATTTCTTCGTTTGAAATGTGCAAAACATATTTGTTGTATAGTATTTCTACTTCATTAAGCCCTGAAGCGTATTCTTCCGCATATTCATACGCAGAAGAATAGGTATCAATATCTGGATGTATGTTTATGCCAGATGTCAATTCTCTTACAACAGCTTTCTTTTTCTGAAGGTCCTCAAAACAGTTTTTAACTGTAAAAAGCTGTTCATCCAGTTTATGAGAGGTGTATTCGTAATCAGCCTTTGCCGTTTTTAAATATCTATATGCTTCTTCAATATCTTCTTTCCCGGGAAATGCCGAATATTCGTAATCCAGCCTCTGTATCCTTGATTTTTTTGCATTTATTTCCTCATCGATTGCAGATATTTCAGCTTTTATAGCCTGTATTTCTTCTTGTATAGATTTAATAAGCTCTTCTCTGTAGCGCTTTCTAGACTCACTCCCGATGTACTTTGATTTAACTTTATCCCGCGCTTTCCCTTTTATTACTCCTATTCCATATGTGCCATTTGAATCAATATAGGTTGTCCCGCTTTCTTCGGATACAAATATATTGCTTAAAGCATCCGAAATATCTTCTGGTGAAACTCCTTCTTCATTGTCAACTACTTTAAAATATTGAGATACATTTAACATCATATTAAAGCTTCCAGGCATAACATATTTATCCGCCATATTGCTGTCCATTTGAAGAGCTTTTTCAAAATATTCTTTGGGAACGATAAGAGCATCCAAAAGCCCCATGTCTTCTATCGCAGCTTCTATATTGCCTCTTGTCTCTTCATCCACATCCTCTTTAAAATCAATCGCCATGTAAAGAGGAATGTAAGGAATTCCAGCTTCTTTAAGCCTTTTTCTGTTGTTTATGACTTGTTCATCTCTTTCAGGCTCAGGATCTTTTTTGTTTTTCCATTCCTCCAATAACTTTTCTTTCTCATGAAGCTGATTTTCTTTTACCTCTCTTTGATTTTGTAATCTTAAAATTTCTTGCTGAATTCCATTTAGTATTTCCTCATAGGGTTTTCTCACAAAAGCCAAAATATCGTCAAATCCTTTATCCTCTCCATACGCCAGTATGACACGGCTTAAGCCTTCCAGTTGGCTACTTAAAAGCTTAAGTTCTGCATTGCCCTGCGACCAACTATAAACTCTTTCAACGTATTCTCTTTTTTGTTCGTCAAAAAGCCTTTCTGCCTCATTAAGCTTTTTAGCCCTGTCTTCTCTTTCTTTTTTAAGCCTTTCCTGCTCTTTAAGTGCGGCATCATACCTTTTATTTGCTTCTATTTCTTCTCTCAATGCACTCATTGCACGCTTTATTTTATCTTTATGCTTTTTTAATTCATTTTTCCAATAAGTAAAATCAAATTCTTTTCCATACACTTTTTTAAGTTCACTTACAGAAAACTCATGTTCCATGAAATCTATATCCTGTGCAATTGAAGATATATTCTCTAATTTATCCTGTAGTTCTTTATCCAGTTTGTATTTTTGTTCCTCAGTGTTTTTTATCTTTCTTTCTAAACCATAATATTTATCTTGTTTATTCCGGAGTTCTTCTTCTTTTTTAGACTTATCCTCCAAATACTGCTTATATCGATCCTCTTCTTCTAATAACTCCTTTTGGGTTCTTTTAGCATCACCACTTGAAAGCTGTTCTTCCTTTTTCTTTAAGGCTTCTCTTTCACTTTCAAGAGAAATGATGTCATTTCCTAAGTTTGCTATTGTACTTCTGTAATTTTCAATATCTTTAGTTAAATTATCGTATTCTTTTTTTGATGCGTATAAATCGCTGTATGCCTTTACTAAATCCCCAGCCTTTTCATAAAGAATGTATCTGTTATAGTTGTCGTACTCATTTTTAAGCTTTTTTACTGCAGCCATATTCCTGTAAAGAACATCAAGGTGCATCTTAATCTGGTCCATATTTTCTATGGTTTCTGAAAGAGGCCTCAAATCATCATCTGTGAGTGAAGGCAGTGAAGCCTTCATAATTTCATATATCACAGTAGGCCTGAAGTCTTTGGAAAGCTTTGGACTTCTAAGCTGTATCAGCAGTTTTATGAGCTCGTCGTATTCCTCGATAGAACTAAAGCCAAAAATGTATTTATTGACCATTTCCATATACTCTTTTTGGCTTTCAACTACTTCTCCGCCTTCACCTATTCTATTCTTAAGTTCTTTTTTGGTAAGTGGGACTTTTACTCTTTTGCCGTCATCGCCTATTTCCATTTTGTATAAAAAGAAGTCGATACCTATACGCCTGCCGTCAAGTATTACAAAGCCCCAAAAGTCCATATTTTGATGCCTTTTCGCCTTTAGTCCCATGCCTATTGTAATGTAGCTGTCTTTTTTCTCTTTTTTAAATTCCATGAAAAGATAGCCAGTTCTTTCATCAAGCCCACTTACCTCTTCTTCCCCAAGAAGATAGTCCTCAAGCTTTCTCGCCTTTGAGCCAAAGGGATCAAGTCTTTCAGGACTTTTGTTGCCATCTAATACTAAAGGTATGAAACTCTGCATTGTCACTGACTTTCCAGAACCATTAGCACCTCTTAAAAGAAGCCTTCCATCTGCAAACTCAAATATTTCATCATCATAATACCAAAAATTAAGAAGCCCAATCCTGTTAATCATCCATCTTTCGGCTAATTTTTCACTCATCTGCACCTTCTCCTTTTTCAAAATCTGGAGGATATTCCCCAATTAACTTTGCCGCCATAGGCAATATTTTAATAGAATGCAATTCCTCAACTCTTTTTATCATCTTAAAGCTTTCCATGTTTTCAATGACCTCTTCTATAAGCTGCTTTTCACTCATTTCCCTGTAAGACTTATACCAACCATCACTAAATCTTTCCTTTACTTTCAAAATGATATTTATAAATTCTGCTTCAGTTATATCTATAGTATCATCAGGATTATAGGCGAGTTTTCCATCTCCAATCATTTGTCTTATAATTTTACTTACCTGCAGCATTATATCAGATATGTTTTTGTTTTTGTCGGGAAAATAGGACTTTAAATATTTGTTGTCATTAAAGAGAACAAAAGCAGAAGTTTTGTGGAGGTGAAGTTTTGCATCAAGATACTCCTCTAAATCTTTCGCTATAGTATTTCTGTAATTTTTTATATACATGAAGTCTTGGTCATCAGGTCCTTCACTATACACAGAAGGTGAAAGAATAAGTTTTCGGTACACCCTGTGTCTTCTCTGTATAACCGCATCTTTGGGGGTTGAAAGATTTAAATCCTCCTGCAAAAAATCCTCAATCTTCATGTCTTCTGTAATTTCTCTGTTAAAAGACCTCAAAAAATACCTTGAAATGCCTGTGTTTTCGTAAAGAACTTCAGTATCTTCACTTTCTGAAAACCTCTCATGGTCACCATCATCTATTTTAATTATGCCAATATCTACAGCAAAATTGAGCACCCGCACAAGTGACTTTCTGTGCTGAAAAAGCGTCCAATCTACTTTATCAGGTCCATCATACTGCGCCTCTATGTATTCCGTTATATTAGACAGCACAAACTGGTCTTCAGGTCCTTTATCCTCCAAAAAAGCTAAGAGCAAACACAAAAATGCATAATCCATAGGCATTTGAAATGCATCTATCCCCATCCACTCTTCAACATCTGACGGCACTTTTTCCAACTTAATAATATATGGGTTTATAATCAATCTATATCCTAATTTTTCTTCAACAAAAGGTTTTATTTTATTCTCCGCATCTCTTATTTTGTTGAAATTTTCTCTATCCTCTCTCAGTATCCAAAAATTTTCAAGAAGCATCTGAAGTTCTTCCATATTTTCACCTTCAATCAACAAACTCAATTACAATATCAGGCATATCAAGATTACCATCTGTGCATTTTAGTATTGCCCTCTCACCATTCTTTGGCATATGAAGCTTGTATGTTCTTCCATCTTCTGTCTTACCTATAAAGCCATTTCTTGCCATCGCTTTTCCTATCCATTTAAGTATCGTTGCCCTCACAAAAGGTTTTACAACAGGTAAATCCTTTATCCTTATTCTATTGCCAACAATGCAACTTGCTATTATTTCATCTTCTATATTTTTCTGATTGAGATAGTCCATCAGCATCTCCGTCTTGTCAGCACTTCTATCAATAATCGCATTTGTCTTAACAGAATTACTGTAGCTCCTTGTTTTTGGCTTTATAATCACTTTAAAGGGCGGTTCTTCCCATACGCTCTGGTTTACACTTTCTGTCTTTCTTTCAAAATCACCTTTTATGTGCCTTGTGTAAAAGCAACCGAAAACCGCCGCAGACAAAAGGTGTGCTTCTTTTATATTACTTGCTTTTGCAAACATTTTAGAAAGAGCAATATATTCATTCTTTCTGCTGGCAGCTTTCATCCTGTTTTCTGCTATTCTCGCCGCATACATTGTTATTTTTCTGATTATTTCGTTTGATATATTAAGAAGCCTTACTGCCTCGCTGTCTTCAAAATTATGACCTGTAAACCAAAAAGATATGTTATTCCACTTATCCATCAAATCTTCTTTTACTTCCTCTTCATTTAAAACCCTGTCAATTCTTGGGATACTCATTTCATATTGGCATAACTTATCTACAACGGAATTGACAATCTCCGGACTCACCTTTTTCAAAAAACTCTCTATGGCAACAGAAAATCTCTGAAGGTCTTTTATAAAATCTCTTAAATATTCTATAAGTTTGTCTTTGTAAATGATAAACTGCTCTGACTTCATAAGTTCATCAGCGTTAGAGCTTTGAAGACTTGCAATGTAATCTGTCGCATTGTGATATATATTTTCAAAGTCGGTATTGAGGTCTTCCCACCATCTGTTTATTTCCTGTAAATCCTCTTTTTTCGCCATTTCATTTATCTTTATTAAATTGCGGTAAATCCTTTCAAATAAAGACGGCTGTAGTGACCCACCATAACCGACGATGCTTTCCAGCCTTATGGTCATTCTCTCTATCTCAATAGAATATGGACTCAGCTGATACCTGAATTTTTTGTTTTTAAATTCGTCAATCGTAGAAGCTTTACTGGTATCTTGTGTCGCAATAAGGTTTTTCCATTCAGTAAGTGCTTTTAAGTCCTGCTCACATTTTTCCATTGTATAGTCAGCAAACATATCAAATTGACTTACATATTCATATACATCCTCTTTGTACAGCCAATATTTAAATTTCTGGTACTGTTCATAAAAATACCTCATGATGAGGCGATATCGCGA
>LDZS01001701.1_pt1 | contig 26400 bp, 23 predicted proteins | sample 615471 | NCBI WGS metagenome assembly LDZS01 (sample SAMN03408295, study PRJNA278302) | terrestrial metagenome | isolation source: oil reservoir sample K3 | place: USA: Alaska, North Slope, Kuparuk formation | collected 2013
CCAGGGATATCATTAAGTGTTTGATCAATTGTTTTTGGAGCTTTAAGCTCGATCTTTTCCTTTGTAACAACATTTACAGAAGCTGGAGCAGATCCCACCTCTTTCTCAGTTCTCGTTGCAGTTACCACAATCTCCTCAAGCTTTGTCTCTTTTTCTTCAGCAAAAGAAGGAATAAAAGCTGTTAAAATCCACATCAAAACAAATAAAAACTTAACACAAAATCGAAAAATCATGTCTCTACCTCCTAAAACTTTTATTTTATAGCTATTTTTTAAAATAATCTTAAAATTTTCACAAATTATTTTATATGTGTTTTAAAAGTTTTTGTAAAAATGTTTATTTTTAAAATTTGTATAACATAAAATATTACCTTGTCAAGTTTAATGAGATTAAAAAAACTATAATTTTATGTTTGTTTTAAAGGATTTTTCTTCTCTTTATTATCTAAGTTTTCATATTATTCTTAAAAACAACGCATAGATTACGGAGGTTGGATATGGAGAAGGGAAAAATGATGAAGGCCTGGGTAATCGATAAAGTTGGGCCCCTCTCACCCGATTCTTTAAAGCTGGTTGAACTTCCTGTTCCAGAGGTTAAGGAGGACGAAATTTTGGTTAAGGTCTACTTTTGTGGGATTTGCCATACAGAGCTTGACGAAATTGAAGGGCGAGTTACACCAGACATTTTACCCGTTGTTCCAGGGCACCAAATAGTGGGAGAGGTGGTTGAGGTAGGGCCAAAGGTTAAAAAATTTAAGATAGGAGATAAAGTAGGAGCTGGTTGGATTTATAGTTCTTGCCAAAGGTGTGAATATTGTCAAAGAGGCTTGGAGAACCTTTGTCAAGAATTTAAAGCCACAGGTAAAGACGCTAACGGAGGGTATGCAGAATATTTTAAGATAAAAGAAACTTTTGCCTTTGCCATCCCTGAGGGATTAACGCTTATGGAGGCTGCACCTTTATTTTGTGCAGGAGCTATCGGATATAGGGCTCTTAAGCTTACTCAGCTAAAAGGTGAAGAAGGAGAAACCTTAGGGCTTTCTGGTTTTGGAGCCTCAAACCATTTAGTCCTAAAACTGGTAAAAGCTCTATTTCCTAAAGTCAAAACCTATGTTTTTGCCAGAAACCCTAAACAAAGAGAACATGCACTGAGTCTTGGTGCAGATTGGGCAGGAGACTTTGAAGAAACTCCACCTGAGGGTCTTAAAGCTATAATCGATACCACTCCAGTCTGGCGTCCTTTACTTCTCCTTAAGAACCTAAAACCAAACGGAAGGTTTATCATAAACGCCGTCCGCAAGGAAGAGCAAGACAAAGAAAAACTTCTTTTTCTTGATTATGGAAGAGACCTGTGGCTTGAAAAAGAGATAAAGTCTGTGGCTAACATTACCCGTCAAGACCTTGAAGAGTTTTTGTCTCTTGCTAAAAGGTTAAAACTTAAGCCAGAGGTTATAGGTTATCATTTTTATGAAGCTCCCAAGGCCCTTTTGGAACTTAAAGAAGGTAGGATAAAAGGAGCCAAGGTCTTAACCATGGTAAATTTTTAGTCATAAAGTATAACTTATAGCCTTTCTATGTTGTAGTTTTATTAACTTACCGTTGAAAGGTTCTTTTTAAGGTTTTAAAGTTTAAACCCAGATAAAAACAGATAGACTTTAGTTTATGATGTTTTCAGCATCAAAATCTTTATAAGTACTTTTTAATTTTAGTTTTTGTGGTATAAATAAATACATGTTTCATGGGACAACGGTTATAGCAGTCAAAAAAGACGGCAAGGTGGCTATAGCAGGAGACGGTCAAGTCACCTTTGGCAACACCATCTTAAAACACAAGGCAAAAAAGATAAGAAAACTCTATAAAGGTAACGTGGTGGTTGGTTTTGCAGGTTCTACCGCAGATGCTTTAACCCTGTTTGAGAGGTTAGAAAAAAAGCTTGAAGCTTATGGAGGACAGCTTTTAAGAGCTGCGGTTGAGCTTGCTAAAGACTGGAGGACAGATAAAATCTTAAGAAGGCTTGAAGCCTTTCTTATAGCTTGTGATAAAGAGCACATCCTTCTCATCTCAGGGGCAGGAGATGTGGTAGAGCCAGACGAAGAGGTGGTTGCCATAGGTTCAGGTGGACCGATGGCGTTAGCAGCAGCCAAGGCCTTACTCAGATACTCCGACCTTTCTGCCAAAGAAATTGCAGAAATCGCCATCAAAATCGCAGGAGAAATCTGTATTTACACCAATTTAGAAATAACAGTTGAGGAACTATGAAAGATTCTAGAGAACTTACTCCAAGAGAAATCGTAGCAGAGCTTAACAAGTATATCGTAGGGCAAGACAGGGCGAAAAAGGCTGTTGCCATCGCTATGCGTAACCGTTGGAGAAGACAACAACTAAAAGAAGAATTAAAAGAAGAAATCTATCCTAAAAATATTTTGATGATCGGACCTACAGGTGTTGGAAAAACAGAAATAGCAAGAAGGTTGGCCAAACTTTCTAATGCTCCCTTTTTAAAAGTAGAGGCTACTAAATTTACTGAAGTAGGTTATGTAGGAAGAGACGTAGAATCGATGATAAGAGATTTAGTTCATATAGCGGTTAAAATGGTAAGAGAAGAAGAAGAGAAAAAGGTTTTAGAAAAGGCGAAAACTTTAGCAGAAGAAAGGTTGGTAGATCTTCTTTTACCTTCTACCTCTCCAAAGGTAGAATATGACCCTCTCACCAGGGAAAAATTTCTTAAAATGTTAAGGGAAGGGATCTTAAATGACAGATATGTAGAAATCGAAGTTGAGGCCTCCCAAAAACCTCCTACCATAGAAATCTTTGCAGCCTCAGGGTTAGAAGAAATAGAAATGCAACTTAGAGATATGCTTTCTACCATTTTACCGTTTAAACCTAAAAAAAGAAAAGTAAAGGTGAAAGAGGCCTTAGAGATTTTAACCAAAGAAGAAGCAGCTAAGCTTATAGACATGGACAAGGTAATAAAGGAAGCCATAAGAAGGACGGAGACAAACGGCATCATCTTTATAGATGAAATAGACAAGATTGCAAGTCGAGAAGAAGGGCATGGCCCTGATGTTTCAAGGGAAGGGGTTCAAAGAGACTTACTCCCCATCGTAGAAGGAACTACGGTTAACACCAAGTATGGAATGGTAAGAACAGATTACATCCTCTTCATCGGAAGTGGAGCCTTCCATATCGCTAAACCTTCGGATTTGATACCAGAACTTCAGGGTAGGTTTCCTATTAGAGTAGAATTGGATCCTTTAACCAAAGAAGATTTTATCCGAATCCTTACTGAAACTGAAAATGCTATCATCAAACAATACAAAGCCCTGTTAGCTACTGAACAAGTAGAGATAGATTTTACTCCAGAAGCTATAGAAGAAATTGCTAAAGTTGCCTTTGAACTTAATCAAAAGATGGAAAACATCGGTGCAAGAAGACTTTATACCGTAATGGAAAAAGTTTTAGAAGACATTTCTTTTGAGGCCCCAGATATCGCACCTACTAGAGTAGTAATCACCCCAGAATATGTAAGAGAAAAATTAGAAAATATTATACAAGATCAAGAGTTGGCAAAGTTTATTTTATAATAGGCTCGACATATAGATCATAGGTGGTTGACTTTTTTACCTTTCCTTTGATTAATTCTCCTGGAGTTAAATTAAGTTTTGAGCCTTTAGGCAAAAGAAGATAAGTGATACCGTCTACCTCAGGGGCTTGAGCTTTAGATATCCCCCAAAATCTTCCTTTTTCATCTTCCCCTAACAAAAGTACCTCCTCTTCCTTCCCTTTTCTTAGTCTTAATCTTTTTTTAGAAATCTCTTTCTGTAGTCTCAAAACTTCCCGTCTTCTTCTTAACCTTTCTCTATAAGGAACCTTACCTGGGAGTTTTTCAGCTAAAGTACCTTCTTCAGGATAAAAAGGGAATACCCCTAAGTAATCAAACTCAATCTCTTGTAAAAAATTACAAAGGAACTCAAACTCTTTTTCTCCTTCCCCAGGAAAACCAACCATCACCGTAGTCCTGAACGCAACCTCTGGGATTACCGTTCTAAGATAAAATATAGTTTCTGCCAAAGACTCTATGTGATTAGGCCTTCTCATGGCTTTTAAAATCTCTGGATGAGCATGCTGGATAGGGAGGTCAAAATAAGGAACTACCTTAGGTATGGATAAAAAGTCTTCTAGCAATCTTTTTAGGTTAGGCACAGGATAAAGATAAAGTAACCTTATCCTAAACTCAAAAGGAAGTTTACTCAGGGTTTTAACCAGACTTACCAAATCTACTTTTGGTTTTAGGTCTAAACCATAAGAAGTTATGTCCTGAGCTACCAGGATAAGTTCCTTTACCCCAAGGGTAAGTAAAAACTCGGCTTCCTTTAGCAATAAATCTACAGGCTTACTTTTTAGACGCCCTCTTATCTGAGGGATGGTACAATAAGCACAGTTTCTATTACAACCTTCTGAGATCTTTAAAAAGGCATAAAAGGGATTTTCTGTTAGTATTCTTTCATACGGCTCTTGTTTAGCAAAATACTGATAAGGTTCTATCCCGTAAAATTCGTCTACCTCAGGTAAAAGTTCTTTTAACTTTTCTGCACCGTATCTTCCTGTTAGGCAACCAGAAACTATAAGGGATTGCCCTTGTTTTTTAATCTCCCCTAAATCCAAAATATGTTCTAACGATTCTTCTACCGCCGGTTTAATAAAAGCACATGTATTAACCCAAAAGTGGGTTGCTTCTTCAGGAACAAGAACTATTTCTGCCCCTTGTTTAATCAACAGGGCAAGTAACTTTTCAAAATCAGCTTTGTTTTTGGCACAACCAAGGCTTACAGGATAGATCTTCAGTTTTTTTTCACTCACGAGTTTTAATAAGAAGAAACCTTTTTAAGATTTAGGATTTGATTTTTTTCGTCTAAATAAACTAAAGTGGTATAAAAGTTTTCTAACTCATTTTCAGAAACCCAAGAATAAGAAGCTATGATAATCCTATCTCCTATCTCTCCTAACCTTGCGGCTGCTCCGTTTAAAACCACCTCGCCTTTTTCTCCCTCTATAAGATAGGTTTCAAACCTGATCCCGTTGTTAATATTGTAAATCCATACAGCTTCAAAAGGTCTAAGATTAGCTTTTTTGATAAGTTCTTTATCTAAGGTTAACGAACCTTCATATAGCAAATTTTTATCAGTTATCGTGGCTAAATGAATTTTACTTTTTAGCAGTTTTATCAGCATCACCTATCCTCGGATTTAAGGTTTTATCAATCTATTATCTATAAGTCTTGCCTTCCCTACATAAGCAGCGATCGCACAAACCACAGGTTTTTCTATTACTTCTACCGGGTCCAAAGTCTCTGGGTCTACGATCTCTATATACTGAACTATTAAGTAAGGATGCATTCTTAAGAATTCAAAAAGGGTTTTCTTTATTTTCTCAGGATTTTTTTCTCCTTCTTTTACTAATTTTTCAGCAAGTTCAAGCGCCCGGTTTAAACTTACCGCAGATTCTCTTTCCTTAGGAGATAGATAAATGTTTCTTGAACTCATCGCAAGTCCATCTGGCTCTCTTACAGTAGGGCTACCAACAATTTCTATATCAAGGTTTAAGTCTTTTACCATCTGTTTTATAACCAAAAGTTGTTGATAATCCTTTTCTCCAAAAACGGCTATATCAGGCTGTATGATGTTAAAAAGCTTTAACACAACCGTGGTAACTCCTTTAAAATGTCCTGGTCTAAAAGCTCCACACAACTTATCAGTCAGGTTTACTACCTCTACATAGGTTTGATAATCCGAGGGATACATTTCTTCTTCTGAAGGTACAAAAACCACGTCTACATTTTCCTTTTCTAACAAGCTTAAATCGCGTTCTAAATCCCTTGGATATTCTCTAAAATCTTCTCTTGGGCCAAACTGTAAAGGATTAACAAAAATGCTTACTACTACTTTATCCGCAAGGGATTTGGCCTTTCTTACCAAAGAAAGATGGCCTTCATGCAGATAACCCATCGTAGGTACAAAACCTATTTTATACCCTTGTTTTTTTAGCTCTTTAACCTTGGCCTTCATCTCAGGGATGGTTTTTATTACCTCAACCATAGCTAAAACTCCAGATTTTTATAAGGATTTAATAAATTTTCTAAATTTTCTAAAAGGATGTTTTTAAGTTGGGCTTCTCGATTAACCTTACCAAACTCGTCACTCCTTATCTGTTCTTTAAGTTCCCCTTGCACCCATTTTTTTATCTCTAAATACCGAGCTCCTTGATAGGTTTCTCTAAGGGCAAAGGTTAAAAATACATAATCATTTAATTTTAAATATAACTCACCTTCCAAAAAATCCAAAGGCTTAATCCTAACAGGATAAATTAGTTTCTTTAATATTTCATAAAGAGGCTTTCGTGAGTTTAAGATAACTACCTTTTGCCCTTCAGAAATCCTAGTTAAAAGGTCCCTCAGATCTCTATCCTCCAAAGCAATACACCCTTGAGTCCAAAAATAATCCTTCTTCCCCTTTTCTTTCTTATAAACACCACCCCCATGTATTCCTATCTTACTTCCTAAAGGCGTATGTTCTACTTTACCATTAGCTAAAAAGGTTTCCAAATACACGACCAACTGTTCTTTAGAAATAAACCCTTTGTAATAGGCCCATCCAAGGTCGTTTAAGTTAGGATAGTTTATTTCTATAAAATAACCAAAGCTTTTAGAAGGTCTTATGTCAGTTATCTTATAAAGGCCTTCTGGGGTTAAAAAGTCCCCCCTTTTTTCCTTAGGAAGTAGGCTCTCTAACCCCAACCCTACAGGATAAACTTTTTGTATTTTCTGATTCTCTAAAACCTTTAAGGTTCTTTCTCCCTTGTCTATCAAAAGTGTTAAAGCGTAACCTGAGCTTGTCATCAATAAGGTTATCAACAAAAATAAAAAAACTTTTAAAAACCTGTTTTTTATCTTCAAACTAAAAGTTTTTTTGTCCATAACTTTTAAAAAATTGAGGTGTTTATCAGAGCCCAAAAGATTTTTAGTTAAAAAGTTTGACAAAAAATTTTTTATGTTTATTATATAATAAAAAATGACTAAAGAAATACCAACTTGTTCCGATATAAAATATAAACCGTAAAAAGCGAGGTGATATTTAATGAAAATCAACGACTTTTTAGGGGTAAACGTTGAAAATCTTAAGAACTTAAAAGAGGCTAAAAAAAGAGAAGAGGTAGTTTCTTCAGAGGTTAAACCAAAGGAAGGCGAAGCAAAGGCTAAGGAGGCTTCTCCTGCGGTGGTAGAGCTTTCTTCTCAAAACTTAATAGAAAAAGCTGTTAAAAGGGCTTCTCAACTTCCTGAGATAAGAGAAGAAAAGGTTGCTCAAATTAAAGCTCAAATCGAGGCCGGGACTTATAACGTCTCTAACAGAGAGATCGCAAGAGCTATGGTAGGTACTCTCCTTAATGAGATTGCTTAATCTTACCTATTAATCCTGTAGTAGAAACTTGATAAGAAAAATCGATACGTATAACTTTTCCTCCATAACTTTTCACAAAATCTGCACCTACAATCTGGTCTTCTTTCCAGTCTGATCCTTTTACTAAAAAATCGGGTTTTAGCTCCTTTATAAGCCTTTCTGGGGTTTCTTCATCAAAGAGAACTATATAATCCACACATTCAAGACCAGAGAGGACCCTGGCTCTAAATTCCTGAGGGTTAACTGGTCTTTCTGGTCCTTTAATTTTTCTTACTGAAAGGTCGCTGTTTAACCCTATGACTAAAAAATCTCCTAAAGACCGTGCCTTTTCGAGATAGTCTACATGGCCGGCATGAAGAAGGTCAAAACATCCGTTGGTAAAAACCATCTTTTGACCCTTAGCCCTTCTTTTAGCCACATGTCTTTTCAGTTCTTCAAGGGTTTTAAGCTTGTTTTTTTGGGGGAAAAATGGGGTTTTAAGCGGATAGATAAGAGGATTAAACCTTTCTGGCAACACAAACTCAAAGACCTCTGGTTGTTTATCCGTAAGCTGAGTTAAAACCTCCCCTTCAGGAGAAACCACCAAAGAAAACCCACATCCGTTGACCCCAACCAGATAAGTTTGATTTTCAACAGCCCTTGCCCAGCTTAGATTCAACCAGTGTTTCATCCTTTCTACAGGCCAAAGAGCAAACACCAAAAGAATGTCTGCACCTGCCTTTATAAGGTCTCTGGCAAACTCAGGAGACCTAAGTTCAAAACAAATCAACACCCCTAAAGAAAAACCTGCTAATTCAAAAATTCTCGTACCTACACCAGGGGTAAAAGGCTCGTCTAATCCTGGGAAAAGAAGGAATTTTTGGGCTAAAGGTTCTACCTTATCTCTAGTTAAACGATAAACTGCATTAAAAATTCTATCTTCATCATACCAAGGAGCTCCAAGGAGAACTACCTTATCGTTTGATAAAACCTGTGTTATTTCTAAGAGAAAAGATAAAACTTTTTCTTGGTTTAAACTTTTTAAATCTACATCATATCCAGTAAGGGCTAATTCAGGAAAAACCACTAAATTTCCTTTAGCCTTGGTTAAAAGCTCTTTAATGGTCTCTACGTTTTGTTTTAAATCGGAGGTTGGTTTTATTTGAACTAAAGAAATGTTTAGCATCTTTTCCCCTTTACAGCAACTGATTTCTTGCTACCACCAACACGTATACCTCTTTTGCTCCTTTCATCTTTAAAGCTTTAGCTGCTTCGTTTACCGTAGCACCTGTAGTCATTACATCGTCTATAAGAAGAACCTTTTTCTCTTTTATCCAATCTTTGGCTAAAAAGGCTCCTTTTACGTTTTCCCAACGTTCTTTACCGGTAAGCTCGGTTTGAGGTTTGGTACATTTAACCCTGAATATAGCTTCTGAAAAGGGTTTTCTTCCAAGGAAACCCCAGGCTAAAAGAGCACTTTGGTTGAACCCTCGTTCTCTTAACCGCTCAATAGAAAGAGGAACAGGGAGGATCATATCAACATCGCTAAGTAAGAAAGAAAAAAATCCCCTTATCAGTTTTCCCAGGGCAAAAGCCAACCTAAAATCTTGAGCAAACTTTATCCTCACCAGCCACTCAGAAACAGGTTCCTTATACTGAAAAAGGGCAAAAACTCTATCAAAATAAAAGTTTTTTTGGGAACAATAGGAGCAATATTCTATCCTATCTATACCTTTTTCAAGCAGGCTTTCAGATACCAAACTTCCACATCTTTGGCAATAAAGCTTTAAAAAAGGTAGTGTGTTTAAACATCGCCTACAAACAAATACTTCTTGAGGTTTAAGATGATGGTTGCAGACTTCACAAAACTCTGGAAAGAAAAAATCGAGAACTTTATTTAAAAGACTCACCCTTGGCCTTTACGATCTCAACAACAATTTGGGTGGCTTTTACCAGGTCTTTTACCCTGATGAACTCTTCTGTGGTATGAACCTTTTGCATCCCTGTGCCTAAAATTACCGCTTTTTTCCCTCTCTCGTTAAAAATGTTAGCGTCTGACCCTCCCTCCTTCTTTATAAAGGAGAGACTTATTCCTAACTTTTCCCCGGCTTGTTTTATAGGTTGTAAAATAGGGTCATCAGGAAGGATTAAAAAAGCTTGATATAGTTTTTCAAACCTTACAGAAACCTTAGGTAAATCATCTATTTTAGGTTGATAACCTTTTTCTACCTTTGCACAAAGGTCTTCTATCTGTTGAATCATACTTTCTAAGGTCTTTGCGTTATGACTTCTTATCTCTCCTTCTGCCTCTGCAGTTTCTGGCACTATGTTAACATATTTACCCCCTGAGATAATACCTATGTTCATCGTACTTTCTTGGTCTATTCTCCCGGGATTTAACTCAGCTATCAGTTTTGATAACACGTGAATAGCATTTACCCCTTTTTCTGGTTCAAGACCTGCATGGGCAGCTTTTCCTTTAACCTTAATCTTAAATTTATAGGAAGATGGGGCGCCGATGGTTACTACCTCTGGATTTTCACTGTCTAAAACATATCCTTCTTTAGCATCTATCAATTCTAAATCAAGAAACTTAGCACCTAACAACCCTATCTCTTCGCAGGTGGTAAAAATAAACTCTAAAGGCGGATGGGGGAATCGGTTTTCTCTAAGAACTCTGGCTAATTCTATCAAGATAGCTATACCTGATTTATCGTCAGCCCCGAGGATGGTCCTCCCGTCAGTTTTAAAAACCCCGTTTTCAAAAATAATCTTAGGATTTTCACAAGGACCTACTGTATCAAGGTGAGCACAAAAAAATATAGGAGGAGCTGGGATCATTCCAGGGATTTTAACGATAAGATTTCCTACCTCTGAACCGGTATTTTCTGCAGACTTATCAAAAAAACAACGATATCCAAGAGCCTCAAAGATGTCTGCCAGATAATGAGCAAGTTTTCCTTCTTTTTTCGAAGGACTTTCTATAGAAAGAAGGGTTTGAAATTCTAAAACTAATCTGTCTACATCGATCATTAACGTCTTATCCTAAAATCAGTAAATTCACCTTTATAAGGCTCTTCTATCACCTCTACGTGAGTCACCTTAGCATAAGGAGAGCCTCGATGACACCAGGCTACCATCTGATCGACTGCCTCGTCTTCGCCTTCAAATACCGCCTCAACCCTTCCGTCAGGAAGGTTTCTCACCCAACCTTTTACCCCAAGTCTTAAAGCTTCTTCTTCTGTATAAGCTCTAAAATAAACTCCTTGTACCTTACCAGAGATATAAACATGTACCCTTTTCATAAGGGCTCCCCATCGATCTTTAGTTATAAGCTATATTTAGAAGTATAATAAACCTTCAACAAAAGTCAAGGCTAAAGTGGGCTTTCGCATAATCTAACTTATAGCTGAGGGTTTTCTTTAGCTTTAGCAAGTTTTTCCAACTCCTCTTCTATTTCCTTTATACGCTTTATAGTCTTAGCCATATATTCTTTTTGTGTAGCTACAGCCTTAAAGTATAGATCTAAGTTCTTTTCAAACTCTTTCATCTTCTTCCAATGGATAAAGATCGTGGTTACATCATACCCAGTATTAACCAAATGATATAAAGTTTTGGTCAATTTCTTGGTGTAATCTCCTATACCAGGGAGGGCATTTACTGCTTTAACCAATCCTTCTGCTATATCTTCCCAGGTTTTGGGATCCATCGAGGCCCAATCTGTAAAATCTTTAGTATCCAAAAGTTGTTGAAATTTTTCAATTTCTTTTACCCTATTTGGATATTTAGAAAATTCATATTTTATATTTTCAAAAATGTTTTCCTGGATCATATCTAACATAACTTCTTTAAATCTGGCTTCACTGCTTGAAATAGCCCTTTCAGTCTTTTCCCTCCACCTTTCAAACTCTTTAGTATTTTCCATGATAATCTTGGTTAACTGGTCTAAGTTGGTTTTCGCAAGCTCAAGTTTATGTCTTAGGTCTGCCAACTCTTCTCTAAGTTTACGCTCATCAGGCAAAAGTCTTTCTTTCTTGATTTGTTTATCCTTTTCAGTCTTAGGTTTTAAATCTTCAGGTTTAGGCTTTAAAGCTGCTACATCTATGAAAGAAGGTTTTTTGGGGTTTAATTGAACCAATTCCTGTTCTATTCTCTTGTAATCTAACGGGTTATTTCTATAACTGTTTAAAAGTTCGTTAAGTTTTTGCAAGGACTCTTTTATCTTAGCTTCTTTAACCTTAGCCTCAGTTAAAATTTGCTGGTACTTTTCTGGGTCAACATCTTTATAACCTTCTGCTACCTTTAAATCTTTTTTCAATTTCACATATTCATCAAGATTAGCCCCGACGACTTCTAAAGTTTTTTGAGTAAAAACTCCTTGAGAGCCTACTGGTAAAGAACTAAGTTTAGGACTAACTGTAGGAGGTATTTTAATCCCTAAGCTCCCAAGGTCGATATGACCAACCATAGCTTGAGCACTTTTTTCAGCAAGGGCTCTGGCAGCCTCAAGGTCGCCTGCAAGGGCTGAAGCTACAGCCTTTTCAGCTAAAGCTGAGCTTGCTGCAAGCTGATGAAGTGCATCTTTGGTTTCTATATACTTTCCCTGTATCCAAGCATTACTTTTTTCAGTATAGTCTATACCTCCTCCATGGTTTTCAACAAAAAAGGAAAAGGTATCTCTTGTTTTTGAAGAATAAAAGGCGGCTACTGTAGTTCCAGTAACCCCATCAAGGCTTTCTAACTCTACTTTTTGGTAATGCGGCAAGGTTACCTTAAGACCATTGACATGAATCCATCTGGCTAAAGCTATTATCTTCTGAACCTCTTGCATAGTATGAAGAGAAGGAAATATCTGAGCAAATTCTTCGTATCTTTCTGTTAATGTTTGTGAATATTCTTTTAAGATCTCATTATACCAAGAAGGCATACCTGAAGATAGACTTTCACTACCAATTTTAACCTCAGATTTCCCAAAATAAATCGCTGATTTATCTTGACTAACCTTTAACTCAACTCTCCCAGGAAAAAGCCAGTATCTATCAAAACCACTTTGCATCATCTGAAACTCTTTGCCTTTTCCCTTTTCCTCAGCTTTTTTACTGAGGTAAGCCACAAAAGGATCAAAATCTTTAAGAGTCGCTGTCTCAGGGTTTATTGTGGTTAAGTATTTTAAAGTATAGTCTGCATAAAAGAAAATTTTAGCCATATATGTATCCGAGGGAAGGTTATAGTAAGTAGGCTTAACTTCAATCGCCGGCAGTCTAAAACGCTTTTTTAGAAAAGTATCACTTAAAACAAGGTTATTTATTAAAAAATCTATAAGGAACTCTGATTGGATTTTTTCTACTCTTTTATTAGCAAATTCGCTTAGTTCTAAGTCTATTTTGCCTGTTTTTGGGGCTCTTCTTAATAGATCATTTATGGTATGTTCGTCTACCCCAATACCTTTAAAAAGGTTTACGTAAAAAAGAAATAGTAATCTCCGAGTGGCTTCCCAATTATCTATCTGACCGGTATTAAACAAAGTCCTTATTTTTTCAAAATCCTCTATAAGTCCCATTGTTTCGTAAACTTGTCTAAACCAGTGTCCCGCATTTTCCATACCATACGCTTCTGCAAACTTCTGAAATCCCCACCATTCCACCACAGCCTGCCCATACTTACCCTCAAATCCTAACGCCTTAAAGACTTTAATGAAAAAACTTTGCAGATTAAAATACATCTCAAGCTGCTCTTTGCTGTCAAACCTCCAATTTTTTGATTTTGGATCCCACCTAAGATAAGCATTAAATTCCTCTGGGGTTATAGAAAATTTCTTAAGCCTTGCTAAAAGTATCTGTTTTTCTGGCAGCTGGTTATCAGAATATAAAATCTCTTTAAAAATACTTGACAACCAGTTAGTCCCATAACTTGGGTCTCTACTAACCCTTGAGATCTCTTTATCAAAAATATTTTTTATCTCTTTTAACGCCCTTTCTGTGTTTGGGGTTGGGTCTAAAGAAAAAGATGGATAGGGATATTTCAAAGCCTCGTCTAATATCTGAAAATAAGGTAGAGGACCAGTTTTATACCTGTCATCATAATGTCCAACAAACGTAATCTCTCCGGTGTTTTTATCTATGAAAACTGCGTCTAAAACGTTGATAGAAGAAACTTTGGTAAATAAACTATCTTTTTCAGAAACTTCATAAACCTCCACTTTTTTGTTTGCCTTTTCTATCAACCTCTGCCCTGAATAACTATCAGAAGAAACTCTTTTTATTTCCTGAGGAGCTCTAACCACAACCCCTAAGTTTGGATTTTCCGGGTGTACATGGGTAGAAACATTAAAAATCTTGCCGTTTCTTAAAACTGACATCACGATGTTGGGGTTGTTCCCACTGAGAGTCCCTGATAAGACAAGAGTTTTTATGTTTTCTACAGAAACCGGCTGGTTGTTAATCGTTAAAATGATATCTCCTGGGTTTAATCCTGCTTTAGCGGCTGGAGATCCCGTTACCACGTTGATTACATAAACTCCTTCAGTTTTTAACAATTCTGACCTTACCTCCCTCTTAGCAAGAGCCCATGATACAAAAATCAAGTTTATCAAGATTAGAAGAACCAAAACCCAGATTCCTCTTTTAAACATCTTTGCACCTCTCTATTTTAATAAAAACCATAACAAACAGAATTGAAATATCAAAATAAAAACCTCATAAAATATCATTAAAAAATTTTTTCAACATTAAATTAACATTACTGCTAAAAAAATTTTAGACAAGAGGGCGATAGGCCAAACTTAGGTTTGTATTTTTTCAAAAATCAGTTATATTTAAGATAACTGCTTGGGGGTGGAATAAGCCTTCCCCAGGCTTAAAAATACAAAAAGGAGGTTGAGTGTATGCCTTTAGACCCGGAGTTAAAGCAAGAGATCATCCAAACTTTCCAGCGTCACCCCAACGACACAGGTTCTCCAGAGGTTCAGATTGCCTTGCTAACCGCAAGGATAAAACAACTGGAGGAACACCTAAAAACTCATCGCAAAGACTTTCATTCAAGAAGAGGTCTTATGAAGTTGATCGGTCAGAGAAGGGCTCTTTTAAACTATCTTAAAAGAACAGATTTTAACAGATATCAGATTTTGCTTCAGAAAATAGGACTTAAAAAGTAAGCTCAAAAATTCAATCCTTTAAAAACAAATAAAAAAGGGAGGGTTTTTGAAACCCTCCCTTTTTTATTTAAAGTCTATTTGGTCTTACAGCCATCCTTTTTCTTCGTAAACAATCCTTCCTGTCCCTGCAGGAATTAACCTTCCAATGATTACGTTTTCTTTTAGTCCCTTTAGATAGTCTACCTTACCGGCAATAGAGGCCTCGGTAAGAACTCTCGTAGTTTCCTGGAAGGAGGCAGCAGACAACCAGGAATCAGTAAGCAAGGCTGCTTTTGTTATACCAAGGATTACAGGTTCGGCTACTGCTGGTTTACCTCCAGTAGCTATGATTTTTTCGTTTTCCTCTTCAAACTTAACCTTATCCACATACTCACCGATCATAAAATTGGTATCGCCTGGGTCTTTTATTTTCACTTTTTTAAGCATCTGTTTTACGATAACCTCAAAGTGTTTGTCGTTTATCTTAACACCTTGAAGTCTGTAAACTTCCTGAATCTCTTCAACCAAAAACCTTGCAACCCCTTTAACTCCTTTAACTTTTAGGATATCGTGAGGGTTAGGAGAACCTTCCACCAAAGGATCTCCAGCTTTAACCACATCGCCTTCTCTTACCAAAATATGTTTACCTTTAGAGATATAGTACTCTAAAGGCTCTCCTACCTCAGGTTGAATAACTATCTTTTTCTTACCTCTGGCTTCTTTTTCAAACACTACCGTTCCATCGATCTCAGTGATAGTAGCATACTCTTTAGGTTTACGTGCTTCAAATAAATCGGTAACCTTAGGAAGACCTCCGGTAATGTCTTTAGCTTTCAAAGTTTCTCGAGGAATTCTTGCGATGATATCTCCTGCCTTTACCATCTCTCCTTCTTGAACGCTGATGATAGCTCCTACCGGTAGCTCATATCTGGCTTTACCTCTTCCGTCTGGAAGGTCGATGGTTCTTCCTTTCTCATCTTTGATAGAAATCCTTGGTCTATAGTCGGTAAGTTTGTAGTCTCTTACGATAATACTTGCTCTACCGGTGGTTACGTCTATCTTTTCATCAACCGTTACCCCGTCTATGATATCTCCAAACTTTACCCTTCCAGAAACTTCGGCGATGATAGGTGTGGTATAAGGATCCCATTCTACCAAGAGGTCTCCAGGTTTTACCTCTTGACCTTCTTCTACTTTAATCTTAGCACCATAGGTGACTGGATATTTTTCTAAAATCCTACCGTCAGGAGACACGATAGCAATCTCTCCTTGTCTGTTTAAAGCCACTAAAGTACCATCTTCCCTTCTAACCAGTCTTAAATTAAGAAACTTTATCAAACCTCTTGACTGAGCTCTGTGTTCGCTTTGTTCTAAAGCCTTACCTACCGCACCTCCGATGTGGAAGGTTCTCATCGTAAGCTGAGTTCCAGGTTCTCCAATAGACTGAGCGGCAATAATCCCTACGGCTTCTCCTATCTCTACCAACTTTCCAGTAGCAAGGTCTCTTCCATAACACTTTCTACAAACTCCATGCTTTGCCTCACAGGTAAGCACAGACCTTATCATGACCTTCTCTATTCCTGCTTCTTTAAGCTTTTTAACCCCTTCTTCATCTATTTCTTGATTAGCTTCGATCAATACCTCTCCTGTAATAGGGTCTAAAATATCTTCTAAGGCAACCCTTCCCAACACTCTATCCCAAACAGGTTCGATAATCTCACCTGCCTCAATAAGATGACCTACCTCTATACCATCTATGGTTCCACAATCTTCTTCAGTTACCACACAGTCTTGAGCAACATTTACTAATTTTCTTGTTAAATATCCGGCATTAGCGGTTTTTAAAGCTGTGTCTGCAAGTCCTTTACGGGCTCCATGGGTAGACACAAAGTATTCCAAAACTGAAAGCCCTTCTCTGAAATTACTTTTAATCGGTGTTTCAATAATTTCTCCAGAGGGTTTAGCCATCAAACCTCTCATACCAGCAAGCTGCCTTATCTGATCTTTAGAACCACGAGCTCCAGAAAAGGCCATGATGTAGACTGGGTTAAAGCTGGGACCTATCACTTTCTCTCCGTTAGGTCCGATATATTCCTTGGTTTCCATTTCTTTAATCATCTCTTCAGTAACACGCTCAGTAGCATTAGACCATATATCTATTGCTTTGTTATACCTTTCACTCTCGGTGATCAAACCTTCTCTATACTGCTCCCAGATCTCTGCAATCTTTCTATCTGCCTCAGCCAAAATTTCCGCTTTTTTCTTAGGAATGGTAAGATAATCCACAGAAATAGAAAGAGCAGCTTCAGTAGCTTGTGCAAACCCCAAATCTTTTAATTTATCCGCAAAAATTACTGTTTTCTTAATACCTGCTCTACGATAAGAAATGTCTATCAACTTTTGAAGCTCTTTTTTGGTCAATGGTTTATTATACTCTTCAAAAGGAATCTCTTCGGGAACGATGGTCGAAAACAGGACTCTACCTACCGTTGTATCTAAAAGTTTACCATCAATCCTTACCTTTATCTTCGCTTGTAGATGGACAGCTCCTGTCTGATATGCAAGGATCACCTCATCTTTATCTCTAAAAACTTTACCTTCTCCCTTCGCAAAAGGACGTTCTAACGTCATGTAGTAAATTCCTAAAACCATATCTTGGGTAGGATAAACTACAGGAATACCGTTTGCAGGAAGAAGGATGTTGTTGGTTGAAAGAATAAGAACTCTATTTTCTATCTGCGCCTCTACCGAAAGCGGAACATGCACAGCCATCTGGTCTCCGTCAAAGTCAGCGTTATAAGCTACACAGACCAGTGGATGTAGCTGGATGGCCTTTGTGTCTATCAACACTGGTTCAAAGGCCTGAATACCTAACCTATGCAAAGTAGGAGCACGGTTTAACATTACCGGATATTCTTTTACGATCTCATCAAGGGCATCCCAAACTGCAGGATGTTCCTCTTCCACCAACCTTTTAGCGGTTTTGATGTTGGTAGCATATCCATGCTTTTCTAACCAACCATAAATATAGGGTTTAAAAAGTTCTAAAGCCATCTTCTTAGGCAAACCACACTGATACATTCGTAACTCAGGACCTGCGGTAATAACAGACCTACCTGAAAAATCCACTCTTTTACCTAAAAGATTCTGTCTAAATCTGCCTTGTTTACCCTTAAGAATATCAGAAAGACTTTTTAAAGGCCTTCTATTAGGCCCCATCACAGGACGTCCTCTTCTTCCGTTATCAAAAAGGGCATCAACAGCCTCTTGTAACATCCTCTTTTCGTTTTTCAAAATTATTTCAGGAGCATCAAGGTCTATCAACTTTTTAAGTCTCACGTTACGGTTGATAACCCTTCTGTAAAGGTCGTTTAAGTCTGAGGTAGCAAATCTACCTCCCTCTAAAGGTACTAAAGGCCTCAACTCAGGTGGAATAACTGGTATAACCTTTAAAATCATCCATTCAGGCCTATTACCTGACTGTTTAAATGCTCTAGCTATCTGAAGTCTTTTACCAAGTTTCTTTCTGCGAGCCTCACTGTGGGTGGTTTGAAGTTCTATCTGGATGTCCTGAATAAGTTTGTCAAGGTCTATATTTCTTAAAAGTTCATAAATAGCCGAAGCCCCTGTATCAGCTATTATCTGGTCTCCATACATCTCTCTTAAGGTGTAGTATTTATCTTCGGTAAGAATGGTGCCCACAGGAAATTCTTCAACCTGGCTTTCTATAACTACATATCTTTCTAAATAAAGAATAGACTCTACTTCTTTAAGGGTCATGTTGAGTAAAATACCTATTTTCGAGGGAATACTCCTTAGATACCAAATATGAGCTACCGGTGCAGCCAACTCAATATGTCCCATTCTTTCTCTTCTAACCTTGCTCTGGATAACCTCAACCCCGCACTTCTCACAGATAACCCCTCTATGTTTCATTCCGCGATACTTACCACAAAGACACTCATAATCCCTAATAGGACCAAAAATTTTAGCACAAAATAAACCATCCTTTTCAGGCTTCAAAGTCCTATAGTTAATCGTCTCTGGTTTTTTAACCTCTCCGTAGCTCCATTCTCTTATTTTTTCAGGAGAGGCTAATCCTATTTTTAATGCCCTTATTTTCATTACATCTTTAGGTTTTTCTAAAATAGAAAGGAGTTCTTTCATTATATAAACACCCCCTTTTGTTTTTTATTCTTCTATAGTTTCTATATCAAGGCAAAGACCTTGTAACTCTTTGGTTAACACCTTAAAGCTTTCAGGCATACCTCCTTCTAAGAAGTTTTTACCTTTAACCAGTTTTTCATACATCTTGGTACGTCCTTCTACATCGTCACTTTTAACCGTAAGGAACTCATGAAGAGTATAAGCAGCTCCATAAGCCTCTATAGCCCAGACTTCCATCTCTCCCAATCTCTGCCCACCGAACTGAGATTTTCCTCCAAGGGGTTGCTGGGTTATTAAGGAGTAAGGCCCAGTAGAACGAGCATGGATCTTATCATCAACCAAGTGATGAAGTTTTAACATATACATATAACCTACGGTTACCGGTTCAGAGAAAGGTTCTCCTGTCATACCATTATAAAGAACAGTAGTTCCACTTTCATTTAACCCAGCTAAAGACAACCACTTTTTAATCTCTTCCTCCTTAGCCCCTGCAAAAACAGGAGTAGCAATAGGAATTCCATCCGCAAAACCTTTAGCAAGCTCTAATATTTCTTCATCAGTCTTACCTTCTACTAACTTCTCATATTCGTCTTCATAAAAAATCTCTTTTAAAAGCGCCTTTACACTTTCTACCTGATATTCTTGAGCCAATTTGCTTAACTTCTTACCTAACTCCTTACAAGCCCATCCCAGATGGGTTTCAAGAAGCTGACCTATGTTCATACGAGAAGGAACACCTAAAGGTGAAAGGATCATATCTACCGGAGTTCCGTCAGGCAAATAGGGCATGTCCTCGATAGGAACGATTTTAGAAACCACACCTTTGTTTCCATGTCTTCCTGCCATCTTATCTCCTGGCTGAAGCTTTCTCTTCATGGCTACATAAACCTTCACCACCTTTAAAACACCAGGGGGCAGTTCATCTCCTTTCTTTATCCTATTAATGTGTGTTTCATACTCTTCTATAATCTCTTTTCTCCTCTTTTCATAAGCTTTTATAATCTCAGAAACTACCTCTTTTTTAGCCGAGGGAACTATATCTTTCAACTTAGTTAACAGAGAAGTAGGCAAAGTCTTAAGTTTCTCTAAGGTCAAAGCCTCTCCCTTGTTGATAAAAACCTGCCCCTCTCTTTCAAGCTCAGCAGTAGCTACCTCTCCATTTAAAACATAAGCCAATCTGTTTACTGTATATCTAAAAAGAACTTCTAAAACAGCTGCTTGGTTTCTCAAAAGTTTAGCTATAGTTTCATCTTCCTTTTGTTTAGCTCTTGCATCTTTTTCTATACCTTTTCGGGTAAGAATCTTGGTATCTATTACAATACCTTCTATACCTGCAGGAACTCTTAAAGAAGTGTCTTTTACATCTTTTGCTTTTTCTCCAAAAATAGCTCTTAAAAGTTTTTCCTCAGGAGTAAGAGTTGTCTCTCCTTTAGGGGTTACCTTCCCTACTAAAATATCTCCAGGTTTTACATAACTCCCTATTTTTATTATACCGCTTTCATCAAGATTGGTTAAAAGTTCTTCACTTACGTTAGGGAGATCCCTTGTAATTTCTTCTCTTCCAAGCTTAGTCTCCCTGGCAACACATTCAAACTCCTCTATATGAATAGAGGTAAAAACATCGTCTCTCACCAACCTTTCAGAAATGATGATAGAGTCCTCAAAATTATAACCTCTCCAAGGCATAAAAGCTACCAAAACATCTTTACCCAACGCTAATTCTCCTTGGCTAATAGAGGGCCCGTCTGCCAAAATCTCTCCTTTTTTAACCCTCTGTCCTGGTTTCACGATAGGTCTTTGTGAAAAGCAAGTATTCTGGTTAGAGTTTTTCCATTTAATTAACTCATAAATTTTTACTTCAGGAAGCTCTCCTTCTTTAGGATCATATTTTACCACTATCCGGGTGCTGTCTACATCTTCAACCACACCATCAGCTTCTGCCACTACCACCATACCTGAGTTTAAAGCCACCACCTTTTCCATACCAGAACCGACCAAAGGAGCCTTAGTTTTTATCAAAGGGACAGCCTGTCGTTGCATGTTAGATCCCATAAGTGCACGGTTAGCGTCATCATGTTCAAGGAAGGGGATCAAAGAACTGGAAATACTAACCACCTGAGCAGGTATAAGGTCTATCAAATCAACCTCGTCCCTATGAGCTATAACGAACTCTCCGTTTTTTCTGGCAGGAACATATTCATCCAAAATATTTCCTTGTTTATCCAGTCTAATAGTAGATTGAGCTATAACCAAATCTTTTTCTTCAGCAGCATTCAAGTAAATTACTTGATCTGTAACCCTACCATCTTTAACCATTCTATATGGTGTTTCTAAAAATCCATAAGGATTGGTCTGGGCAAACGTGGTAGGAGAAACAATCAAACCGATGTTTGGACCTTCAGGGGTTTCGATAGGACAGATCCTTCCATAATGACTGGGATGAACGTCTCTAACCTCAAAACCTGCCCTTTCTCTGGTCAAACCACCTGGTCCTAAAGCAGAAAGTCTTCTTTTATGGGTAAGCATGGAGAGAACGTTAGTTTGGTCCATAAACTGAGAAAGCTGACCCTGGGCAAAAAATTCTTTTACCGCACCCACAACAGGCTTGCTGTTTATAAGCTCTACAGGGGTTATCTCCTCAAGTTCTTGAAGTTGGAGTTTTTCTTTTATCGCCCTTTCCATCCGCATAAGACCTATAAGAAACTGATTTTCTACCAATTCTCCTACTGCTCTAACCCTTCTGTTGGAAAGACTGTCTATATCGTCTCCTTCTTCCTCTCTTTCCCTAAGTCTTATCAATTCCTTTAAAATGGCTATCACGTCTTGCCTAGTAAGTACCCTTTGAGTAATTGGAATATCTAAGTTTAAACGTAGGTTGATTTTATAACGGCCTATTTCTGAAAGGTCATAAGTCTCAGGGTCAAAAAAGAGAGACCTAAAGTAAGCCTCTGCCACTTCATAACTTACAGGGCTTGAAGGACGCATTTTTCTATAGATTTCGATAAGAGCCTCTTCCCTGTTTTTTGCTTTATCACTTTTTAAAGCCTCTCTCACAGAAGAAGTATAGTAATGAGGATCTATAAAAAGAACTTTTACCTCGTTTATACCTTTCTCTCTAAGTAAATCTAATTTTTCCTTAGTTATTTCCTGGTTGGTCTCTAAAAGAACCTCACCAGTACCTGCTGGGTCTACCACATCTTTAGCACAAATCTTACCTATCAGGGCTTCGTCAGTCAATTTTATAGAGGTAATACCTAACCTTTTTAGTTTTTTTATCAACCCTGCGGTAATAACCTTGCCTTTTTTTAAGATAACCTCTCCGGTCTCTGGATTAACGATATCAAAATCTGCTTTTTGGCCTGCTAAAAGTTCGTAATCTAAAACTCTTTCTACACCTTCCTCTAAGATTAAGTAAGTCTCTGTAGGATAAAAGATAGATAAAATTTCTTCCTCAGTCATTCCCATAGCCTTAAGAAAAACAGTAGCTAAAATGTTTTTTCTTTTGTCTATTCTTACAAAAAATCTCCCTTTATAATCATAAATAAAGTCTAACCAAGACCCTTTAACCGGAATAACTCTTGCAATATAGGTTAACCTACCTGCTTTAGCATGAGTTTTTTCTTTTTCAAAGACAACACCAGGAGAACGCTGAAGTTGATTGACAATAGCACGTTCTGTCCCATTTATGATAAACCTTCCGTCTTCAGTCATCAAAGGAATGGTGCCAAAATATACCTCTTGCTCTTTAACATCTTTAATACTCTTTATACCAGTTTCTGGGTCTAAGTCATAGGTTACCAACCTTACCTTTAATTTCATCGGAGCTTCATAGGTTAAACCTTTATCTTTAGCCTCTTCCGGGGTATATTTTGGTTCTAAAATTTTATAATCTATATATTCTAAAACCGCTGTCTCAGAGTAATCTCTTATCGGAAATACTGATTTAAAACACCTATGAATACCTACGTCTAGTCTGTTTTCTGGAGGGGTTTTGGCCTGTAAAAACTTCTCATAGGATTCCTTAGGTATTTTTAAAAGATTAGGTACTTCTTGGATCTGTTTTGTTTTAGCAAAACTTTTACGAATAGATACATTCCTTTGGTTGTTTAGCATTTTTATGATCCCCTCCCCGGATTTTTATAAATGACAAAAAGGGTTTCCCCAAAAATAGGGGAAACCCTTTGAAAAAGTAGATTTTAGAAAATAAAGTTTTAAACTATGCAAGGCTTACTTGATTTCTACTTTGGCACCTACTTCTTCTAATTTTTTCTTAATCTCTTCTGCTTCGTTCTTGCTAACGCCAGTTTTTACTGGCTTGGGCGCACTTTCAACTAAATCCTTAGCCTCTTTTAACCCTAATCCTGTAATTTCCCTTACCACCTTGATTACATTAATCTTGTTGGCACCAGCTTCAGTCAAAATTACATCAAATTCTGTTTTTTCCTCAGCTGGAGCAGCTTCAGCAGAAGCACCAGCCACAGCACCCACAGCTGCCACAGCTGCCACAGGAGCAGCCGCAGTTACACCAAACTTCTCCTCCAACTCTTTGATGAATTGAGAAAGTTCTAAAACAGTCATGTTGGCGATAAACTCGATGACTTCCTCTTTGGTTACTGGCATTTCCTAATCCCTCCTTTTGCTTTTTTTCTATTTTTAAATTTTACTCACCTTTTGCCTTCTTTTCTTCAATAGCCTTAAGCACATAAAGGAAATTCCTGATAATAGCCGCCAACACTCCAACAAAGTTGGACACTGGAGCCTGTATAGTACCAAGAACCTGAGCCAACAAAACCTCTCTTGGAGGAAGTTTAACTAAATCTTCAATGTATTCAGGTTTATAACCTTTGCCCTGTATTACAAAACCTTTTATTTGTAAAGATGGATGTTTTTTTACAAAATCGTTTAAAACCTTAGCAATCTCTACCGGGTCTTGATATGCAAAAACCAAAGCTGTAGGCCCTTCGATATAATCGTTTATAGGTTTAAAATCTGTATTTTCAGAGGCAATCCTGATAAGTGTATTTTTAATAACCCTAAATTCGCCTCCCTTTTCCCTGATAAGTTTTCTTATTTCATTGCTCTCAGCTACCGTAAATCCTTTAAAAGAAGTTACAAAAACCCCCTGCGACTTAACAAATTTCTCTTTTACATCTTTAATGATTTCTGCCTTACGAGCTCGGGTAAGCAATTCTATACCTCCTTAAAAAATTTAAACACCTGAAAGGGTACCCTTTCGCCTATAGTAGGCTGAGGAAGCTTCCTCATTTAAGCCAAAATGGCACCTACTAATCTTTGGCCCCAAGAGATACCCTGCTCTTGAAGGACCTCAAGGGGCACAAACCTCTAAATTAATCTCCAGAATATCTCTGGATTAAATTTTTTACCTCGTTAGGGTCAACCTTAATGCCAGGGCCCATCGTAGTAGAGATAGCAATACTCTTTATATATTGTCCCTTGGCTGCAGGAGGCTTAGCCTTTAATAAAGCTTCAAAAAATGCAGCCATGTTTTCCAAAATTTTCTTTTCACCAAAAGAAACCTTACCTACAGGAACATGAACCACCGCACCTCTATCTACCTTAAAATCAACCTTACCTGCCTTAATGTCTTTTACCGCTTTAGCCACATCAAAAGTTACTGTCCCTGTCTTAGAGCTTGGCATAAGACCTCTTGGCCCTAAGATTTTACCTAACTTACTAACAGCAGGCATCATATCTGGAGTAGCTATTACTTTATCGAACTCAAGCCAATTTTCTTTTTGAATTTTTTCGATAAGATCTTCGTCACCTACATAATCTGCACCAGCCTCTAAAGCTTCTTTAGCTTTATCTCCTTTAGCAAAAACTAATACCCGAGGTGTTTTTCCTGTTCCATGAGGCAAAACCACAGACCCTCTAACCATTTGGTCTGCATGCCTTGGGTCAACTCCCAATTTTACCGCCACCTCTACCGTTTCATCAAAATTAGCATAAGCTGTATCTAAAGCAAGTTTAACCGCCTCTTCAAAGGTATATTTTTTCGTTCTATCAACTTTAGCCAAAGCCTCTCTATACTTCTTACCATGCTTAGCCATACCACCTCTCCTTAATCTACGATTTGAACTCCCATACTTCTGGCTGTGCCTTCTATAGTCCTAATAGCAGCCTCTAAAGATGCTGCCGTAAGATCTTTCATCTTCATTTTAGCTATCTCTTCTAACTGTTTACGAGTAATCTTACCTACTATCTCCTTACCAGGAGCATGAGCTCCTGTTTCGATACCGATCGCTTTTTTAATAAGCACCGAAGCAGGCGGAGTCTTCAACTCAAAAGTAAAAGAACGGTCTGCATAAACAGTAATCACCACAGGAATAATATAACCTTCCTGTCCGCGGGTCTTTTCGTTAAACGCCTTAACAAACTCCATGATATTAACACCATGCTGACCCAACGCCGGACCAACAGGTGGTGCCGGAGTAGCTTGACCTGCAGGAAGTTGTAATTTTATTTGTGCTATTACTTTTTTAGCCATACCTCTCTATCCCCCTTAAATCTTCTGTAAATAAGCAAACTCTATTTCTACAGGAGTCTCTCTTCCAAATATACTTACCAGCACCTTAACCTTACCTTTGTCAGGCTTAACCTCATCTACCACCCCTATAAAGTTGGCAAAAGGCCCTTCCGTAATCCTAACTCTATCACCTTGAGTAAATTGATAACGAGGTTTAGGCTTTATTTCTTCTACTACCAACTGAGAAATAAGCTTTTCAACCTCTTCGGTTCTAAAAACATAAAGCCTATCCCCACCTATCACATCAAGAACACCTTCAAGCCTCTTTATCTCTTCTTTTAACTCTTCATCTATTTCACCTAGCATCAAAAAGTATCCAGAATAAAAAAACTTAACAAATTGCTTCTCCGGAGAAAAAGTAACCTCTATCTCCTTTGAAGGAGGTACAAAAAAGCGTTCTACCTTATTAGACATTCCCTTGCGGGACAAAAGTTCTTCTACCATAGCTTTAACCTTTTCTTCCCACCCAGACCAAACCTGTACTGAATACCAAACTTTAGCCACCTTACCTCACCAAAATAGAGATTATGAAGTTATATATTATATCCAAAATTCCTAAATATGCACCTATAAAAAGACTAAAAATCACCACCATCAACGTTCCCATAAAAACCTGTTTCTTAGGAGCCCACGTAATCTTTTTAGCTTCTATTTTAACCTCTTTTAAAAATCTTACCACCCTATCTTTAAAATTTTCTTTGTTTAAATCTTGATCTTTTAAAGCCATAAAAACCCTATCCTAAAAAATAAAAAATGGCAGGCCAGGAGGGACTTGAACCCCCAACCTTCGGATTTGGAGTCCGATGCTCTGCCAAGTTGAGCTACTGGCCTACCATTATTTTTTCACTTCCTTATGTATAGTATGTCTTCTATCCCAAGGACAATACTTTTTAAGCTCTAACCTATCAGGCGTATTTCTTCTGTTTTTGGTAGTAGTATAATTAATTCTTTTACATTCCGTGCACTGTAAATGAATAATTACCCTTGCCTCTCCCTTTTTAGCCATCTTTAAAAACCCCTATATTACTTTTACTCTATTATTTTAGTTACTACACCAGCACCAACAGTCCTTCCACCTTCTCTAATCGCAAACCTCAAACCCTCTTCCAACGCAACAGGCTT
>LDZS01002041.1_pt1 | contig 26110 bp, 26 predicted proteins | sample 615471 | NCBI WGS metagenome assembly LDZS01 (sample SAMN03408295, study PRJNA278302) | terrestrial metagenome | isolation source: oil reservoir sample K3 | place: USA: Alaska, North Slope, Kuparuk formation | collected 2013
TCGTACTTCGGCTTTCCACCTATTGGTACCAGTGGCCCGTAAACGTGGAGCTCCCTAACTATAGCAGACGGACAGCAGTTTATTTCTTTCCTGTGAGCTTTTTCACTTGGAATTCTAAGCCTTATAAAGCCAATTAGAATATCGTTCTTCACATCCTCGAAGCTCAGAAATACCTCGTGACCTTCACTCGCCTCATAATCCTCTCTCAAAAGTTTGATGTGTTCCACTTCGGGCTCTATCCCAAACTTCTGCATCTGGTGTCCAACTTCTCTAAAACGAATCTCTCTAGGTCTTATTCCCCTTCTCACAAGTTCTTTAAACACAAGTTGGCCCAAATTTGAATGCTTTACACCCGCTTCAACGAGCTGAACCGGGATGTCCCTCTGAATCCTCATCACTCTAACCCACTTAGGAAACATCTTGTAAACTTCAACAAGCAGTTCAACAGCCTCTTCGGTTGTATAAGGCCTGTATTTTCCTTCTTTATACCACCTATAAAGAAGCGTATCCTTCGTAACCAATGTGGGGTAAACCTTAAGCATATCAGGCCTGAAGCGTTCGTCCTCGAAGATTATCTGAAATGCCTTTAAGTCTCTCTCAAAGTTGCTTCCCGGTAAGCCCGGCATCATGTGGTAGTTTATCTTGAGACCGGCATCTTTGAGGAGCTGTGTAGCCCTTAAAGTGTCCTCAACAGTGTGTCCTCTCTTAACCCTCTCGTAGATGAAGTTAAACACCGTTTGAACGCCAAGCTCTACTCTCGTTGTCCCGAGCTTCAGCATTCTATCTATTTGCTTTTCCATAGCCCAATCGGGCCTTGTTTCAATCGTCAATCCCACCATCCTGACTTTTGCCTTTTCATTTTTCCTCTGCTCCTCTTCGAGATAGTAGTAAGGTTTCTTCTGTGTTCTTTCCCAGGCTGCTTTAAAGAGTGGATCTTTATCAATATCTCCAAAGAGAACTGCATTCCTTATCTTTTCCTCAAGGTTTTCAATGTCTTTGAAATGTGAAAAGTCATTCATAGCTTTGAAGGCCTCTTTAATGAACCATTCCTGGTAATCTAGATCCACAGCTGGGAAAGTTCCACCTTGGATGATAACTTCAACCTTGTCTATATCGTGGCCAATGTCGTAGAGCTGCTTTAGGCGGTTCATCATTATAAGGTAAGGATGATAAACATTCTGAAGAGCTCTCAAAGCCGAAGGTTCTTTTCCAGTATAACTCTGTGGAGAACCTTCACTCGGCCCTCCGGGGCAATAAATACACCTACCATGGGGGCATGGGAAAGGTTTTGTCATCATGGCCACAACGGCCACTCCACTTATAGTTCTTGTTGGCTTCTTCTTAAGAAACTCCTTAAACTTCTCCCTCTGGTCTTTCCTCATCACCCTGAGAATGTCTGAATTAGTAGGGAGCTTACTTAGATGATATTTCCTAGCTATTTTAACCTTAAACCTGTTAAGTTGATCCTTATCCTTAATCTCGCCAGATATTATCACCTTTGCAATTTCCTCGCAGGCCTTTCGGTATTTTTCTTCCATCCTCATCACGTTGATAGAAGCGAATTCTCCTTTAAAAGTGTTGACATTAACATAAAATGGAAGAATAAAAAATCAGAATAACAACCCCACAAGATATGGGGCCGCAACAAGCACCATGAAAAGTATACCGATTGAAACTCCATTTCTAACGAATGTAGCTGAAATAAGTCCTACTAATATTGAACCAAAGATTCCTGCGATTCCAGCATCGTTGTATGCTAACACCAGTACTATCGCTAAGAATGTAGCATACAATGCTTCTGCGGGCACTTTTTTGAAGACAAACTTAGTTAATTGCTTTGAGTATTTGATCAATATGAAGTATGCTAGAAATGCGGCAAATATAGTTGCATAAATTGTTACAAGCATTATGGTTGGGGTTGAATACCTCTGGAGTAGGACATCTCTCGGTGTGGCTCCTCCAAATGCTGCGAGTTCAGCAAAGAATGGATGTGCTGGACCCGCAGACATTGGACCAGTGGGCACTCCCAATGCTATAAGTGGTATCAACGTTCCTCCAATGTAAGTAGCATTCTTTATAGCGTCTCTCACTGCATATGCCATGAGAGATCCCTTGAGCTCGTCTTTTTGGCTTTCTTTTATGAGGTCTCCGAAGAGAACTGTTAGCCCAACAGGACTCATAAAGGTCGCTAGAATGCCGCTCAGACCAGCTAACAGTGAAGATAGGGCAACTTCAACTTTCGTGAGGTGATGGAATGGATTCAGGGAAATCTTTCCAGTCTTTACAAGCTTAATGCGAGCATAGTCCTTACGTTTTAGGTAGTGGTTGTTTGGGGATATTAGAGTTAAAAGCTCATAGAGGATTGGCCCTATAGTAATAGCCAAGAAGATACTTATGAAGGCTGATTGTCCATATAATCCTCTGAGGCCTTGAATAAGCATTGCAAAGGGGAATACAGCTAGTAATGCCAAGATTTTGGCTTTTGACATTATTGCCAATAACAATATTCCTGCCACAATCAAATATACCCACCCAGGCCAGTTTAAAGGCCCTGCTGGATTTTTAAGCAACTCACCAAGGGGAGCCAAGTAAAAAGACAATGGTAACGTTATTGCTATAGCCACCACAGTCCCAATGACGCTCGCGGTAATACCTTTCCTTAAAATAATTTCTGAGTATCCATACTTTCTAGCCACTAGTGCATCTGGGACCTGTGGAACGGCCATAACTCCACCAGGAATTGCGGCAAGTGCAGTAGGGACAGCATCTGCGGCTTTAAATGCTACTATTGTTCCCATAAACCACGCGAGAATGAGTAATGGATCAAAACCTGCTGCAAGAAATGCCAAAGTTACGGGAGCTATTGTGGCAGTTTCGTCGGTTCCGGGTATCATTCCAATTATTATATATAGTATAACTGAAAATGTCGTTAAGAAGGTAGCTTGGATTAGGAGAGTTGCGATCTCCATTTTACTCCTCCTCCAAGATCCTTTTTGGCTCAATAGTCGCTGTTGATACTATAAACCCTAAAAATGCCCCAAGGGCACTCAAAGTAACTCTCAGAGCATTTAGTAGATCCTCTCTTCCAAGCATCTTGACTATCTGGGGGGCGCTGAAGTACATTAAAAATGCTAATGCGGCCGTAACTAGAAATGCTTTTAGAAAGTCACGTTCTGCTATCACTTCACCGAAAATTTCGTACAAATTTTGACTTACTTTATCCATACTTGTTTCACCAAATGGCATTTTTTACATTTTTTATATTTAAGACTTTCGGCTATAGTTGACAAATTTTTAGATAATTGTCGAGTATTACGGGAAAGGTTTAAACATGTTAGAGGCAATTATCAATGGGTGAAGAAAAATGGTTAACAAAGATGAAATTGTAAACTTCCTTGATGAATACCTAGACATAAACTCTTTTCCTGATAAATCCCGCAATGGTCTGCAAGTGGAAGGAAAAGAGGAAGTTGAAAAGATTGCCTTTGCCATCGATGCCTGTATGGACACCTTTATTAAAGCCCGCGCATTCGATGCTGATATGCTAATAGTTCACCATGGCCTTATATGGGGAGGAATAGAATACGTCAGGGGGCTTGTGCAGAAAAGGCTCAAGTTCCTTCTTGAGAACGAGCTGAACCTCTATGCAGCTCACCTTCCCCTTGACCTTCATCCCGAAGTGGGGAACAACGTCCAACTTTTGAAACTTTTAGGAGTGGAGCCAAAAGAACCTTTCGGAAGCTATAATGGTTTAAGCATAGGATATACATCCGAATTTGATGAACCAAAACCGCTGCCTTTAGTTGCTCAAATACTCGTGGAAAAGTTGAAAACTGACTATGTGAAGGCCTATGAATTCGGGGTTGAGGAGATAAAGAGGGTTGCCGTTGTAAGTGGCAGAGGCGGGTTTGCCATACCAGAGGCAATAGAAAAAGGAGTGGATTTATTCATAACGGGAGAATTTTTGCATGACGACTACCATACGGCAAAGGAAGGAAGGCTAAGCGTTATTGCCGCTGGACACTACGCGAGTGAAACCCTAGGAGTTAAGGCGCTAATGCCCGTCCTAAGGGAAAAGTTTGGAGTCAAAACGGTGTTCATTGACAATCCGACTGGGTTGTGAGGTCTTTTACTTTCTTTTCTCATGCTCAGTTGTGATCTTAGTTTTTTATGAAATAACACTATCAATTACTTTTCTCAATAGAAAAGTTTAAAACGTTCTAATGAGCTATTGTTAATGGTAATGAGGGCCCCCTCTAAGCGCCCCCATGCCCGAACCACGAAAATTTTTTAGGAGATTCCACAATGTGGAGGAAACTCTTAAGTTTAATAGTAGGATTGTTGGTTTTGGGAGCGATGGGAGAGATAGCTAGTGCAAAGGAATTGCAAGGGATGCAACAATTATCGATTTCTCTAAGCAAGATTGTTCAGCAAGAGTTTAGTATTAAGATGGAAAATGGTACAATTATATCATTAAATGAAAGACCTACTAGCGTTACCATAACTGAGAATGGTACCACAATAAAACAGGTTGAAAAATATCATTTCAAAAACATAAAACTCTCAAAAATTACATTCATTACCCAACACGATGTTAGGACAGTGCTGGTTATTGGTTCTTCAAAGAAACAGAAAGTAGATATACTTTGGAAAATAAAGCCAAATCATGACATTGTAAAAAGTATCACAATAATAGACACTGACAAAAGATCAACTATTCCCACAGGAAACACTGAGATAACATTCATGACTAAACCGAAAGAAATGTTGATAAGAACTGAGAACGGCAATATATTAATTGAGTATGATCACATAGCTTCGAAATTTCATAGGAGGGCTATATCCAATAAAGAAACAGCACTCATATTTGGGCCATTTGAACTCAATTCTGACACAGTGTTAAATGTTGGAGAATTCGCTTTGTCTAGTGCAATGGTGAATTCATATTACTACGTCCCCTCACCTTCACAGTATCCAATAGAGGACTACTTTGATATCTACGACTATGATGGGGATGTTGTTGGGAGAGCTGTAGTTGCAATATACGGCACTAGAAAAAGTGGCAGTTATTATGCCCACTTATATGATGGGCAAGAAGGATATACATCATTGGGTTATGCCGTTTCTCCAGCAGACACCAATAAGTATTCTAAACTTGTTTTCCATTCCCTAAGTACAACATTCAAATTTTATGGAGGATATTTCAGTTCAGATTATCTCCCATTAGAAATAGAACTTAGTTATGATGCATTTAATGGAGATTACACAAGCTCACAATTCAGAGAAGTCTTTACAACTTTAGTAAACCTTGCATCAATATACCTTGAAGGTGGAGGGTTTCTACCAATTTTACTTGATGGTCTAACTGCAGAAAGTCGCAATAATGTTGGTACAGATGAGCTCACCAAGTACTATCGGGGCCCTGAGCATATCACATATCAAGGTGTTATAATGGAGTACATTGGAACAGATGAAATTGGTCAGTATTACACATATACTGTGCATTTACCCTTTGACTTAGAAGAGGATATTATCAAGTTCTATCTTACAGTAAGGCCCGGAATTGCTGCGAACCATCCAGATGGTTATCCGACTGATGTATTATTCGCTAGGGAGTATTCAATTCCAATATTTATTACTTTGGAACAATACCCATAATTAGGTGAAATTCATGAGAAAGCGGAGCATTTTGGCATTTTATTTCTTTTATGTAATCTTGTTCAATTTAGTGATTCCAACAAATTCTCTAGTCTCAGAGAACGGCTTTGAATGGCATCCTTACTACACGTACACAGACTACTCCAAACTTACTTACACCTCTTCTCTTTATTGTTGGAAGGGTACAAGGTATAATGCCTTAAATGAACAATATTTCGGATGTTATCTCGTGTTTAAAGACAAATTGCCCATTATTAAGGGATTTTTAATCAAAGTTGACACTAAGAACGATATTTTGATTAAAGTGGAAAATCCAAGCAGGAGTAGTTACGTAGGATTTACTTTAAACCCCGCTTCAATGGGAAATCACACAATCACTGGAGAGATACAGGTTTATGAATTCTGGTGGCTCGGTATTGTTGTCCCAAGCAAATTGAAATTTGAAATTGAACTAAACTGCAGAGAAAAAGAATGCAAAGTAACTCTAAAGAAGTGATTATCCAGAAAGCCGGATTCACCGAAGTAACTATTTTGGACAATTTCAAAACGTTGCCTAAAAAAAGGGGTTATCATCATAAGCCGGGGCTTGAATGAACATGAGCTCAGCTCACTGGAGAAAGGTTAGCTTACCGCTGGATGGGTGATGGATGAGGGGGATGGTACACCACTCAAGAGAGAAGCCTCGTAATAGTGTTCACACTTCAGTATTGACTCCAGCGTTAGATTGATGAGAACCATCACAAATTGCTGTCATATCCAACAAGACTGGCTAAAAAGTCTCTAACTTTTTCCTCCACTTCTTTAGGATGGACAACCTCAACTTCCACTCCAAGTTCCTCTATAAAGCTTCCAACCCAGCTATTTCTCAGGGGTTTATTGTTGAAGGGATACACGATCCAAAGTCTACTGAATCCATCCCTATGGACCTTTATTGCATTGTAAAGAACCCTCTGCTTTATCCATTTATAGGAGTTTTCAAATTCAATTGCCAAGATTTTTTCGTTTTCTCTCAGAATAGCTAAATCTATCCTAGCTCCATCTATGGTTGAAAGCTCTTTAACAGCATTGAATCCCATCTCTTCACACATCATAATTATCTCGTTAGTGAGAGCTTTTATTTTGATCTTAAACCCTCCAAAAAATTGAAAAATTAAAGGGCCTTCTTAAGCTCTTCAAGAGCTTCCTTGGCCTTTAGGATGTTCTTTATCTTTCCTTGGGCAAGATCCTTCTTACCTCCACCGCCTCCACCTGCGACCCTCGTGATTATCCTTATCAAATCGCCGGCCTTGTAGTTTAAGTCCTCACCAACCGTTACAACAACTGCGTTGCTCTCCTCACTTATCAAGGCAACAATACGGTTTGACTTCTTGAGCTTGAGGGCGGCCTCTCTTAAGTGGTCTATCTCCCCTTCCACTACGGCTCCAATGAACTCTATCTCTCCTATCTTCTCTACTCTGTTCTCAAGCTCATAAACCAAAAGCTTTGCAAGCTCCTTGTTGAGCTTCTCTACTTCCTTCCTTGCTTGCTTCCACTCTTCAAAGAATCTCCCCGCAGTTTCGGGCAGTTTTTCTAAAGGTACTCTAAAGACTTCACTCGTTTTACTTATAATCTCCCTCTCTTTTTGCCATTCTTTGATAGCGGCTTCACCACATGCGAAAATTATTCTCTCTACACCATCTTGGATTCTCTCAGTTCTTAGTATTTTTATAGGGCCTATTAAACCAGTTCTTGGTAAATGCGTACCTCCACAGGCCTGGACATCCCAGTCTTTAATGTTAAGCACTCTAATTACTCTTCCTGGTACAACTCCACCCTGATAGAGTCTAAAGCCATACCTCTGCTCTGCCTCCGTTCTTGGTAGCCATTCCCACTTTACTTCTCTGTCCTCCATCACAATTCTATTTGCCAAGAGCTCTATCTCCTTAAGTTCCTCTTCACTTACCCGTTTATAGTGGGCTATGTCTAGTCTGGCCCAATCAGTGCTTAATTGGGAACCTGCCTGCCAGACATGTTTTCCGAGGACTCTAACAAGAGCTCCCATAAGGACGTGAGTACCAGTGTGGTGCCTCATATGTTGTATTCTTCTCTCCCAGTTAATCTTTCCATGGACAATTCCCCCTTCTTTGAACTTTTCAGGTTCTTTCACCTTGTGGAGGATTATCTTTCCAACTTTTTGGACATCTAAGACTTCAACACCGTTCAGCTCTCCCAAGTCACAGGGTTGCCCTCCCCCTTCTGGGTAAAAGGCCGTTGCATCTAAAACCACCCAATCTTCTATTATTCCGACCACTTTAGCGTCAAATTCTTTCATGAGCGGCTCTTCATAATACAAAGTTCTAGTATCTGGCAAATCTTGAACAAGCTCAAAATCTACTATTTTCTTTTCTTCTTCCTCCTTAATACCTTTTTCGGCTTCTTTAGCAACGAGACTGTAGAAATTATCCGGAATGCGGACTGTCATGCCCTCTTTTTCAGCTATTTCTTTCACAATCTCAGGGGTTAAACCATGACTCTCGTAGAAAAGCATCAATCTCTCCAGTGGGAGCTCTCCAACTCCCTGCTTCTTAAGTCTTTCAATTTCCCTCCTGACAAGATCATTACCCCTGTCCAATGTGTCAGCATATTTCCTTTCCTCAACATTTACCATATCAATGACAACATCTTCCATCTCTTTGAACTCTGGAAATGTCTTGTGAAGTTCCTTTATGTGCATTGCCACTATCTCACTAAGTGGAATCTGTAGATCTAATTCTCTAAGGTGTCTTATACTCTTTCTTATGAGTAATCTAGCCAAATAACCAGCTTTAGCATTCGATGGAACAACCCCATCAGCCAACATAAACGTTAGGGCCTTTGTATGATCCGCTATTGCGTAGATTAACTCATACGGCCTGACAAGCCTTGTTAGCTCATCCGGAGCCATATCTACATTTTTAGCAACTGTTTCCCTTAGCACTCTTAAATCTCCCATATCTTCTATATCGAACATTCCAGCCAATCTAGAGTTTTCCATGAGAATTCTATCGTCTATTTTATCGATTCCAGCCATTCTCTTCAGAGGTTTAACAACATAACCAAGAACAGCATCATAAGCTGTTGGTGTCCCTTGGCTCATCCAAACTAATCTTTCAAGGCCATATCCAGTATCGACAACTCTTGTATCCATTGGAACATATTTGTCTCCTTTAATCTCGACTATTTGAGAAGGATCTGCATCGGGTGGGGCCAATTTATATTGCATAAAAACCAATGTAGCTACCTCTAATCCTCTGTAAAGAACTTCAAAAGCTGGCCCTGCATTTCCTCCTCCTGCCCATGGATTTTCCTTGAAGGTTATATCCTCTCCTTTCATGCCGAGGTCTTTAGTGAAAAACTCGTAGGCGTATTCCACAGTTTCATCCATCCAATAAATTGGCTTTCCGGGATAATTAAAAGCATGATGGGCCATCATCTCGAATATCGTGAAGTGTCTGCCAGTAATTCCAACATTATCAATGTCAGTAAACCTTATTGAGGGTTGAGAGATTGTGAGAGGATTTGCAGGGGGATCAGCTTCTCCACTTATGACCCAAGGCTGAAAATCCATGATACTAGCACCCACTAAAAGAACATCGTCTCTCCATCTTGGGAGTACTGGGTATCTCTTAACCCTTCCATGATTTTTTCTTTCAAAATAACTTAGAAAAGCTTCTCTCATCTCTTCCAATGTGTATTTCCTTGGAATACCTGGTTTGCCTATAAATTCATACTCGTCACATGGAGGATCTCCACATGTCTCTCTATCCGGATCTATCGTCCAGAAAGGTTTTCCACATACTTTACAAGTCTTTCTTAACCAGCCCTCCTCTTTGAACATCCTTGTGCTCATGTCCATGATTATCACCATCCTTTAGTCTACCTAAAAGTTGCTTTTCGTATTAAAAAGTCTTTGTCTGAAGGGGAGTTCACAAATTATGCAGAATCACTTGTCAATCTCCACGTCTTCAAACTCATCCTCATCAACAACGACAAAAGGCATTATATAATTTTGTTCATCCCCGCTGTAGTTAAGAATCTTGTCTACACTGGTAATTTCTGTTGGAGGACATCTAAACAATCCCAATATTGTCAGCATTTTAATTACTCTCTAAAGCTTTTAATTCTTAATTTTTGTGTATTTTGAGATCGGGCTTTTTAGCACTTACTTTTTCTTTGAAGTAGATTTTACTATCATAATAAAAAAAGTTTAAGTATCTTGATAATATAATAGTTTATGAGAACTTCCCTAAGTGATGCTCGATGCAATAGAAGAAATTAAGTGTCTTATTAATCGGTTTGCTGGTTTTGAGTTCTTTTGGAAGTGCTGCAGTGTCGGGTAATAAAATCCCTCTACCGCTTGCTGAAAAAGCCGCCAGAAGCTACGTGAATTGGATTGCTGCCAATATCCCTGACTTCAAAGAATGGGAGAATGCAACTCTCGGAGAGCCTGTCGTGTACTATTTCCCCAATGGCGAGAAAAGCGTTTATGAGTTTGCAGTCTTCAAAAACGGTAAAAATGTCGGATTTATCCTTGTTTCGGCAAGAAAAGACATGCCTCCAGTTTTGGAGTTCAGTAAGGCAGAACCACCAAGCTGGAATTTAGAGAAGGCTAAAGAACTTGCAGAAAAGAAAGGCTATAAGGCTGGAAAACTACTCTATTACGGAGCACTAACTTATGGTATTAATATTGGAAACGGAAAAGCAATAGGCTTAAGAGACATGAAAGTGAGAAAGTACCAATGTCATCTACTCCAATTTTTATTTGGAACAAGGTTCATGGAGTTCCAGCGTGGACATCCACAGACTCAGGAGATGCTGATATTCAGTATCCAAACAATGTGGGTCCGGACCCCGATCCATGGGAAGAGTGGGATGGATGTGCTCCAATATCAGGCTCAATGATAATCGCATATTATGAACTGCAATTACAGGACGATTGGAACAGGGAGGCAATAATCGATATTTTACACCACACAATGGGCACACTAAATGGGGGAGGCACCCTCGCTCCACAACAAGTTACAGCTGGTATAGCACTTTTTGACGAGAAGTATAATCAACTTTTACAAGAAGGCATAGTCTCAGAAAGTATATCTCATGAATTTTCTGCTTATACTGATTTCTATGTATCCGAAGGCGATGTAATTCGAGAAATTGACGACAATCAGCCATTTGTACTAAGCATGAATTATCACTGGTTTAATGGTCATGCGGTTGCAGTAATTGGCTATACCGGATGGAAGTACAACGATGGTGGTTTAAAATATGTTGAGTTAAGTTACATAATTGTTCACGATCCTAACAAGCCGGGAGAAGATGATTACATAGCTTGGAATGACTGGACAAGTCCAGCGGCAAGTTTCATCACTGCAACAGAGGTGTAAACCCATGAAGAAAAATTTTGTTCTTTTGCTTGTTTCATTCTTTTTCCTTGTTGGAGTTTTGTTTAAATTGTCTGACAGGACAATACTGTTTGTTCCCTTCTTTATATTTGCCCTCGTCTTCTCGTTTACTAGCGAAAAGCCTCTAATTGGATTTGCTGCATTTGGAGGGAGCTTGTTGTTTTCCAAAGTAGTTGAGGAGTGTTGGGCACTTTTTTCTGACCTTTATAAAATTCAGGGATGGGTAGCTTGGATTATTGGAATATTTGTGCCGAGTATTATATTCTCCCATTTTGTATCCAAAATTACACAAAAAAGCAAGCGTACTGTTTTCATTGTTTTCGTTCTTTTCCTAATCTTAACAAGCATGAATATAGACTCACCCCCGCAAGGAGTTGCATTTCGAACAGCTTATGCCCTTGGAGCATCTTCTAAGGACTATGATGATAACTGGCTTGAGGGTTATCCCTTCCTACCCAAGCGCTATGGTGGATTATGGGCAGGAAAGATCTCCCAGTATTATGTTGCAGTATACGTTTGGCGGTGCCATACTTTCTGCCCATTAGGAGGATCCCTATGCCGGAAGGCGTATGATAAATCTTTGAAGAACTTAAAACTGAGGGGATTTAAGGAGCAGAACATTATAACAAAACGGAGAGCGGAGAGCAAGAGTTTGCTCTCAAATGGGACAACCATGATATATCTCGAATGCTCGGGAGAAGTTGGGTACCAAAGGCTAATCTTCCTTGTTGGGAACGTCAACGAAACTGAAAATTTTCTCCGGTTTATTGGGGAACTTAGATAAGTTAAAGATTGTTGCAATTGCAAATCAAAGGCATGGTTCGAACTTGAAAACTCTGATAAGCTTTCACGAACCCCTGTCCATTAAGCCGGAACATTATTGCGGTCAGCCCCGCGAAACCTCCTCACCACTCAGGGGGCTCCAGACTCATCATTCCATTTTTTTATGTAAACCTTCTTCTTTTAATCTTTTGTTTTAAGGTGAGATTGCTTAAGAAGTGAGAAAAAATTAACAAAATGGCCCCCATTGGTTAGATAACATAATGTTCAGGTCTCCTATCTTTAAACAGGTCATTGAACTCGTTAAGCTTTTTATTCCTTGCTTTCTCTACGTTTATTTCCACTAATCCAACTTCCTCCTTGTTCTCGCTTGCCCTGAGCAGGATCTCTGCTTTTGGTGAGTTTATCTGGCTCATCCCTATGAATCTCAACCCCCTCTCCTCTCCGATTCTATTTGCGGTTATGCTAAACACCCTGTTTTCAAGGCTCCTTATTGGCATGGCCTTTGGTGCGTAGGGCAGAACGAGGTTTGCAGGATGTGCAACTATGTCAGCTCCTTTAAGAGCAAGAGTTCTCATGGCTTCTGGAAAAATCCAGTCAAAACATATCATAATTCCAACTTTCGCTATGCCTATGTTGAACACATGAAACCCGAGATTTCCGGGCTCAAAGAAGAGCTTCTCCCTGTAAAATAGATGAATCTTGCGATACTTCCCTATATAGCCCCCTCCTATTGGGCCTACTATTACGGCAGAATTATAGAGTTTCCCTTTTTCATCTTTTTCCGCAGTCCCGGCCACTATAAACATATCATGCTCCTTTGCCTGCTCCATTAGAAATTGGGTTGTTTCACCATCCGGGATTTGCTGAGCTATTTCTTCCACTTCTTCCTTGGTTTCAAAATTATACCCTACATCAAAAAGCTCCGGTAATACAATTAACTTAGCATTTTGTTTTGCGGCATCTTTTATCAGCGTTTCAGCTTTGCTTAAATTAGCATTTAGATCCAAAAGCTTCGGTTCCATTTGGATAAACCCGATCTTCATTATGTACCCCTCATTAGATATATGGGTTGGATGATTAATAACTTATCGAAAGCCATCTCTACTATTGGAACGCAACATTTCAAAATATAATTCACTGAATCCAAATACACATCTTTTGAGGCTTTTAATATAATTCAAAGATTAAACTATTCTTTGTTTGCATAAAAGTTTGCTAATAACATCACAAGGACAATAAATCATAAGCTAAAAGCTTTTTATAAGGTATAACGGGCTTAAATTCCTGGTAGATATTTGAAATAAAGAAAAAGCTCTGATTAGTCAAAATCTCTTTCAAACCCTCTTGTTTTGTTCTTTTTGTTTTTGCTATAATCTAATTTCTTTTGGGGGAAAAGCTTAAAAACCAAGCGAAGTGAGCTTAGTCTGGAACGATTATTGGGGTGATGATCATGAAGAGAAGACCAAGGAAATGGAAAAAGAAAGGAAGAATGAGATGGAAATGGATAAAAAAGAGAATTAGGAGATTAAAGAGGCAGAGAAAGAAGGAAAGAGGGATTATTTGATATCCTTCCCTTATCTTTACACTTCCCCTTTTTGAGTGGTAACAATGGAGGTTTTTCCACTTTATGAAAAACTTTCCCTTGACTTCGAGACTTCTCTTGGAAAAACTCTTGTATTAGCAGATCCTCACATAGGATTCGAACTTTCAAGAGGTTTAAGAATCAGAACAAGGTTTGAAAAGTTCCTTGCAGATTTTATAAAGTCAAAGAATCCCGATTTACTTATTATTCTAGGAGATGTTAAAGAACCCATTGGATTGGGAGCGTTCACTAAGAAGCTCCTAATTGAATTCTTTTCTGAAATTAGTGAGTTTAAAACCGTTATTACAAAGGGGAATCACGATGGAAAGATAGAAGAAATAACAGAGGCCTTTGATAACATAAAAATTACAGATTACTTTCTTCTTGATGGCACACTTTTTCTCCATGGGCATCAGCTGCTTCCGGGTGTTAAATTTGAGAAGGCTATCTTGGGCCATATACACCCCGCAATTAGTGTAAGAATCGGAAGCGCAGTTAAGAAAACTAAATGTTTTTTTAAAATTAACAAATTTTTGATCCTCCCCACTGTAAATCCTTACATAGAAGGTTTTGATGTTAGAGAGGGAATAAAAATGGTGCCCTTCTTAAAGCAATCTCCAATGGGAGAAGCATATTTACCTGATGGTACATACCTTGGAGTTATTGAACTCAACCCAAAAACTTAAAATATATGAAGATAAATCTTCATAGGTGTGAATTGGGTATGGGGGACATCTATGAGAAACTAGAGGGCTTGTTAAAAAACCTCGGTTTTAAGAAAAATGAACTCAGGATATACCAGCTCCTTCTTGAAAAGAACAGTGCTATGCGTATTACAGAAATAAAAGAGGAGCTTGGAATAAGTGAAAGAAGCGTCAGGGAGCATGTACTCAACCTTTATAGACGAGGAGTTCTTAAAAGAGAGCTCATACAGAAGGGATGGCTTGGCTATGTTTATTCAGCAGTCTCACCAGCAGAACTTTTGACAAAAATCAGGGAAAATATGGTAAAAAAGATAAATGAGCTGGAAAAAGAACTAAAAAGAGATAATATTCAATGATTTTAATATCTCAAGGGCCTTTTCAAGTTTTTCACGATCTATATCCCCAAATTCTTCTTTTAATGCTGTGTAAGCTTCCTCTTTTGGTAACATTTCTCCGAGCATTAACAACTCATGAAGAAGAATCGCTGTTTTTCTATCCTCCAAAATTTTGGTCAATTTTTCTCCTTTATCTTTGTCTATTTGCATTATAGACCTCGGGGAGATTAGTCCTTTCTTTTTCCAATCCAACCGAGGTTCATATTTAAATTCATGACCAATGTGTAGACCCAAAAATCTTGAATCCCTGTATAATCCGTCCATGACAAGCTTCTCGGCCACTTCAAGGTCTCTTTCCATGTTTAATTCTCCTAAATACTTCATTATATAAGCCCTTGCAAATCTCTTAAGCTCCTTCTCATCCCCTTTTGAGAGAGCTAATGCTGTGGATAAGACCGCTTTTCCAATAATTTCAAGACTATCTTTACTAATTTTCTCAATTGTGTCCTCGCTTGAATGGTAAAACTTATCGGGCCATGTTATAGGCATTACACTTGGAATCCCAAAAAAGTTGAAAACATCATGATCGCTTCCCATCTCGTAGGAATAGCTTTTCATTTTCATCTTTGGTAATGGACTTCCGCCAAAACTTTCTCCTCCGGAGTTTGCTAAGTTAATGAAGTACTCCAGTAGTCCGGATATTATAGAGAATCGTGAAAGAGGTGTTTTTATTACCATTATAGTTGATCCAGATCTGTCTTCACTACCACCAACCATGTCTAGATTTATCACTGCATAGTACTCTTCAAGACGGGCCCAATTTTCTATAAAAGCCTGGGTACCATAGTGCTCTGGAATCCAGAGAAATGCAAATCCAAATCTGAAGGAGTCATAGTAAAACTCTTTGAGAATTCTGGCCAGCTCTATCAACATGGCCGCACCACTTGCATTATCATTTGCTCCAGGTTTAGGATGGCACATATGCGCCGTAAAGAGAATGTATGGAGGACTTCCTATTTTAGCATATACAAGAGGTAAGGTTTGTTTCTCTGAGATGACACTCTCAACTTTTAATTTTACCTCTACTTTCTTCCCTTTCTTGAGCTTCTGGATAATCTTATTTGCGAGATCTTCACTAAGAGCAACTGCTGGGATCTTCGCCCATTCTAAGTCCCTTTTTGTTAAGAATAACCCTATATAAGGAAAAGCTTTACCAGAACCTTTTCTATACGCTATAAATCCTAAAGCTCCATTTTCATTGGCCTTTTTATAATTTTCATGCCATTTTTCGCCGATTAGAACTACTTTTTCTTTTGCCTTTTCCCAGTCTTCATCTTTTTCAATTGTTATAACTTCCCCCTCAGTTTCTCCTGGTGGGGAGTGGGCCATTACTACTAAGGGAGTTCTTGATGTCGTTATCTTCTCTCTCCCTATCACTATCTCTCCATAAATTAAATCCCATGCAATGGGGGAGACCAGTGTTAAATGCCATTTTTTCCCATCATATACTTCCTCTAGAAGTTCTGCTTTTATTCCATTTATTCTCAACTCTTCCATAATGTACCTTGCAGCTTGTACCATCTCTTTTGAACCCTGAATTCTGTGGAACTTGGTGAGCTCTCCAATATGGCCTATAACATTTTCAGGATCAAAAACTTCACTTTCTTTCAAAAACTTTCTCATTCACAACACCAGATAAAATAAGTTAGAAATATCAATAAAGTTTACCCTTCTCTTCCAAAAGCTTCTTTCATTAAAGTAGAGGACTCAATCTTCTTCACCAAGTATCTTGGGTAAGGAAAGCATTTTTGGAGCTTCTATGGATTTTATGAGTTTTATTATCTCGGGAGGTTCCATTATCTTTGGCGTTTTTGCAAATGCCTGGTAATCTTCTTCAATTTCTTCTTTTTCTTTGGTTTTGGTGGCTTCTTTTGTACCCTCTGGGATGATCTCAGATTCTAATTTACTGAGTCCGAGTTCTATTTCTTTTAATCTTCTGATCTTTCCGTCTTCTATGCCTTTTTCATATGCTGCCCTTACTTCATTATATATACTAAAGAACTCTGCCTTTTCGTAGATCTCTCTCTTTTTCTTGGAGATCCAGGAGACCCATTCTGTATGCCCCTTATATCCAACAAAGTATCCAAGCCTGTAAGCCTCTTTTATAAGTTTTTGCCTTTTGGTTGCCTTTTCATTCATATTACTCACCAAGGTGCTTCATTATACACCTCTATACCATTTTCTGTGATCTTTATTTTCTTCAAATTACTATCATGGGAAGTCCCTCTCATTTTTAGTATTTGAAGTGCTCTTATCATGTTGTACTGTCTCATAAAATGATGCATTATTATCACCCCACTGGCCACATAGTAGTCATCTGTGTATTTTTCGGATTCTATCATCTCCGTTATTACGATTGTTGTTATTTCCATGGTAGAAAGCAGTTTTATTAGGCCCACAACTTCTTTTCGTTTATTTTCAGGGTCTTGTACCATGAATTCTAATGGAGTAAAGGAATCTATAACAACTCTTTTTGCATTTTCATGTAATATAATCCTTTTTATTTCCTTTAAAATCTCCTTCCATGTTGGTTTTTTGCCTCCTTGACTTAAAACGGCTCCTAAGTCATATATCACAATCTTTTTGCTTCGAATATGGGACAGAAGATTGAACCTATAATAGAGCATATCTTGGATTATAGTCTTGGAGTCATCAACCAGAGAAATATAAATTCCCTTTTCCCCGTTCTTAGCTCCTTCAACTAGAAACTGGATTCCCAAGGTGGTTTTACCACTACCCGGGGGCCCGGTAACAACGTAGACTCTGCCGGGGATGAGCCCTCCACCGATGAGGTTGTCAAGCCCTTTTACTCCAGTAGAGACGCGGCTATATATTGGGAGTGATTTATTTTCCATTATGTTCTCCTCCATTTGTATTTTGGCACAGAAATATTTATTTCTTTTTCTTTAAGGATAGGCGAATCATCCCCATGTAATATTTCGATTAAAGAGAAAACGCACTATAAATGAAAATCCAATTCCAATTAAATTCGCAACTAAATAATGGAGGCCCACATGAAGGAGAACTAGGTAAATGGCCCATTGAACCAATGCCCCCGTAAGAGCCGCAAAGTGGAAGTTCAAAAGTCGTAAATAAAGGGCTTTTCTTTTAAGGTCTTTAAATGTCCAAATATCATTCCATACAAAATTATTCAATACTGAAAGCTCTGTAGCAGGAAGTACAGCTAACCTTTTGTCCCAACCTAAAAACTCAACAAATCCCCATAATGCTCCTTCATTGACTAAAACTCCGCTTAAACCTACAACAGAGAACTTTACCAACCTATCTATTTCTCCTTCCCATCTCATTAAGCGGTAAAGATGCTTTAAATAATTAAAAATCTGTTTCTGGCTCAATTTACTTTCTCCACCCTTTCTTAACCCGAATGTGAATGGAATCTCAATAACTTTTTCATACTTTCCTTTTATGAGGATCTCCAAAAGTATTTTAAAGCCCACAGGGTTTAAATTGACATTTTCGATGACCTCCCGTTTGAAAGCAAAGAATCCACTTACTGGATCTTTTATATTCCGTATTTTAGGTAATGCGACCCTTCCAACCATGATAGCACCTTTGGAAATAACCTTCCTCCACCAGTACCAATTTTCAGCCTTTCCTCCCTTAACATACCTGCTAGCTATCGATATATCTGCTCCATGTTCAATAGCTTCTATTAGTTTGGGGATAACCTCTGGAGGGTGCTGAAGATCAGCATCCATTACCACAATGATGTCTCCATTAGCTTCTTCAAACCCTCTTATAACTGCTGAAGAAAGGCCTTTTTCGTTTGTTCTTCGTATAACCCTCACAGGATATATTTTTCCGAGGATTTCTGCTTTTTTCCAAGTTTTATCGGGGGAATCATCGTCCACTATTATTATTTCAAAATCTCTATCTTCTAATGCTCTTGAAATTCGTTCAAAAAGTTCCTCTAAATTTTCACGTTCATTGTACGTTGGTATTATTATGGATATCATGAAGACCCCCCAACACTATGCAACCCAGACCTTATATTTATTTTTGTTAGGTTAGAAAGATTTATAACTTGATTCTTAAAAGTTAGCCCTGGGGGGCCGTGGGGTAGCTTGGTCCATCCTTCCGGCTTCGGGAGCCGGAAACCCGGGTTCAAATCCCGGCGGCCCCACCAAAAAAGACTTCTAGGTGAGTATAATGCCATATCTACTGATCGAGCATCTTGAAGAAATAAGTGAATGGCTTTGGCTTGAATATTCTCACGTGGCACAGTGGTGGAAAGATAAACTCATCTTTACAAATGTTAGAGCGGATGAGAGAGAAAAGCTCGCAAAACTGGGGAGTGTCTTAAGTGAGACTGTCACAAAATTTCCATTTGAGTGCTCAAAACTTATTGTTCTTGATCTTCAAGCCGAAGAAGAACTTAAACCAGAGGATATTGAAGATGACACCATAATAGTCATTGGGGGCATTTTAGGAGATGCAATCCCCAAAGGGAGAACTAAGGAGTTTATAACCTCAAAAATGAAAGGAGTAAAGGTTAGACACATAGGAAAGCCACAATATTCGATTGATGGAGCTTCAATAGTGGCAAAGCTTATTGCAGATGGAAAAAGGCTCGAAGAAATTGAATATGTGGAAAACCCAACGATAAGACTTGACAACTTAAGTGAAATCACCCTCCACTATGCTGTTCCAAAGCTCAACGGGAAACCTTTGATCACTCCAGGTTTAATAGAGCTTCAGAAAAAAGAGCTTGGATTTGGAGAGGAAGAAATAAATGACGAAGAACTTTTAGAGTTTTTTGAAGGAAAAAAAGAACTCTAAAGTTTTTCCCCAATTTTTCGCAAAGTCTATATTAGTTTTTTCTTAGCCAAACTTTATCCGATACTTGTATCCTTATGAGTGCAAATCCTCCCTTCAATCTAATCATCCTCTCAGGAACCTTTTGATTGTCTTTTCCATATCACCCCTCCAAATTTGCATTCTTTCTAACTTTGCATTTATGTATATAAAACAAGTTGTCTATATAGGAGTATTCCTCAAAGAGAACATGGTAAAAAAAGAAAAGCTCAGTCTGTCATATGTCCTATATGCTTATCTTGTTACCTTGACTGTTTATTTCTATTAAGTAGAAGTAAGATTTCAACAAGAGTCAATGATATTCAAGTACCCTTATTTCTTCGAGTCTGATAAGGAGGTCTTTGATTATTTCGTATTTTCTTTCTTCGAATTCTTTTTTGGGACTCCATATGCGTCCACTACTTGAGAGCATGATCTCCAGCCCGCCGTAGTCTATGAAAAGAACGGAGAGGTAGCCACCATATTCTTCGAGAAATCTATGATAATCGGGGGAGTCTTCTAAGCGTATACCTCCGACTGTAGCGTTTTTCACGAGCTCATGATCCATATCTCTTGTATAGAATCTGCTGAAGTTCCCGAACTCTTTTCTAAGGACTTCTTCATTCTCGTGAAGGTTAAAAGTAACGTCGTAATACCACTCTGTGGTTTCTAAGAGTTTGCTAATTGTGGCAATGAGATTTTTTAGGAGTTTATCTTTTGCAAAGATTGCCATGAAGCCTTCGACTTTCTCGGCAGTATATAAGAAGAATGTGACTTTGTTAGTAGGTTTTAGTGCTATTAATCTGCCGGCACTTTCTGTAGTCCACCAACTTTCAATTTTTGCATTGAATTCTACTCCTAACCCACTATATTCTTCTCTGGAGATTATTTTTGTGTAAAGTTTGGGATCGTTGTTGATTAAACTTAGATCTAAGTCTTCCCTTTGTATGGGAATTTCGTCATAGTCTATGGTTGCTTCAGGGCTGAGGAGCTCTAAGAGTTTTCCAAGGTGTAATGCTTTGACTTTTATTATTTTGCAGCTTTTCACCATATAGGAAACCTCCTAAACCTTATAGAGAACAAAGCTTCAATTACTCCTACATCAGCATTTCTAATGTTTATTTCGATAGTGTCCATTGTGGGGGTTGGTTCTGGAATGTTTGCAAGTGTGGCAATATTTTTTGAGGATATAACCTCATTGAGTTTAGTGTAAATCTCTCTGGCTGTCTTTTCATTATCAAATTGGAGTTTTAGTCGTATGATGCCTTTTTTAACGGCGAATTTCTCTTGAAGTTTTGATTTTAAGTTATCCAAAATGTCTAAAATGTCTCTCATTGCTTTTTTGCTTTCTTCTTTTGAGAGTTCTCTCAGATTCGGAATTATGAAGAGTGTCAAGTCTGTAGCAATTACCAAGTCATATATTCCCTCGGCCATATCTTCGTAGTCTTCTCCAGATATAGACAAGATGTCCTCATCATAAGGTAGCAGAAAGTTTGTCTTGATCTGATATTCAACCGCACATTGAACCTTTTTCCCGGAAATTTCCAATATTAGAGTTCCATTACTTTTGTTAAAATTGTATTTGTGAAGGGCTTTTATTACTTCATCCTCAACTTCTTTGAATTTTGGCCAAGCCCTTTCTTTGAATATCGTGACTAATGCAAAAGTCACATAAACATCCTTTCCAAGAGGTAGTTTTGAAGAGCGTTTAAAGTCATTTAGAAAGTCTTTTCCAAGCTTATAACCATAATAAGCCCCTTGCATAGCTTGAACAACTGTAGCAATCTCCATTTCTCACACCCTCTCCATATTAATTTATTGTTTATTTAACCTTATTCCTTTGCCAGCGATTCTATCACTTGTTCTTTCGTCATGCTTGGTTCTTCTGGAGTACATTGTAATACCACATGCTCTTTTGCAAGTTTGTGTATAAAACAATTTTGTTGCTTGCACTTACATCTATTTTTTCCATCTATCCTCTCTCTAATTAAATATTTATTATTAATATCATTAAAAAGTTTCGGTTAATTTCTATCTTTTTCTTCCGGGAACCTCGCTCTTTCAGGGAGGGGCAGATCACAAATAAAACAGCCCTCTGAGAGGAATAAACTAGAAAATAAGTCCAAGATAAAATAAAAATAAATTAATTGATAATCAACTTATTCCTTAGAATATAATATTTGTTTAAGAGGATTTGATTTCAAGAGTTCGACTTCTTTGTCTGGAGTTAAAATTTCATATGAATTACTTTTCACTTCTTTCAAAATGAAATACTCTTTTCTCCAACAATATCTTTGACTCTAACATAATCAACGAGTAAGACTTCGACAAAATCTCCTTCTTTAATATCTAACTGTTTCCTGAGACCAAGGAGGATTGTCAATCTTCCGTAAATAGTAAGTTAAGCCCAAAAACGCCCTCTCCCGTGGAGAGTGCGTATAATAAGATTTACACGGTCATATTGGTTGAGTTTAAAATACTCTCTCGTTACTTGGGATTACAATTCTCCCATTTTTATAAACCTGTGTATGAAACTTTGCGAGTGGCTCAACTATTTGTTGTTTTCCTTGTCCATTGCATCACTGCGTGGATGAATTAACTCTTTCTCCACTCTTTGTTGATCCTGTGCATTTCTTTTCTGATTCTTTCTCTGTCTGCTTTATCAACAACTAAGAATATTTCCTGAATACTTCCATCACTCTTTGCCAGAAGCTTTAGGCCGGTAAGCGTTTCTCTAACCACCTTAATTTCAAAACCTCTTGAATCACTCGAATAAATTCTCCCTGGAATAACTTTTTTAACTCCCTTTAACGCTGAGATTTCCTCAAGGGCCTTTTCAATACCCTTGAGTAAATGATGCTCTCGTTTGACACCTCTTTTGAAGTGCTTTGGCATGTTCCCACCAGGAGCTATGCTTTCTTTCTGACCTTAACAGCAATTCCTCTTCTCGCTTTTATCATCTCTTCTCCACTTAGAATGGCTTTTCCAACACCAACCACTTTTTCGTCTCTCACAACACCAACAATATCGTCTGGCCTTATTTTGGCATCAGCCTCATTCACACCGATAGCAAAAACGTCTCCTCTAAGATCAAAGTCTATCTTCACATAGTAGCTTTTTGTCGCTTCATAAATGCGTTGCATTCCAAAGGGAGTCACGCTTATGATCCCATCTTGATACGTGCCTGTTTGTTGATTATCTACCTGAATACGAAGCATTTTAGAGCCCGTTATCTTCGCACTCTCTGGAAGAACAGCATCCCCTGCTCCTATGCCAAAATAGAAATCAAAAACTTTTCTTATGTTTTCATAGAAACGGTAAATTCTATCTTCCTTTCCAACCATTAATTCCAAATCAAGCTCTTTTATAGTCTCTTTTAGAGAGTCCAAGCTCTTTTTACTCGTTGTTCCATTTTTAACTTTGGTAAAAACTATTTCTCTTCCACTTATTTCGCTCGCTCTCTCTGCTACTTCTACATAGGCCTCATCCAGATGTGCTATGATGGGAATGTGGTTTGGATATTTTTCGAGGGTTTTAGCTAATAACTCTGCTGCGCTGCTTATCTCCTCCTCACTCCAATGCCCAGTAACAACAATATCATATTTAGCCAGCCATTCCCATTCTCTCGGAACAACACCAAAAGGTGACGTTAAGATAAGCTCATGTACCCGGTAAATTCCATTTCCCAAGCTCTCTTTAAGGGCTTTCCTATAAAGAATGTGACTTCTTGAGTGTGAATAAGGTTTCTTTGCAGAGCATGGGAAGAGGAAAAGAGCCTCCACATTTTCTGGGGGTTTGAACCTCTCAATCACTCTCTGCCTCCATCTAATAACTTCAGGCCTGTTTTGAGATGCATCACTTATGAAATAAACGGTATCCTTCTGGATCGGTGTGTATTTTTCCAGATAATCTGAATGCTCCTTATCAGCTATTCTCAGTACCCCTGTGTGAACTTGAGTATAGAAAAAGTTCTCAACTAAGTAACGGAGTTTACCCTCTTCCAATGCTTTTCTAACAAGCCCTATAACATCCTTTGCAAACTCCAAGGGATTTTCTTCCTCTTTCCATAATATCGGTGAAAATTGAGTAAAACCTTTTTTATGAAAGTCATAAAGTTTCAGAGAACGGGTATCGAATGCATCAATCCCAAGATAAACGGCCAATGGGTAGAAGAATGGTTCTAAATCGATGATTAGCATTAAGTTCGGATCTTTTTCACGAATTAAACGGATTACTTCAACAAACTTCCTGTATTCCTTCACAAATATTTTGGAATTTCCAATATAAACCGCATCAAAAGACTCACGAGAGAGAACTTCTTCGAGAAATTCATTTATGTATTTTAAATCCCTAACTACAGGGAGGTAGAGAGCATTAAATCTTGAATAATCAACTTCATAAAGCCTTTTTAAGGCCTTCTCTATTATATCTCTTGGAGTGTAAAAACTGAGGGGAATTGAAGGCGCTAGATTAAAATCGTACTCTCCAAAGTCTTTGGGGTAGAAGTATGAATTGAATGGAGAAAGGGTAAAATCAATGTTCACAAGTGCAGGAGTTTTGAAAACTTTATCATTAACTCTACTCAAGCCAAGTCTTCCAGGGCCTTCGTGTTTTAGAGTTTCCATTCCTCACACCAGGTTATACCTCTGCAGGAGGAGTAGCTCATCAAGAGTAAGTTTTTCTCCACGTTTGAATTTTTCAAGGGCCTCTACTGCGCGCTCAAATGTAGCATCTTTCTTTGATCTCATTTTTGCTACCATTTTGTAGGCTATAAGCTCTTTGTGTTTCTGATCAAATTCAAAAATTTTCTTTTCTACTTCTCTTAGTTCCTCTCTGATTTCCCTCATTTTATCCCGCAACTCTATAACCTTCTGATGATATTCATCCGCTTCTTTCTTGATTTCATCTGCTTGTTGATAAGATTTAAGCATCTGCTCATGGAACTGTTGACTTTGATTTGCTAATTTTTGTATTTCCAGACCCATAGCCCTTCTAGCTCTTTTCAAACTTTCTATCTTTTTTCTAGTCTCTTGTAATCTCTTGTGGAATCTATCGGCCTGCTGAAGAATCTCAAGCTCTGTTGCCAGAACCTGAATTTGATCAACTATTTGTTTTTCCCTTTCAGAAGTTATGGTCGGGTTAGTCTGTAATTCCCATTCAAGCTTCTCTATTCTTTCCTCTATTTTTTCTTTTGGCATTTTAAGTCTTCTAAGTTGTCGGTATTCATCCCTTTTAGCTCTATACTCCATAGCCTCTTGATACAGGAGATTAAGTTTGGCATTTATCTCCTCTCTGTTCTTCTTAAGTTCCTGAATCTGTTGATTAACTTCATCCCTCTTAGTTTTGTATTCCCTAGCCTTTTCTCTTAGGTGTTTTACTTCTTTATTTTTCTCATCTCTTTTTTGTACCCAAATATTCAGCTCTTTTTGGAGCTGTTCTAATCTCTCTTGAATTTCCTTTTTCTCTCTTTCTAAAACCTCTATTTCGGCTTTTATCCTTTTAATTTCTTCTGGGTCTACTTTCACTTGCATGGTCTCTTCCCCTTCCTCTATTTTAGAATAGTTAATCATGATCTCACCCTGATTTAAGCCTCACTAAGTTGAAGTAAAAACCCAATAAAAACTTTTTGGCTATTATGAGAAATCATCCAATAAAATTAAGAGCATTTGTTTAGATTTACTAAAATTATTAAAAAATAAAAAACAAAATCGTATCTAATCCCGTCCCTCTTGTTTCACTGGATAAGGCATGAACTCTACAGTCCCCCTTTGTTTAATAGGCTGTCTGTACAGCTCCATTAATGTATATACTTCCATTGGAACGTTTGTATTTACATTCAATCCAAGTTCCCTTGCGTGTTCTACTGTTATTGGATAATCATGTGTCCATCTACCTTCCGTTAAAACTTGAGCCAGTTGTTTGGCTTTTTCTTCTCCATATTTGTCTTTCAAGAGATGGTACACAAAATCCCGTACCTGATTTATAGCTTTCTTTGCTACATCCGCCAGTATTAGAGTTTGATCTTCCACTTTATCTATACTCTTTTGCTCAACAGCTTTTATTATACTTGGTGCCGGGTATTGGCCAAGTTGTGGATCAACAGGACCCAAGACGGCATGTGGATCCATTATTATCTCATCCGCAGCAAGTGCTATTAAAGTTCCACCACTCATTGCATAGTGGGGAATTATTACCCTTGTTTTAGCAGGATGATCCCTCAAGGCCTTGGCTATCTGAGTAGCTGCTAGAACCAAGCCTCCGGGCGTGTGAATGATCAAATCTATGGGTTTATCTTTCGGTGCCATCCTGATAGCTCTGAGTATCTCCTCGCTGTCTTCTATGCTTATAAACTTGTACACCGGAATTCCAAAGAACCCTATGCTTTCTTGTCTGTGTATCATTGTGATTACAGTAGAATTTCTTTTTCTTGCTAGTTTTTCCAATAGTTTTGTTCTTGCCACTTGTAATTGCCTGTACTGAATTTGTGGACCCATGAGTAAGTAGAAGAGGAATATCCACCATACCAAAGATCCTACTATCCCACTAAACGGATCCATAAAACCACCTCTGTGATATCCTAAAAATTACAACATCAATGTCTTTAAGCCTTTTGGTAAATAAGATTATAAAGAATAGAAAATTAGATAAAGGTCATCTTCTTATTTGGGTGCCTGTTTTTCCTTCCAATGCCTCAACAGCCTTATCCAGTGCCGCTATTATTGCCCTCTCCCCACCCCACTCAATAAACCTTAT
>LDZS01001702.1_pt1 | contig 25778 bp, 29 predicted proteins | sample 615471 | NCBI WGS metagenome assembly LDZS01 (sample SAMN03408295, study PRJNA278302) | terrestrial metagenome | isolation source: oil reservoir sample K3 | place: USA: Alaska, North Slope, Kuparuk formation | collected 2013
TCTCGAGGCTTTTAAGCCTAAGAGTTATGGAGTCCTTGTCCCTCTTTATTTTGTTGTTGTCCATATTATTACTATACAACGCAACATATGTTAAGCAAAAACTAACATAAAAATTGCAGGAGGGTGTTATGAGTTTTACGTTAATTTTCATTGTTATTTTGATCTTACTGTTTTTACAAACCTCAGTAAAGGTAATTAATGAATATGAAAGGGCGGTAGTTCTTAGGTTAGGTAAATTTTTAGCGGTTAAAGGCCCAGGGCTGATTATACTCCTTCCAATCATAGATAAAATGGTAAAAATAGACCTAAGAACAGTTACTTTAGACGTTCCTCCTCAAGAGGTTATTACTAAGGATAATGTTTCTATTAGGGTAAGTGCCGTAGTATATTATAGGGTATTAGACCCAGAAAAATCTTTTCTTCAAGTAGAAGATTATCATTATGCTACCAGTCAATTAGCCCAAACCACCTTAAGAAGCATCTGTGGTCAAGCAGAGCTTGATGAAGTGTTAGCCGAAAGAGAAAAACTTAATCTAAAAATCCAAGAAATCCTTGATGCAGAAACAGAACCTTGGGGTGTCAAGGTTTCGAAGGTAGAAATTAAAGAAATAGACCTTCCAGAAGAAATGAAAAGGGCTATAGCTAAACAAGCTGAAGCTGAGAGAGAAAGAAGGGCCAAAATAATCAGCGCTGATGGTGAGTACCAAGCCTCTAAGACCTTACTTGAAGCTGCCCAAATTATGGCACAAAATCCAATAACCCTTCAACTAAGGTATTTACAAACTCTTACAGAGATTGCAAGTGAAAAAAATTCCACAATACTCTTTCCTTTACCTATTGAACTGTTAAAAGCATTAACAAATAACCCTAAATAAACCAAAACAATGAGTGGTAATTTCTTATTTTAAAGAATTTTTTCACATGATATATTTTTAAAAAATATGCATATTATCCTTTAAAAGGAGGGAGGTAAAAATGGACAAAGAGCTGGTTAAAAAATTTGCCGACAAATATCCAGAAATCAATGAGCTTCTTGAGAAACATCAGGAGATGGAAAACCAAGTAGCTGAACTTTCTCAAAAACCTTATCTTACCCCAGAAGAAGAGGTTAAACTTAAGGAACTTAAAAAGGAAAAACTTTATATTAAAGAAAAAATATATAAAATAATAAAAACAAAAGAAGGGATAGAGATAGACTAAAAATCTATATCATTTAAAAAAGTTTTTAAAGTTATATACTCTTTAGGAGGGATTGCTTTGGGTGCGATTATGACTGGTGCAAAAATGGTGATAGAAGCTTTAAAGCGAGAGGGAGTGGAGGTTCTTTTTGGATATCCTGGTGGGGCAATCTTAGATATTTATGATGAGCTTTACAAAACACCAGATCTAAAACATGTACTAGTAAGACATGAACAAGGAGCTACACATGCTGCTGACGGGTATGCAAGGTCTACAGGTAAGGTAGGGGTAGTTTTGGTTACTTCAGGACCTGGTGCTACCAACACGGTTACAGGAATTGCTACTGCTTATATGGATTCTATTCCGATAGTAGTACTAACTGGTCAAGTTCCTACCAGGTTAATCGGAAATGATGCCTTTCAGGAGGTAGATATTACTGGAATAACCAGGCCTATTACCAAGCATAATTTTTTGGTAAAACGTATAGAAGACCTTCCTACCATCATAAAAGCAGCCTTTTATATAGCAAAAACAGGAAGACCTGGACCGGTTCTAGTGGACATACCTAAAGATATTCAACAAGCTAAAGGTGAGTTTAATTACCCTGAAGAAATAAAACTAAGAAGTTACAATCCTGTTTACGAACCTCATATAAAGCAGATAGAAAGGGCTTATCAACTTTTAGAAAACGCAGAAAGACCTGTCTTGATGTTAGGAGGAGGGATAATTTCTGCTAATGCTTCTGAAGAAGCGAGGAAATTAGCTGAAAAATTAAAATTACCGGTGGTTATGACCCTGATGGGGTTAAGTGCTTTTCCTGGCGACCACGAACAGAGTTTGGGAATGTTAGGGATGCATGGTACCTACTATGCAAACAAGGCAGTAGCCAACTGTGACGTACTCTTAGCCGTAGGGGTACGTTTTGATGACCGAGTAACTGGCAAAGTAGATGCTTTTGCACCTGGAGCAAAAATCATTCATATAGATATAGACCCAAGTTCTATTCAAAAAAACGTAAAAGTTGACGTTCCTATAGTAGCAGATTGTAAAAGGGCTTTAAAACGGTTATTAGAGTTTGTAAAACAAGGAGGAAAAGATAAAAAATACTGGGAAGAACGATTTACCGATTGGTGGGAACAGATTAACATCTGGAAAAGAAGGTATCCCTTGACCTACAAACAAGAAGGAGATTACATAAAACCTCAGTTTGTGATAGAAAAACTATGGGAACTTACTAAAGGGGAGGCTATCATCGCCACCGAAGTAGGACAAAATCAGATGTGGACTGCGCTTTTTTATAAGTTTAAACATCCTCGGTCGCTTATTACCTCAGGTGGATTAGGCACGATGGGATTTGGTTTCCCAGCAGCAATTGGAGCCCAAATAGGTAACCCTGATAAATTGGTAATAGATATAGCAGGAGATGGATCTATTCAGATGAATATTCAAGAATTAGCCACCGCTGTAGAGCAAAGACTTCCTATTAAAATCATCATTTTAAACAACGGGTTTTTAGGGATGGTCCGTCAATGGCAAGAACTTTTTTACGGAAAAAGATATTCTGCAGTTAAATTTCAGGTGATCCCTGACTTTGTTAAGTTAGCCGAAGCCTATGGAGCTGTAGGAATGAGAATAACCCGACCAGAAGAAGTTGAACCAGCGTTAAAAAAGGTTTTGCAAACGAATTCTTTGGTAATCCTTGACATCCATATTGCTCCAGAAGAAGGGGTCTTTCCGATGGTACCTGCAGGAAAGGCCACCACAGAAATGATACTTTTATAATATGGAAAAGGGGGAATTTATGGAAACCAAAAGATATACCCTTTCAGTCCTTGTAGAAAATACACCCGGAGCTCTTGCCAGAATAGCAGGACTTTTTAGCGGAAGAGGATTTAACATAGACAGCCTTTGTGTGGCCGAAACTTTAGACCCTACTCTTTCACATCTTACCTTGGTAACCCATGGGGACGAGCAAATATTAGAGCAAATCTTAAAGCAATTGAGAAGGCTTATAGATGTTTATAAAGTGGTTAACGTAACCGAAGAAGGAGATCACGTTGAAAGAGAAATGGCTCTTATCAAAGTAAAGGCTGAAAAGGAAAACAGAGATGAAATCTTTAGAATTTGTGAAATTTTTCGCTGTAAAATAGTAGACGTAAGTCCCAAAACCTATGTAATAGAAGTTACAGGTGATAGAGATAAGTTGGAAGCAGTGATAGAATTACTTAAACCTATGGGGATCAAAGAAATCGTAAGAACAGGAGTTATAGCTATCAGAAGAGAAAAAAAATCCGGTTAAAAATTAAGTCTTTCCTCTTGATTTTTCTATATCTCAAGTTATAAATGTTAATCAATTTTTACGGTTGAGGTGTCAAAATGCTTAAAATAGACATAAAACAGGGAAGTCTTACTGAAGAACAGATAAAATGGTTTGAAAAAGCTTTTAGAAGATGTGCTAGAAGGATTATTCTTTCTACTACTTTAGCAGGATGTGGGCATCCAGGTGGGTCTCTTTCTTCTTTAAGTTTACTTTTGGTAGTCTATTCTTTAGCTAAGGTTAACCCGCAAAATCCTAGGGCATTAGAAAGAGATAGAATCTTAATTAGCCATGGGCATATAAGTCCTGGGGTTTATAGTGTGCTTTGCGAATACGGCTTCTTTCCTGAAGAACCCTTTTTGATGGAATTCAGAAGGGCTGGTTCTGCTTTCGCAGGGCATGTAGAACAATCAGTACCAGGGGTAGAATGGAACACAGGTAACCTTGGTCAAGGCCTTTCAGCAGCCTGTGGTATGGCTCAAGCGTTAAAACTTAAAAATCTTTCTAATCTTGTGTTTTGTTTTATGGGAGATGGAGAACAACAAAAGGGTCAAGTAATCGAGGCCAGAAGATGGGCGGTTAAATTTAAACTTGACAATCTTATCACCTTAATAGACTATAATCAGTTACAAATAGGGGGCAAAATTTCTGAAGTAATGCCGCAAGATTTGAAAGCAGAAATAGAAGCCACAAAATGGAATGTATTAGAGATCGACGGACACGACTTTCAACAGATTTTTCAAGCACTCAAGGTTGCCATCGAAAAAAAAGTATCTAATCCTGAACATCCTACAGCTATCATAGCCCACACGGTGATGGGCAAAGGAATTTCTTTTATGGAAAATGATCCTAAGTGGCATGGGATGGCTCTCCCAGAAGATCTAGCTAAGAAGGCTTTAGAAGAGTTAGGGTTTGACCCTGGTGAACTTGATGTTTTAAAAGAAAAAAGAAAAACCTGGAACGTCAGTTTTCCACACCAAAATTATGATCCTCTACCAATAGAACTAAAAATCCCAGCTCCTACGATTTATCCACCTGAGGTTAATACAGATTGTAGAAGTGCATATGGTAAAACATTGTTAAATCTTGCTAAAGAAAACAATCCTCCAACAGGAACTCCCAAAATTTTGGGTTTAACCTGTGACCTTGAAGGTTCGGTAAAAATGACAGATTTTAAAAAATGGTCTCCTCAGGCTTTTTTTGAATCAGGAATACAAGAACATCATACAGCTTCTGTAGCAGGCGCCCTCTCTAAAGAAGGATTTTCAGTATTTTTCTCTACCTTTGGAGTGTTTGCGATAGATGAAGTCTACAACCAATTAAGAATAAACAGTATCAATCGTACAGCGTTAAAGGTGGTAGCTACTCACCTTGGAGCTGACGTAGGAGAAGATGGGCCTACTCATCAGTGTATAGATTATATAGGTCTTTTGTTAAATCTTTATGATTTTGAAATTTACATTACTGCTGACCCCAACCAAACAGACCATATCATAAGATATATAGCAGACAAACCTCGTAACATCTTCGTAGGAATGGGGCGGTCTAAACTGCCGGTGGTTACCAAGGAAGATGGAAGTCCTTACTTTGACGAAAATTATACCTTTATTCCTGGCAAGGCTGATTGGATAAGACAAGGTGATAAAGGAGTTATTATTACCTACGGTACGATGATACCTTATGCTTTAAAAGCTTGGGAAATTCTAAATTCTGAAGGAATTAAAGTAAGCCTTTTAAATGTAGCCTCTATAAGGCCTTTTCCAGAAAAAGACTTATTAAAAGCCTCTGAATTAAAAAATCTTATCATCGTAGAGGATCATCTGGTAGAAACAGGTCTTGGTACAAGGATAGCCAGTTTTTTTGGGCTCAAACAAATTAAAGTAAATCTTAAACTATTAGGACATAAAACTATTTGCTCCTCTGGTAAACCTTCGGAACTTTTTAAACAAGCAGGGTTAGACCCAGAAAGTATTGCTCATACCATGAAACAAATGTTAAAATAATGAATTCCCAGATTAAAGAAGTAGAGGAGAAAAAACTAAGTCTAATTGAACACTTATTAGAACTTAGAGCTTGTCTAATAAAGGCATTTATTGGTTGGGTTATTGCTTCTGTAATTGCTTATTTTTTAGCAGACCACATCATAGATTTATTATTAAAACCTTTAATGAAAGCTATACCTCAACAGAATTATGTATTTTTCCGTACCTTTCCTGAAGTTTTTGCTTCTTATCTTAAACTTTCTATAATAACAGGTTTTATTTTTGGTAGTCCTTATATTTTTTATCAACTGTGGTCCTTTATCGCCCCTGGACTTTATCCTCATGAACAAAAATGGGTAAAAACTGCAGTATTTTTAACCTCTTTTGCGTTTATTTTAGGAGACCTTTTGGCTTATTTCTTTTTTTTACCGTTTATTCTTAAATTCCTTTATTCTTTTGGGGAAAAATTTCTGGTTTTTAAACCTTTTTTAAAAGACTATATAAGTTTTTGTCTTCGTTTTTTTTTAATCATAGGGGCGGTGTTTCAAATACCATCTTTTATGGTTTTACTTAATCGGTTAGAAATAGTAAACTACGAAGGATTTAAAAAATTTAGACCTTATGCAATCCTTCTCGCCTTTTTTATAAGCGCTATACTAACTGGTGGAGGAGATCCTTTTAACCAAATTATTTTAGCCATACCCTTGACACTATTATATGAAACAGGTATAATTTTAATCAGGTTATTTAAAACACTTAAATAAAAAGGAGGCTTTCTGATATGTTACCCAGCTTAGGAGGTCAAGAGCTTTTTATAATACTTTTCTTAGCTTTACTCTTGTTTGGGGCTAAACGTTTACCTGAAGTAGGAGCAGGGTTAGGGAAAGGTATAAAATCCTTTAAAGAAGCTCTTCGTTCTGCCGACGTCAAAGAAGATTTAGAAAAATTAGAAAATCAAAAAGAAGAAAAATCTAAAACTCAAGAAACTTCTAATAAAGTTTAAATCTTAATAATCTCTTGATTTTGATCACTTTTTTTCAGGTTAAATTTTTTATTTTTAAAATTTAAAAATTTATTCAAAAATAAAACAGGGGGGACTTTAAGTCCCCCCTGTTTTATTAAATTATTGGCTAACTTTATTCTTTAGGTTTTTCTACTCCTGCTTCCAACCCCATACCTACGCCAGGTAATCCAAACATAACCGTACTACCAGTAGAGAAATACTCTAACTTCCCTTCTCTTACCAACTCGTTAGCAGCATTCTTAATCTCACGGGGGTTGGCATCAGGAATTTCTCTTTGTAAATCTTTTAAATAGATCTTAGTTTTACCACCTTTTTTAACCTTTTCTTCCATTATTTGAAGTATCTTCTGTTTCAATTCTTCTTTATCCATAACACACTCCTTTTCAAAGTTTTTTATTTTAATTTTACTTAAAAAGTTCTACTTTATAATTTTCCGGAGCATTAAATACTTCATCTACATGTTTGGTGAACTTAAAGTGCATAGAAGTTCTGTAGGTAGTATAAGCAAGTCTGTAATCGTCAATACACTTTTCAGTAAATGGAATACCGGTTAATTCAAAGAATCTTTCCCAACCAATTCTGTTAATCCAAGTACCAATCCTTTCGTACTTATTAGCATGCTGAGAATAGATCTCAATAATCTTTTTAATCCATTTAACAGTGGTTGGCCAACGAGGAGGTTCATTAGGAATATAAGGTATTACTACTCTTGAAAATTCAGGAGGAGTAATCCTGTTAGAAACCTTTCCACCGACCACAATAGCAATACCATCACCTTCTCCGTCAGCAATAGGTAAAGCTGGACACATGGTATAACAGTTACCACAGAACATACAACGATCTACATTTATTCTAACTGTCTTTTTCTTCTTACCATCTACTTCAGCAGTAGCAGGTTTGATAGCACCTAAAGGACAGGAAGCTATAACCAATGGTATTTCACAAACATGTTCTAACCTTTCGTCTTCAACCAAAGGTGGTTTTCTGTGAATACCAACCAAGGCAAGGTCAGAACAATGCACAGCACCACACATGTTAAGACAACAGGCAAGGGCTAACTTAGTCTTTGCAGGAAGTTTATGAGATCCAAAGTATTCAAATAGTTCATCCATGATAGCCTTAACTATACCGGAAGCGTCGATAGCAGGAGTATGACAGTGGATCCATCCCTGGGTATGGACTATGTTGCTAATACCTGCCCCTGTACCACCGATAGGAAACTTATAAGAACCATTAGGATGTTTCCTGTTTTTCAAGTCTTCTATAAGAGCCTTTAAAGTTTCTTCATCAGTTACATGAAATTCTACGTTATTACGGGTAGTCCAGCGTACATAACCGCCACAATATTTATCTGCGATCTCACAAATTTCTCTGATGTAGTCTGTAGTTTCCAAACGAGGGGTACCACATCTTACCACATAAACTACATCACCTGTTTCAGACTTATACTTTAAAACCCCAGGTTGGATTATCTCATGAGAAACCCATTTACCATAGTTTTTCTGAATAACAGGTGGCATAAACTGCCAGAAATAAGGAGGTCCTATATCAGTAATTCTGTTTTCCATGGGTTTTTCAGGGTTATACAACTTTTCTGCCAAAGTTGGATCATAGGGCTGTGTATAAATCGGGTCTAACTCTTTAAATTTTTCAATTCCCATTTTACCCTCCTTTTATTTTAAAATATTTAGGTCTTTATTCATCAAATCCATCCTCACCTTAAGCAGGGTGGCGTTTTCTAAATTCAGCCACGTCTCTGGTCCAACCACCCTCAACCTCTTCTTCCTTCCAGAAGATGTATGGGTTGTCACGAGGTACTCTTACATGCTGAGGAATAGGTGTAAGTCCCATAACCTCGGTGATAAACTTGTTCAAACCAATTCTCTGGATAAGTTCACCGATACGTTCACGGTTCTTTCCATTTTCCATCCAATAATCCCAGGCCTTATAGATAAAATCTTTAAGTTCATCATAAGGTGGTTCCACCTTCATAAAAGGAACAATAAGGGTAGAAAGCTGAGCACCTTCTAAGATCGGGGCTTTAGCTCCGATCAATATAGCGATACCGGTATCTTGACCAGGTCTTAAAGCCTCTGGCATAACAGCTATACAGTGCATACACCTGTTGCATTCACTGTTGTTGATATAAAGCTTCTGCTCGTTTTCATCCCAGTACATACACTTGGTAGGACAAAGGTCAATAACTTCCTTCTTAATATCAAAAGGACCCCAGTCTCTGTCAGAAAAAGCACCTGCATTAGGTTTAAGCTCACCCCTTACATAGGCTCTTACTGCTTCTTGATCTATTCTAATTTCATCTCTCCAAGTACCTATGAAAGACATGTCAGCTCTTGCTACAGCAGCCACACAATCTAAGGGACATCCAGAAAATTTAAACTTAAACTTATATGGAAATGCAGGACGGTGCAATTCATCTTGGAAAGCCATGGTTAACTCATAGTCTAATTCTTGAACATCTATCAAAGCCCACTCACAACGAGACTTACCCACGCAGCAAGCAGGGCTTCTTAAGTTAGAACCAGAACCACCAAGATCCCAATGAAGCTGATGAGTTAAGTCAAAAAAGATAGGCTCAAGCTGATCAGTAACCGTACCTAAAAAAATGATATCACCGGTAGAACCATGAAAGTTAACAATACCGCTACCCCTGCTATCCCACATATCACAAAGCTTCTTTAAAGCTGAAGTATGATACCACTTTCCTGCGGTATGGTGCACACGGATAGTATGGAAAGCCCAGATAGCAGGAAATTTTTCCTGCTGGTCAGAATAACGCCCAATAACTCCACCACCATAACCAAACACACCAACAATACCACCATGCTTCCAATGGGTCTCTCTGTTGGTATAGGAAAGTTCCATCTGCCCCATTATGTCAAAACAGGCTTGTTTCTTGTGCTTCTCACCATAAGAATAAATGTCATCAACAAAACTTGGCCAAGGACCAGTCTTAAGCTGGTCTACTTTTGGTGTATCATGTTTTTTCACCTCGCCCATTGTACCCTCCCTACAGTTTTTGTATAGAATACATTTTATTGATCTTGAATTATATGTCAAGAATAAAAAATTTAAATTAAGGTTGATTTTCTAATTAATTCTTTAAATTTTTCTTTTTTACTTTGTTTTTTTAGTTTTTTTTATCTTTTGCTACTGTAAAATTTTGGTTGCCTTAGATAAATTTTTAGATATACTCAAAGATGTTATGGAAATTTTTGTTATAGAAAAGGTAACCAAAGTTTATAACCCCTATTTTAAAGTGTTAGATGAAGTATCTTTTACCGTAAAAGAAGGAGATTTTTTGATCTTAACCGGACCGACTGGAGCAGGTAAAACCACCCTTCTAAAGTTACTTTACCGAGAAGAAAAACCTACTGATGGAGAAATATTTTACAAAAACCTCCCTTATTCTAAGCTTAAACAACAAAATTTTCTACATCTAAGACAAAATTGGGGCATCATTTTTCAAGATTACAAACTAATACCAGACTTAACGGTTTTCGAAAACATAAAAATCTCTTTAATCCTAAGCAAAAAAAAAGTCCCTAAGATAAAATTTCACATCTTAAACTATCTCGAAAGATTTAACCTTGCTGCCAAGGCCTTCAAAAAAGTAAAAGAACTTTCAGGAGGTGAACAACAGAAAGTAGGTATCGTAAGAGCTATCATTAGAGACCCTGAATTGTTAATAGCTGATGAACCTACAGGAAATCTTGATCCTGAAAGCATAAGGGAAATTATTAAGATATTTCAAGAATATCAACAAGCAGGAAAAACGGTAATCCTTGCTACCCATGACCCGGTGATTCTACAACTTAATGCAGGGAGAATCCTTAGATTAGAAATGGGAAGGTTGGTAGAAAATGTTCAAACTTCTTGCTAAGTTAGAAATTAAAAAGGGTTTACTTTATTATCTCTTTTTTGTTCTGTTTTTCTTTTTTTGGAACTTTTTTTCTTTGGTGCTTATTTATGCTTATGTAGGTTTATTTACCTTAGAAAAACATTGGAAAGATCAAATAACCTTAACCCTCTTTTATTATCCTAAAGACCAAGAGCAGTTAGAACTTTTTATTAAAGGACTGCAAAACAGCTTTTCTTCTTTCACAGAAAAAATTGAAGTAGTTACTCCAGAAATGGTCCTAAACCAAGCTCAAAAAAACCTTCCCAAAGAAATAACCCAAATTTTTACTGAAGAAGAGCTCAAGGAAAACTTACCTTTTCTCATCAAAATTTATCCTAAATCTTTGGGAAGTTATATAGAACTTACAGAGCGTTTAAAACTAATCGCCGCCTCAACTCCTGCTTTAGAGCTTCAAAACCCTAAATATTTTAAGTTTCTAAAACTAAGCTTTTTTCTCAAATCAGGGATAATCGGGTTTTGGTTTAGCTGGATAATAGTTTATCTCGGGGCTATTTTTTTTATAAATAACTTATTAAACAACCTGCTTTATCAACAATATAAACTGATCCTTCTTTTAGGAGGTAATCCTTTTTATCTAAAATTCATCAGGTTGGGTTTTTTGGTTTCTCTCATAACCTTAGGATTCTTTAGTTCAGGGGCTACCTTTTACTTAGCAGTAAATTCTTTAACAAGTATCATAAACTTTCCTCTTTTAGATATTTTCTGGGTAAATCCCTGGTATTCTTTGGTGTATTTTATCCTTTTGGTAGTATTAATACCTTTTTTAAGTGTGTGGATAAGTTTTTGGGGTTATGAAATATAGAAAAATCTTAACCCTCTTATGGTGCCTTATTCTAATTTTCTCAAAAAATAATGTTTTATGTCTTCCTACTCAAGACTTAAAATTAAAGGATATAGAAAGAAGATTAACAGACATAGAACAAACTAAAAAAGAGATTTTGAGAGAATATCTAAAACTCTTTATCAGAAACCATCATATTTCTTATTTAAAGGATGAATATCCTTTAAACAGGTTTTTAGAAAAAACCTTACTCAAAAAAATAATCCAACTAAACCAAGAAAGGTTAAGATTAGAAACTAAAAAAGCAGAGCTTATCAACATGTATTTGTTTAACAAAAAAATTATTTCCCAGGTTATAAATCCTGTTTCTGGAGAGGCTATTAAACCAGGAGAGTATAGTTTTAAACTAACCCCTCCTGTTTTTATTAGAGCTCCCATTTCTGGAATGATAACCAACATAAAATACTTGTCAGAAGGGATTATGGTTAAGGTAGAAAATGAAAAATGCAGTGTGTCTATGTTTCCCTTAAGTAGCATAAGGATAGACTTGGGAGAAAAGGTAGTGATGAAAGAAATCCTCGGAGAGGTCAAAAATAACAACTTTCTTAGGGCAAAGATAAAATGTAGTTCTGAATAATGTTTGGTTTTCTTAAAATCTTTGATATAATTAAAGATCAGAAAAATCTAAAGGGAGGGTAGTGTTAATGCCTATCTATGAGTTCAAGTGTGAAGACTGTAAAACTGAGTTTGAAGTTTTTTTGAAAAACAAAGAGGAGTTAGGGTCAGTTGAGTGTAAAAACTGCAAAAGCAAAAACGTTAAAAGACTGATGAGTGTGGTAAACTCTATCGTTAGTGGTTCAGTGGGATCTTCAGACAAACCAAGGATCACAGAATCTCATTCCTGTCCGTCAGGAACTTGCACCCATATAGAACTACCAGGGTATGGAGATTAGTCTTCGGAGTTTAAGTTAGCCTGTTCCTTTTCTAAAAGTTCTAAACCTTCTTTTACCTTTTCTGCAAGTTCTCCAGCTCCCATTCCTTTGTATATTTTATAAGCTAAGGAATAAGCCTCTTTAGCTGCCTCAAAGTTATTCTGGAGTCTATACACATCCCCTATCCCTACCAAGGAACGAGCTGCTCGATGGGCATCTCTATATTTTTCTCCTATCTCTAAGTTTCTGTAAAGATAAGGAAGCATTTTATCGTATTCTTTTTTAGTACGATAAATATGGATAATCTTTTCTAGTATAACTGCCACACTAAATTCATCTTCTCCGGTTTCACATACATCTAAGCAGGCTTTATAACATCTTAGAGCTTTTTCTATATTTCCTCTCATATGGTATACATCTCCTAAAAAGTCTAAGATGTTAGCCATTTCTTTATAAGCCTGATGTTGTTGAAAAAACTCTAAGGCCCTTTCCATAAGTTCTATAGTATCAAGAACTCTACCTTCAATCCAACACTTATGGGCTTCTATACAAAGTTCATATCCTGGTTTCAACTCCTCTGAAACCCCCATTTGTTTAAAATAAAGCTCTTTTCTTTTCTCAATAAAGTTCTTATTTTCCATGTTAACCCCTTTGTATTTGTTGTATAATGTCCTTTAATTTAACCTTCTCGTATGAAAAGGTTTCGTGATTAAAAACCTCAGCCTCTTCCTCAGGATTTATTTTATCTAAATAAGGAGATATCTCCTTAGCCCCAAGATTAATAAACGTCTTTAAAATCAAGGCTTTTATTTCAGAAGAAGAACGTTCTATCAGGTCTAAAAGCAAGAAATAGCTATGTTTTTTTAAAACTTCGGGATTTTTTTCGGAAATCCGGTAAAGCGCATAAAGGACATAGCCGTGATATTCAGGAAACTTTAAAAAAGCTAACAGATTTTTTATAAAAATAGCATATCTATCTCCTGTCTCTCTTATGATCTCTCCTACTGCTTCAAGAGCCCCCCAGGCAGAAGACGCAGAATCAGCGGCAGCATAAAGAAGCCTTTTTATAAAGTCTAACAGTCTTTCTGGATAGACCTTAGCTAAGGCAGGAGATACTTTACCCAAAGCAACTACCGCTTTTCTACGAAAAACAGGGTCTGGATGGTAGAAAAACTTCTGAAGTACGTTGAGGTTTAAAGGTTCTGAAACTATATAGATATTGAGAGTGTTGAAATCTTCCTTTTCGATTAACTCTTCTAATTCCCTTTTAGAAAGCTTTCTCCTAGGTTTGTTAAAGTCCTTTTCGGAGAGAGGTTCTTTTTGCAAAGCTTGACTTAGTTTTACGTGTTTTAATTCTCTAATGTCATCTGCTACTTTCAAAAAACAAAGCGCTCCTTTAGAGACTATCCTTGAAGTAGCTGGCATAGGAAGGATGGTATGGGTTTTTAAATCATAATTTTCAATCCAAACTTCTTTATAGTCTTCTTCAGGGATTAATTCCCACATCAAATCCCAATCACCTGCAGTAGCAAGAAAAAGAGCCTCTATAAAGGCATTTCCTCGATTATGTCCGGTCACATCGCATACGTAAACACTCCCACATTCGCACACACCAGCCTCTAAGTCAGAAAGACCTATAGGTAGAAGCTCTGGTTTTTTGATAAACCTACCACAAAAGGGACAGGTAGGAGGTTTAGGAACGGGCTTTTTCATTTAAAAGCTCCTCAAATTCTGGACTTACTGGATAACCTAAGCTTTTAGCTTGTGCTAAATTTTCTTTGGCCTTATCTATATCTCCCTGATAGTAATAAGCCACGGCTAAATTATTGTAAAGAGTAGCCATTTTAGGAGCCATGGATTTTGCTTTTTCTAGCATAGTAATGGCTTCTACAAACAATTCTTTTTCTATCAAAATGGTAGAAAGGTTTATCATAGCAGGGATAAAATCAGGATTTATCTCTAAGGCTTTCCTATAACATCTTTCTGCCTCATCCAGGTTACCTAACTGAAACTCTATCAACCCTAAGTTTACCCAGGCCTCTACAGATTTGGGATAAAAGTTAAGGGTAAAGGTAAAGGCCTTTTTAGCCTCCTCAAGTTCCCCTTCTTGAGCTAATATGATGCCAAGGTTAACCATAGCCTCAAAATGGTAGGGATCAAGTTTTAAAACCTTTTTAAACGCCTCTTTAGCCTCTTGTAATTTTCCTAAATTAAAGTAAGCTATAGCTAACTTATGTTGTGCAAAAGGGGAATGAGGGTTTTCTATGGCTTCTTTTTCTAAAATTTTTAAAGCTTTTTCGTCTATCATCTTTTCCTCCTTTTAAAACTTTTTAAAGGATACCATCAATTATGAAGTTCTCAAGACGTAAAAATAAGAAATGGATGTTAACCTTTGGGTTGGTAATTTTTTGTGTTTTGATCTTAGGTTTCTTGGGTTACTATTTTGAAGGGTTAGAACCTGTAGTAAAAGGCCCTACCAAAGAATTTAAGGTAGTAGAAATCAAAAAAGGTGAAAGTGCCTGGGCTATAGCTCAAAAGCTTAAAAACCACGGGATTATCAAGAGTTCTGTAGTATTTTATTTAGAAGCCTTAAGAAAAGGCTATTATCATAAACTAAAACCTGGAGAATATGGCTTTTACCTTAACCAATCTCTGTCAGAAATTCTTACCATGTTAGTAGAAGGAAAAGTTTTAGCCAAAAAGATAACCATACCAGAGGGGTACACTCTTTGGCAAATCGCTGATTTGCTCGAAAAGAATGAAATCTGCCGCAAAGAGGATTTTCTAAAGTTGGCTGAAAGCCCTCAAACAGCTAAACAATATGGATTACCTGGTCCTACCTTAGAAGGATATCTTTTCCCCGATACTTATTATTTTTACCGAAACTCTCATCCAGGACAGGTAGTAAAAACCATGGTAGATAACTTTTGGAAACACTGGAAAAAATATGAAGAGGTAGCTAAAAAACAAAAAAAATCCTTAAAGGAGGTAATTACTTTAGCCTCTATCGTAGAAAAAGAGGCTTATCTAAACTCAGAAAAACCAGTAATTGCTGCAGTTTATTTAAACAGAATAAAGAAAAAAATGCCTCTCCAAGCTGACCCTACCATCAACTATGCCTTAAAATCTTTTAGACGTTTAACTTACAAAGATTATTATCAAGTAAAAAGTCCTTATAACACCTACTTAAATCCTGGCCTACCCCCTACCCCCATAGGAAATCCTGGAGAAGCAAGCATAAAAGCAGTACTTTTTCCGGCTAAGGTGCCTTATCTTTATTTTGTAGCTGCAGGTAACGGTTCTCACGTGTTTTCTGTAACTTATAAAGAACATTTAGAAGCTATTAACAAAATAAGAGAAACCCCTAAAAACTCTGTTTCTAACCAGACTTCAGAAAATTTAGTTTATAAAACTCCTTCTGATAAACCTTCTACTGAACCCAAATCTGATACAAAGTTATAAAATCCAAAAGATTAAGTTCTTCTACCCTTTTTTGAGGTAAAATAGAGGCTTTTTCTAAAATTTCAGGTGGCACTTTATGTTTTAACATCTTTCTTTTTTGGCTAAAAATTTGCACTAAAAAACTTTTATATCTTTTCAAATCTTTTATTTCATCAAAGTTTTTCCGGGTAAACTTAAGATAGGCTGAATTCACCTTAGGAGGGGGGACAAAAAACCTTGGGGGGATACTCATTAGGTATTCAAGCTGATAAAAGGTATTTACAAAAACAGAAAGCCAGGATTTTTGCTGGATAAGTCTTTCAGCTACCTCTTTTTGAACCATATAAAAAGCCTGGTATATAAGATGTTTATGGTATATCGTGTTTTCTATGATAAGGCTGGCAACGTTATAAGGGAGGTTACCTATAAGTTTGAGTTCTTTTTCATTTAAGGTGTTAAAATCAAAGGTAGTAGCGTCGGTCTGAAAGATCACCACCCGAGGGTCGTTTAGACTAACTTTAAGTTTCTCTACCATTTCTGGGTCTATTTCTAGAAGATAAAGGCGCTTTAGAGGGGTATTAAGCAGTCTTTTGGTAAGGTTTCCTGTCCCTGGACCTATCTCTACTACCACCTCTTCTTTTATCTCAGCTAGTTCAACCAGTCGATCTAATACACCTGATGAAACCAAAAGATGTTGCCCCCATTTTTTCTTTAGCATGTTTCAAAGTTTAAATTCTTTCTGTTTTTTTTCCAGAGGATGAAAAAAACAGGCTTATTGTAAAACCTGAAATTTTTGGTAGATTTAGAAAAACTTTTTTAATTTTTTAGGAAGGAGATCAAAATCATGCCTGATTGTCTTCCATTTTATGGGTGGAGATATAATCCTGAAAAAGTAAAAATCGAAGAAGTGGTTGCCCCTCCTTACGATGTGGTTGGCGAGGAAGAAAAAGCTTTTTATCAGAAAAAAAGTCCTTATAACATCTTTCATCTGGAGCTTCCTGAAACCTACCAAAAAGCCAAACACCTTTTGGAAGAGTGGATAAGGTCACAAATCCTTGTAAAAGAACCTAAACCTTGTCTCTATTTTTATGAACTATCCTTTATGAGAGAACAGAAAACCCTTTCCCGAAAAGGTTGGATTCTATTGGTAAAGCTACATCACTTTGAGGAAGGGATAGTTTTACCCCATGAGAAGGTTTTTCCAAAGGTAACAGATGATCGGTTTGAATTGCTTAAGACTACCGGGTTTCAGTTTAGTCAGATTTTTGGGTTGTATGAAGACCCGGACCTTCTTACCATTTCTTATAGTCCCAAAAATCTACTTTATGAAGTAACCCTTGACCAACAAACCCATCACCTTTATCAAGTTTCTGAGGTGGACATAATAAAAGAAGTGACTGACTATCTTAAACATCAAAAAATATACATAGCAGATGGACACCACAGATACACTACTGCCTTGAGATATAAAGAATACATGGAAAATAAGTTAGGCACAACCCCACCAAGGGATTATCATTACATAGCCATGTATGTTTGCCCTATAGAAGAGCCAAACCTACTTATGCTTCCTACTCATAGAATCTATCGTTTACCAAACCCTGAAGATTTAATTCAAGCCTTAAAAAATTGGGCAGAAAAAGTTTACACCACAGAGCCTATTAATTTTTCTCAGAATTTTTTTAAAATAAAAGAAAGGGATTTTGGTATTTGCTTTAAAAATAAAGTGATGATTTTCAGGATAAAACAAGAAGTGTATGAGCGTTTCCAACAGAAAGATCCGGTGCTTTCAAAACTAACCCTTTACAACTTTTTGTCCCTGATGGAACAAGCTTTTCAGATAAAAGAAGAAAGCTTAAAGAAACAAAATCAGGTTGAATTTATCTCTGAGGTAAGAGAGGTTTTTAACCACGTCAAAGATCAAGAAATCGGAGTAATTTTCCCTGAGCTTTCTCCCTTAATCTTAAAAGAGGTTGCATTGCAAGGGAAAAGAATGCCTCATAAAAGCACGTTTTTTTATCCTAAAATCCTTACAGGGTTGGTTTTAAATGAAGTAAGAGGAAAACCTCTGGACTTTAAGTTATGAAGGAGAGTTTAGCCTATTTTAACCACTGGTTTTCCTTTTACTACGAAAAAAAGGATTTACTTATCAAAGACCCTTTTATTCAGGAAAAACTCGAATTATTAAAAAAAGCCATAGAAAAGAGTCGTCAGGCATTTATAGAAAAAGGGTCTTTTGCTTTTTGCAGTGCTTGTGCAAACTCAGGAGAGAAGTGTTGTAAAGCTGGGTTAGAATGGAAACTAAGTCCTGCTGAGTTTTTGATAAATCTTCTGCTTGCAGAAACCTATAGTTTACCCCTTGCTTTTAATACTTCTCGAAAGGAAGACTGTCTCTTCTTAGGAGAAAAAGGGTGTAGCCTTATCCTTACCCCTATTTTTTGTAGAAACTTCTTCTGTGATAAACTGGTCAAACACTTAGGTCATGCTAACCTAACCTACATCCAGCAAGCGATGGAAGAGGAGGCTACCTTAGGTTTTATTGTAGCTAACTATATAACCACTAAATTGTTACAAAAGGAGGGAACTAAACATGGAGCTTAAGGGAAAGGTAGCTTTAGTAACAGGAGCCTCAAGAGGGATAGGTAGGGCGATAGCCTATCAACTTGCAAAGGATGGAGCGGAGGTAGTTATCAATTATAAAGGATCCGAAGAAAAGGCTAAAGAGTTGGCTATCGAAATAGAAAAGCTTGGGACCAAGGCCTATCTTTCTAAGTTTGACGTAGCCAACCCTGAGGAAGTTCAAAAGGCCATAAAAGAATTAGAAGAAGCTGTCGGACCTATTCAAATCTTAGTAAACAACGCAGGGATCACCAGAGATGCTTTGTTTTTAAGGATGAAAGAAGAGGACTGGGATTTGGTTATTAAAACCAACCTATATTCGGTTTTTTATGTGACTAAGGCAGTACTTCCGATGATGACCAAAGCTAAATGGGGAAGAATAATTAACATCTCTTCGGTAGTAGCCTTTAGCGGAAATGCTGGGCAAACCAACTATGCAGCAGCTAAGGCTGGGATCATAGGTTTTACTAAAGCTTTAGCTTTAGAGGTTGCTTCGCGAAACATAACGGTTAATGCCGTGGCTCCAGGCTATATAGAAACTGACATGACGAAACAGTTACCTGAAAAGGTTAGAGAAGCTTTTTTGCAAGAAATCCCTTTAAAAAGACCAGGAACCCCGGAAGAAGTAGCCTATCTTGTTTCTTTTTTAGCCAGCGAAAAAGCAAGTTATATCACAGGATGTGTGTTTCATGTTAACGGAGGTTTGTTGAGGGTTTAACCCTTTTTTTTGATTTTTTAGGCATTGACTTTTTTAAATTTTAGGTATATAGAAAATAACATGGAAGTTATCACGGTTAAAACTCACAAAAAGGTTGAATTGATTGACATAACTGAAGAAGTCTTAAAAAGGCTCCCTCCTAAGGATGGGATTTGTGTGCTTTATGTCCCTCACACCACAGCAGGTATTATCATTAACGAAGGGGCTGACCCAGCTGTTAAAGAAGACCTGATCATGGCTTTCGAAAGGATAGCACCAGAAACCCTTCCTTATAAACATCTGGAAGGAAACTCACCAGGACATGTGAAATCTTCGATAACAGGACCTTCTTTAACTCTTATCGTAGAAAAAGGAAAGCCCATTTTAGGTACCTGGCAAAGGATTTTTTTTGCAGAATATGATGGACCAAGGACAAGAAAGGTATTTTTAAAATTTTTAGAGGGTTAAGTCTATGAAAAAACATTTAGTCTGGTTAGGGTTAGGTGTTGTTTTTACTTTGGTTTTAGGAGGATGTAGAGCAAGTTCTCAATATTTTGAGCAAAAAATCTCTTCTCATAAAGAAATCGCTCAGACCTTTATCCAAGAAAAACGTTATACCGAGGCTTTAAAGGAACTTGAACTAGCAGAAAAATCAAGCCAGTGTGATATCTGTGAAATAAGAAGAATTTTACAACTTTTAGAAAACGCCACCACTCCAGGAACGATAGAAGATCTTAAAAAAGCCTTGCAAAACGAAAGAGAAAAATGTGACCCAGAGGTTTATAATCTTTTAGGCTTAGCCTACATAGGGAAAAAAGACTACGAAAAGGCCAGACAGGCCTTTAAAGATGCTATCAGCATTAAACCTGATTATTCAGAGGCCTATAACAATCTTGGTTCTTTGATGATTTTACAACAAAACTATCATAAAGCCATAGAATATCTGGAAAAGGCGATTCAGAATCCTTACTATACCAATGCTTACATGGCTAAAACCAATTTAGGATGGGCTTATTTTCTCTTAGACCAAAAGGAAAAAGCTAAAAGCATTTTGATCGAAGCATTTAGAGAAAACCCAAGATATCCCAAGGCTGTAATCTATCTTGGTTATGTATATCTTAACGAAAACGACCTTACCTCAGCCAAGTTCTATTTTAAAAAGGCCTTAGAAATAGACAAATATTCCAGTGAAGCACGCTTTTATTTAGGAGAAATAGCCTTTAGAGAAGGCGACTTTAAACTTGCTAAAGAGTTATGGAATTCGATTGTTTTACTTGAACCGAATTCTGAATGGGCTAACAAAGCTTCTGAAAGGTTGTATTTATTAGAAAGAAAATATCTTGGAAAACCAAACCCTTAGCCTCAAAGCTAAGTTTTGAGGCTAAGGGCTAAAAACTTAATTTGCTAAGGTTAATACCTGGCTTTTCAGTTCTTTTTCTTTTGTTTTTAAAACCTCTAACCGGTTTAAAGCCTTTAAGAAAGCCTTAATACTTGCTATAACGATGTCTCCGTCTTTACCAAGCCCTGCGGTTCTTAACCCTGTTTCGTCTTCTATGATCACACTACAGACTCCCTCAGAAGAGGTTCCACCTGTAAGGGCACTGATGTTAAAATCTACGAGTTTGAGATGTTTTTTATCCTTCTCTTCTCCATTAAAGCTATACCCTAAGGCTTGAGCTACTGCTTTATAGGCTGCATCTATAGGCCCTATCCCTAAACCTACAGCTACTTTATTTCCTGAAAGATTATCTCTTATCTCTACTTGAGCAACCGGCTTAAGTGAGCCACTCAACACACTTATCACCTGAGAGGAAACCAACTCATAACGATACTCTTTGTCACAAAAGAGATCAAGAAGAATTCCTTCTAAATGTTCTTCGTCTATCTTTCTTAAAACATCCTTTATTTCTTCTCTAAACTTTTCAAAAACTTTAGTTAAAACGGTATCATCAAACTGCCAGCCTCTGCTTTTTAGTTTGAAAGACAGGGCATGTCTTCCTGAGTGTTTACCGAGAACGATAGCAGAACCGGTCCAACCTACCTCTTCTGGCTTGATAATCTCATAGGTCGTGCGCTCACAGATAACACCGTGTTGATGGATACCAGATTCATGAGCAAAGGCATTGGCTCCAACTATAGCCTTATTTGGCTGGACTAACATTCCGGTATATTTGGAAACAAGCTGGCTGGTAGGCACTATTTTTTCAGTCGCAATGTTTACCTCTAAAGGATACCCTAAGGACCTTTCAAAGAAGTCTTTTCTAATTTTTAAAGCCATTATAACTTCTTCCAAAGCGGCGTTTCCTGCCCTTTCTCCAATACCGTTTATCGTGCCTTCTATTTGGGTAGCACCGGCCAAGATGGCAGAAAGGGAATTAGAAACAGCAAGCCCAAGGTCGTTATGACAATGAACGGAAAGTCTTAAACGCCCAGATTTCAAGTCTTCTTCGTATCCAGCCGCTATCAATTTTTCTACCAAAAATTTAAACAGGTTATAATATTCCTGAGGTACTGTATAACCCACGGTATCAGGAATGTTGATGGTGGTAGCTCCTGCTTTCACCACCTCTATCACCACTTGAGCCAAATATTCCCAATCACTTCTGGTTGCGTCTTCAGCAGAAAATTCAACGTTAGGGCACAAGGAACAGGCATATTTTACAGCTTCCCTGGCAATTTCTAACACCTGAGACCTGTCTTTTTTCAATTTATACTTTAAATGGATGTCAGAAGTAGCTATAAAGGTATGAATTCGCGGAGACACAGCATGCTTGATAGCCTCCCAAGCTACCTCTATGTCTTTTTGATTAGCCCTGGCCAAAGCTGCAACAGTACATCTTTTTATCTCCTTAGCCACGTTTTTTACTGCCTCAAAATCCCCGGGAGATGTTATTGGAAACCCTGCCTCTATTACGTCTATACCTAACTCTTCCAAAGCCTTGGCTATCTCTATCTTTTGTTTTAAGTCCAATGATACCCCAGGAGACTGCTCTCCATCTCTAAGGGTGGTATCGAAAAACACTATTTTGGGATTCAAGGTAACCCTCCTTAATAAGATTTTTTAAGTAAAAATTTTATCTTAATTTTTGGTTTTGCCAACGTGTTCTCAAAAAATAAGGTTTTAACTTCGTAAACCTCAGATATTCTAATTTTTATCAAAACTTTTCATTTAGGTAAATAAGTTTTATAATATCTTCTATATAATTAGGGATGAGCCCTTTAAAAATGTGGACCAATTATCCCAAACCAAGACTAGTCATAAGCGCCTGCCTTTTAGGAGAAAACACGAGATATGACGGAAATCCCATTGTATTCCCTTTAATCCAAAAACTCTCCAAGTTCTGTGAGTTTGTAAAGGTTTGCCCAGAAGTAGACATAGGTCTTCCTGTACCACGAGATAGGATTATTGTCTACAGAAAAGAAGAAAAACTTGGGGTCTTTCAACCGGCTAAAAAAAAAGATTTGACAGAAGAAATGTTAAACTTTTCTAAAAAATTTCTTGAGAACCTTAAAGATATAGACGGCTTTTTGTTAAAGAGTCGTTCTCCTTCGTGCGGAGTTTCTGGAACACGCTGGTATAAGGATAGGGAAGGCACCTTTCCTATCGGTAGAGGAAAGGGTCTTTTTGCGATAGAGGCAGAAAAAATGTTTCCTGAAATTCCTGTCGAAGACGACGGAAGGCTTCATGACCCTTTTATCAGAGAAAACTTTCTCACTAAAATTTTTAGCTTAGCAGACTTAAGAGAGTTTTCAACTACAGCTGAATCTTTAAAAGACCTTATAGTCTTTCATCAAAGATATAAGTATCTTTTAATGAGCTATTCACCAGAAGGACTTAAAAAATTAGGTCAACTGGTAGCCAGTGGAAATAAATTTCCTTTTAATCAAACCTTACAAAAATACAAAACCCTTTTTAAAAAAGTCTTATCTCAACCTCCTACAAAAGGAAAAGTTACAAACGTATTTCTTCACGTGTTTGGCCATTTTTCTTCTAAACTAACACCTGGTGAAAAAAAACACTTTCTATGGTTGATAGAACGCTACAAAAAAGGAAAAGTTTCCAAAAACACCCTTCTTGAAATTCTTAGAGCCTGGACATTTAGGTTTGAAGACCATTACCTCAAAAACCAGGTATTTTTAAACCCCTACCCTCTTGAATTAGAATAATTTGTGTTTTATAATTTTTAAAAGAAATAATAAAATGGAGGAGCCTATGAAAGGGATTTTGCAAAAATTTGCGATAGGTTTGTTGGTTTTTCTTGGATACTTAGGGCATGGTTGGGTTTATGATGTAGAGCTTGCTAAAAAGTTTGATAGTTTTTTCTCTAAACTTACTCCAGAGGTAATAGCTAAGAAACCCTGTATGATAAGTGTAAAAAATCTGTTTGAGATGATTGAGAAAAAAGAACCTTTTGTGGTTTTGGACATAAGAACTCCTCAAGAAAAAAAATTTGTTAGCATTTCCCTTCCTAACACGATAGACATACCGATGCATGAACTTTTTAAAGAGGAAAACCTTAAAAAACTTCCCAAGGATAAATTAATAGTGGTAGTTTGTCACACTGGAGCCAGAGCGATTGCTGCCAGTTTGCCTCTTAACATGCTTGGGTATAAAACTGTAGTCCTTGATGGCGGTATTTCTGAGCTTGCCAAAGCAGCCGGAAGAAGTGTAGTAGGGATTCACTGGTAAAAGTTGGAAGTAGATTTTTTACTCATCAATCCTTGGATATATGACTTTTCTGCCTATGATTTCTGGCTTAAACCTTATGGATTACTATATATAGGGGGTAAGTTAAGAAAGTTAGGATATAAAATTTATTATTTAGACCTACTTGACCCCTTTGCAGAAGAACTACCTAAACTTCCTAAGAGAAGGGACTTTGGCACAGGACATTTTTACAAACAGCCTGTGCCAAAGCCTTATTTTTTTCAAGACGTTCCAAGAAGATTTTATCGCTATGGGCTTCCTTTCGAAATCTTTAAACATAAAGTATCTCGTCTTAAATTTAAAGCAGTCTTTATTACCACCACCCTTACCTACTGGTATCCTGGGCTTTTTTGTCTGATAGATTTTTTTGCTAAAAATTATCCTCAAACCCCGATTTACATAGGAGGAATCTACGCCAAACTCTGTAAAGACCACCTCCTACATTTTTTATCACACTATCCAGACACAAAAACTGTTGTAGTTACCCAAGAAGAGGAAGAATTCCTCGCCGAGGTCCAAAAAGAGTTCCTTCCTTCTGGCCCAGCTTTTATTCATGACTATCCTGTGTTTGACCTGCAAACCCGAATACCTTACGTAATCATAATGACCAGTCTGGGGTGCCCGTTTAACTGCCCTTACTGTGCCTCTAAAAGGCTTTATCCTTACTATAAAGAAAGATCTCCTGAAGGACTTTGGGAGGAGATAATTTTTTGGCACAAAACCTACGGAGTTAAGGATTTTGCTTTTTATGACGATGCCTTACTTTTTAATTTTGAAAAAAAATTAAGACCCTTTTTAGAAAAGGTTATCGATTCCAAACTTAACATAAGGTTTCATACCCCTAATGCAGTGCATGCAAGGTTTATAGATAAAGAGGTCGCCTTACTTTTAAAACAGGCAGAATTTAAAACCATAAGACTTGGGCTTGAAAGGGTAGAAAATCGGTTTGACCATAAAGTTACTCTTGAAGAATTTATAGAGGCAGTCTCTTACCTTAAACAGGCAGGATTTACTGCTAAAGAAATAGGGGCTTATATCCTTTACGGTATTCCTGAAGAAAACTTTAAAGAAGTGGAAAAGGCCCTCTTTTTCCTTGAAAAAATAGGAGTAAGCCCTTATTTAGCAGAGTTTTCACCTATCCCAGGGACTCCTTTCTTTGAAATGGCTAAAACTTACTCCCGCTATCCCATAGAAGATGACCCTATCTTCCATAACAACTCGGTGTTTCCTGCCTTAAAAAACCCTGTTTGGGAAGATATCGAAAGGATAAAAAATTTAGCAAGAACCATAAGACATAGGCTATCAACAGTTTAAAACTCCATCCACAGAAAGGCCCACTCTTTTAAAAACTTTTTTTCTACCAACCGATAACCTAAGGCTTCATATATTCTTACCATCTCCTCTGCATCTTCAGTTAAGATACCTGTTAAAAATATATTTGTTTTTCCTTTCTCTGATATTTCAACCATCTTTTGAGAAAGGTTTTTAAGCTCTCTATAGCCTATGTTAGCCAGTATCAGATCAAACTTTTCGGCAGGAACTTCATTGCTTACCGAAACCCTTTCCTCTACCTGGTTTAACTGAAGATTTTCTAGACAGGTTTTTAGAGCTTCTTCATCTATGTCTACTGCCCAGATTTTGGCTTTAGGTAAAAGCTTAGCACAGGCTATGGCTAAGATACCTGTTCCACAGCCAAGGTCAAGCACCTTATAAAGACCGTTTTGTCCCTTAGTCAAGGCAAAATGTTCTATGTATTCAAGCATCATCTGGGTGGTAGGATGATGCCCTGTCCCAAAAGCCTGTCCTGGTTCTATTACGATCACCACCTCACCCTGTGTGCTAAAACCTTCTTCCCAGGGAGGAATAACCCAAAGATGCTTTCCTACTTTTAAAGGCTTAAAGTTTGCTTTCCAAAGTTCAGCCCAGTTCTTTTCTTCAAAAACTTTATATTCTAACTCCACAAAAGGGTATTTAGCCAGGGCCTTCTCAATTTCTTCTAACTCTGGACTATCCTCTTTAAGGTAAAACCTAAAAACTACCCTGTCTCCCTGATAGGCTGTTTCCCAACCTGGGAGTAGAATATAAATTGTGTCTTTTAATAAAATATTTTAGAGGCATAATAAAAATTTTTAATATTTTTTAAATTAATGATAACATA
>LDZS01004131.1_pt1 | contig 25621 bp, 40 predicted proteins | sample 615471 | NCBI WGS metagenome assembly LDZS01 (sample SAMN03408295, study PRJNA278302) | terrestrial metagenome | isolation source: oil reservoir sample K3 | place: USA: Alaska, North Slope, Kuparuk formation | collected 2013
TGAGAGAGGTCAATTTCAACTGTAATCAGCGAAACTTTGTTAGGGCTTAACAGAGAGAGGTCAATTTCAAGTGTAACTTTATTATTAAATAATATTAAATTAATTATTATTTATTTCCTATTCTCTTTTAGATGTATATACAATAATTCACAAAAAGTGAAAGCATGTATATACAAAGAAGAGAAGGATGTATATACATTTCTGCAAGTATACTGTAGCGACCTGTATATACGTATATACATCACTTGTATATACGTATATACAACTCTGAGGGGGATACCCTCTCAGATGTATATACAGAGGAGGGGAGGATGTATATACAATAGTTCACAAAAAATGAATAATATAAGAAAAAAATAGAATCTATACTGGGATTCCCCTCTCAAGAAGTATCTTGGCGAGTTCTTCCTCAGAGACACCATAAATCCTACTAGCAAGCTGTATAAGATCCTCCCCATTCCCATTCACAACATCCCGTGGAGAGTGTAACCCTCTTTCCTCCAGCCTATCAATGACAAATCGCACAGCTTCCCTGCACTCCCAGGATTGCTCCTTAGGGAGTCGCTCTGTCTCCTCAAGTATCTCTCTTTCTCTCCTCTGTAATTCCTCGAGTTCTTTCTCCAACCTCTCCCTCTTATCCCATATCCTCTTCAGCTCCTCCTCAAGCTCCTGCCCGTATAACTCAGGGATGATCCCCTGGTTCTTACGCAGCATCCTGGCGAAGTACTCAATGGCATCAGCGAATGTGTACTTACTCTTCTTTATAGTGTCCCTATCCACCTCTGAAACCCTGACACTTACCATCACAGACTTCGGGGGTTTCATGAGGATTCCCCCTCTATTGTTTCTCTCCTCTCTTTCTCCTGGTATTCCCTCCTCTTTTCATCCCTCCTCCTGCAGGCCTCCTCATGCTCCAGGGCCATCCTACGCAACACCTCCTCGACACGGACCTCGTCTATGAGATCATAGACACTCATCGATTCTCTGAAGTAGTAGTTCATCTGGTTCAGGAAGAGCTGCATCACCCTCCCAATATCCACATTATTCTCAACAAAGAACCGGTAGAGGCCATCATCAACTCTTAACTTCACATCCACGAGCATTCATCCCCCCTCCGCGATGTAGTGATGCTCCTTGAGTATCTCATCATCCATTGTTATCGTTGTAACCCCCAGGGCGTTCACCCCCTGACTGAGTATAGAGTGACAGGTTTCCCATGCCTATTCCGAGTACACCCTGAGGGGCGGGCCACCCGGCGGGTGTGTATTGTGACAGCCTGCCGGGTGGCCTCATATTTCCTCCCGAAGGTGTACTTGGTGTGGAGGAGTCGCTGCAGCTCCTCCACGGTCAAGTCACCATGTTCATGTAGTAGTTCCCTTATCGCGTCCTGGAGGTCTTTCCGGCTACAGATTGTCTGCATCCTCTTTAACCTCCACTGTTTCATCGTGGGCCCATTCGATGAGGTTCTTCCATGCGGATATCGCTTCCAGTATTTCATCTGCATCCGGCATCCGAATCATCCCCCATATCATCATCCATATCTAACTTTACTCGTTGGGGCTTGCTCCAGGGGCATTCTTTTTCCTTGCAGCGCCCCAAGATGTAATGGCTGCACTGGACAGTCACCTTCATTCATTCACCCCCCCCCCTCATGCGTAGAATCACTGAGGAGGTATCGGAGCACCGCCCAGCAATGTTTGCACAGGTAGGATCCCTCCTCCCCATGACGATAATAATAGTCAGGGCACTCACATCTCATCATATTGTCTAGGACAGTGACAAGATACTCCCCACTCCCTGACCTCACGATGAAGGCGAGGAGGGAGGGGTCATCCTCCTCCACGGCTTCAACCTTGAGTTCCTGGGATTTCAGAACACGATCCCATACCATCTACTCCCCCCCTTATGTACTCCGCCTCTAGGTTCACGTAATCCATGTAGTAAAGGAGGGCGTCGTTAATGATCTGGTTCATGCTAACCTTCACGCCCTCCTCCCTGGCTGTTTCAACCAGTTCCTTCAGGTAGGCATAGACCCCCTCAGGTAGGGTTATTGATGTCCTGACATACTCCATGACACCACCACCTATGCCTCTAATTTCTCTTTGATCCTGAGGTAATCGGACTCTGTGATCCGACCCTCAGTGTAGATGTTATCTAATTCTTCAAGCACGTTCGTCCTGGTGGCTTCCCCTCTTCTGGCCCTTGTCAACATGATTAGGGCCTTTAATTCTTTGTCATCACTGAAATCCTCTTCACTGAGGACCCCCAGTTTCATGGGTTTGTGGTGGCCTAGTTTCTTCACTTTCACTGTGTAACTGTGGTACTCCGCACCCTTCTGGGATCTTGCTTTACCATTGTATGTGATCCAGACACCCCATCCTTCCTGTATCCTGTCAAAGTATTTCTCCAGGGCCTTGTGGCCTTTCACGTAGTATTCCCCGTCTGCTGTTTGGAGGGTCATGACTTTTAGGCTGCCGAGTTTTGTGTGTATCTCCTTGATGCCTTTGCAGATGCCACGTATACTTTCTCCCTCCATGGGGTTCCAGAACATTGCTGATTCGTTCAGGTCTTCCCATCCTTTATCATTCTCTAATTCCAGTAGCAGGTCATTCAATATTCACACCCCCTTTAAGAGTTTTTTAAGCATTTCCAGCTTCCCATAAGGACTGAGTCTGAAGTATTCAGTGGGGACATTCACACCCGCCTTTCTTAGGTGCTCCAGGCCAGCTTCGGCCCATGCATCCATCCTTATACGTGAAGTTTTCCTCTCAGCTATTCTCGCAGCTAACCTGGCGAGTGATAGATGGTCTCGGGGTGTCCTGGAGAACATCTCAAGGTCATGGTATTCATCCATTAATCCCATAACATCAACCACCTACAATCCAAATGTGTGGTATGGTGCAACTTCGAGTGTCTTCATAAATCCCATGAAAATGAAAAGGAGGAGTATTAGGAGGATGAGGATCACAGCACTCATGTTCAGATCGGACATCACCATTCATCCCCCTTCTCAAGGTCTAGTTTTAGCCATTTCAGCACATCATCCACAGTCTTCCGGTACTTGTGTATATCGTCAATGTCTCTTGCTAGAAGGAGGCGGTTGTAAAGTTCCTTTTTTGTCAGAGACATCATTTATACCCCCCCATAACGGCCTCATATTCTGTGTTGTACTCATCCACGAGTTCATCGTCGCTGTATGATATGATGTCAAGGTATGCGAGCCTCACGATCTTAGGGGTGATGATGACATCCCCCTCCCCTTTTTCACGGAGTGTTTTGACCCTTGCGAGGCTACCGGCGTCATCAAATAGCTGGTTGGCCAGGGCCTGGATCATACTCTCTAACTCACACATTGCCGCAGGTGTTATGATGGCCTTGTTTGGGTTCCTGATCCCCATGTGTTTCTCGTGGATTTGAGCTTCTAGGGCCTCGCGGGGGTTTTGGATTTTTACCCTGACCCCTGCGTGGTCCCTGTAGGTTTCGAGGGCTTCTTCTATTTCTTCAGGATATCCCGTTTCACGGGTTTCCTTGTATTTCATCCAGGTTTCCAGTTTTTTCCCAAGAACAATTTTTTCTTCCATTTAAGTCGCCGCCTTTTGCTTTTGTGATCTAAAATATTATCTTTATAATATATAAATCTTTTTATCTTTAATTCTTTATTATATTTATACTAAAGATAAGTTTTTTATGTGATGCTACATGAGTAACTATCATGAAAGATAAAGAAGAAAAGAAAGTCCCTGTGAACTTGAGAGTATCTGAAAAAAAATTGAAAATATTCAAGGCAATTGCGATGCTTAAATTCGAAAAAAACCCCATAACATCTGCTTGGGAAGAAGCGATAGACCTCTTCATCGAGCAAAATAAGAAATACCTCGATGAAATCAAGTAAATTTCTCTCAGGCCCCCTTTCCGGTCGCCGCCTAAAGGGGGCGCCTCTCTCTCATACACCACCCCTCTTATTCTGGAACCAAACCCCGCCAAGGGGCATCTATATATACCCTTGCCTCTTATAACTATCACATAGCATCCCACCCAGACCTGGGATGCGACCCCCCAAACCCTAGAGGGAGTGGAACATGGTGGGCAGACCATTAAACCCCTAGGGTCTGGGGGACACCCTACAAGGGATAATCAGGAGAAAATAAATAATACCCTTAACGTGGGAGAGCCCCTGAAAACTAATCACTTATTCTTCGCAGGAACTCAGGGTCAGACATGATAACATTGTAAAGCTTCTCAGTCTTCTTCACCCACTCTCTTAACTTCTCCTGAGACTCACGCAATTCTTTAATCTCATTCTCCTTCTCTTCCAGTTCTTTCACAATCTCACGAACCTCAGGGGCCATTACTCGTCTTGTAACAGTCTTCTCAAAAGTCAAAGATCGCATCCTTTTTCTGTATTCTCTTTCAAGGTGATCTATATTCACTTTGAAATACGCCTCTGTGACTGGATTCACTTTATGACCAAGCAGCCAATCAATTGCCAGCTTATCCATTCCCTCCTTATAAAGGATGGTCGTGAAAAGCTTCCTAAGTTTGTGGGAAGTTAAACGACGATTACCCGCTGCATCCCTTCCAAGATAGAATCTGTCATTAAGACGATTGAAAATGTTAGCATAAGTGATCGGTTTGAGTCTATCTCCATTTTGAGTTGAAAATAGAGGCTGAGTCTCTTTTAAAGGTCCTCCATTTAATCGACGGTACCTTAGATAGTCAAGGATTTTTATATTAGCCTCAGGAGTGCTGAAAGTAACATATGGCATTCCTGTCTTTACTCTATTTACCTTCCAAACTCCAACAATCTCTTCATCTTGTATGCGTTTTCTGGCATCCTCATAATCCTCTCCGAGGACATTGAAACCTATGGCCTTATTATAATCAACAACATTGAGTCTTCGAAGTTCCGCGGATCCCATCCCACTGGTGAGGTGCAGGAGGATCATGGCTTTTTCCCGTGGATGGGTGTTGTCCAGGACATTTTTGATCTCATGGAGATTTATAAGATCATCCATGGATTTATTTTCAGGTCGAATTTTGTATGTGATCTTTGGGGGGTCAATCTCATATTCATTGTATAGTGCTTTGATTTTGGAGATGTATAATCTGATAGTTGATCCTTTGACCCCCTGGTCTTGTAGGTGTTGAATGTATTTTAGGAAATATTGTCTGATCTTGCGTTTTCTTCTTTTAACCCCTGAATCTTCCTCTTTTTCCGCTTCTTCTATTAATTCTGTGATTGTTTTTCCTGTGACTTGTGAGTAGTGTTGTATTGCTGCAATGTATGTCTCTATAGTTTTTTCTTTTATGTTCCTGGAAAATATGAATTCTTGTAGGAGAGGGTCTTGGAGAAGTTCTTCTTTTGTTGGGTGTGTTTTCTTGGTGGGCATGGATGGTATGTATACTCGCATTGCAAATAAAAATATACAATAATAGAAAATTTTTAATAATAAAGTTATCCCCACTGTTTTTTAATGACAATTAACCCGCCGTCCTGAAAAACAACTTAGCCTATTCGAAACTCTTTGAGAGGGGCAATCTATTAGACTCCGAGAATTAGATTTATGCTAATTTTTATAGTCTATGCCCCCATATTAGAGTAAATATGGGGATAATTGAGTCTTTAAGCAGAAGATATGAGCATTCAGGGTGGAAATACGCTCAACACTACTTTTTCCTCCATGCTATCAGACCAGACCTCAACCTGAATGAAGGGGACATAGAGAGGATACTGCACATACTCAAGAAAGTGGGAGTCAAGGAACTTCACAGAAAAGCCTCCATGGAGCAGGTGCTCCTGGCACTCGCTGTCTTCGTGAAGGAGGAAGGGGGGCACCCTGTCCCACTGGATAGGTACAGGATCCTCAAGGAGTATTCCGTTGATTACAAATTATACACGACAGTACTCCGGAACCTTCTGCAATATTACCGGGCTAGAACACCAACTGTCAGAGGGTAGAGCGTGGAGGACTACCTGTTATTCAAGTTGAAGGTATGGGATAATTTCAATCTTATCCTGGCAGGTGAGGATGAATGCCCTGAGTGTGGCTGTAAACACTTTGATTTTGACGCTGAGTACAATCTCTGCTGTCAGAACTGCGGATTGGTCCTGGCAGCTATCCACCCCTACGTTGCTGGGGAGCGTATTGATTTGCCCTGGGGTCTCCTCCTCTAATTCATGCAATTTTTTCTGGTAAGTCTGCAGATTTCACGACTACGTCACAATATATAATAAAGGAAAACTTAGGAGGATCCCCATGGATAAGGAGACAACTGCACTCACAGGATTAATCTTCATAGCACTCGCAGCACTCTATCTCCAAAAATATGAGATAGCAACAGCTTGCGTCGGAGCAATAGCAGGATACATCACACAGACAGAAAAACGAGAGGGAACAGAGTGACACATGAATGCACACATGACGATGATTGGAAGGAGTACCAGGAGTTCAAGGAGGAGATCAGGGCCTTCATTGCGGGGAAGAACATCCAGAACGGTGTCACCCAAGTGAACATCAAGGAACTAAAAGAAGAGATACAGTCACTAGAACGGAAACTCGACAGACTACTATTCATATTCATCACAGCATTCATCACGCTCATCACAACAGCCCTCATCACAATCATACAATAAAACGCACTTGGGGGGACACCCGTGAGGGGAGAAGAACAAGAACACATAGACGCATTCAACCTATACTTCCAGCTCAGACAACAAGGACACAACAAAACTGAAGCTGTACGCAGAGTGGCAGCTAAGCACAGTGTAAGTGAAACGACTGTGTGGATGTGGAAGAAGAAGTTCCGCTGGGATGAACGTGAGAGTGTCAGGGCTGCTGAGGTGAACAGAAAGGTTGAGGAGCATTTAAATGAACAACTCGCTGATTTTAAGGCACAATATCTCGGATTGCTGAATGACATGATTTTTCAGGTGATTGAGGAGCGTGAAGTTGACAGTGAAGTTGCGCTTCAGATCACTTCAATAACTGATCTTGAGAGGGTTGTCAAGTTAGCTCTCCTAATCCAGGGTGAATCCACGGAGAGGGTTGAGGAGGGTGTTAAAGCTGAATACGACCCAGAACTCATCAGAAAGATTGGTAGAAAGCTTATACAGGAACGAAGAAAGGGACAAGATACTGGCACGTGAACTCCTCGACTACTACATCTTCCACTACCTTGACTTCGACGTGCCAGGGCATCAGGAGTCATGGATACGTCATCTGGAGGGTGATGATGATCTCCTTGTCCTAGCCCCACGCGATCACGGAAAGACGACGGTGTTCTGCAGGGCGTACCCCGAGCATTTGGCCCTCCACACCCCCAATATAAGGATACTGATTCTCTCCAAGACATACCGTCAGGCGGAGAAGTCACTGGATCTTATTGAGGCGGATCTCACCGGGAACCCGCGGATCACGAGGGACTATGCCTTGGAATTACAGGGGTACCGGCGTAAGGATAATATGATATTCTTCAACCGCACTGAGGCCCAGCGCGACGCGACTATCGAAGCCGCGGGGCTGCTTGGGAGCATCACCGGGTCACACTTCGACGTGATCATCGCTGATGACCTCATAGATGATGAGTCCACGAGGACACGCCAACGGATGGATAATGTCTATCAATGGTTCCAGGGGACGGTGGAGCCCCTCCTCGAACCCTGGGGCAGGATGATCGTCGTCGGGACGAGGAAACACTACAATGATCTCTACGGGCGACTCATCGACTCAGACGCTTACACCGTGATTCATGACAAGGCCATCTGCGCTGATGGGAAACCCCTCTGGCCAGAACGCTGGCCCCTTGAGAAGTTGGAGGAGAAGAAGAGGAAGATGGGCTCTGTGATGTTCAACAGGGAGTACCAGAACGACCCCACCGGGTTACAGGGACAGTTGCTCAAGGAAGAATGGATTAGATACTATGATGAAGCACCGGAAGGGTTGAATGTTTATCAGGGGTGGGACCTTGCTATCAGTCAATCCGAGACCGCAGATTACACTGTCTGCACCACCATCGGAGTCACCGACTCTGATGATGTGTATGTCCTGGACTGGTACCGTGACCGGATAGATTTCCCTACCCAGGTCACGATGGTGCAACGACTGGCCGATAAGTGGAGCCCTGTACTGGTTGGTGTGGAGGACGTCGCCTACCAGAGAGCTCTACCACAGGAAGTCCTTAGGAGGAAACGTTTACCCTTGAAGGGCGTAAGGCCTGATAAGGATAAGATGAGGAGGATAATCTCCGAGTTCGTCTCCTTCGAGAATGGGAAGGTCTTCCTCCCCGCCAAGCATAGGCACCTCAACAATTTCCTCGACGAGTACCTCCAATTCGATAAGGGGGAGCATGATGACATGCTTGACAGCCTCTGCATCGCCATGAAGGTGAGCAGGCAGACAAAGTCGAGGATATTCATCCCCAGGAGGAGATAGACGTGTTCAATTATCATTTATCCATTAAATCATTGGATCAGTATCGTGTCGTGAAGGATGATGATGTGAAGAGTCAGATCCAGAAACCCTCTACGGTGGGTGATGGGTATGTGGAGCCACCCATCCATCCCCTCACGCTCCTCAGCCTCTACCAGTCCAACCCCTACCACGCGTCAGCCTGTACATTGAAGGCGAATGATATACTCAGGTCCGGTTGGAGCCTCACAGACCCCGACGCAGCGACGGAGGTTAGGCGCTTCCTAAATAATTGCAGACCATCATTTGAATATACACTCCTCTCAGCGCTCCTCGACCTTCAGGTCTTCAATTACTGCACCCTCGAAATAATCCGAGATAAAAGTGGGGCTCCTGTGAGGTTGGGGTACATCCCCGCCCACACCATCCGCGTGCATGAGGATGGGACAAGGTACAGGCACACGTGGGATGGTGTGAACGTCACTTACATGAAGGATTACCGCTATGAAGGGGAGGTTAATCCTGAGACGGGTGAGGACACTGATGGAGTGGGGGCAAATGAGGTCATCTTCATCAGCCTCCCCAACCCCCTCTGCAGTTACTATGGGGCCCCTAAGTACCTCTCGGCGGTGACGAGCATCCTCGGGATGAAGAAGGTTCAGGAGTATAACTACGCATTCTTCGATAATTTCACAATCCCCTCCTATCTCATCACGGTGACTGGTGAGTATGAGGATGAGATGATCCTCGACGCAGAGGGGAACCCCACAGGAAAAACCGTGCTGCAGGAACTCATCGAGGAGAACTTTGAGTACATCAGGCAGCACCCCCACACACCCATCGTCCTCTCAATCCCTGGTGGCGGGGACGTTGAGGTCACATTCCAACCATTAAACACTGATACGAATGACTTGGACTTCAGGGAGTATCTTCATGAGATGCGCCGTGATATCATCACCGCCCACATGCTGGACCCATACCGCCTCGGTGTGGGGGACGTGGGGGCCCTCGGGGGTAACCTGGCGGAGGTGGCACGCAGGACGTACTATGAGTCAGTGATACGGCCACAGCAGAGGGTTATTTCATCTATATTCACTGATTTCATGCAGACACACTTTGATGTCGATGAGTCCGTGGAGTTCACCTTCAATGAGGAGATCATTCTCGAATCTGACGTTGTGAGGAGTTACACTTCATTGGTTCTATCAGGGGTGATGACTCCCCGTGAGGTCCGCCGCCGCTTATTCAATGATGATAGTGGCCCCGACTACTACTACATCCCCACGAATGTTGTGCCCCACAATGAAGCTGCGACGAAGAGGGCCCCCAGGTTGGAGGAGAGGGCCTGGCAGCGCATCATCAAGGACGCATACGAGAAACGGTATAAAGGACGGTTGGAGGCGGTGATAGATGACCGGGGCCTCACAGCGGAGCAGAAGAGGGAGGCAGTCGACAGGATCCTCCAATCATTTCGCGAGAACGTCTACAACGAGGCATCAAAGATACTGGAGGAGAGGGCCACCGTGGGGCTGCAGTCAGCCATCCGTAGAGGCGCCACAGCCATGCCAGCCAGTGGCCATAACCTGGGGCAATATGATGAGCTCCTCAGGGCGAGCATCGATGACATGACTAACCGCCTCCAATCATACCTGTACAAGGTCATAGGGTGGCAGGTGACATGACACGGCCGGGGGGCTTGGAATATGATGAGGACAAGGTCGACGCAATACTCGACGCCCTCACAGAAGAACTCGTCATGATACAGAACAAGAAACTCCTCGGGGATGTGGAGGCATTCGCATCAGACCTGGAGGCCCTTCAACCTAAAGAATTCATGAGAAAATATGGTGTGTCATCATCAGATTATGCCCGCCTCATATCCATCCTTGATGAAGCCGAGGACATAGAGTCCCCCATTGAGGAGGGGGATCATGATGTTGGCCTCATCCTCCTATACCTTGGATTGGCGGTCACTTACCTTGCACGTGATGTGGAGAGGGACACGGAGGTGGAGGCATACCGTGCCAGTGGGGCGGAGTACCTGAACTGGGTGACTATGGGGGATGAGGCGGTGTGTGCCACCTGTCAGGAGTATGAGGAGGGGTCACCCTACACAGTTGAGGAGTTCCCACACGTCCCTCACCCATGGTGCCGGTGCCACCCAGAACCCTGTGACGCCGAGGGGAACCCCTTGAAGCCGGGGGAACTCACAGCTGAGGAAGTTGAGGAGATTGAGAGGCTCATGGAGGGATTCCTCGACGTGGACCTCGACTATTTTGAGGTCCCTGGGAACCCCATCAGGATCCTCTGATAGTGTTCGTTATATCCGTGTTTAAGGAACAAGATGATTAAAACATGGAGGTGAATCCGTTGGCTTGGAAGTTGAACAGGAAGGCATATAACCACGCCGTCCAACTCATAGAGGCTGGAAATGTGACCGATGAGGCCTGGGAGAAACCCCTCCTCGAGGACTTTGACGGGGATGTGGAAGAGTATGCCCTCTACCACCTTGCAGTGGACCCCGACGCGGACCCTGACACCACTCAGGCATACGGGTACCCATATGGACGGGATGGGAAGGTCTACCTCGCAGCCCTGAGAGCGATCCGATCAGCAGCAGCAGGGGGGCGCGGGGCTGCAAGGAATGAGGAGATCTTCGACGCCGCGGGCCGATTACTTGACATGGCGGTTGAGGAGGTCGCGGGGAAATCAGAGGGGCAGAGGATCCAGGACAACCTGATACTGAAGGTGGATGAGTACCGACGCCTCGTAAGCGGCCCGGTCCTCGTCCCCGGTGAACCTGACGTTGATGGGGATGTTGTGACTCCTGAGCAAGTTGAGGAGGTCGCTCACAGATTCCTGGAGGATTATCAGAATGTGGATATCATGCATAGATTCAGGAATGTCGCCCGGCCAGTTGAATCCTACATCCTCGACGAGCCCCGTAGAATCAATGGGGTAGACTTACCACGTGGGACGTGGATGATGACCAGCAAGGTCTACGATGATGACGTCTGGGAGGGGATCATGTCAGGGGAGTATACTGGGTACAGTATCACAGCAGTCCCACGCGCCACTAAAGACGCTCAACGGAGGACAACACTCAGGGATATAGGATGGCCCTTCGACGTTGTCACGGTGAGCATCGTGGACAACCCTGCAGTCCCCAAGGCGAGATTCCTCTCCCTTAAGCATGATAATGGAGGTGATACAATGGATGAGAAATCCGTGCTGAAATCGATATTCCAGACACTCAAAGGCTACTTCGAATCCGAGGAGGAGAAGGAAGCCTCTGAGGAGGATGGGATCAAAGAGGAAGTTGAAAGCCTCAAATCAGAGATCAATGAACTAAAAGAGACCCTACGGTCTGTGGTGAAGGTCGTGGAGGATGCACAGGCCCATGAGCCAGAGGACACGTCGGACGCCGATGACACCCCCGCGGGGGAGGATGATGAGGATTACGAGGCGGATGCTGAAAAAGTGGATGATGAACCCCCCGCCGATGAGGAGGCTGAGGCCCAGGCGATGAAGGGGCAGATTGGAGGCGGTAAAGTAACATCCGTGAGGGAACTCCTCGCGGAGGAGATAGGGGTTGACATGTTTGGCAGACCACTATAGAAGATTTGAGGTGATACAATGGATATGATGGACATGTACACAAGGCCATTCGCAATAGTCCCCAAGATAGATGTCCCTGACCTTGGCCGGGGAGTCCTACCAGTCCAGAGGTTCGGACAGTTCGTCAGGGAAGTCAGGGAATCATCATCCCTGATAGGGGAGGCGAGGATACTGAATGCTCTACAGTCATATGAGGTGGACATTTCACGTATCGGATTGAATGTCCAGTTGGAAGCTGGTAGGGACAATACAGGTGCAAAGGTCGCCCCAACAGAGGACTCAGTGGATGTCACCACTAACACCCTGAGCATGAAGGAGCTCATCACCAAGATCAGCATAGAGGATGAGACCCTCGAGGATAACATTGAGAGGGCCCAGTTCGAGCAGACCCTCGTCACCCTACTGGGTCAGGGTGTGAGTTATGACTTGGAGTGCTTCTTCCTACACGCTGATACCAGTTACACGGGTGACAGGGCGCTCTACAAGATAAATGATGGTTGGATGAAACTGGCTGGTAATCAGGCAACAACGGCAAGCCCAACGGATGATGACTGGCCACTCAGCCTATTTGATGAGATGCTCGGGAAGGTCCCTAACAGGTACAAGCAGATGATCCCTCAGATGAGATTCTATGTCTCATGGGATATCCTTGAAGCGTACAGGGAGTACTTGAAGGGCAGAGAATCAGCGGTGGGTGATCAGGCAATAATCGGTGGTCCTAACCTGACATATCAGGGCCTACCCGTCCAGTACGTCCCGGCCCTTGATGCTCTCCAGGATGGGAAGGTGAGGGCCCTTCTCACAGTACCCGCCAACCTGGTCTACGGGTTCTGGCGTAACATAAAGGTGGAGCCGCAGAGGGATGCCCCTATGAGACGTACAGAGTACATTGTGAGTCTCAGGGCTGATTGCCATTATGAGGACGAGAAAGGAGCAGTATCAGCGACCATAACAGTTTAGAATGGGGGATCATATGGATACAAATGAACGATTGGACAGTATGATTCAGGAATTCTCTATCAAATATCCAGGTGTAAACATCAACAACTTCGACGAATTCTTTAACCAGCCCCCTGGTTTTCTCAAGGATGTCAGTGATTACGCATATGAACTCCTGAAATTCAATGATTACATTAAAATGTCCGGGAACAGACAGCGAGATATTAGAAGACTTTATAGATTAACGGCACTCTTACTTTTGGGTTTGATGTACACGAGTCAGAGACTCAGCACCCTTGAAAATCCACCGGAGCCTCCAGAATAATGTGAGGTCTCAGCTATGACAATCACACCTGAAGATATACGTATAGAGTTACGAAGGGATGAATTAACTGATTCAGAGGAGGCATTCATCACTAAAAAAATCGAAGAGTACACTCTACGCGCTGAGAGGATCAACCCCACGGCACCGGATCATATAAAGGATGAGTATGTCCTTGCAGGAGTTCTGCAGGCCTTTCTCACAGATTACATGGATGATGTTTCATCATTTACTGATGGAAGATTCAGCATAACAAAAAAATCAATCATCGAAAATCCCATCAGTGACAGGTTCAAAAAAGCCCTGCTCAAGTTACAGGGCATCAGGATATGGAAACCATAACGATAAGGGGGTGGATGTGTGCCTAACCCCGGATTGAAACGCTTTCAGCAGACCCTCTACAAGTATGGTGCTGATGCTATCCTCACCCACAGGGAAATGAAGGGTCGCGATGAGAGAGGCCAACCAGTAATGGAGGACACACAACACACTATTAAAGTATTTTTCCATGTGAACACAGGGAACGAGAGGTTAATCATTGGCCAGCATGTTGTAGATTATGACGCATACGCATTAACAATCAGAGACCTGAAGGTTGACGAGGGGGATAAACTGGAAGTGGGGGGCAGAGAATACACAGTCAGCCTGATAATTCCTAACAGGACGCATCAGGAGTTACACTTGAAACGGGTGAGAACATGACAATAAGGATTGATATAGAGAAGCCGGAGGAACTCCTGAGTAAATATGATGAAGTGGAGGATCGTATTGAGCAGACAGTCACACTTCTCATGATAGAACTTGAGGAAATAGCTATGAATACAGCCCCCATCAAGACAGGTGAACTTCGTATCAGCCACACATGGAGCGTGAATGGATCAGTGGGGGAGATGACCAACACAGTACCATACTTGCAATGGGTCCTCTATGGAAGGGGATGGGTGTTCCCCGTGGAGAAAAAAGCCCTCTATTGGGAGGAACTGTTACATCCTGTGGCTTATGCCAGGCCAGCCCCGCCGAATGATTATTTCTCTGCAGCCGTTGCCTATATAGATGCGAAAGGTATCGTGGAGGATTCATTTATCGAGTGGCTGATATCATGAACTCATTGGAACTTGCATTCAAGGATAAACTGGAATCAATGGGTATCAGTGACACTGTTGTCCTGGACTTTAATGAGAAGATTGAGGGTGAATCAGTCATCATAGTGAGCTTAAAGCAGTTGAAGAAACTGGAGCCGGTCCTTGATGGGAAAATCTACAGGGCCACAATAGAGGGGCATCTCACAGGTGTGTGGAAAGTTGTCGACAATAGCGTCACAATGGCCGTTAAAAAAAGGAATGATGCATTAGAGGCTATCATGAGAGAATTTCTCTACACAAAGGTCGGCGGTGCGCGTGTACGCCTACTTAAGTGGGATAAGGACATCAGGCAGGACATAGTGGATGATAGAAGGTATTATGTCCTTTTTGATGTTACGCTTGAGATTGAATTGAATATGAGGTGATGGATATGATTGTGGATAAACTAGCAGAAACTATACTGACAGGGGAGAATGTTGGGTTCTTCCTTGGGATACCTGTGCAGGAGGAAACCCCAATAGGGGATATAGACGGGACGAATAAGGATTTTTATGTGAATAATCCGCCGATATTCCCCAGGAGCTGTAATGACCTGACAGTGAAACCAGAAGATGTCACAGTAACAGTTGATGGGGAAGCAGCAACAGTCTCAACAATCCTATTCAATGAATCTGAAGGCTATGCTGAGGGTTTCAGTCTCGCATCAGCACCAGACACAGGGGATAGTGTGAAAGTATCATATGTGGAGGAGATGGAACCATTCCTTGCCCAGGATGTCACTCCTGATGTGAAGCAGGACACGAAGGAGGTCAGCATATTAAATGAGTCGGCGAAGATAACAAGCTACGCTGGCACCACAATCACCCTAAAATCTGAGCAGATACTCTCCAAGAATGGTTTGGAGCAGTTCAGAAAACTAATGTACTACAAGGTGGGTGAGACCACAGGGGCCGAGCAGTATAAACTCCGTGACAAACCCCTCAACCTATACGGGTACACCGTATACCACGTGGATGGGGAGACACTGGGACGGTTCTACTTTGAAAATGTGAAACTGAAACCTGACATACCCGGAGGGAAAGCCGGGGATAACCTGTCATTCACCCTTGAGATGACCGTTTCAGACACACCAACACTAGTAATACCAAAAGTTTAAGGTGACCCGCTTTGACCACCCCCAAACGTTTCTCTTTTCTGAGGAGGAAAAAGGTTAAACTGGACGGTACTGAAGTCGAGCTCGAAGGGTACAGGGTTGTTGACAGTGAATATGTGATCCCTCTTATCGAAAAAAGGAATGAGGCATGGGAGATAGCAACAGCCTACAAGGAGTTCATCGGGAGGCTAGAGAGTGGGGAGGGCGTCTCAGAGGATGATGCGAAGAAAATTAAAGAACTAAAGGATAGGATAGATAAACTCACAGTGGAGGTCAGCAGGATAAGTTATCCCTTAGCGCAGAGAGGCTTGAAGAGGGCCCTGTACAGGGACACTAAAGAATACAAGGAAGCGGAAGCTCAGGGGACCCTAACAGAGTACATTGACAGTCTACCCGACGTAGAATTAGCCCCATACATGGTCACAGAGATCGTGAATATCATGTTAGAGCTGGGGAACCCTGATATCATAGGGGTATCCACTGATGAACTAGACCCTAGGGGTACTGAAAATACTGAAAAAAAGAGTGGAACCCGGAGGAGGAGTGGATCTCCCTCAAAAGGGGGATCTACCAGCTCAGCATGAAGACAGGGTGGAGCTTAAGGGAGATACTTGAACTTGAGTACAGTGTATTCATAGAATATCACCTGGCTCATATGGAACCCCCCAGGGTGAAACCCTCCAAGGAGGAGATTGAGAAAAAACTAGAGGCCCTCAAAAGGATAAATTATTCTTTAAATGATGAGGACGAATAAGATGATCATAGCGGTTATTAATTGGACTGATCTAAGAGGTTTAGGGTTATCTTTCCTGTAGATTATACTTAGTGCAGTGAGGATTGGAACTAGGAACATGATAGTCAGGGCCATGATACCCTCACTTTCACTTGCAGTGGGGTTGATCAGAAGTAATGCAATGTAACTTCCTAGGAGGATAGCTGTTGCGTGGAGGACATGGAAACCTCCTTCTACTTCCCTGGGCCCTTCTTTATCAGAATCTCCTTTAATAGTGCCAAGCACTCCTTCAATGGTTAGGACCGCCCCTGCTAGTAATCCTAATATACCGAAGGCACCATAGATCAGGCTTTTAGGGTCATGGATGACGATTATGCCTAATATGAGGAATAGGATACCCTCAATGGCAAGTAATTCTTTAGGGTTTTTTTCGCGGAGGATTATGGCTGATATGATTATAGCTGGCAAAATAAATAATATCAATTCTATTAGAGTCAGTTCTATATCCCCTAAATTCTGGATACCTCCATTTGTAGCTGCCACTAACCACATAAATGCAAGGTATATGCTGCATTTTAATACACTTAGATCTTCGTCTTTCTCTAGGTTCCCCCCGCATTCACATGTGTAATCCTTGGGGTTTTCATCATCTTTTAGGGTGTACTCCCGGCCACACTCCTTACATTTAACCTTCACGTGAGACACCCCCATAATAATGTTATGTTAATAAGTAATTAAATTTTTTCCACATGGAGGGTCATTTTTGAGTGATCATAGCCTTGCTGTGCAGGTTCAGATGGATGCTGAGGAAGTGTTGAACGGTTTGAATGAGATTAACAATATGCTATCAAATCTTCCAGGTTCAGTGGAAGTCGATTTCACCAGTGAAGATGCAATCACTCCCATCCTTGAATCTATCCAGGAGGGTTTGAACAGCCTGCCCTCAGACGTTGAAATCACCATCTCAGCATTCGATGACTTCGCCACAGAGACCATCACAAATCTTAAAGACCTTGTGGAGGCATTGCCATCAGAAGTGAATGTGAACCTCACAGCAGAGGATAATGCATCGGATCTGCTTGATTCTTTGAAGGAGAAACTCTCTGAGGAATTCAACATAACATTGAACGTTGATGATAACGCTACAGAAACAATTACAAGCCTGAAAGAACTCCTTAGTGAACTCCCATCCACTGTGGATATCTCCTTGAATGTGGAGGGTAATGCTACAGAAATAGTTGAGAGACTCCATGAACTCCTAGGGGATATCCCTGATGAGGTCACAACCACAGTGAACGCTGAAGTTAATGAAGGGGGGGTGGAAGACCTTAAGGCTAAACTTGAGGAGATCGATGGGACCACATATGATACTGCAGTTAATGTGGATACAGAATCAATTGAAACAGCTACTGAGACAACAAACACATTCACCGGAGCTGTTGATGGTTTAACATCGAAGGTTGCTGGCTTAACGGCGGGATTCTTCTCATATAATAAAACACTCGAACTCTTAGATTATAATAGGATAATTGAGCAGTCAGCAATTCTCACGAATGCAACTCAAAGTCAGAGAGAAGCCATGGAGGATCTAATCCGTGAAAACTATGTCTACTCACTAGGGATGAAGGGAACAGCGTCAGTGATGTACACACTTGCAGCCTACACCAATGATGTGAACTTGACTATGGGATACTTTGAAGCAGCCCTTCTTGGGGTTAAAAGGAGTGGTGAGGATGCCTCTACAGTGTCACTGGCACTTGCAAGGGTCTTCAGAAATTTCAATGTCAGCGTCCAGGACTCAATGGATACTGTTAATCTCTTCCTTGGGCTTTGGAGGATTTCAGGTTATCCATCCTTCACACAGTTCATTGATACCGTTGATAGGCTCGGATACTTCTTCAGACAAGCCGGTTTGAATGCTGAGGACACAGCCAGGATAATTGCATCAGTAGGCCCTGTTGGCACACGACTTCTGAGACCATTCGCTAAAGAGTTAACTGAAATCTCAAGGGAATGGGAGAGGGGTGGTACGGGTGTCCAGGAATACGGTGATAAACTTGAAAAGTTTGGCGTGGCTGTGAAAGACGCTCATGGTAATATCAGACCATTCCGTGATGTGCTTTTTGATTTTATAGAGGTTCTTTCTCGGATTCCTGATCAGCAGGAACGTGTTAGGGTGGCCACTGAGGTTTTTGGTGAATCGGTGGGGCCAGCGCTGGCACAGGTGGCAAGTAACTGGAAAACCACGGGTAAGGTAACTGAAGAGGAATCTGAGAGGATGAACAAAGCGCTCGGTAAATCAGCGGAAAAACATAGGGATATATTAGGATGGATAAGGTACTATCTGGATCAGTTCGTGATATGGTTGAACGATTTTTTCGGTGACATGGGCCTAATCGGAGAATCACTGCTTGTTGGGGTATTCGCAAAAGCCGCTGAGTACCTTGCCGAAGGCTTAAAGAGACTCATCCCACGTGTCACTGGGGCTATCAGGAGGCTATTGTCCGACGGATTCGATGAATTGAAGGGAAGGTTGCCTGAGGAACTGTCACGCCGCCTCATAGATACATTATCTGAAGGATTTGATAAGGCGGCGGGCAAAGCAAAGGATATCATTAAGGGGTTTATTGACACGATTAAGAGGATCCTTGGTGATGAGACAGGCCGTTTAACACCTAAAATTGAGATCCCTGCAGAATTCAAATTCAAACTCCCCAAAATAGATTTAACTATAGGGGATACTCAGATTGATGACGCTGCAAGGACCCTCCTAGAGAGATTCACGGGGGGTGTTGATGACGCTGCGAGGGGGTTCCTCTCAAGGTTCTCATCATCATTGGATGATGCTGCGAGGGTGAGCCTCCCCTCCCTCGGATCCAGGATAGGTTCACTCCTTGTGAGGGGTATTGGTGAGGGTGTGGGTGCGGCTCTCATGACCGTGGACATCCTCGCAAACTTCAGGCAATACTTGAGTGATGCTCTCACAGATCCTACAAAATTAGTTGGGCCTATAAGCTATACAATCCCTGAACCTTTAAAGAAACTATTAAGTCCCGAAAACCTCTTCAAGAGGCTGTACGGCCCTGAGGAGTGGGAGAAGAGGAAGGGTATCCTCATGGATAATACTAAAAAGTATGTAGAGGATCCCATCCGCGAGCAGCTCCGAGAGTTCGCTGAGAACCCGCCAGGGTACCTCATCCAGGGATTCAGTCAGATGTGGAATGATTTCAAATCATGGGTATCATCTCATATACCCAAGTTCAGATGGCCAAGACTTCCCAGCCTCAGCATACCTAACCCTGTGACTGCTATCCAATCCGCGTGGGCCAAATTTAGGGAATGGGTGTCATCTCATATACCCCGATTCAGGTGGCCACGCCTACCTAACATCACAATACCCAACATAGTCGGAGCTATCCAATCCGCTTGGGCCAAATTCAGGTCATGGGTATCATCCAATATACCCCGATTCAGGTGGCCCAGACTCCCCAACGTATCCATGCCTGATATCCTCGGGGCATTCAGGAGGACATGGAGCACCTTCACATCTAAGGTTAGGGGGGTCTTCTCAGGCTTCAAGTGGCCACGCCTCCCCCTCCCTAACTTCAGTGGGATAGCATCCAGTTTCAGAGCGTGGGGGGCACGCTTCATCCACAACCTTGTTGAAGGGATAAGGTCCGCCCTCCCCAACCTGAACAATATCCTCGCTAAGATCAGGCGACTACTCCCATCGTCACCCCCCAAGGAGGGCCCCCTATCCAGCCTCACCTATGACGTCATGAAGGAGTACGGTTACCTCCTGGGTCATAGTTTCAGTGAGGGCCTCAGCGCCACCATCCCCTCTGTCATTGATGGCCTTGGAAGAGCCCCATCACCCCCCAGCCTCTACATCCCCACTGGTGGTGTGGGGGCCATCCACTCCCTGCAGCCCAGGGTGGAGGTCCACACACATGTGAATGTGGATACAGTGAGATCCGAGGTTGACGTGGAGAGGATGGCTGATAAGATCACGCGTAAAGTTGCGGAGCAGATGGATGAGGAGATGCTCCGCCAGGGGATCCCCGGATTCCTGTATGGTAACAGGTACGTGACTGCTCTGAGGTGATGATGATGGTGATAGTATATGGTGACTGGAGTATAGAGGGGAAGAAACCATCAGGGATAGTGTCTGTACATGTGAGTCTGCCCACCGTCACCCTGCAATGTGTAGCCCTCCCATCCTCAAATGGCACCCCCCTCGATGAGATTAAGGAGTTCATGGCCATGGCGAGGTACCAGGTGACTGATGATTACCTCCTCAACATGGGGACATACGTCCAGGGGGACAGACGCAGGGACCTCCTCCGCATCAGCGACGGGGTGAACCATTACCTCGGCCTCATCGAAGCCCCGGATTACACGCTGGATAAGTTCAGTGAGGAGATCATAGAGTACACACTCAAGATCCACCTCGAGTTACCCTCTGATATCTCCAAAGTCTACAGTGCAAGCCCATTCAGTCCCTCCTCTTTTAATTCCTTCTATTTCCGTGTGGGGGGTTCGCAGTGAAGGATTTCAGGATGATAGAGTGGGGGGGCCTTGGATGGGTGGATATGGAGGAACAGGTCATCACTGCGCGGAGGGGTGACACCGTCAAGGGGTACTTCACAATCAAGAACACGGGGGACACGGTGATAGATGACCTACTCATCCACGCCGCCCCTGACCCATTCGCGAAATTCAGTGATAAACAGGTGCAGATGAATGACCTGATGATGAACTGCCTGTACTTCACATCCAGTCTCCCGGATAAGATAATGCCAGGGGAGGAAGTCACCGTATACTACACATTGGATTGCATGTATAGTGGGCCCTTCCAGTTCATCATCCTCGCATCCGCGTCTAACCCTACAGGAGAGTTTCACACGGGGCCCCCATTTAATTATAATGCGGTCGTGAAAGGCCCCTACATTAACCGTGAGGAATGGTTCATTGACTTTAATCTTCCAGCGCCCCCGAGGAGGTCGAGGGGGGACTATGAGGACATCGCCATCGCCCCCACCGGGGGGGACCTCCCGTATATCCCATGGATCTGGCTCAAGAGGGGTGACGGGGGTGAGTGGAAGATACGGGCCTACCTCAACGCCCCCGGGGGGTTCACCCCACGGGTCTCGGATAAGTGGATGGGGTACATCTACACGGGTTTCAGCGTCCCCCACGATCCGGGGAGGCTGGTGAATTATGAGTGGTTGAAGAGCCAGAGCCCCACGGCGACTGTGAATATCACGTCGTGGAGGGAGTCCACCTGCATCTATGATTATTTCGTCGTGAAGGGGGTGATACGATGATGTTAATCAGGGGGGATAGGGCCCTCCTTTTCACCAGCCTCCGCATCAGCCACCAGATCAATTCCACAGCAATGATTCATTTTGACACCCCTGAGGACATCAGAATCGGTGATAAAGTAATGGTCAGGGGGGACGACGACAAACTACTATTCTATGGGTACGTGAACTACATCTCCCTCGACTACAAGACAATGAGGAGGAGGTGCAAGGGGGTGGCAAGCCCAATCCTGAACAAGCTCATGCAGTACTCGTACACATTCCCAGACTCAGAGTTTCGGTCATGGGGGGTGGTAATGTTACGGTTCCTGCAGAGTTGTGGGGTGCGGTTACACCCTCATTCATACGTCCCCTCTAATAATATAGGGAGAGGGTACTTGTATGGGACAATGGCACAGCCAGGGGCCACGGCCCTGGACACGTTCCTGAAGCTCCACCCCTTTTTTGGGCGGATTGAGACTGAAGGTAGTAAGAGGTATGTGACTGTGAAATGGGATGACATCATCAACAACCTGATCGAGGAGACAGGCAGGGACCTTTTCTGGGTCCTCTACGATGACATGATATACGTAGGGGTGAAGGGCGCTGCGGGGTTTGAGGTGGACCCCACAATCCTCACCTCCGCGGTGATCACAGAGGATGCCACACAAATCGTAGAGTCACTGCAGAACATACAGGTGGTGTACTAATTGGTGAGTGATCAGTGGCTACAGGATGTGAGGGGGTGGTACCGTGTCCCCATAGGGGGCACGGAGATCCAGTACCTTGAAGGGGACGATTGGAGCGTCGACGTGGGATGGGCGTTGGGGTGGCCGAGGAAGAAGACATCCACCTACTCACCATTCACTGACCCCGGGGCCTCCGCTTCACGGTTCGGCTTCAGCTACAAGCCAGTCGATAATTGGAGGTATATGGTCATTGAGTCGCCTGACTTCAGCACCCCCATCGGTGTTTCGAGGGCGGGGGCGACGGTCCTCGCCCAGGGCGGGCGGCCATCGGCGACCGCGGGGATATGGACAGTCGCATGGGTAAGCGGCCCCACCACCTACGCCCAGTGGGATGATGAAATCAAAACCCTCATAATCGACCCAGGGTACTATGTAACCAAGGAGTGGGCTGTGGTGATGAAGTACTGGTCATCCGCGAGGTCAGGGCCTGTGTTCAGCACCGCCACCGTGAAGCTATACAGTATTGGCCCCCCATCCACATTCAGTCCGGTCCCTGAGTTCAGTGAGGATGAAAGCAGAAACCCAGAGTGGGGGCATAAGGAACCAGGACCCCTCCCATCCGGGGGCCCTAAATATATAGATTATGGGGCGTCTAAGAGTGGGGGCCCTATCTTGGGGAGGGGGCCATTCACTGATGCGGAGAGTCGTAGGGAGGAAGGGAACCCACTCAACCCATTCCTCAGTTACCCTGGAGTGAATGATGATAATAGTCTCTTCAATGTCACAAACCCGTTCTCTAATCCCTATGTATCTGAGAAGGCCGCGAAGCCGGGGAGTGAAATAGAATGCACGGTGGAGGGATACTATGAGTGCCTCGTAGGGGACCATATCATCCTCCCAGAGGACCCAGGGCGGAGGCGGTTCATCATCACGGATGTGACCTACTCCTCCGACGACGGCGCGATCAGGACGACGATCAGGGGATCAGTGGATGGGGAGATCAGAACGTCACAGGCCACACTAATCCGCGGCCTCGTGAACTACCTGTATGGCAGACGATGAATATTTGGAGGTGAAAGGTGATGAAGGTATGGCATAAGGCGGTGGCAAGTCAGAACCACCAGATAGATGGGGATGATTGGAATGATGAACACTTGATAGAGGGCCTAGACGAATTCATATCCACATACTGCCCCTACTCAGTGAAGGGCGGGGGGAATATCCAGGACAAGGACGGATCATACACGGTGAACCTGAATTACACCAGCAGCACAATCCCTGGGGAAATAATAGTTGAGTTCAGGTGCACGGGGAGGAGGAAGGACTCGAATGACGCCCCAGTCATCCTCCGAGTTGATAGTGACAGCACAGAATCCAATTACGCGGGGGTATACTTCAAGATAGGATCAAGTGGCCCCACATATGGGGCTACGAGTGGCGGGGGCCTCCCAATACTCTCCCTCCAAGACCAGGGTTCAGCTGGGGATTACCCCTTGATGGGGAGACTCGAGTGCTACCTGAATGGGAGGATACTCACAGTATCATCTCTTGTCGCAGGTGGGGGTGCTATGAATATAGTCTCGGGGATGTACACGAAGGCCTCGGTGTTCACGAACCCCCCAACCCTGTCACTTATCATTCCAGGTAATGGGTACATTGATGAGCTAGTCTGGAGGGTGATGCTGGGATGATATGGCATCGTAGTAAGATTGGGGGGGCTGTGACCCCTGGCGACTGGAATCAGGACCCGCATGTGATTGATAGGGACGCCCTTCTAGATTACCTCGGCTCCGGTGTCGGCTCCGGTGGAGGCGGCAGCAGTGGTCACTGGCGCCTCCTCAAGCTTTACAACTTTGAGGAGCCAATTCATTCCTTTAATTTCCAGGTGCCAACCGATTTAGACGTGCTTAAACTCGAGTACGCGGTGAGGGTTACATGGTCCGCTGGTGAGGGCCATTTCAGAATACTCTTTAACAATGATGATAACAAGTCGAACTATAGCAGCTTCATGCACTATATTGACACTAGCGGGGGCCATAGCAGGGTGGATACATGGCCCTTTGAGTATCCATTCTTCGCCCGAGGAGAAGCAGCTAACGAGATAGCGATGAACGTTGGGCATGTATTGATCACCTTGAAACCTGGAGTGAGGCGGTTTGCTGTGAATGATAACACGATAATTGGTAGGGATTACAGGTTTTGGGGGGTGCAGATTGGCCGTTGGAACGATTTAACCTCTACTGTTGATTCAATCCACATTAAATCGCGTGATGGGACTTTAACCGGGAAGGTGGCGGTATATGGCTGGTGAATTTAGGGTTATGATCCCAGAGGATGGTGATGGGCAACTTTCTCTGACCCATTTCCTGAATGAATACACTGGAGATGAGGACTTCGCAGGGTCAGGGGTGATTACTGAAATTAATGATGAGTTTAATGAATCTAATTTTTGGAGGTGGACATGATTAATAAGAACACTCCAGAGTATGTATCCATAACCCAATTTAAAGACATGTTAAGCAGGTACAACCGCTTCAAGGAGGTTAATGGGAGAGAACCCAGGGTAGTGTTCATCAACTCAGGTGGGGGCCCAAGCGTATCGTTAGAAACCTTCAAAGACATGTGCAAGAGATATAATCAGTTCCTTGAAGAAAACCGAAGGGAGCCAAGGATAGTATACGTGACTCCCCCTGAACCACCCGTGCCTGAGGAGGTCAGGGAGATGCGCAGGGTTCTCGGTGAATTCAAAACAGCCACACAGCTTTACACTCTCGTCTCAAGGAGATGTAAGTACAAATTCTACTATAATGACCAAACACCAAACAGGGAAGCCCTTAAAAAGATGGTGACTGATGGGATCAATTGCACCGACGCCTGTCAAGTTTTCAAGCCAGTTATCGAGGGACTCGGCTATTCAGTCCGCATAGAACACGTTAAAGTTAAATGTAACGACAACAAGTGGTATGGGCATTACTTCCTCCGCGTCGCGGGGAAGGAATTGGCCAGCGTCAGTCTCCCCTCTGAACGGTGGACAGTCTGGGACTATGTCAGCGCCACCAAGACGGGCCGGCCCTTGGGGGCCCCCTGCTGTAGTAGGGGTATCCAACATCTTGGTTGGGGGATAGTGGGTCCTGTTTATGATTGATATTACATAAAAAAATAAATAAGAAGAGATATTGTTTGTGGCAGAGACATGCATGTGTTGTTGTGATTGCATTGAATATATTACTTTCTATAAGTATCAGTACGAAAATTTGAAGGGAAAATTAAACTTTCTTGTTTAATTTTATTATTAAAAATTTGTTTAAAATGGTGACATCAGGTTCAACTGTAAAAGGTTCTTTCCTGGTTCAGCCTGGTTTACAGAGCGAAAA
>LDZS01002042.1_pt1 | contig 25467 bp, 27 predicted proteins | sample 615471 | NCBI WGS metagenome assembly LDZS01 (sample SAMN03408295, study PRJNA278302) | terrestrial metagenome | isolation source: oil reservoir sample K3 | place: USA: Alaska, North Slope, Kuparuk formation | collected 2013
TATTCCACGTGTACAAGAGCCAATATACCATTGTCCTGAAGATCCTCCGGAAGTTAAACATGATCTACAAAAAAGAGGGAGCCTACTACACTTCCAAAACCTTTGGGGAAAATTTGGAGAGAATTGGGAGATTATGGCTAGAGTGGAGGGCCGAGTTGGTTGATTAAAACTAACACATCTTTCTCAATTCTTCTTTCGGGAGTTCTGCCCTTGTTTGGGTCAACTATTTCTGTTTTGTAGGGAAGCTACAACTTTTGAAGGGAATTAATAAACTTATTCAAGCCTGAGCTCCTTAACCCCCTTTCTTCAAGAATTTTTTGAATACTTAGCATCTTTTCAAAGAGAATACCTATAAACTGTTCAAACCTCTCGAGCTCAATAACCTCTTCCTGGACCTTGATCTCATCGAGAATCACGTCAAAATCAACTCCCATCTCAAGGAGTCTCAAGATGTCATCAATGTCTTTTGAACGACCCATGGAAGTAACACCCTTGAAGAGAAAAATGTCCTCCAGAGAAACTAGGTGAACTTTGAGCTTTTCCAATCCTTTAAACTCCGTGGGAACGAGAGCTCTCTTCATGATGCCTTCTGTGAGGGTTATTCCCTTCAAAACTCTCCTTACAAAGATGTCAAGGTTGAAATCCCCAAACTTGGAATCGAGCTTCTTGTAAACCGAATAAGTCCCAAGCTTTTTCTGATACTCATGCTCGACGACCTTAACATAAATTACCAGGTCCTTGCTCGTCCTCAGCTCAGGAGAGGGATTTGTGAGGACCTCTTCAAAATGTCTTAAACCCCCAAGACTCTCCACAATGACATCAACGTCCACCGTGGCAGGTTTTATACCCCTCAAGGCTAAGTTTCCACCACCAATTAAATAGAGCCTTATCTCCGGGGAGCTCATAAGCTAGGCCTTTTCGTCGAGAAGAGCAAACTCCTCAATCAGCCTTTCCCTTGTTATCATTATCACAACCTCCAAAGTACTGACGGCAGAGTTCCTCGACCTCTTCCCTTGACGGGAATGGGTACGACTTATCCATTCCCTGAAGATATTCAAGCACTTCTTCAACAGTGTCGGAAACGCCAAATTTGGCCCCGAGCTTCTTGAGTTTGCGCTCATCAAAACTCCTCCCTTTGAGAAGGGTGATGATGTAAAGCAATCCCCTCGCATCTTTTCCGAGCGTTAATGTGTGTACGACGACTTCCTCGAGGCCGAGTTCTCTGGCCGGCCAGTAATAATGGTAAACCCCAGACGAGATCAGGGGAAGGCCGAAGTCAGAGAATCGGGCCAGTCCCGTTAGCTGAAAACTGTCAAGGTTTTTACCTTTAAATGTTCCACTCACGAGTATGAGCTCTTCAACGCCACTCCAGATGACGGATGCGTTGGGGTTAAACTCCTTCGCTTTAATCGAGTTCTGGAGGTAAAAGTACTCATCAGCGAATGCCTTTAAGGATGCAAACCGCTCGCTTATGAAGTAACCTTCCAGAGTTTTCCCTACGATGAGCTTCTCCATAAGCTGGTTAAGAACCCTATGTAGTGTTGCTCTGCTCACGTTTGCCTTCAGCTGAAGAAGCCATGGAGGTTGGGGTTTCTCAACCTCAAGGGCCGCAAGAACTTTCAGGCGATTCCCAGTCAAAACGCTGAGCATGTCTTTGTCACGTAACGTAAGTTGCCTAAAAGTGACGGGGAAAATGGAGTTGAGGAGTTCATTTGCTTTATTCTTTGCAGACTTAATAAGAATCGGCTTTTTTCCTTCAAACTCTATAAGGCCTTTATTACTCATAGAATGCAGGAGGGTCGAGAGCCTGCTCTTGGAGAGGTCGAGCTTGTGGGCTAACTCACTCAGTGTGATTGGGTTTTCAAGTGTGAGGAGGATCTTAAGTTCAGCTTTTGTGAGTGTCATGTCTCAAAATTACAAACTATTTTATAAAAACGTTTTGGTTTTTGAAACATCAAAAGATTAAGGTTAAGATTAGCTGCCATGAAATAGAATTTATCTTTATTTTTTGTTTTTTGCACCCTTGAGTTCCTTCTACTTTTTATCAGCTTCCTCTAGAATCTCTTTGACTTCTGACCATTCATCCTCGATCTCTCCACTAAGGAGCTTTTGAAGAGCTTGCCTTGACCTTGCTTTGGCTTCTTCTGGTGTGATTATTTTTGCCTTCTCTCTCGCCTTTTCCATCATTATCTGTACAAGAGTCAATGTTACGGCATACAGTCTACCTTTAGCAGTCTTTCCGAGATGTTTCAGGTAAATCTTAAACGGCACTTGAATGTGCAGGTAAACTTTTCCATTCCACAGAATAACTTGGGCACCGTATTTGAACTTTTGAACGTCGAAGATAACTGGGAGGAACTTCTCTGCAGTTTTTAACTTAAATTTCAACCACTCCCCGTTTGAGGTATTCTGACGTTTACTCCCTCAATCTTCACGTTCCTATTCCCCTTCTCATTCTCCTTGGGTTTGCTGATAAGGAACTTTGAGTTCAAGTGAATGTGCCGTGGATTCCCACCGTTTTGCATTGCTCCTTTTAACAGCATTTTCGCATAATCCCATGCACTATCAGAATACCTCTGGGCACCAGCAGGACTCGGGGGATGAACCTCTACGTGAACTCACGAAAACTCACATAGAGAAGACCCGGAAAGAACATAACTCGTGAAATCTACTGCTGGGGACTGGGTAATTCCTTCTGTGGATTTGAAGTAATATTTGAGTGATGGATATGGCCATTTTATCAATTCAACCCTCAAGCAAATACGACAGTAGTTGTTTGACATGTCCTTGGAAAGAGAAATTTGGTTGCACTGGAATAATGCTTCCTCTTGAGGCATTGGAGATACTTAGCTCTTATCTTGAAGATTTTAAATTTGATGAAGGTCTTTTAACATGCCCGAATCCTCTCCTCCATCCAAAGATTGACGTCATAATTCGGCAAACTATGAAACTCTGTAGAAGATTTACCCTCTTTATTCCAGTATCAGTTTCAAGAAATTTTCTCCATAAGACTTCCCTCGAAAGTGTTGATTTTATCTCTCCACTCATACCCTCTTATAGGGACATAAAATCAAACCTTCAGACAATAAAAATGCTCATTTTCCAGAGTATAAACAATCTTGAGGTGTAAAAACAACTGTAAACTGACAAAAACAATAAGTACATTGCTTTTGCATCCGAGCGAAAGGCACTCTGGGAAGTTATTGGATGAGTATCAAGGTGTGATGCCACAGTTATCTGACAGTATGCATCACCAATATTTACATTAAGGTACTTTCCTTCTTCAAATCGAATCCCATTGGCCAATTTTGGCCCGTTAACCAATGAAAAATGCAAACAATGAATGTTGGAGATTTACTCCTCGAGAAATTCTTTCGCTATTTCGTATGCTTTTACAGCATACATTAAGGCCGGTCCTCCACCCATTACCACGGCGACTTTCAATGTATCGAGAATTTCCTCTTTAGTTGCCCCAGCATTAATAGCAGCTTCACAGTGCCAGAGAATACAAGATTCACAATGTACAACTACTGCTATCGCCAATGAAATAAGCTCTTTTGTTTTGGTATCAAGAGCCTTCGGTTCTTCAGCAACATGGACATATTCCAGAAACTTAGACATCTCAGGTGCAGAGTCGACAAGTTCCCCCGTTTTTTTCTTTAGCTCTTCTAAAGTAGATTTCCAGTTTTTCTCAGCAGACATAATTCATCACCATTAATAATAACTCACTAAAAGCTTTAAAATTTCTTGTGTTATGCAGAATCATTATTAGGGACTTTGATAATCTTTTCCAAGGTATCCCTTAATGAGCTCAAGAATATTGAGATCAGTTTGATAAAATTAATACCACGCTTGATAAGATTAAAGCTCGTCTCATGAATTTGTATTCAAAGCATTAGTGAGAGTTAATCACATGCCTTCCATTATCGACCTTACATTTTCTTTAATTCTCATTTTTAAAGTTTCCAGTTTATCCATTCCCTGAATCGTCCTCGTGTTGTTCGCACTTGTAATTATCAGAGACCATCTATGCAGTTCATGTTTTTTAGGCTCATCCTGGAACATGACAAGGAATTTTGAACCTTTTGCATCTACTTCAATTATTTCAATATCCCTATTACCAAGTTTTGTAGAATAAATCTCTGTAATTTTCAATCCACTGAACTCTCTTTCAAGCATTTCCGCAAATTCTCCCATATAATGTCACCCAATAGTAATTAGAGCGAACTCCTATATATACCTTATCACAAAATTGTATAACGCTGACCAAAAATGTTATAAGGGCAATGAAAGAGTTAAGCTTGAAAAAATTTAGTTGGTGGAAAGAATGAAAGTTGAAAAAGGAGATTTTGTAGTTTTTAACTACATTGGAAAATTTGAGAATGGAGAAATCTTTGATACTACTTATGAGGATATTGCCAAGGAAGCTGGAATTTATATGGAAGACCGAACTTATGGCCCTCTTGGAGCTAATGTTGGTGTTGGCGAACTCATCCCTGGAATGGACGAAGCTCTGTTAGGAATGGAAGTCGGGGAAAAGAAGAACATAACAATCCCCCCAGAAAAAGGATACGGAATGCCAAGAGACGACTTAATAATTAACGTTCCTACAAGTGAATTTAAAAAAGCCGGTATAGAACCTATAGAAGGAGCTTACATCATGACTGACAGTGGAATTGCACAGATAACTGCTATTGGAGAAGAAAACGTTACTCTGGATTTTAACCACCCGTTAGCTGGAAAGACTCTTGTTTTTGAAGTTGAGGTAGTTGATGTAAAAAAGGAAACCTCAGATGAACCCGAGGCCTGATATTTGAACTTTAGTAGCCACAAGAAATATTAAAAGACCCATTATGGCAAGCATTGCACTATACTTGAACCCTGCAGAGAATTTTCCTTCTCTTATTATTCCAATCCCCAACCCGGAGACTATTGCTTGGACCCCCACAAATGCCAGAAGAATATTATAAATTGAATCTACAGGTAAGTTTAAGCCAATTTCTGGGGTGTTCATGCTTCCTATAAGTTGAGAGACTATACCAAGGATACCCGGGCCAAGGAATCCACTCGCGATTATAAAGAACATCGCCTGCATTCCTGTAGAGGCCCTTCTTTCTTTTCTTATCCTTAAAATCTCACGAACATCGTTAGCAACAGCTACCAATACATCTGCCATCGGTGCACCTCTTTCATAGGCTTCCAAGATTATCATGGTGGACCTGTATATAACAATTGATCTCCTATTCCTTAATGCAAAAGTCTTTAAAGCCTCATAAGTGGATCTACCTCTTTTTATCTCATTGACTGTCCGTTTAAATTCATCCGTTAGAGCTCCAAATCTAGCAGTCGAGGCTTCTTCCAAGGCTTCTGAAAATGAAACTCCAGCCCTAAGAGAACTTGCCAAATAGAAAAAGGCGTCTGGAATGTTATTTTCCATGTCTTCGGTTTTTTTAGTCACTTTCCAATAAGGATATACCCATGCTATACCTAGGAACACCACAAAAAACGCAGGAAGAGCATAGAATTTTACTGGAGAAATCAAGAAAACAACCACTGCAACCAAAACTCCTAATAATATGGATACTAAGAGAAACTCCAAGGCTAAAAATGAAATCCCCGCAGAATACAAGAACAATTCATACCTCCTAGTCCATTTTTTCGGAATTACCTTTCCAAGTGCCCCTGCAATTGGACGAAGAAATCTAATTTCTGCCATTTAATCACCTCGGCTCACTACGTTTTATCATAAAGACCACCATAGCCGAGATGGCCGGGAACCCAAATAACAAAATAACTGCCAATGCGGATGGTGGCATTACTACACTCCTTGCCATCATTGAAGCTGCAAGTATTGCAACAACAAAAAGTGTTGGCATTATAATTGTAATAAACATGTAAACAAATGCTATACCATTGACTTTCTGTATGTACTCCACAAGCTTCATTCTGTACTCAAAGGAAAAATCCTCAGCAAGCTTATATAATATATCTGCAAGGTTTCCACCAAATCTTATAGCCCTCAATATTTGTTTTACTACTCTACTAACATTTTCAGAGGCCATTTTCTCTTCAAATCTTGTTAAAGCATCTTCAAAAGAAGTTCCTCCATGCATGTCTCTTACTATGAGTTCAAATTCCTCAGATATTGGACCATAATCGGCATTTGCAACTGAAACCATACTCTCCGCTATACCAACACCTGCGCTCAAGAGAGAGGCCATGTGGCGCAATACATATGGTAGGGCCTTTTCTACCTCTACTACCCTAGCTCTCCATACAAATTTAGGATAATTTCTCATGTAAAGGAAGCCCCCAATGAAACCAAGAAGTCCCAGCATTACTGAGAGATCAATTGGAAGAGCTATCAAGATCCCCAAGATAAACCCAAAAAATGCAGTAAATATTGAGACACCTATCATTAAAGCAACGTATTGTTCCCTGCTCATCCTAATGTTTGCCCGAAACAAATCATAATTTAAACCCTTAATGGACCTTGTAAATGATTCCACTGGCCCTCTAAAACGTCTTAATATAAATTCCGAAAATCTGTGACTAAAGGATTTCTCTAGTTCTTTCTTTCTCCATTCTATCAATTTTTCGACTTCCTCTTCTCTTTCAGTTTCTTTTTCACGAGTGATATCTTCCTGGAGTTTCTTCAATAGCTCAAGCCTTTCTTCTAGGGAGAGAGTCTTAGGGATCCTACGAATAGGCCTTTCACTTACCTCAATGGTTCTTTGACCTAATCTCTCCACAAATCCCAATATCCTTACCTTTAGTCCCAAGTGCCCCACCTTTACATAACTCTTCTTACCTTTTCACTCAATTCAATAGAGGCATCCCTCTCTATTTTTGCAAAAATACCTTCCGGATCAATGTAAAATTCTCTTATGTAATGACCAACCTCCTCTATGTCCCTTATTCCTTTTTCTACCATCCATTGTAATACTACTTCTCTTTTCAGCCGCTCTTCCAATAGTTCTTCTGTGGTGAGCCCCGTATGCTCAGCAAGCTGGTTCATTACTCTGCTTGGCACGCGTGTGGGATAAAGTTCATCTCTCGCCGGGTTGTATTTATAAATTGTGTTTAATTGAACGCTTTCCCCTTCTATTCCAGAAATTTCGGCAATTTCTGTAATCCTTCTTATGGTACCTTTCTTTCTATTATTAAACCTTACTTGCATTATGATAACATCTAAAGCAGGAATCATGATCCTAGGAACGTTCATTGGTGGACTCTCAAGCCTTACAATGGTTTCTCTGGCTGAATTGGAGTGAATGGTGCCCATACAACCGTCGTGTCCCGTGTTCATGGCCGTGAACATCGTCCTTGCCTCAGGACCTCTAACCTCACCCACAATGATCCTATCTGGCCTCATATGTAAAGTATTCTTGACCAAATCATCCATGGTAATTTCTCCTCTCCCCTCAATGTTGGGTGGTCTGGTCTCAAGCCTTACCCAGTGTTCAATTGGTAATTGCAACTCTGCTGTATCCTCTATACTAATTACACGTTCGCTTGGAGGTATAAACATCGCCAAAGCATTTAAGGTTGTAGTCTTACCAGAGCCAGTTCCTCCAGAAACAATTACATTCGCTGGCTTAACTCCAAGCCCATCAACAAAGACCCATAGCAGGGATGCAATCTCCAAGTTAAATGTACCATATTTCAAAAGGTCAATTATCGTTAGAGGGTCCTTTTTGAACTTTCTTATGGTTAAAGTAGGGCCTTCCAAACTTATAGGTCTGATTGTCGCATTAACTCTGCTCCCATCCGGTAAACGAGCATCCAGAAGTGGTGTCTGTTGATCAATTCTTCTCCCAACCTGTCTAGCTATACGCTCTATTATGTTCAATATCTCCCTTTCATCCTCAAAGTAGATATTTGTTTTACACATGTAAAACTTCCTATGCCAAACATATACTGGCTTCCTTGTCCCAATAACCATAACTTCTTCCAAATTGTCATCCCTGACTAAAGGATCAAGTCTGCCGTATCCAATCATGTTTTGAACAACCATATTCACCAGAACTTCCATTCTTCCTTCTGAAACGGTTGGAGCAAGTTCTTTCATTATATTTTTAACGGCCCTACCAAAAATCCTTCTTCTTTCTTCAGGATCCGGAATGCTTTCAGGATCTATTTGGATTTCGGCTATTGCTCTGTCTCTTACAATCTTAACCAGTTTTTCTTCTTCTTCGCTCAACTGTGGGAGTCTAATTTCGTATATTGGTATGGGTTCCCCAGTTACCCTCAATACTCTCACGTTACCATAAACATCAAGTACTTTTGCTTCCTCACCATAATATGTGGGTACTGAGGCTCTCACAGGGGCCTCACTAGCCTGTCTTAAGATTCCTGCCAAATTATCCTTCTTCCATGTCTCACGGGTTTGATGAGAGGGTGGAGTCTTCACCTCGGATGCTTTAGGGGTTTCCACCCTATCCCTCAATTCAGAGGCTTTTTCCTCTTCTACATCTTTTATTATTTCCTCTAGTGGTGGGGCCTCCTCATTTAGGATTTCTTCTATCCATGATAAACCTGAACGCTTTTTCTTCTTTTCCTCCAAATTCACTCACCCACATTAAGTTTTCCCATTTAACCTTATACTCAAATACAAAGTCTTTGACTCCCAAAAATACTATCCACACAGGATAATCAAATTTTACCTTCGATTTTTCTGAAATTTCCGGAAATTCGGGTCTCTCCTTACTTTTTGTTAAAAGTGTGTCTGTTGGAGAATAAACGACTATCCTCGATGAAAGTTCTGACATGTCATTTGTATTCTCGGATTCTCTGTCTAGATAGGTTGGCATGAAGTCTCTCACATACTGGGTATATTGCCCTAAAATGGTGCTCACATACTCACTGTATTTCATGGTATACTCAGGGTTAAATCCATACATTTCCGCACTATCAAAAAGTATTGGAACTCCAACAGCTATGTATTTGACCTCTTCCTCCGATGGATTACTTACAGTAACCCTCACCCTACCTGTGTACTTAATTACCCTCACATAACCATCTGAAATGAAGAAGGTGTCCACCATATGATATTTTTGTGGATATAACACTAACTGTGGATAAACAGGACTGTAAAAGATGTTTGGGCCTTCTACACCACTCACAGAACCCACAGACAAACTTTCATTAATCTTTACATTTACCTGTAAAGTTTCATAGGGAGCAATCCAAAATCCCATGTTATTTACACTAACTATCTCATTTCCCCTCCTAATTAACACGTACTCATAATCTGGATTAATTAGTACAAATTTTGGGAATGGACCAACATTAACCAACGTCACGTTTAGGTCAACTGCTCCAGAAGCCTCAACGCTTCCGCCCTCTTGGGCAGTTACTAAAGTGGAAACTAACAAAATAAAGAAAAAGGCCGGAGCCACCTTTTTTATCATATCAATCACCCTACAATCTTTGTCACATAAATTACGTCCCTATATTTTATTAGGTCTTCAACGAACTCTGCTGGAACCTCCACGATGACGAAGACCTTAGCTGTAGGATCTGTAGCCATCAAACCTGTATCTTGCTCTAATTCAAAGACTTTCCACTTATACTTATCCAACTGTGCTTTAACTTCATCTGGAGCTGCTATCTTGTTAGCTGCAATTGCTTTTAATATCTCGTTCAATGCCACATTATATGTATAGGAGGCCTTTATTGTCTGTGAACTTGATTGGGTGGTTGAATGCCCTTCATCTTTAGTCTGTTCATAAGATATTGATTGATCACCCGGAGCATAGCTTTCTGAATATTGATCGGAGTATTTCGTCTCTGTGGAACTTGATATATCCTTGGTCTCCGTTTGTGATTCAGAAATTGAGATCACGCCTGAATCTTTCAAGAATAAAACAGCGCTTATGTATCCTTCATCAGCTATCTTTTTGATGTCAGTTGCATTCACTTGGGCAAAGAACTTTACTTTATCACCGGGAGATAAGAATGCCCCATTAATTTTTTCCCTTGGTAAAACAAGAGCGATTTGAACCATTTCGGCCTTTTCTATTGTGTATTCCATCAACTCAGCAAAGTCAGTGACTTTACTTAAAAGATATTTAGCTTCCGCCTTTGTATATATGCTCTTTTCAGTATCTTTCTTTAAAATAACTTTTTGAGTGGGAATATCATCTATGATGTAATAATAATACTTCCTCCACAAATCAAGCAAGTAGGGATTAGGGTCAATTAATAACACTTCATCCTTAGTTTTTGCTGAGTTAACTTTTTCTTTCAACTGGTTTAGTGTTTGTATTGCTTCGCTTTTTATATCTGCTGGAAGAGGTTGTGAAAGTAGAAGCTCAAAATGTTGTTCTATTCCCGATAATTTAAGTGTTTTTGCATCTTGTAATTCTTTTTGAAGCCTTTCCTGCTCAAGCTGTGCTTTTCTTTGATCTGCTAAACCTTTCACATCAATTTTCTCAAGTTCATCAATACTTTTTGCACTGTTTATCCGATTTATCAACTGAGTCTTCAAAGTATCATTTTGAAGCTCCCCAGTAAAGTACTTGTTAACCTCTGCAACCTTTGCAAGTTTGGCTTCCTGAAGCTGTTTTGTCTCTCGGTTCTGATAAGTTATATACACTCCAACCACAACTGCAATAATAATTATCGCTAGAATGGAAGCACCTATAATAATCCTTCTACGCCTTTCTCTTTCTCTAAGCCTACCCAGCCCAGAAGGTTTTCTAGCCGGCCCAGAAGGTTTTGCAGGAGGTGCGCTTGGTACCTTAGCTCCTCCTTTTTCCTCAACAGAAACTTTTCCCAGCTCCCTTAACCGTCGAATTTTTTCTTCAATATCTTCCGCCACGGTGAACACCACCATAATCATTAATAACTTTTTATGAACTAATAGTTCTAACAAATATTTTGGTCTTCATTACTTATTTACCTTTTGGTGATGGAAGATGGGAACGCTAATCATAGAAGCGATAAAAATTAAAGGCAAGTGCCCAGTATTTAAATTTGGAGATAAAATTGTTATTAAAGGCCCCAAAATAGATTTAGAAGAAACTGATGCCATCTGCACCCATGCATTTGCATCCTTCCTTCCATATATAGTGGCATTGCGAAAAGGTGTTAAACCCTCAGAGATAGGACTGGGTAAAGGAGAAAAAGCTTATGTTCAATGTCCAGACCCCGGTCCACCATACAATGAAGGTGGAACTGTGATCTTTGAGATAACGGTGATAGAAGATGAAACAGAGAAAAGCCTGGGGGATAGTGAAAAAAGCGATTAAAGAGGGAGATATTATTATAGAGGTAGTAGATGCCAGAGACCCAATTGGTACAAGAAACCCAAAAGTGGAAAAGTTTGTCAAAGAAGAAGGAAAAAAACTGCTCATAGTAATGAACAAAGCTGACTTAGTCCCAAAAGAGTGGGCTGAGGATTATAAGAAGAGACACAAAGACACTCCAATAGTCTTTATAAGTGCGAGAGAAAGAAAAGGCACCGGAATCTTGAGGAACGAAATTAAAAAGCTTGCAAAAGAATTATTTGAAGAAGGAAAAGAAAAAGTGAAAGTCGTTATAGTTGGATATCCCAATGTGGGAAAAAGTACAATAATTAACGTGTTGAAGGGAAAACGTGCTGTTGGAACTGCACCAATACCCGGCTATACTAAAGGTAAACAACTTATCAAGCTCTCAAAAAAGATTTGGTTGGTTGATTCGCCCGGAATTGTTCCAGTGGATGATTTTGAGGAGCTTATCATTAGGGGAGGATTTCCAGCGGATAAAATCGAAGACCCTGTTAAACCCGCGTTAAAACTTATAAAAAGAATTTTGGAGACCAGAAAAGAAGCAATTACTGAAAAATATGGGATAAGCGAGTTCGAAAGTGAAGAACAAATACTTAAGGAAATTGGTAAAAGAAAGGGCCTCTTTGAAAAAGGAGGAGAAATCAATCTAGAGGAAACTGCACGTTACTTTTTAAGAGAATGGCAGACTGGAAAATTCACCCTTTTTGGAAGAGAAAAAGAGAGAAAAGAAAAGTTCATCTGGGATTTTGAGGAGGTTTTAGATGAAATTGAAAAAGAATTTTTAATAGATCCTCGAAGAATACTTTGGAAATACGAAAACAAGCTAATCGGAGATAAAGAAAAAAGGGTAGGATTTAGAGAGATTGAGGGGTTTGTTGTTGGGATAGCGGTCGGTTTTAAGAAGTGTGATTCTGCATTAAAATTCCTCGAAAAAGTTACTAAGAAAAAAGTTATTGCAAGTGAGTGCTTTGGTGGGAAATGGAAAGGGATAATAGCGATTCTGGAGTGAGAAATTATGAAGTTTATGTTAACAACCTCACGAGGAATAGAGGATCTTGCAAAAAAGGAAGTTGAAATGCTTCTCGGAAGTGCAGGCCTAAAGGGAAAAGTCGAAGAAAAGCCATTTGATGTGGAAGGAAGAATCTTAACCGAGGTTGAGAAAGCTTATTATTCAGACGATAAAGGAAAGAAGAGAGAATTTGAAATTGCATCCTTCTTGAATGAAAACTCTAAGCTTTTACACCGGGTTATTCTTCACATTTCCTCTACCAAAATCTCTAATTTAGAAAAGGGGAAAGCCCTCCAAGAAATCTATAATTTTGTGTTAAACTCTCCAATTGAAAAGTACATAAAGGTGAGTGAAACCTTTGCAGTAAGGGGTTTCAGAAAGGGAGAACATGAATTTACAAGCATTGACATTGCAAAAACCGTTGGAAGTGCCATATATGACAAACTTTCAAAGCTAGGAACCCCAAGAGTAAACTTAGATCATCCAACTGTAATCTTTAGGGCCGAGATCATCAACGATGTTTTTTTCTTAGGAATTGACACAACAGGAGATTCTTCCCTTCACAAGCGGCCTTGGCGTGTTTACGATCATCCAGCCCATTTAAAAGCCTCAATAGCAAACGCAATGATAGAACTGGCAGGATTAGATGGTGGAAGCATTGTAGATCCCATGTGCGGAAGCGGGACAATTTTAATTGAGCTAGCACTTAGAGGGTATGAGGGAAGAATTATAGGTATTGAAAAGTACAAAAAGCATTTAAAAGGAGCAAAGATGAATGCTTTAGCAGCAGGAGTAATTGATAGGATAAAGTTCATCCATGGTGACGCCACAAAGCTTTCTCAATATCTCGAAAGCGTTGATTTTGCCACTAGCAATCTCCCCTATGGATTGAAGATAGGGAGAAAAAGCACTATTCCGACCCTTTACACGAAATTTTTTGCCGAACTTTCTGAAGTTCTGGGGAAGAAAGGAGTTTTCATAACAACAGAGAAAAACGCAATAGAAAAGGCCATTGATGAGAATGGATTCAAAGTTATTCACCATCGCCTAATCGGACATGGAGGCCTAATGGTACACTGCTATGTGATTAAATGAAAAGAGAGATCAGCAAAGGATAGAATGCTCAGCAAGCACTTCTTCCTTTAAAATCCCTATTCCCTCTATCCATGCCTCTACAAAATCACCGTGTCTCAGAGGCCCAACTCCTTCAGGGGTTCCAGTGGCTATAACGTCCCCCTTCTCAAGAGTCATTATGCTCGAAACATACTCAATTATTTCGTCTATCTTGAATATCATCTTGCTTGTCCTTGAAAGCTGTTTTACTTCCCCATTAACTTTGAGACCAATTTCAAGATCGTTGATGTCAAGCTCCCGTTTATCAACCACACGTGGGCCGATTGGAGCAAATGTGTCAAATCCTTTGGCAACAGTCCATGGAAGACCTTTCTCCTTTGCTTCCCACTGGATATCCCGAGCAGTAAGATCCATCAAAATGGTGTACCCCAAAACATGGTCCATTGCCTTTGCTCTTGGAATGTTTTTACCTTTCTTTCCAATTATTACTGCGAGTTCTACTTCATGATCAACACGTTGGCTTTTCCTAGGAAGAATTATTGTTTCTTCAGGGCCTATCAAGGCCGAAGGAGGCTTTAGAAATATAACTGGCTCTTTAGGAATTTCGTGTCCAAGTTCCCTTGCATGTTCTGCATAATTTCTTCCGAGACAGATTATTTTGCTTGGTTTAACCTCATAAAAGCCATCTCTAAAGGGTAAGCGAATCATGAAATCACCACTCTGTATTGGATGTCAGCGCTTATAAATCTGCTCAATTCTTTAATAGGCTTTCCCATTCTAATTTTTAGAAACTCTGAAGAAACGTGAATTTCTCTCTTCTGATTAATTTCTCATTATTATTTTTCTTCTTTCCTTTTGAAAGCTTGGTTCTTCAAAGAGAAGAATACCAGACCATCCAGTAAACGCTGAAGCAAACTAAATGTTTAAAAACTTCCAGATGTACTTTAACGTATCAATTGAACATGAAAATGAAGATATGGGCCCAATGCGTGGTTCTTTTCCTGATCAGAAGACTATTAAAGATTCTGAAATAATGTCAAAAGTAAAACAAAAAGAATTTCTCAGCCAGAGTAAAGAAGTTAGAGAGTACTCAAAACTTGAGAGCGCAATAGTGATAATCCTCGGATTAATTGTTATAGGTTTTGTGCTCTTTGTGCTGAACAATTACTTTTAATGTGCTGACTTCCTTCTCCAAAAATTCAAAAACTAAAATGGTCAGCTCCTGAGAGGCTCCGGAATTGCTTTGTCCCACTGCTCCCTTGCCAGCTTTCCGGTGTACTTAAACTTCTCCATTAAATCCTTGGCTTCTTCCCTTTTCCTCTGGTGCTCTTTTAAGAAGTTTTGAACCTTATCTATGAGATAGCGTTTGCAATGCCCACAAAGGATTTCACCGTTTTTACAGGCTTGGTATCTCTCAAGCAAAGCTTTATCGTCTGGTTCAAAGAATATCTCGAGCCACTTGAAGACAACACACTTATCGGGTTCCCCTCCAAGCTCCCTTTGCTCCTTTGCCGTTGCCCTTCCCCCAGTAAAGGCATATTTCCATATCTTTTTGCCTGCTTCTTCCGGATCATCTGTTAAATACACTGCTGTTTCAGGTTTTGATGCACTCATTTTGCCCCCTATACCTGTTAACCCGGGTACGAACTTTGAATGTAATGCTGCAGTTTTATAATAACCCAAACTATCAGCAAAATCTCTTTGAATTCTCCAATAGGGATCCTGATCAATAGCTGCTGGAATTAAAGAGCGTTTTTCTTCAAAAAATGTTGGTGCTGCTTGAATTGCTGGGAAGAATATCATTCCAATTTTACTCTGATCATCGAACCCAAATACGGCCTTTGCCATGGAGTAAGTTACTTTTTTTGCTATCGGGATGGCCATTTCATATATTTTAGTAAATTCGCTATCCTGAAATATGAAGGTCTTATCTGGGTCGAACCCCACAGCTATAATATCAAGTATATTCTCATAAGACCATCTCTTTGTATCTTCAAACCTCATTTTAGGCTTGAATAAAAACTTCTCATCATCTGTGATTTGAATGTAGAGGTTCACACCAAACTTCTCCTGAAGCCATTTTGTTGCGAAGAATGGAATTATGTGTCCTATATGTATTGGCCCACTGGGGCCCCTCCCCGTATAGAGGAAAAAGCCTCTGCCCTCTTCGTAGTCTTTGAGAACCAAATCGTAATCCCTATGGGAAAAGAAGAATTTCCTTTTAAAATACAATGGGAGCTCACTTTTGGTAAGCTCTTTGGTCTTTTTTAGCAAATCTTCAGTAAGCGGCGTTGTTCCAAATTCCTCAATAAGCTTGTTGTAGTCCACTATTCCCGTAACTTCCCATGGAGTCACCTCAAATTCTGGCACAAAATCCACCTCCAAAAATTAAGTTAACCAAAAAAGGATTAAGGGTACTATCACCAAAGCCAAAAGCAATCACCGAGCATGGGTTAAAGATGGAAAAAGAAAATTTAAAGTTTTCCCTACCCTTTGAGTTCTTTGATATACTGCCCATATCTAACAAGTGCATAAACTGCATCGACACCATCTTCTACAGTTTCAAAAACTGGCACCCCAGTTTTCTCTATCCTTCTAGCCATCTTCTCTGGGTAGGCTCCTCCAGGGGCTATGAAAACTACAGGTTTGCCATATTCTTGCATTCTACCGACTGCCTCTACAATACCATCATCCAAGGCCGGACTTTGGAAAAGTGCAATAACGACCAAAACATCAACGTTTTCATCTTCAAGAGCATAGCGCATAGCAACCTCATACCTGCTTGAAGGAGCGTCTCCTATGATATCTATTGGATTCTTATAGCTCATGTGTGCTGGAAGCTTACCCTCTTCTATCGCCTTTGCAAACTTTTCTTTAGTCTCTTCACTGAGGTCAGCCATTTTTAACCCCACTTCGAGAACTCCATCGCTCATCATAACTCCTGCTCCACCACCATTTGTTACTATTGCAACTCTATCTCCTTTCGCTGGTTTTTGCATGGTCAAGGCTTTAGCATAGTTAAAGAGCTGGCGCATGCTTCTAGCTTCAAGAACTCCAGTTTGTTCAAAAGCAGCTTGATAAATGGTGTAACTTCCCGCAAGAGAACCTGTGTGAGAAGCTGCAGCTTTTGCTCCGGCTTCTGTTCTTCCACTTTTCAGAATTACAACGGGTTTTTTCTTTGTGGCATTTCTAGCAGCTTTTAAGAATTTTCTTCCATCTTTTACTCCTTCAAGATAAGCAGTTATAACTCTGGTAGCCTTATCATCTTTTAAATACTCCATAAAATCGCTTTCATCTAGCTCAGCCATGTTTCCAAGGCTTATGAATTTACTCATACCAACCTCGTGTCTGGCAGCCCAGTCAAGAATTGCCGCTCCAAATGCGCCACTTTGACTCATGAACGCGATGCCACCAAATTCTGGCCTCGCTTGCCTCTCAGGTGGATTAAAAGTACAGTCGAATCCGTTTTCGATATTAGTAACCCCCAAACAGTTCGGCCCCACAATTCTTATATTCCATTTTCTTGCTACGTCAAGAAGCTTTTCCTCAAGTTCCACATTTCCAGCTTCCTTAAAGCCCGCACTTATTACAACCGCTCCCTTTACTCCTTTTTGGCCACACTCTTCAAGTATCTGAGGAACAAATTTTCCTGGAATAGAGATAACTGCAACTTCAACATTCTCTGGAATTTCCAGGACACTTTTATAAGCTTTAATTCCAAGTACTTTCTCTTCTTTCACGTTAACAGGGTATATTTTTCCCTTAAATCCAAAGTTTATGAGGTTCTTCATTATCGCGTTACCAATTTTTCCCTCTTTATTTGAGGCCCCAATGACAGCAACACTCTGTGGATAAAACAAAAAATCCAAATTCATGCTTTTTCACCCCTTTACAGTAATGTACCCTCCTGCTGTGTGATGTGGGAGGTTTACATTTATAAAATTTTCCAGAGGATGAAATTTCTGATCACCTCAGGATAAGGTTTGAAAAAAAAGGAATGCTAATAAAGGGAAAAGGTTATATTTCCGAACGCTTAAAAATTTGTTAGAACGTTAAAATGGGTGAACAATATGAAAAAGAAGGTTAAGGTCATCACAGATCCAGAAGTTATAAAACTCATGCTTGAAGACACAAGAAGACAAATATTAAAGCTATTAAGAAATAGAGAGATGACAATTTCCCAGCTTTCAGACATACTTGGAAAAACACCACAAACTGTGTATCACCACATTGAAAAACTAAAAGAAGTTGGTCTGGTGGAAGTAAAAAGAACAGAGATGAAAGGCAATCTAGTCGAAAAATATTATGGAAGAACTGCTGATGTATTTTATATAAACCTCTACCTTGGAGACGAAGAATTAAGGTATCTGGCAAGATCAAAACTGAAAACAAAGCTCGATATTTTCAAAGCCCTCGGTTATAAATTCAATGAAGAACAACTCCTAGACATTATGGATAAAATCACTGAAAAAGAACACTCATACACAACAAAAATCTCAAAGGAATTGGAGGGAAAAGAAGAGGCTTTAAAAGAATTTTCAAATGAAGACATTATCCACGCTGTTGACTGGCTCAGCATGGCCGAGTTAGGAAGAGATGAAGAAGCTCTAGAACTCCTGAGAAAACTTGGAGAAATCCTTAAAAAGGAATAATCTCTAAGACCCATTGGGATAAAAATGGCGAAAGGAATTAGACTTCTCGTATTGGATGTGCTCAAACCTCACCAACCCATGGTAACTGAATTAGCTTTAGGATTGAGCGAGTTAAGGGGAGTTGATGGGGTAAACATTACCCTCGTTGAAATCGACAAAGAGACAGAAAACGTGAAGATAACCATTGTTGGCGATAATTTAAACTACGAAGAAATTGTGAGAACCATAGAGGAGTTTGGTGGGGTCGTGCACAGCATAGATATGGTGGCCGCTGGAAAGAAAATTATTGAAGAAAGTGAAACTCCTCAAGACAGATTAGAGGAATTCTGATAACATGAAGGATGTTCTTATAGTTACCGACGCTAAAAAAATTAAAGTATTAGCAGAAAAGACCAGAGTAAATATTCTCTCATTGCTTAGAGATCGCCCCATGACAGTTTCCGAGCTTAGTATGATACTTAACAAGGATCTATCAACTATATATAGACACCTTACCCTACTTAAAGAGGCAGGATTTGTTGAAGTAATTGGAAAAGAGGGAAACGAAAACCTATATGGGCGAACTGCTAGGGTTTTCCTGATAACCCCCTACGAAAATGACGCCAATGCATTGGTAGCAATGGACAAAATACACACTAATGAAGCATTAAACCTCTACAAAATATTTGTTGAAGCTGGATTTGAAATATCAAACAAAAAAGAGTTCATAAAATTAACAAAGAAATTTCTAAGTAACTTCGAGAGCCTTTCTAAAGATATCGTCAAAAAGCTTGAAGGCATCGAAATCAACCGCCTTGAGTTCATCAGGATAATGGCATTATTGACACTCACAAATTCTCCAAAATTGCAAGAAGAAGCAAAAAAATTGAGAAAGATTTTAAAACTTGAGGATTAAACCCCCAAAGCCCATTTAATAGCAAAAGGAACTTTTTTAACTACCTCCATTGCCGTGAAGTTTTCTCCAATCTCCTCTTTTACCATGTCTCCTGCAAGGCCATTGAGAAAAGCACCAACGCTTGCCGCCTTTAATGGTGTATTGCCTAATGCAAGCAAAGCACCAACCACTCCAGAGAGAACATCACCGGTTCCTCCAGTTGTCATACCTCTGTTTCCGGTTTTATTGTACTTCCATGTTTTACCATCGCTTATGATATCGTATGCCCCCTTAAGCAGAATTGTACCACCAATTTCCTTGGCTTTTTTCATTACTATTTTTGCTTTCTCCTCCAAGCTCCCATCAGGTTTTTCTCCAAACAGAATTTTGAATTCCCCGGCGTGGGGAGTTAAAACAAATTTCTTGTCTTTAAGGATATCTAAATCCTCTGAAATTGCTTTTAGGGCATCGGCATCTATAACCATGGGCTTTTCACGGCTTTTTATGAATTTTCTAACGAAGCTTTGAGTTTCATCTTTCTGACCAATTCCGGGGCCTATAATAACGGCATCAACGCCTTTTGAAAGTTCTAGAGCTTTTTCAAGATGCTCTCCGCTAAAGTTTCTCCCTTCAAAAGGTCTAAGAATTATATCCGGATCATTGATTCGTCTTGCCGAATATTCAGGCATTGCCAGATACACCAAATCCACTATGTAGCTTGCGGCCTTTGCGGCCAGATAAGGGGCCCCAAAATAATCTTCACTTCCTCCGATTATGAGAAGCTTCCCGTTCTGGCCCTTGTGCTCTCCCTTCTTTTGCAGGGCAAACTTTGCATCTCCCGGCCCTACGAGATGATAAAGCTCCTTAGGATAACCTATCTTGACCACAACGCGCTCGAAGCCATCGTACTCCTCCTTATCCCACTGGAAAGTTACGGCAAAGTCGGCCCTAACACAAACACTCGATGAGTAACCACTAGGCAGGTCAACACTGACTATCCTGGCCTTTCCAGCGTACTCGTTTATTTTCTCCACAGCAGAGCGAATCGGCTCCTTGGGCTCTCCCTTTGTTCCCGCGCCGAGGAGGGCATCAACTATGACATCAAAGCTTTCAAGATTGAGAGCCTTTATCTGGCTTGAGTCCTTGAGAACCTTCATTTTTATAAAATCAAGCTTTTTAAGAATTTCCCAGTTGTGCTTGGCCTCTTCACTCCTGATCTTTGCTTCATCCCCAATCAAGAAAAGTGTCACCTCATTTTCAAAGCTTAAATACCTAGCTGCAACAAATCCATCGCCGCCGTTGTTTCCTGTTCCAGAAAAGATTGCTATTTTGAGGCCCTTACCGAATCTCTCTTCTATTACTCTCGCTACTCCAGCGCCAGCGTTCTCCATGAGCTGAAAAGGAGAAATTCCAAGCCACTTAGCATTTATATCCCAGACATAAACGTCTTCAATTTTCATGAACATCACCAATGAGAAAGTTAGGAAGAACTGATTAAAAACATATTCTCCAAGGCTTAGGACAAATACTTTTCACCGACTATTTTCTAAACTAGCCCAAAAAATATGATAAGCAAAGCTAAGCCAAGAAAAGTGTCCAAAATGGGCTCTCTCGCAACTTCAGAGGAGGTTAACCCCCAAGACTTTCAATGCCTGTTCATAGTTATCTTTTGAATACAACACCAGATACACTTCCTTGACACTCTTAGCCTCTCTTGAAAACTCCTCTACCGTCTTCTTGAAGGTCTTCACGACCTCTTCAAAGGGGCATCCATAGATGCCGGCACTTATGGCCGGAAAGGCTATGCTTTTACCTTTTAATTCATCAGCTTTTCTCAAAGCACCAAGGATTGCTTTTTTTAATTTCTCCTTCTTATCCTCGTCCCATCTATCGCCGCAGTAAGGCCCAACAGTGTGAATTACGTATTTAATCCCATACTGCTCCATTTTCATAGCTGAAGTAACAACTACCTCGCCGTGCTCTATGTAATCTCTCCCAATCTGCTCCCGCATAGCTTCCTTGCTTATCCTTATGTATTCTCTCACATCCCCGACAGCAGCTTTTGCTATTGCATAAGCCACTCCTCCACCGTGTTCAAGGTATTTGTTTGCAGCATTTACTATAGCCTCAGCTGAAAACTTAGTTATGTCCCCTTGGACAACTTTAAACCTGAGAGAGCCAAACTCAAGTTCTATACTCTCACCAATAAAAAATAAGCACTTAAAAAATAAAAGCTTAGCGAAGCTCATCAACTATCTTCTGCACCTTATCGAGAGCTTTTTCCTCATCTACAGTAAGAACTTCCTGGTCAAGCATTACTATTTTTCCATCGACTATTGTGGTCTCCACGTCATTGCCGTTTGCTGAGTAAACTATGTGAGAAATTACATTGGTTATTGGCCTTAGGTGAGGCTTGTTGAAGTCAAATATAACTACATCTGCAAGGGCCCCCTCTTTTATGACTCCAGCGTTTAAACGCAAAGCTCTTGCACCATTTTGTGCGGCCATTTTAAAAACACTTTCTGCATCGGTAATAGTTGGATTCAGTGTATGTACCTTATGAACCAGGGCTGCCAGCTTCATTTCTTCCACCATGTCCAGATTATTGTTACTTGCTGCTCCATCAGTGCCAAGGGCAATGTTAATGCCCGCTTTTAGGAGCTTTTCAATGGGCATGACACCACTAGAAAGTTTCATGTTGCTTGCAGGGTTATGAACTATCGTTACTCTCCTCTTGGCTAAAATCTCAATCTCTTTATCGGTCAACCAGACCCCATGGGCCGCTATGATATCATCCCCAAGAAATCCAAGTTCATCGAGAAATTCAACTGGAGTCATCCCATGTTTTTCTTTTATATCCTGCACTTCGCTTTTTGTCTCATTCAAATGAATGGTTATCATTTTTCCTGTTTCATTCGCTTTCTCTCTAACCCATTTTAAAAGCTCAGGGGAACAGGTATAAGGAGCATGAGGGCCAAAGAGAAACTCTATTCTTGGTGAGTCTAATTTGTTAATGAACTCTAAAAGCCCGAGAGTTTCCTTAATCTCGACATTTCTCTTTTCCTCATCTCCCAAATCAACCATACCATAACTCAAATAGGCCCTTATTCCGATCTTTTCAACAACTTTTGCTACCTCTTTCATGTGAAAGTACATATCAACAAAAGTCGTTGTTCCACCTTTGATCATTTCAAGAATACCAAGGAGAGCACCCCAATAGATATGTTTTGAGGTCAACTTTTTTTCAACAGGCCATACATAGTTCCGAAGCCACTCCATTAACGGGAGATCATCGGCAAGTCCCCTTAAAAGAACCATGGGGGAGTGCGTATGAGCATTTATAAATCCAGGAGAAATCACCTTTCCGTTTGCATCAATAACATATTCTGCCGAAAGTTTAAGGCCTTTACCAACCTTGGCTATTCTATTTCCTTCTATGTAAATATCCGCGTTAATAATATCAAGATTTTCACCGTAAATTACCCGTCCATTTTTAATCAAGATGCCCATTAGATCACCCCTTAAAGGGGATAAAAGATAGAATTAATAAAATTTTGGAAAAGAGGAATTCAAACAAAAGCAGTCTTAAGAACATCAGCACAGCCACACTTTCTTTCTTCTGAAATCTTCGGAACACCGGCTTTTAAAAGCTTTCTAACCTTCTCGTTGTTCTCTTGCATAACTTTTATAACCTCCTGAGCATCCACAGGCTTTTCTGCCCAAACGTCATAGTCTGTAACTGCTGCTATGTTAACATAACACATTCCAAGCTCCCTAACTAAAACAACCTCTGGAACAAGTGTCATTCCAATTATATGAGCAAATTGTCTAAACATCATTGACTCAGCCCTTGTGGAGAACCTCGGGCCCTCAATACAGACATAAGTGCCCCTTTCATGAACTGGGATCCCAAGCTCTTTTGCAACATTGTAGAATATTCCCCTCATTTCAGGACAGAACGGATCAGCCATGCTAAAGTGGGCAACTCTTGGCCCATTGTAGAATGTATAGTCCCTCTTTTTTGTAAAATCAATGAACTGATCAGTTATCACAATATCGCCGGGCCTGTATTCCTCTCTAAGAGATCCAACTGCTGTTATTCCTATAACCCGCTCCACTCCAAGTTCTTTAAGGGCCCAAATGTTTGCCCTGTATGGTACCTCGTGTGGAGGAAACTCATGAGTTTTGCCGTGCCTTGGAATAAAAGCTACCTCAACACCGTCAATCTCTCCGATTTCCACTGGAGCTGATGGCCTTCCATATGGAGTGTGTACTTTTACTTTCTCTTTTGGCTCAAATACACCATAAACGCCAGAACCCCCAATAATTCCTAGCCTTGGCATTGACATCACCATCCGAAGTATAGAATATTGCAATATTTAAGTTTTCTTAATTAAATTAAAAAAGAAAAACTAAGAGAGTTTACTATCCACCAGGAACAATCTTGGGGGTTCCATCGTTCCAATCTACAAAAACTGGCTTTTCTGGAATATAATCTAGATTCTTAAGTATTTCAACACCTGCTTTTGTCCCCCACCTATCTGAGCCAGCCACGAGAATATAGATTTTCCCATCTACCACTGCTGCTTCAATGACTCCTTTCCCTTTTCCAGGATACTCATTTGTAATTTCCACTGGAAAACTATCCATGTATTCTTTAGTTAACTTATTGGCCACAGGACCTCCAATCAACACCACTATTTCAGATTCGGTACAGTGCCCTGGTACTTTATCAGAACACATTTTTCTCCAGAATGGCCATGCATACTCTCTGTCAACTCTTCCTTCTCCATAAATTACTGGAGAAGCACGAATCTTAGATACATCCAATTTATCTCCCATTTTAAGAGAGATGGGAGTGCTTGTAAGAAGGGAAATTGGAGTCACTGTGAGTTCACTATTCTCCCCATACAAAATTAGGGAAAAGCTCTTATCATAGTTGCTCGAGTTGAATATTAGTGTTGGGAGCCCCATATTAGCTATGGAGGAGGAATAAACTGAATTTCCTTCAGGACCCTTTATCTCAATTGAATAGTTCTTGTAAGCATTGTGAAACATTCCTTCCTTTAGAATAATTGGATACCTACGCTTAACAATTGAATCATCCCATTTAAGCCCAAACATGAAACTGAGAGTATTTGGAAATATCGTTACGTTGCCATCAATCCTTACTTCTTGAGTTGTTTCAGTTTCCTTGTAGATACTAACCCAGCCACTTATTGTGACGTGATCAAAGGTTATTGAGCCCTTGAAGTCTTTTATTTCAAGCCAAGATATTTCTGAGTCTTTTATAAATACGGTAGAATTCTTATCCTGTGCTGTAAGAACAATGTGGTCAAGTTTAGATCCCTGGAGTGTAATCTTGGTGTTGGAAAGTATGCTCATATCCCATTCAAGGATCCTCGAATTTTCAAGTCTTAAGAACCAGGCCCCTTCACTGGTTAGGTCAATAGTGTAGTTTTCATAAAATCCAGGTTTTAAACTAACGCTAACTTCAATATCCTCCAAACGTGGAGTAAATGTCCCAACGGTGGAATTCACGAGATAAATTCTGGGAAAGTCCCTTATCTCAATAGTGCCCACATATGAATCTTTGATAATGACCTCAGCGTCTTTTTGAGTCCACATCCATGCTCCAGAGATTGTGGAATTGTGAATGTTTACCGTGTACTTCTCTGAGACTATTGATGCACTTCCAAACTTAAATCCTTCATAGAGATTCGTGACATTCACCTCTCCACTCAACCAAGAATAAAGAGCAAATTCTGAGTTTTTAATAGCTACTTGAGCCCCAGACAAGTAAGAGGTCGCTTCCAATGCATCAAAGCTTGAATCAACGATTTCAAGTACTGGACGACCACTAGATAACGAAATAATGGGAGCTTTCTTTGTGAATGATAATCCCACAAAACTTCCTTTTGAATTACTGTGGAAGTTAATATAGAATTGGTAGTCAGATGTAATTGTGGAGTTCTCTACTATCAGTTGAGAGTTATCTTTAATAACAATTCCATAATGGGCGTGATAATCTTGAAGGAGCTCGAGAGTGGCATTTTTAATTATTAGTTTTCCACCATTCTGGACTATTATATTACCCTCTTGAAGAAATGTGGAGTCTTCTATTTTATATTCTGTGCCATCTATAGTCAAAGTTCCGATGTGAACTGATCCGGCACTAACAGGAGAAACTGAAAAGAAACTGAAAAATACCAATAATATGAAAACCAATGCAGTTGAATTTTTCATATAATCACCCTATAGAGTTAAATATTTAAACCATATAAGGGTTTTTGTATTATAATGACTCTTAAACATGTTTCAAAGTATTCTTCAAACAGACATTTGCTCTGAAATACATCAAAAACTTTAATAACTTTCCATAACTAAATGATGTAATGGTGATAACATGGAAAAGCCCGTAGAGCTTATTCTGCCAGACATTGAAAACCCCATTTTTATTGAAGGATACCCAGGAATAGGATTGGTAGGTCACATAGCCGCCAATTTTCTTACAAAAGAGCTCAACATGAACATGATAGGGTACATCGAAAGTTCGTTTTTACCCCCCATATCTCTAATTCT
>LDZS01000005.1_pt1 | contig 25321 bp, 20 predicted proteins | sample 615471 | NCBI WGS metagenome assembly LDZS01 (sample SAMN03408295, study PRJNA278302) | terrestrial metagenome | isolation source: oil reservoir sample K3 | place: USA: Alaska, North Slope, Kuparuk formation | collected 2013
GAAATGGTATTAACAGTCCTTTTGATCGCCTTGATAATATGCATATTTTTCGGCATGCCCATAGGGTTTTCTTTGGGAGTCAGCGCCCTATGTTCACTTGCAAGTTGGGGTAGTATACCGTTAAAGTTAATGGTACAGCGCATGTTTACCGGCATAGATTCCTTTCCTCTTATGGCGATACCGTTCTTTATGTTGGCAGGCGAGTTGATGTTTTCGGGAGGAATGCTCACGCGGCTTTTTAAGTTCGCCGACGCCTTGGTAGGGCATATTCGAGGTGGGCTGGGCCACGTCAACATAGTTGCCAGCATGCTCTTTGCCGGTATCACCGGCTCTGCTCTGGCTGATACCGCAGCGTTAGGTTCTATGGAGATACCTATGATGGTTGAGGGCGGATACGATGTCGATTACAGTGCCGCCATAACGGCAGCTTCTTCCGTAGTCGGTCCCATCATTCCGCCCAGCATTCCCCTGGTGATTTATGCTGTGGCTGCGGGCAATGTCTCCATCGCTGGGCTTTTCTTGGCGGGAGCTATACCAGGCATATTAATTGGCGTGGCTATGATGGTTTATAATTACATAGTAGCTTTAAAGAGAAACTACCCTCGCAGGGAAACGCGAATAACCCTTATGGAGTTCATCCGCATCTTCCGGAGGGCGATTTTGGTGCTTATGATGCCCATAATTATCTTAGGCGGCATCCTTTCCGGCATCTTTACCCCTACAGAAGCCTCTGCGGTGGCTGTCGCATACGCCATAATCGTGGGTTTTTTCGTCACGCACGAACTGGACTTTAAAGGATTAGCGCGGGCGCTCCTCAATAGCGGCATAGGGAGCGGTGTGGTGCTTGTGGTCGTTGGGATGTCCAGCATTGTCTCGTGGATCTTGGCCACCCAGCAGGTGCCCCAGATTGCCGCCAATTTCTTCCTTTCCTTAACTGACAATCCCTTCGTTTATCTCTTATGTGTTAATGTGCTCTTGTTGTTTTTGGGGTGTTTTATGGATCCCACACCGGCCATCATATTGGTCACTCCTATATTAACTCCTATAGCTATAGCGTTGGGTATTCATCCCCTGCATTTTGGATTGGTAGTCGTAATCAACCTTATCATTGGTTTGGCCACTCCACCGGTGGGTTTGTGTCTTTTCATCGCCTGTGGCATTGCCAAGATATCCCTTGAAAGGATAAGCAGGGCTGTTTTACCGTTCGTATTAGTTCAGGTAGCCACGCTCTTATTGGTTACATATGTTCCTTCTATTTCTATGCTCTTGCCTAAGCTTTTTGGATACGATTAAGCGCACGCTGGTATAATAGTTAAAAGTTTACCATTACGCGAAAGGGTGGGGTGCCTATGTTGTGGGAGAAGGTCAATGTCAAAGTCGAAGGCGGCTTGGACTTCGATCTGCCGAGGATGTTTTGGGTTGAGCAGAAATTCAACAAACAAAAGCTCGATGACGTGCGGCAAACTACAAAAGAGGAGCTCAACAAGGTTTTATCCTCCGATCTGGAAGGCAAGCGTATAGCCATAACGGCAGGAAGCCGTGGTATAAGCAATATCTCTTCCATAGTTAAAGCAATAGCAGATTTCTTAAAAGAGAAAGGTGCCAAGCCTTTCGTCGTTCCGGCTATGGGAAGCCATGGCGGCGCCACGGCCGAGGGGCAAAGGGAGCTCCTTGCCGAATACGGCATAACCGAAGAGGCCATGGGAGTTCCGGTTGTATCTTCCATGGATGTGGTAGAGATAGGTACCAGCGATGACGGTGTCCCTGTCTATTGCGATAAGGAGGCTTATAATTCCGATGGTATTGTAGTCTGTAACAGAGTAAAACCCCATACGGACTATAGAGGCCCCCATGAGAGTGGTTTGCTCAAGATGATGGCTATAGGGTTGGGCAAGCATAAAGGTGCCACAGCAATACATAAGATGGGATTTGACAGGTTTGAGACAGTAATTCCCAATGTTGGGAAGGTCTTTTTAAAGAAAGCGCCCATTTTGTGTGGCGTGGCGATAGTTGAAAATGCCTATCACGAGACGATGTTAATAGAGGCTGTTAAGCCTGAGCGCTTTGTAGAACGCGATAAGGCGCTTTTAAAGATAGCCAAAGAGAACATGCCACGATTTCTCCTATCGCACATTGACTTGCTCATTGTAGATGAAATAGGCAAAGACATAAGCGGTGATGGCATGGACCCAAACGTCATAGGACGCACTGGGTCGAGGCTTCCCGGGTTCGAGACCATACCTATACAGAAGATAGCCGTTCTTGATCTTACCGAAGACACAAATGGCAATGGCATTGGTATAGGTTTAGCGGATGTCACTTCTTATAACCTCGTAAGGAAACTCGATTTGGCGCCGTCGTATATAAATGCGATAACGTCCACCGTCCTTGAGGGGGTTAAAATTCCGGTAGTAATGAACAGCGATAGGGAAGCGATAGCGTTAGGGTTAGCAACTTGTAATCGTATTGAGCCGAAGAATGCAGGTGTAGTGCGAATAAAAAACACGCTTTCGCTTTATACTATAGAAGTCTCTGAAGCCTATTTGAATGAAGTCGAAAAGAGCGATGTTTTAGTTAAACTTACAGAACCTGCACCGTGGCGCTTTGATGCTCAGGGCAATCTAATCCGCGAATATTACCACAAGCGATAAAGCAAAATTCAAGGCGCAATGTAATGAGTAAAAAAGAAGCGGTGGCTATTTTTAAGGCGGCGTTTGCCGCTTCTGTATGGGGGGCCTCCTTCATCGCTACGAAGGTGGCCCCCCAAGGTCTTTCTCCATATTCGCTCATTTGGGCACGTTTTGCCATAGGCATACCCGTTTTAGGTGGTGCTTTGCTTTCAAGAAAGCAGAGTATAAGTATGCCTTTGAGCGAAATGCCGATTTTAATATTAATGGGCTTTTTGGGGGTTACGCTCCACCATCTGCTTCAGGGTGTCGGTCTTCTTACGGCGCAGGCTTCTACCTCGGCCTGGATAATCACGACCACCCCGGTCTTTATAGCTCTTTTGGGGTATCTCGTTTTAAAGGAACGCTTGGGGTATGCTAAGGTAGCAGGCATTGCCTTAGCAGCTTTAGGCGTCGTCGTAGTTGTTTCAAGAGGGGACATTAGCTCGCTCCTTTCGGGTCGCTTTGGCACCGTAGGAGATTTTCTTATGGCTATTAGCGCCGTAAACTGGGCTGTCTTTTCAGTATTATCGAGGCAAGCGCTCAAGAGACATCCTGCGGCTTTGATGATGTTTTACGTTATGGTCGTCGGGTGGTTATTTTTAAACCTTCCCTTTTTCCTGTTAGGCCCAGGGTTTTCTGACTTTTTCGAGCTTAGCTTTTCAGGGTGGATTGGGTTATTCTTTTTGGGCGTTTTTTGTTCTGGCTTGGCCTATGTATTTTGGTATGATGCTCTTGAAGCCATGGAGGCGTCACGCGTAGGAGCTTTTATGTATTTGGAGCCTTTAGTAGCTCTCGTCGTGGCGGCACTCGTTTTGGGGGAGCCAGTAACGCTCGTAACGCTATCGGGAGGTGTTATGATCTTGATAGGCGTATGGTTGGTGAATCGAAATTCGAGCAAATAGCCTTGCGAGGTGAGCGGTTGTGGAATACAGGATCGAACGAGATTCTTTAGGCGAGGTGAAAGTCCCAGCTGATCGCCTTTGGGGAGCACAGACGCAGAGGAGCCTCGAAAATTTTAGAATTGGCTGGGAGCGCATGCCCAGCGAAGTGATAAAGGCCTTGGCTATGATAAAAAAGGCCGCCGCTATCGTAAATGAGAGGCTTGGCAAGCTCCCTCGCGAGCAGGCTATCGCTATAATGGAGGCATCCGACGAAATCTTGGCCGGCAAGTGGGACGATCAGTTCCCCCTCGCCGTATGGCAGACGGGAAGCGGCACGCAGACGAACATGAACGTTAACGAAATTATTGCCCACAGGGCCAACCAAATCCTCGAAAAAAGTGATGCCCTCAAAATTCATCCCAACGACCACGTGAATATGTCTCAAAGCTCAAACGATGTATTTCCTTCCGCTATGCATGTAGCTGCGCTAATAGCCATAGAAGACGAGCTCCTTCCTGCCGTTGGGGCATTAAAAGATACCCTTACAAGTAAAGCAGAAGAATACAAAAACCTCATAAAGATAGGGCGCACGCATCTTCAAGATGCCACACCACTTACCTTGGGGCAAGAGATTTCAGGCTGGGCCGGCATGCTCGAACGTTCAAAGTCGATGATCACGTCCAGCGTGGAATACCTGAGGGATTTGGCCATAGGCGGCACCGCTGTTGGGACTGGCCTGAACGCACATCCCGATTTCGGCAACTTGGTGGCCGAAGAGCTCTCTATCCTGACAGGGAGGCAATTTCGATCATCCCTCAACAAATTTCATGCCCTAACCAGTAAAGATGAACTTGCCTTTGTCCATGGCGCCCTGAAGGCTTTGGCTGCTGATCTTTTAAAGATCGCAAACGACGTGAGGCTTCTATCGAGCGGCCCTCGCTGTGGCTTGGGGGAGATCAGTATCCCCGCCAACGAACCTGGGAGTTCCATAATGCCGGGCAAGGTCAACCCCACCCAGTGTGAGGCGCTTTCCATGGTTGCCGTTCAGGTTATTGGAAACGATGTGGTCATCGGATTTGCCGCGAGTCAGGGGATCTTAGAGCTCAACGTTTACATGCCCCTCATAATATACAACTTCCTCCAATCTGTAAGATTGTTGACCGACGCGGTGAATTCATTTAATGAGCATTGTGCAGTAGGGATAAAGGCAAATCACGAGCGCATCGCCAAATATGTAAGCGAGTCCCTCATGTTAGTTACGGCCTTGACGCCGCACATCGGCTACGACAGGGCGGCAGAGATAGCAAAGCTCGCCCACGCTGAAGGGCTCACCCTTAAAGAAGCGGCGTTGAAGCTCGGCTATCTCTCTTCTGAGGAGGAGTTCGATAGGCTGGTGCGGCCGGAAGATATGATAGCCCCGAAGGGATAGATGGAAATGTCTGTAAGCAATCAAGAGATAGCCGATATGTTCGAAAGGCTGGCCGATCTACTGGAGATAGATGGCGAAAATCCGTTCAAGGTCAGAGCCTATAAGAACGCCTCTCGCACCATATCGAGCCTTTCTAAACGCTTGGCAGATATGATAGAAAGAGGCGAAGACCTCACCCAGCTTCCAGGCATCGGCAAGGAAATAGCCAAAAAGATCCAGGAGATCGTAGAAACCGGAACTCTCTCCAAACTCAAAGAGGTGGAGTCTCGCGTCCCCCCGAGCTTGGTCGAACTTTTGAGGATTCTCGGCCTCGGACCCAAAGGAGTTCAAGCGGTCTACAAAAGCCTGAACGTCAGGACTATCGAAGATCTCAAAAACGCTGCCGAGTCCGGCAAATTGGCGCGCATTCCAGGCTTCGGTGAGAAGAAGAGTAAGAAGATCCTTGAGGAAATAGGCAAAATCCAGCAGGTCGGCAAACGATACAAACTTGCGGTCGTCGAGAAGGTAGCCGAGCCATTGCTTCAATATTTGAAAGAGATCGATGGTGTGCATGAGGCTATGGTGGCCGGAAGTTACCGGCGCAAGAAAGAGACGGTGGGCGACCTGGATATACTGGTAACTTGTAATGCAGCTTCGCCGGTTAGGGAGCGCTTTCTCAGCTATGAGAGCGTAGGAGAGATATTGTCTCAAGGGGAGACGAGGTGCTCGGTCAGGTTGCGCGATGGCCTTCAGGTAGACCTTCGCGTCGTGCCCGAGGAGTGTTATGGTGCTGCGTTGCATTACTTTACAGGTTCTCAGGCGCACAACGTAGCCATCCGCAGACTTGGCGTGGAAAGAGGGCTCAAGATCAACGAGTACGGCGTCTTTAAAGGTGAGGTGCGCATCGCCGGAAAGAAAGAGGAAGATGTCTTCGAAAGCGTCGGCCTTCCATACATAGAGCCGGAGCTACGGGAGGATCGCGGGGAGATAGAAGCCGCTAAAGCCGGCAGATTGCCCAAACTTGTAACGATCGACTCGATCAAGGGCGATCTTCACACGCACACGAAGGCCACGGATGGCTATCACACTGTCGAGGAAATGGCTTTGGCCGCCAAGGAGCGTGGTTATCGATACATTGCGATAAGTGACCACTCAAAACGCCTGACCGTCACTCGGGGTCTTGACGAGAGGCGGTTGTGGGAGCAGATGAAGGAAATAGATAGCTTGAACGAGCGCCTCGACGGTTTTGTGGTCTTGAAGTCCATAGAGGTCGATATTATGGAGGACGGCTCTCTTGATCTGTCAGACGATGTCTTGAAAGATCTGGACTTCGTCATTGGGGCGGTGCATCATAAATTCAACCTTTCCAGAGAGAAGCAGACAGAGCGTATCATTAAAGCCATGGACAACCCACATTTCACTATATTGGCTCACCCTACGGGCAGGCTCATAGGTGAGCGCGACGGCTACGACGTCGACATAGAGCGTCTGGTCGAGGCCGCCAAGGAGCGAGGCTGCATCTTGGAGCTCAACGCTCACCCCGACAGATTGGACCTCACGGATGAGGCGTGCAGGCTCGCCAAAGAGGCGGGTGTCCGGGTGGCCATTTCGACCGATGCTCACGCAATCGGAGACTTGAGCTTCATGCGCTACGGCATAAACCAGGCTCGGCGAGGATGGCTTGAAGCTGACGACGTAGTGAACACCCTTCCTTTCGATGACCTTAAGCGAGCGCTACGTCGATTTAGCTAAAGCGAACGACATGGGCAGCCAATTTTCCATTTCCCTGTGGGCCACTTATTTTATTTATGCGTACTCCAATATATTCTTTTTGCTCTCTGTTTACTTGAGCGACATTGGTCTTTCGCTGCGCGTTTCCGGCTGGGTTTTGGCTTCTTTTTACGTAGGCACCACATTTATACGCCCCTTTGGCGGTTGGGTGCTTGAGCGTTTTGGATTGCGGAAGACACTTCTCGTTGCAGGAATCATATCGCTATTCGGGGCTTTGGGCGTATTTTTTTCGCTCCCCTCTGTCCCTTGCATGATCTTTTACAGAGCCATAGGCGGGGTCGGCTATGGGATCTACTTGGTAGGGCTTACGACGCACCAATCTTTCATACTTTCCGAGAGCGTCAGGGGGTCGCGATTTGGCTGGATAACGGTGCTAACCATACTCCCCTTGGCCACGTTGAGTCCTTTGGGCGGATGGTTTCTCCGAAAGGGCTTTGTGGAGCTCTACTTTTTCATTTCTCCAGTTGCGGCGCTCTGCTGCATAGTTTTAGGACTACTGCTCAAAATGCCGTCGGAAGGCGTGGACGTGCCAAAGATAGAGTGGGGGAGCTGGAAAGAGCTGCTTTGCCTTAAAGGCGTACACCTGTTGGTCGTATCTACGCTGCTTTTTGCCCTGGCTAACGCGTTTTTCCTCTCCGTGAGCGGTTTCTTCTCTGAAAAGGGGTTGAATCCGGCTGTCTTCCTTTGGGCTAATGCCCTCGTATGTCTGGTCCTCAGAGGTTTAGGAGGGAGGATCCTCGACAGATGGGATCGCAGGAGGATGGCAGCTCCTGTGACCATATTGATGGCCATAGTGATTTTGGTGGCCATAGGGGCTGATAGCGACTTGGAACTCTTGATTTTGGGAAGTCTTTTCGGGTTGGGGTTGGGCTTCGGTTTTCCCGTTCATCTCGCTTTGATTTCGGATCTCACCCCTCCGCGCTTGCGCCCCAAAGGAACGGCCTTGGGCTGGTTTTTCATGGATGCTGGATGGTTCATATCTCCCCTCTTGGTCGGGTATCTGGCGTCGCTTGTTGGGGAAGAGTGTGCACTACGGTTGCTTTCCTTGGCGATCTTGGCGTGTTCGGCGGTTGTGTTTTTCCTGTGGGAGCGTTTTGTGAGGTTTGTGCCCGAACTTAACGCGGATGTGTCCCGTAAAGGCGCGTAAGCCCGGCGTCAAGAGTTGCTTTTACAGCCGCCTCAAATTCGGCAGTGGTGATGCGACGGGCAATTTCGGGGCGGTCGAAGGCCTTGTGGGTTGGGTAGTATTGGTCCATTACGTTTAAAAATGTGCGAGGCGAAACCTTTTTCGCCAAGAATTCAGCTATCTCTTCGGTTCCGGCGAGATTATTTGGCAAAACTAAATGCCTTACCAAAAGCCCTCTCCTTGCCAGCCCTTTCTCATCGAGCTCTAAGTCTCCCACCTGCCTGTGCATTTCTTTAACGGCGGCTCTATTCACCTCTGGATAATCTTCTGCGCCAGAGAGGGCCCTTGCCACCTCTCGGGCAGCGTACTTCATGTCGGGCATGTAGATGTCCACGATGCCGTCGAGCAGTTCGAGTTCCTCTACAGAGTCATAACCGCCGCTGTTATATACCAATGGGAGGGATAACCCTTTTTGCATCGCCAAGGCGAGGGCTTCCAGTATCTGTGAGACCACGTGGGTCGGCGTTACTAAGTTTATATTGTGACACCCCATTGATTGCAGAGTGAGCATTATGAATGCGAGGTCTTCCGCGTCGACTTCTCTTCCAGCTGGATGCTGGCTTATATCGTGGTTTTGGCAAAAGGAACAACGCAAATTGCATCCGCCGAAGAATATTGTCCCTGAACCGCGCTGTCCGCTTAAAGGGCGCTCTTCGCCGTGATGCGGTCCGTAACTCGCCACCCTCGCGAGCCTTCCGACCCTACAAAAGCCCGTTTCTCCCTCCAAACGTTTTGCCCCGCACCGCCTGGGGCACAGTCGGCATGGCGAAAGCAACTCCAAGGCTTTGCGCGCTCGATTCTCTATCTCTTCAATTCCGAGCTTTAAATAGGCAGGTTCAAAGGGCATCTCGCAAGGTCTCCTCATTTAGCGTGATCTTTCTTCTTGCGTAGATGGTGCAGGTATAGCGCTATTATGAAGGCGCATGCGGCAATGATGGTAACGGTTATGGAGTGTAGGTATTGCGCGACCAGTTCTTGATTGTACCCGACCCAATATCCCACCCAAGCCAATATCGCGCTCCATATGCCAGCGCCGAGGGCGGTAAAGATACAAAAGGTCGGTATTTTCATCCTCGCCAGGCCGGCAGGAAGCGATATGTATTGTCTGATCCCGGGGAGCAGCCTGCCGATAAACGTGCTTATATGGCCGTGATTGAGGAAGAATTGTTCTGCTTTTTTCAATGTCTCTTCGCTGATGAAGAGATACTTGCCGTACCGTTCGAGGAAAGGTCTTCCGAAGCGCACCGCTACCCAATAGTTGAAAAGGGCCCCCAGAAGACTTCCGAGCGTTCCCATTGTAATCGCAACCCAGAGGTTCATCCTTCCTTGAGCTGCCAAATATCCTGCGGGAGGCATCACGATCTCGCTCGGAAATGGGAAGAACGAGGACTCCAAAAACATGAGGGTTGCGATGCCGGGATACCCCAGCCTTCCTATCGTCGATACGAGCCACTCTATCAGGGTTTGCAATTTTTGATCACTCCGCTCCATCGGTTTGAAAGCGCACGATTCAGTATAATAGAACAAAGGTTGAAACGGGAGGGGTTAGGAGTGAAAATTCATGAACTTGCCGGTCGTTCGGCGCCGCTTGAACTGTTGATAAACGTGCCGCGCTTGGTAGCAAGTTTTTATGCCTTGAAACCCGATGCGAGCGATCCGCTTCAGAGGGTCGCCTTTGGCACATCGGGACATCGCGGTTCTTCTTTGAAGAAGAGCTTTAATGAGGATCATATATTAGCCATATGTCAGGCCATATGCGAATACAGGGCTTCTCGTGGCATCGCAGGGCCGATTTTTGTGGGTATGGATACGCACGCGCTCTCTGAGCCCGCTCTGATGACGGCTGTGTCTGTGTTTGCCGCAAACGGGGCGGATGTGGTCATTCAGGAGGGTTTCGGCTATACGCCGACACCTGTCATATCTCACGCCATATTGACCTATAACCTCAAGAAGAATTCCGGTTTGGCCGACGGCGTCGTCATAACCCCGTCTCACAATCCTCCTGAAGACGGCGGTTTCAAATATAACCCTCCTCAAGGTGGGCCAGCTGATCCAGAAACGACGAAGGTGATTCAGGATCGAGCCAACGCCTTGCTGGAGAATGGATTGAGGGGGGTGAGGTTCATCTCCTTCGAGAAGGCCATGACCTCTGGAGTAGTCCATCGAAGTGACTATATTAAGCCATATGTCGATGAATTGAACAGCGTGGTTGACATGGAGGCCATAGCCGCATCGGGCATAAAGATAGGCGTGGATCCCATGGGTGGAGCGGCCGTAGATTATTGGGGTGTCATAGCCGAAAGATACGGTTTGAACCTGCACGCGGTGGATCGGAGAGTCGACCCAACTTTTTCTTTTATGACAGTAGATCACGATGGCAAGATTCGTATGGACTGTTCGTCGCCATACGCTATGGCTCGCCTGATCGGTTTGAGGGAGGACTTTGACATTGCCTTTGGCAACGATTCGGATGTCGATCGCCACGGCGTAGTTACTAAAAGTGGCCTCATGAACTCAAATCATTATCTATCCGTAGCAGTCTGGTATCTCTTTCAACATCGTCCGGCCTGGGAGGAGGGCGTATCTGTGGGCAAAACGGTTGTCTCGAGCTCCATGATCGACCGCGTCGCTCGAGGTCTGGGCAGGAAAGTGGTGGAGGTACCGGTCGGGTTTAAGTGGTTTGTCGATGGGCTGCTGTCGGGTTCGCTGGGATTTGCGGGGGAGGAAAGTGCCGGAGCTTCTTTCTTGCGGAGAGATGGCACAGTTTGGACTACAGATAAAGACGGGATCATTATGGGGCTTTTAGCTGCTGAGATCACGGCCATTACGGGGAAAGACCCAGCAGAACATTACAAAGAACTGGAAAGGCGCTTCGGCAGGACTTGCTTTGCCAGGGTGGACGTCCCAGCTACGCCGGAACAGAAGGCTGCCCTAGGGCGCCTTTCTCCTGATGACGTGCAAACCGATACGCTGGCCGGCGAATGCATCACCGCCATCCTCACTCATGCTCCTGGCAACAGTGCCCCTATAGGCGGAATAAAGGTGGTTACCGAAGGGGGTTGGTTCGCCGCAAGGCCTTCTGGCACAGAGGACGTTTATAAGATATATGCGGAAAGCCTTAGAGGTGAAGGGCATTTGGCCAAGATATTGGAAGAGGCCCAAAATATTATAAATGCCGCCTTAACCGCGGCCAGGATTCAAGGCCTGCATTGATAACCTACGTCTAAAGATGTGAAGTTCTGTGGTATAATATAAAGTGCGCATATAGATGTGCCCGCCTTCCGCAGGAGCAATTTCTGCGTTTTTGTCGCTCGAAGACAAAACCCTTGTTTGCTATGAAAATGAGGTGTTGATCTGCCTGCGGAGTGGAGTGTTTTGATGTCGGAGATTGCGCCGCTGATGCTGGTCAAGCGGCAATGAGTTTTTTCGTGAAGGCACGAGGTTTTGCAAGGAGGAAAGAAAGCATGACTGCACCGGTCTCACAATACACCGCAGAGGACATTCAAGTATTGGAAGGATTAGAGGCAGTGCGCCTGAGGCCTAGCATGTATATCGGTGACACAGGCCCCAGGGGTCTTCATCACTTGATCTATGAAGTAGTTGATAACGCCATAGATGAGGTATTGGCCGGCTTCTGCGACCGGGTTATTGTGGCGCTTCATTCTGATGGCAGTATATCTGTGGAAGATAATGGTCGCGGCATACCGGTCGATATCCACCCTCAGACTGGCAGGCCGGCAGCGGAGACCGTTTTGACCACCCTGCATGCCGGCGGCAAGTTCAACAACAAGGCTTACCGAGTTTCAGGCGGCCTTCACGGCGTGGGAGTATCCGTGGTTAATGCTCTATCTGAGTGGTTGGTCGTCAATATATGGCGAGATGGCAGAGAGTGGAGGCAGGAGTTCCACAGGGGCATCCCCGTAACCGAGTTGACGTTAATCGGTGAGTCGCAAAAGAGGGGCACAAAAGTTCGTTTTATGCCCGATGGGGAGATTTTTAGAGAAAAGGCATTATCCTGGGACGTGCTCAGCAACCGTTTCAAAGAGCTTGCCTTTTTGCTACCTGGCCTGTCAATATCTCTACAAGATCAAAGAGATGGTAGAGAGGTTACTTTCTGCTACGATGGTGGCATCTCTGCCTTTGTGGAATATCTCAACCGTGACAAGGTAAAGCTCACACCTCAGCCGTTTTTGGTCAAAGGCGAACGAGAAGGCGTGCAGGTGGAAGTGGCGTTTCAATATAACGATAGCTATATTGAGCGCATCTTTGCCTTCGCCAACCTTATCCATACTATCGAAGGTGGCACGCACGTCTCGGGCTTCAGATCTGCCCTCACAAGGGCTGTCAACGAAATGGCGCGGCGACAAAAGCTCCTACGTGGCAAGGAAGAGAACCTCTCTGGTGAAGACTTGAAAGAAGGGTTGACAGCGGTTATATCCGTGAAGCTTCAAAACCCCCAATTTGAAGGGCAGACAAAGACCAGACTTGGCAATAGTGAAGTCAAGGGCATTTTAGATTCCATAGTCTACGAGGGACTGATCGCCCATTTTGAGGATAACCCCCAAGCCTTGGGTCCGATAATAGAGAAGGCGCTAAAGGCGCGTCAGGCTCGCGAAGCCGCCAGGAAAGCCAGAGAGTTGGTGCGCCGTAAGTCGGCGCTTTCAAGCGCAGACCTGCCTGGCAAGCTGGCCGACTGCTCAAGCCGTGACCCGGGGCAGAGCGAGCTTTATATAGTCGAAGGCGATTCGGCCGGCGGTAGTGCAAAGCAAGGGCGCGACAGACATTTTCAGGCCATCCTTCCGCTTCGCGGCAAAATCCTCAATGTAGAGAAGGCTCGTCTTGACAAGGTTCTGTCCAACAACGAGATTCGCACTTTGATCCAGGCGTTGGGTTGTGGAGTGGGTGAGGATTTCGATGTTAAAAAGCTCAGGTATCATCGTATAGTCATAATGACGGATGCCGATGTCGACGGCGCCCACATAAGGACGCTATTGCTGACCTTCTTTTATCGCTACATGCGAGAGATAATCGAAGGAGGATATCTCTACATAGCGCAACCGCCCCTATTCCGATTACAGATTGGGGATCGCGTTCACTACTGCTATAGTACTGGTGAACTGAAAGAATTGACCTCCAGCTTGGATGGCCGTAAATATTCTGTTCAGCGCTATAAAGGCCTCGGCGAAATGAACCCACAGCAACTGTGGGAAACCACGATGGATCCGGCAAACCGCATTCTGAAAAGGGTAGAGATCGAAGATGCGGTGGTGGCCGATGATTACTTTAACATTCTAATGGGTGATAAAGTCGAACCGCGGCGCGAGTTTATAGAGGCTCACGCTATGGAAGTGCAAAACCTCGATATATAGGTTCAAGCAGCGTGGTGCCGCGCCACCTTTGAGTGCTTGTCAGCCACGCTGCAGGCACCAAAGGCTTCGGGTTTCACCTGAACCGTGAAGCCGCTGCCCTTTACCATGCCCACTACAGCGTTGATTATTTCCCTCGTCTCTCCTTGCTCTCCCACATCCAAGTGGATTTCGAGTATTCTTCTGTAATATTCGGATCGCTCTGGATCTTCGGCCAGTGCGCAAAGCAGCTCGCCGGCTAACGATAAGCTCAAGGAGGTCTCGGTGAAAATCCTTTCCTTAAAACCATAGAGCCTGTCATTAAACAGCCTCCTGTAGAAATAAATGCCGCCGCGTCCGATTCTGTGGATTACAATGGCCGAAACGAAAAGAACTCCGTTTCGATAGCTTTGTGAGTCGGTTCCTACGATGAGCCTATAGCTACCTTCCTCTGTTAAAAATGCGCTGACGCGTTTGATTGTGTCTTCGAAGCTCAATGCGCCATGGGTAGGACTTATGAACACCTAAGGGCACCTTCCTTCGCTAATGGGCGTCTTATATAAGTTTAGCAGCAATAACTCCAAAATTACATCACGTTTTTGTTACAATATGAATAATAGGAGAAACGCAGTAGAAAAAGAGGGGGGAATGCCGTGAAGCTTTCCTTTCGATGGTATGGAGCGAATGACCCGGTGTCTCTCGACAAAATCCGTCAGATTTTTGTAGTGAAAGGGATCGTCAGCGCCATCTACGATCTGCCTCCTGGTGAACCGTGGCCATTTGATAAGGTCCAGGCGCTTAAAAAAGAAGTGGAGGAAAAGGGATTCTCTTTGGTTGCCATTGAAAGCATTCCCGTGGCAGAAGAGATAAAGCTCGGTTCTCCCAGTCGCGATCGATACATAGACGCCTTTTGTGAAAGCGTAAGGAGTGTAGGCGAAAACGGCATACCCGTCGTATGTTACAACTTTATGCCGGTTTTCGATTGGATGCGGACCAACCTTTCGTTTAGGCTCGAAGACGGTTCCTACGCGCTGAGCTACGATCACGACGAGCTTGCCAAGATAGACCTCTCCTCAGGCGCGCAGGGCCTCCCTGGATGGAGCGCTGCATATAGCGCCGGCGAGTTGAGGTATCTCTTGGATGCTTATAGGGAGATAAGCGAGGAGGATCTGTGGGTTAACCTCAAATATTTCTTGGAAAGGGTTGTTCCGGTTGCCGAGGAAGTGGGGGTTAAGATGGCCATTCATCCAGACGATCCTCCATGGCCCATCTTCGGCCTTCCTCGCGTTATAAAGGATGAGGCGGCGCTTGAGCGCCTTGTAAAGCTCGTCGACAGCCCCTCCAATGGCATAGCGCTGTGCTCCGGCTCGCTTGGAGCGGATCCCAAAAACGATATTCCTGCCATGGTTAGGCGCTTCGGCGGCCTTGGCAGGATACACTTCGCTCATGTCAGAAACGTAAAGATTTTGGGTGAAAGGCGCTTCTGCGAGACCGCTCACCCCTCATGTGCTGGTAGCCTCGACATTTACGAAATCATAAAGGCTTATCATGATGTGAGCTTCAACGGTCCTCTTCGCCCGGATCATGGCCGCATGATTTGGGGTGAGGAGGGAAAACCAGGTTACGGGCTTTACGACAGGGCGCTTGGTGCCATGTATATAGCTGGCCTCTGGGAAGCCATAAGCAAATCGCATACGTCAAAGCGCAAAAGCACATAGTAAAGATAGCTATCATACACGCCAAGACCCCCATAATTGCGCTCGCGCGCCCAAAGACCTCATCAATTAAAAAGGGGCGATCTTAAAATTATTGTTTCTGTAATAGAATTGCGGATCATTGGCGATAGGGCTGGAGAGGTCCAGCCCTATCGTTTTATTTTTGATCTTTTGGGGCGAACTCTTTTACGGCGTCTTTAACGAGCGTAATTGCATGGGTATAGGCAGGTCCGCCGCCAAAGTTCACAGATACTAAGGCAGCCTCGATGATTTCTTCTGGAGTTGCACCTGCATTGATGGCTTTATATACATGGCTTACGATGCAGTATTCGCATGTAGTGTAGGTGGCTACAGCCACGGCTATTAGCTCTTTTGTCTTTGTGTCGAGCTTCATGGGTTTGTATAGGCTTTCGCTGAATTTAGCAAAAGCCTGGAGCTGTTCGCCGTAGAGTTCACCTACCTCTCTGGCGCCGGCGCTTAATTCTCTCAAAATTTCTCTGGGGCTTTCTGCCATTTCGCTTTCACCTCTTTTTCATCTTCAATCCTAACAGCCCGAGGGCTTGTGCCTCTCTGTCAACGGGACGCCGCCAACCCCCACATTTTCCGGAGGATTTTCCTGAATGAGAACCACGAAGCTCTCCTTAGGGATGCCCATCACGCGGCTTGCCACCCCCGTGAAATCGCTTATGAGCTCCCTTTTTTGTTCGGCGCTCAGCTTTGGCCCCGAAATGCTTATGACCGGCATTTTCTTCCCTCCTTTTTGGATGCCAAGATCATGATATCTATAATGATAACAGAAAACTACCTACGATGTCCATATTACCCGCGTCAGGTATTAAAATGCGTTCTTTTGGTGCAGGCAGCTTATCCTGTTATCGGCAAGCCTGGTAAAGCTTTCGCTGCATGTCTTGAAATTCGCCCGAAGTTGTCAACGATCTCGTTTAAGGTTACAGGATTAGGCTTTGTATAGGACAGGTTATATTTCTTTGAAATACCTTAAATTATGAATATTATGGTTAAAATTGACAAAATAGCCTTAGTCATAAGATCCCATGTTTATGGAATGCTTCAGCTACACTCATTCCTGAACGCAATTCTTCCCGCATAGTGGATTCTTGCTCAACCTTTTCGATTGCCTTGCGTAACACTTCTTCTAACGCATCTTTGGGTATAACCACTACGCCGTCTGCATCTCCGAAAATGTAATCTCCAGGGTTAACCATCACATCGCCACATTTTATCGGAACATCCACGTCTATGACGTCTAAGCGGCCGCGGGAGTCGGCAGGCGAGGTGCCTCGGCAAAAGATGGGAAAACCCGATTTGAGAATGCCTTGGACATCGCGGGTAAGTCCGTCTATGACTATGCCATTTGCGCCGCGTCCCACAGCCGCGTTGGACAATAATTCTCCCCAGAAGCTACAGCAGGTAGCGCCATTTTGGGTAACTACCATCACATCGCCCGGCTTAAGGGAGTCTACGGCTTGGATTTCCAGTTTATACAGTTCTTCTGGAACCCTGTAGACCTCGACAGCTAATACCGTGCGCGCAGGGCCGAAAACCCTCATCTTTACCTCTAAAGGCCGTATATCGTATCGCATAGTGTGGTCCCAGATGCCCATATGGTCCATCACGTCCGCCAAAACGGCTGCGTAGAGCTTAGAGACGGCATCCTTCTTGACTGCCGATGGCAATTCTTCATTCACCTATATCACTCCCTCGCAAGTAATTATGCATGGCTCCTCGATGAAATAATATTTAAGCAACGCCATCACTATACTTTTGGAAAAATATTTGTCAACGACTTTGCCAGATTGCCCCTTCGAAGCATTATCACGTACTAAACGAGCTATTGTGAGCTGTTGTCAAATCTGGAGGAAAAACAGTCCCATCAAGACTGACTCTCAAGAGCTGTGTGTGGTGAGTTATACACAAACTTCTCTGACACTATGCCTTCAGTCAGCATCGAGGGATGTCGCCTGTTTCGATCTGCGTCCCAACATAGGATATGACCTCCTAATTCACATATGGCTTCTTAAAGTGCCATGATACCATAGAGCAAGGAAAGATGGGACATGAAAAATAGGACTAAATACTCTTTGCTTTCTCGAGAATCGTGATAACATAAAGCAAGGAATAAAGAGGGGAGTTTTTCAGCGAACTCTAATAAATACAAGGAGGGGGAAGAAATGAGGAATTGCAAGCTATTGGGATATGTAAGCGTAGTCTTACTAATTATTACATCAATTATGGCTAGTTGCAGTAGTAGTTTGGCATCAACAGGAAAGACGATTAAAGTCAAGTTAGGCGTGGGTGATCCTATACACTCTTCGGTGGGCGTAACTGCGCAGCACTTTGCAAAAGAGGTTGACAAAGCTACTGAGGGTAAGGTAAAAGTCGAGGTTTTTGCAGATGGTGTGCTGTTTGGTGGCGACCAAAATGCTGCTATAAATATGGTCCAAGATGGGTCGATGGATGCAACAATACTTTCTACCTCTGTATATGCGTCGTTTGAAAGGCGCATGAATGCCATTAGCCTACCCTATCTTTTTAAGAACTACGATGAATTCATGAACTTTTTGGAGGGTTCGCCAGGTCAGGAATTGTTGGTATCTTTAGATAGACTAAACTCTGTTGGACTTGCGTTGATGATTCGCACATTCAGAAATGTCACAAATTCAGTGCGACCAATTGAGACACCTGCAGACTTCCAAGGTCTTAAGTTAAGAGTGCCAAACAACAGATTATGGGTTGAGTTTTTCGGTTCTTTGGGAGCGGATCCTACTCCTATGGATTTTAAGGAAGTTTACACAGCTTTGCAGCTTAAAACAATCGATGGTCAAGAGAATCCGGTTGAAGTTCCTCTTGCAAACAGATTCTATGAAGTTCAGCGATTCCTCTCAATGACAGAGCATATTGCTGATGCCTATGTTTTGGTCTTTAATAAGACCCTTTGGAGTAGCCTTGACCCTAATGTTCAGGATGCTATTCGCGCGGTTGCAGTTGAGACTGCGCGTTTCAAACTTGATTATGATCTTCCTGCGGAGAAAGATATTGTTGCTAAGCTCGAGTCTCATGGAATGCAGGTTAATTGGTTGACTGCAGACCAGAAATTCGCGTTCCAGGAAATTGCGTTAGCATTGTATCCTCGGTTTGAAGGACTTGTCGGGGCAGACTTTATGGATAGGACTCTAAAATTTTTAGGTCGGCAATAACGTGATGGCATTCACACCAACAGGAAATCCAGTCGTTACTCTTTATGCATGAATGTGCATCTCCTCGGTTGCAACCGGGGAGATGCGGACTTATTTATTTAGGAGGCCATGATGAAGTCGCAGAGGTTGCTTTGGACAGCTATTGACGGGTTGTTGTTATGTAGCGTTGGGGGAATGCTTGCGATAGTCACTATCCAGGTCGCAACTCGGCTTTTAAGCAGGTCTGTGCCATGGAGTGAAGAGCTCACGCGCAACTTCTTCATCGTGACAGTTTTTTTAGGAATGACGGTAGGTTTTAGGCGGGTAGAACATGCCCGAATAACTTTCCTGCTCAAGTTGCTTCCTAAATCTCTTCAGAGTTTGTACATACATTTTTATTTCATTAGTGGAGCTATATTTTTTGTGGTTTTGATGCACCAGGGTTTACGAATGACTCTACAGCAATTTAAAAGTGGGGAAATCTCCCCAGCATGTGGAATTCCGATGTATCTTGTCACTTTGCCAATCTCGATAGGGGCAGCATTAGCTATAATTGCACAGTTTCAAAGTGTATACATAGATGAGAGTACACGTCAAAAGCTCGCTCGAGAGCTGTTTGTAGGAGAAGAAGAACTAACATCGGAGGATAGGTTTCGATGAGTGTTATATTATTAACTATTTTCTTCATTCTTAGTTTAATAGGAATTCCTTTGGCAATTTCGCTTGGGCTTGCGGTTATTGCTACTCTGATCATGTTTGATCTGCCCTTGGTGGTTGTCGCTCGGCTCATGTATACGTCCATGAATAGCTTCTTGCTGGTTGCGGTTCCTTTATTTGTATTGGCAGGAATGGTGATGGAAGAGGGCGGTGTTTCCGACCGCATATTCGATGCAGCTAACTCAATGGTGGGGAGATGGCGGGGTGGACTTGGCCATGTTAACATTTTGGCTAGTATGATCTTTGGGGGGATATCTGGGTCGTCAGTTGCTGATGTTGGCAGTCTGGGACCGCTTGAGATAAAAGCAATGACGGCCAATGGATATCCACGTCCGTATGCGGCGGCGGTAACTATGGTTACATCCACGTTGGCTTCAATTGTTCCACCGAGCATACTGATGATAATTGGTGCTGTCGCTGCAGAGCAATCAGTTGGAGCGGTGTTGGCCGGCGGGTTTGGCCCCGCGGTTATTCTTATGACTGTTTTTATGATAGTCAACTATAGCCTTTGTGTAAGATATAGTTATGGTCGACAAATACCCATAAAGCTATCAGAAGCATTGAAATCTATTGGTGGGGCAATACCAGCATTGCTCTCACCTATAATTATCCTTGGAGGGATTTTTCTGGGATTTGTTACACCTACCGAAGCCGCGGCCTTAGCCGTGATTTATACACTGCTTATAGGGTTTTTTGTGTACCGGAAATTTCGTTGGAAGAAGCTGCCTTATCTAATCATCCGCGCTGGAGCTACAACGGGCACAATATTGTTAATCGCCGCGACTGCAGCACCGGCGACCTATATTTTCGCCATTGATAAGCTTCCATTAAAAGTTAGCACCATTATCCTCTCATTTTCGCAAGATCCGACCATCGTGCTTCTTCTCATGGGGGTAGTGTTTATTATTGTGGGAATGTTTATGGACATAACTGCGGCGCTTCTAATTTTAACTCCTGTTGTCTTTCCAACCGCATCGTCGGTTGGCATAGATCCTGTACATTTTGTGGTTTTTATGGTAACAGCCTTATCAATCGGTCTTTCGACACCTCCAGTGGGTGTATGTTTGTTTGCAACCTCGCTTATTTCAAATCTTACCATCGAGGAGATAGTTAAAGCGGCACTTCCTTATTATTTGGCTATGTTGCTTATACTAATTCTTATCGCTCTATTTCCTGAAATCACGCTTATACCGGTTAAAATCTTTACATAGTCTATTGTAAAGTGACAATATGTGAGTAAACATTGTTATTAAAATATATTAAAAACTAAAATTCGTTTTATTGCCTGTTAGTAGGGATTTGTATTAACAAAATTAAGAAATTATTGTGTATCAATCATACTTAAAAATGCATAGCTTAGTTTATGATTAACATCGAGAATAAGTTGGTAGAATAAATACACAATTAAGAATAATAACACAGATTAAGTCGCTTTATTATATTAAGGAAGTGAGGTTATTTTACACTTGGAAATTTTTGATTGATATTGTTGATTTGTCAATTTTCTCTACTTATCTATTTCTTTATCCAGCATATTAGATATGTTGCTGATTTTTATGATAAGTAGAACAATGGCTATGCTATTAATAATAACTAGCAAAAAATGTATGACATAAATGCTATTTTAGCTGTTATTTGCTATTTAGATAGGCAAAAGATGGTAGAAACAAATTTAGCGACTTTTTCAGCAATCTATCATTATACTTCACAGACTATCATAACAATGGAGTTGATTTTCTCTGAGTTAACTCAAAAACACTATATAGGCAGGTTGATTTAATATTAAAAATCACCAACCTGCCTATATAGTGTTTAGAGTGCTTTTTTATATATCTCTATAATATCTTGCTTGCAGGGATATCGTGGATTAAGGGGAATATTGGGACTTGTAAGTGCTTCATCAGCCAACATGTCGAGGTCGCTCTCTTTCACACCGTAGTTACTGAGGCGCTCCGTTATTCCTATATCTCTTATTAGACCCCTTACGGCCTTTACAGATTTGGCTGCTGCTTCCATTGGCGTTAAACCTTCGACATGCTCGCCAAAGGCTATGGCTATTTCTATATACTTTTCTGGATTACCGATGAGGTTATACTCCATAACATAAGGCAGCATGATAGCATTGCTAATGCCGTGGGGTATGCTAAAGTGTGCGCCTGCTGGTTGCGAGGTAGCGTGTACTATGCCTACCCTTGTAGAGCTAAAGGCTATCGCTGCTAGGGCGCTTGCCATAAGCATATCTTCTCGCGCCTTGAGGTTATCGCCTTTAGCTACAGCCTTGCGCAAACTTTTGGCTACGAGTTTTATAGCATGCATGGCTATAGGCTCAGATATAGGATGGGCAGCGTAATTTACGTATGACTCTATAGCATGTGTAAGGGCATCCATGCCAGTGCCAGCTGTCATTTTGGGAGGCAACGTTAGCGTTAACTCAGGATCTAAAATTGCATATTTAGCCATGATCTTATAATCCCCAAATGAATATTTAGTTTTTATTTCAATGCCTGTGAAGACTGCAAATCTTGTTAACTCGCTTCCCGTCCCTGCTGTGGTTGGAACGGCTATGACCGGAAGCCCGGGATTTTTGAAAGACTCTTTCCCTTTCAGGTAGTTTATAACAGTTCCTGGGTTTTTTACGAGTATTGCTGCGGCCTTGGCTGTATCCATGGATGAGCCACCACCTAAGCCTAAGACGACTTGGGCGCCGCTTTTCTTTAGCTCGTCTAGTGCTTCTTCAAGAAGCTGAATAGTGGGCTCTTTATTTATTTTGTCAAAAATAGTATATTGGATTTTGGCTTCTTCTAATAACTTTACAACTTTACCCAAAATGCCTGCTACCTTTACGCCATTGTCTGTCACGACAAAAACATGATTGCTTGCCATCTCTTCTACCTTTTCAGAAATTTGCTTAATACTTCCTGAGCCAAAGACGATTTCTGTTGGCGACTTGAATGTAAACTGCACTTCGAACACCTCCACATTTTTGATAAATAAACTTGTTAATAGATGCAACTAAAATGTTTATACTTTTCCTCATGCGTCACCTCTCTTAGAATGAATAATTTTTAGTTTTGGGTATTGACATTATATATTATATATCATATTCTCTTATCTAACGGCAGTAAAGCGATGGGGTGGTTTCGATGTCTGACTTGAATCTAAAGGTGCAGCCAATTTCGTTGAGCCAGCGAGTCTATCAGGCGTTAGTCATGGCTATCCTTGACGGCCGCTTTAAACCTGGTGATTGGTTGCGGGAATCGTTTTTGTGCGAAGAGCTTGGCGTTAGCAGCACTCCATTGCGAGAAGCTTTACAGCGGCTTGTTCATGAAGGTTTAGCAGAAAGAATGCTAAACGTGGGAGTTAGGGTAGCAGTTTTAGATACTGAGGATGTAATAGAAATTTACGACCTTCGTGAGTATCTTGAACGACTTGCAATCCGTTTGAGTACAAAAAGGCGTACCGTTGAAGACTTAATCCAATTAGACGAACTACAAAAACAAGGTTATACTGCGTTGCAAAAGAATGATCTAATCGCTTACCGTGAATACAATAAAAAGCTGCATAACTTGTTCTTCACAATTGCTGGCAGTCACCGTTTAAGAACTGTGATGTCAAGCTTACAGCTTCAAATTGAAGTTGTTATGGCAAGGACAATCCTATTTCCTGGCAGACCCGTGCGTGCAATCAAGGAACATGACGACATCATACGAGCTCTTAAGGAGCGAGAAGCCGAATTGGCGGAAAAATTAATGCATGAGCACATTAGGCAAGCCAAAGAGGAGCTCATTCTGTGGGCTTGCTCTAAGGAGTAAATTGGATAATAAGCCGTTATTTGCAGTATAAAAATAGGTAATAAAAAGGAGGGTTCGAAATGAAGAAGTGGCAATTGATTTTTAGTTTGACCGTCTTAGTGTTGGTGTGTGGGTGGCAACGTGCAAGCTATGCAGCCAAGGCTACCGAGATTACATTTGCTATTCATACCCCACCAGGCACAGTGGAAAATCAGGCTTTGCAAATGTTTAAGGACAAAGTCGAAGCTGGAACTAACGGTGAAATTGTCGTGAAACTATTTCCAGGAGCAGCGTTAGGTGGCGAAAAAGACAACATTGAGCAGATTAAAACTGGTGTGATTCAAATGAGTATATTTGGAGACATAATTACTTCGGTTTATGCTCCTGAATATGATCCTACTGTTGTTCCATTTGTCTTTCCAGACTTGGAATCTGTTTATGAGTATTGGAGTGGAGATTTAGGTGATAAAATAAAGTTGGCTTTAGAGCAAAGAGGAAATATTGTTCTGATTGGTCTGCATACCCGTGGTCCCAGGAATCTTACCGCCAACAAAGAAGTAAAAACACCAGGAGACTTAAAGGGGTTAAAAATAAGGGTACCAGAGATCCCATCTTGGGTCACCGTATGGAAATCTATGAGTGCATTGCCAACTCCAATTGCTTGGCCAGAGGTCTATACAGCGTTGCAATTGGGAGTAGTAGATGCCCAGGAGAACCCATATGAAAACATCTACTCTGCCAAGCTGTACGAAGTTCAGAAATATTTGGTGAAGACAGAACACCTATTCAATCTCTTTCATGTGGTGGTTAATAAAGAGTTTATTTCCAATTTAAAATCTGATCATCATCAAGTTTTGTTGAACTCTATGGACGAAGCGATGAAATGGGGCAATGCACAGATGGGGACCAGGGATAAGGAGTTGGAACAGAAATTAGCCGAACTAGGCATGAAGATTGTCGAAGTGGACAAAGAAGCTTTTAGAAGGGCTGCTCTTCCTGGATTGAAAGAGGTAGCTAAAGGATGGGCTCCTGAGGTGTGGGATTCAGTAAAGGGCTATCTGGGAGAATGAGGTAGTGATATAGACTGTTACTTGCCGCAGGATTAATCCTGCGGCAAGTAAGGAGGTTGTGTTATGTTAATACGCTTAATTTACAGAGCTATTAAAGCATTTACGGTGGTTCTTTTTGTTAGTTTGGTGTTGTGTGTCATAGCACAGGTATTTTTTAGATATGTTATGAAAATTTCAGTACCGTGGACAGAAGAAGCTGCTAGGGTGCTTGCTGTGTGGGTTACTATCATCGGTATTGTGCTTGTCGAGCATGATAATGCTCAAATAAGAACTACATATTTCGTATCCAAGCTTAAACCAAGCACGCAAAAGGTATGGCATGCGGTTATAGCATTACTTTCTGTATATTTTATAATTTTATTTTTAATAGGATCATTTATTTTGTTTGATAAAACGAGTAATGTGATTATGGGATCCATACCATATTTTAAGACAAATATATTATATTTGCCAGCACTAATAGGCCTTCCGCTATCGATAATTTTTATTTTGCTTAGTTTGACAACTTTTAAAAAATTCGAACAGATGTAAGAAGGTGATTTAGTGTTTTTATTTGCCGTGCTTTTTTTGGGTCTGTTGGTGTTTTTATTCGTTTTTGGCTTCCCGGTACCTTATGCAATAGGGTTAACGTCTATTACTGCGCTAATATGGGAATATGGAATACTTGATATTCCATATGAAATAATTGCACAAAGAATTATTTATGGAGTTAATAATTTTACCTTACTGGCAATTCCATTTTTCTTATTGGCGGGCAAGCTTATGAATACAGGTGGTATTACCAAGAGAATTTTCGGATTTGCTAATCTTTTAGTAGGATATATCCCTGGTGGCTTGGGACATGCTAACATCTTAGCCAGTATTATCTTTGCCGGAATGAGCGGCTCAGCAGTTGCGGATGCATCTGGTTTGGGAACCATAGAAATTGAAGCCATGGTTGATGAAGGCTATGACGTAGATTTTAGCGCAGCGGTAACCGCTGCATCTTCTACTATAGGTCCCATAGTTCCGCCCAGTATACCGATGGTGATGTATGGTGTAATGGGAGACGTTTCGATTGCCTATCTCCTCATGGCCGGAATTATTCCTGGATTGCTAATGGGCTTTTGTATGATGGTTATCGTTTATTTTTATGCGATTAAAAGAGGATATCCAAGAAGAACTTTACCAACTATAAGCGAGATATGTAAAGGTTTGAGGGAGGCTTTTTTGCCATTACTTACGCCGATCATCTTGATTGGTGGCATGTTGTCAGGAATATTTACTCCTACTGAGGCAGCAGCGGTTGCAGCACTATATGCATTTGTGCTCTCGGTGTTTATTTATAGAGAAGTGAGCTCGAGCGACTTGATCAAAGTGCTTTACGATACCTTGAGGGAAACTGCTGTAATTATGTTTGTGGTCGGGACGGCATCATTATATGCGTGGTTGCTTATCAAAACGCAGATACCTATGGTCATTGTGGAACGGATATTTGAGATATCTCGAAATCCTTTGGTGATTCTTTTTATACTTAATCTCTTTTGGTTATTAGTTGGGTGTTTTATGGAGACT
>LDZS01000006.1_pt1 | contig 25238 bp, 23 predicted proteins | sample 615471 | NCBI WGS metagenome assembly LDZS01 (sample SAMN03408295, study PRJNA278302) | terrestrial metagenome | isolation source: oil reservoir sample K3 | place: USA: Alaska, North Slope, Kuparuk formation | collected 2013
CGAAGGTCCGGTCAGCAAGGCTGAACTGTCCGGTCAGAGCGCCGATCCAGCTGCCGCGGGTGGCGTTGGCGGCCCCACGTGGCTGCAGGCCATACCCAGCATCGCGGAACTGGATGATGACCGGGGACTCGAAGACCCAATGCACGAAGGTTTAACATCCCCGGTACCGGGAATAACCAGACGTTACCCTGATCGGTTGATTATCAACGTCACGAATCAGTGTCCGATGTACTGCCGCCATTGCCAGCGCCGCCGGAACATCGGGGAAGTTGACCGCCATAAGCCACGTAAGGTGTTAGAAGCTGCTTTGAGATATATCCGGGCCAACAAGGAAATTCGCGACGTGTTAATTACCGGTGGGGACGCCCTCATGTTGAGTGACGCGGTACTGGATTGGCTACTTACCGAGCTTGACAATATTCCCCACGTAGAAATTAAACGGCTTGGCACACGCGCCATTGTAACTTTACCCCAGAGGATTACGCCGGAACTCTGCACTATACTGGAAAAGCATCCGCCGCTATACATAAATACGCAGTTTAATCATCCGCTAGAAGTAACACCTGAAGTAGCGCGGGCCTGTGATATGCTGATCAAAGCAGGGGTGGTCTTGGGCAATCAGGCCGTTCTGTTAAGGGGCGTTAATAACGATCCTTACGTTATGAAAAAGCTGAACCAAGAATTGCTTAAGATCAGGGTAAGGCCTTATTACATTTTTCACGCCAAACCCGTCCGGGGGACTACCCATTTCATAACTACGATTGACGAGGGGCTTGAAATTATGGAGCACCTGCGCGGGTACACTTCCGGACTGGCCGTACCCACCTATATCATAAATGCGCCCGGTGGCTACGGTAAGATTCCTATTTTACCGCCCTACCTTTTGGCGTACGACGGCAAGCGGGCTCTATTGCGCACGTGGGAAAACAGGATTGTGGTGTACCCGAACGGGCGCCCGGAGTAAATATTTTGCCGCCTCCCGGAAGAAAATAAGGGACGGGTGATGCTGCAGTGGATACATCGTCGTGGTCCCGTGCGCCCTGGAGTACGCAGGCGAGTCTCAAACTCAAAACAGACGAAGTTGGAGTCGATTTCGACGCCTTCATCAGGGGGTTGGCGGAGAAGAAATCGGACGAAGAAATGGCGCGCGCACTCGGCGTGCCAGTGGCTACTATTGCCGGTTTAAGGGAGCATTTTGTGCGGTTTGGTATTGATTCGGTTGTCGGCCAAGACTAAGGAAACCGCAGCCCTGTACGGGCTGCGGTGTGGCGCTATTTACCGGGAAAGGTTTTGTTCGGCGAACTGGATCATCCTACGCACCATGTTGCCGCCGATCTTGCCGCCCATCTTACCTCCTACCGCGCCGCAGAGCCGGGCAGGTACGTCACCCCAGTAGCCGTTTTGGATCTCGGGCAGGAGGCCGAGTTCTCCCGCTATTTCGTATTTGAGTTGGTCTAAAATTTGCTGGTAGTTTTCCTGCGAAATCCGGGAAGCGCCGTAAGTAGGCAAACCTATTTCGTTGGCTGTCTCTAGTTTGAGTTGATCCAGGAAGGAGGCGGCTTGCGGCACCAAAACACGATTTTGGTTCGGCAAGTTAACCCCTCCTTTCTTTTTATTCTGTCAGCATAAACGCTTGTCCTATGCTAGCATTTTGCAGTAGTCTTGTAAATTAAGTTGCCAGTATTAGTCTTAGGGAGTCGTAGGCATGGTCTTAACAAGCGTGCTATAATAACGAAATAAAAAAAGAGGGGCGTTTTGAGACTGTGGATGAAAGGTTTATCGGTGACGGGTTGACTTTCGACGACGTTTTGCTTGTACCGGCAGCCTCACGGGTGATGCCAAAGGACGTAGATACAAGGACGTACTTAACCCGCAACATTGCTTTAAACGTCCCGCTTGTAAGTGCGGCCATGGATACCGTAACCGAGGCTCGCATGGCTATTGCCATGGCTCGTGAAGGCGGCATTGGTGTGATTCATCGCAATATGGATATCGAACAGCAGGCTTCGGAGGTGGACAAAGTAAAGCGTTCCGAACACGGGGTCATTGTCGATCCGTTTTCCCTTTCGCCCGAAAACTCGGTGCGCGAAGCGATGACCCTTATGGAACGCTATCGTATTTCCGGCGTTCCCATTACGGAGAAAGGCCGTCTCGTAGGGATTATTACCAACCGGGACATCCGGTTCGAGGTGGACTACAGCCAACCCATTGCCAACGTCATGACCAGAGAAAACCTTATTACCGCTCCGGTGGGGACAACCCTCGAGCAGGCCAAAGAAATCATGCGCGAGTACAAAATTGAAAAGCTGCCTCTAGTTGATAAGGATTTTAGGCTGCGTGGATTGATAACCATTAAAGACATTGAGAAGGCCCAAAAATATCCCAATGCGGCCAAGGATGCGCAGGGTAGGTTGCGGGTGGCAGCGGCTGTTGGAACAGGCGCGCATTTTATGGAAAGAGTGGACGCTCTGGTTAAGGCGAGAGTGGACGCCGTGGTGGTTGATACGGCCCACGGCCATTCGCAACGGGTAATCGAGGTCGTGCGCCAAATTAAGGAAAAGTACCCGGATCTGGACGTGGTTGCAGGTAATGTCGCCACCGCAGAAGCCACGCGTGATTTGATTGCTGCCGGAGCGGATGCCATAAAGGTAGGGATTGGTCCTGGGTCGATTTGTACCACGCGGGTCATTGCTGGTATCGGCGTACCACAGATTACCGCCATTCTCGAATGCGCACGTGAGGCTAACAAGTACGACATACCGCTGATCGCCGACGGAGGTATCAAGTATTCGGGCGATATTACTAAAGCACTTGCGGCCGGCGCGGACGCGTGTATGCTCGGCAGTCTCCTTGCGGGAACGGAGGAAAGTCCCGGTGAAATCGAAATCTACCAGGGACGGAGTTACAAGGTGTACCGCGGGATGGGATCGCTGGGTGCGATGAAAGAAGGAAGCAGTGATCGCTACTTCCAGGAAGGTTTTGGTGACAAATTGGTGCCGGAAGGCGTGGAGGGCCGTGTTCCTTACAGGGGTCCTTTATCAGAAACCGTATTTCAGTTAATCGGCGGTTTGCGCGCCGGGATGGGGTACTGTGGTGTACGCAACATTAAGGAATTGCAGGAAAAGACAAAGTTTATTAGGATTACCGCTGCCGGTCTGCGCGAGAGCCATCCGCACGATGTTCTAATAACCAAGGAGGCGCCCAACTACAGTTTACGCTGAATAGGTCTCGGTCAAAAATTTTTTGCCTTCCCTCGCAGGAAAGAAGGACTTCGCGGTGAATATTTCTATCATATTCCACGCGTGCCATATATTGGAGGGAAGGTGAATATTGCATGGGTGGCAATCTCTTGTCACTTACAGACCTGCTCAAGCGCACGCTTTACTTTTTCGAAGAATCGTCCGCGAGGGAGCTGGCCCCTTTTATTCGGCGCAAGATGCTGCAGAATTATACGCTTAACGAGGTCGAGGAAAAGGTTAATCTTTGCCTCACGCAGCACGCATGCTTTCAGCAAACCGGCGAGGGCTTTTGGCGACTTGATCTGAGCGGTGCGCGGGAAAACGATCATTTTTACCACCTCCTCTTGAAAAAAGGTGAACCTCTGAGTCTTTGGGAGGTGCTTAAATCCAGTCGCGTCAAAAAGAAGAAACTGCGCCGTTTGATTGCCGAGGAAGCCAGTTTGATGAACGACGGGCGATTTGTCCAGCTAAGCAACGGGACTTGGGGCTTAACCGAATGGGGGGTTGACGCTGCCCATTACCCCTTGAAACACCTTGTAATTAAGACTCTGCGCCTGCACCCGGCGGGTCTGAGCCTTTCACAGATTGTCTCAGCGGTAACAAAGTGGCGGCCCACAACGGATGACGCCGTCAAGGCGCTGCTGCAGAAGTTTCCTTATTTTGAACAGGGGCCCGACGGCATCTGGCACTATAGTCGAACGGCCCATAAAACGCACGATGACGTTCTGATAAAATATCTGGGAATACTGCGGGAGCAAAAGAAGAAATGGCGTTGGGAAAGGGAGCAATGGAGTAAGAAGTACAGGCAAGTACAGGTGCAGGTCGCGGAGCTAAAAGCTGCAGAGCGCGAGGCAGCAACTGCGGCGTGCCGGCAGACGGCGCTGGTAGAAGAAAATGAAAGGCTTAATATGCGGCTCGCAGAAAAAGGGTTGTTGCTTTCCTTGCGCAAGAAGGAGATCGTTTACTACCAGGAGCAGGTCCGGAGATTGGAGGCTAAGGCCAATAGCATTTTGCACCAGTGCCGTCTGTGGGTACAGCGGGCTCGGGACGCACAGCAGGATAATGCGCAGGTGCGCCAGGCTCTGAGCCTTGCCCAGGATAGACTGGAAGAAATGTATCGAAAACTTACCCAGTACAGGGAGAGAGACCGAGACCACAAAACTCTGCTTGCGGAGTTAAAAGAGCAACACGCGGCCAAGGTTGCCGAATTACACGCGGAGGTCGTAGACCTAAAAGAGAAACTGGAAAAATATCGCGACAGCGCCAGGCGGAAAGAACTCTTCTTAAACGAAGAAATTGACCGCCTCCAGGCCGAGCTGCGGGAAGCCCTGGATACAAACGAAGGCCTCCAGCAGTCGGTTCGGTTTTTGCAACAGGAGTTGATGCGCACGCGGGGAGAGTACAGGAGGCTGGAAAGGAAGTTTAAGCATCCGCTCGTGCGTATGGCCGCCAGGATCAGTGTGTTGCTGGCGCGATCAATTATGTAAATGAAGTGCTAATCGTGGTATACGCGTAAACCGTATTGCCGTGCCATGTTGATTGCTTCCCTGTACTCGGCGGCCGTAAGGCGGCGGTTTAGAGGGGGATACTTATCTGCTTCGTAGGCCGGATAATACTGCCCCATCACGTTCACAAAACAGTTAGGCGAAACCTCGCTGGCCAGAAACTTGAGGACCTTTTCGGTGTTATCAAGATATCCGGGCAAAACAAGGTGCCGTACGAGGAGACCGCGGCGGGCAATACCATCTCGTTCGATTACCAGGTCGCCGACCTGTTGCTGCATTTCCTTGATGGCCTTTGCGGCTACCCCGGGATAATCCGGGATGCCGGAGAGCTTTTGTCCTAGGGCGGCATCCATGTATTTTAAGTCCGGCATGTAGATGTCAATGACGCCGTCAAGAAGTTTTATGGTGTCCAGAGCGTCGTATCCACCGGTATTGTAGACAATGGGAAGGTCAAGGCCGTCGCGTGCTGCGTACCAAAGGGCGGCGAGGATTTGCGGCACGTAGTGGGTCGGGCTGACCAGGTTAATATTATGGCAACCCCCGGAGGAAAGGCGCAGCATAATACGGGCGAGTTCACGGATGCTCACCCGCCATCCTTCACCCAGCCAGCTAATCTCGTAGTTCTGACAAAAAATGCACTTCAGGTTGCAAAAAGAGAAAAAAATGGTTCCGGATCCGTGTCGGCCCACCAGGGGTGCCTCTTCGCCAAAATGGGGACCGTATCCGGAAATAAAGACATCTCGTCCCGCCCGGCATTCTCCTTTTTCATTTAAGAGCCGGTTAACGGCGCAAGAACGGGCGCAAATATGACAGTGTTTTAGTCGCCGATACGCTTCGCGTACTTTGCGGCGCAATGCGTCTAACCCCGTTTTTAAGTACGCTGCGGTAAATCTTTCTCCCAAAATGGATACCCTCCTACCTGACTCTATTATCCTCCATGATACCACTGGGTGCTGATATCTTGTATCAATACTTGTCCCGTCGAAAAATGGTGTTATAATGATGCTGTATAATAAAGATCTAAAGGTCTTGCTCTACGGGAGAGGAGAGTTTGCCGCGAGAAAACATTGCCATTGGTATCTTGGGACTTGGAACGGTCGGCCGCGGTGTTTACCGTGTTTTATCGGAAAACAGGGCATTAATCGCGCGTCGGTTGGGGATTCCCTTAGAAATAAAGAAGATTCTGGTGCGGGATCCGCAGAAGGACAGGGGCCTGATCATTCCGCCTGCTCTTTTGACCTCGGATCCATGCGAAGTGCTGGATGACCCGGGAATAGACGTTATCGTAGAGGTCATGGGCGGAATCGAGCCGACGTTAAGTTACCTTCTACGGGCCCTGAGCAACGGTAAAAGCGTGGTTACGGCCAACAAAGACCTGGTGGCTGCACACGGGCGGGAACTGTTTGCCGCCGCCCGGCTTGCACGACGGGATTTTCTTTTTGAAGCCAGCGTTGCCGGAGGTATTCCCATAATTCGCGTCCTCAAAGAATGCCTCGTTGCCAACCGTATTCACGAGTTAATAGGTATTGTCAACGGAACGACCAATTACATACTCTCCAAGATGACTCGGTCGAAAGTAGATTTTGGGCAAGCCCTCGCCCAAGCCCAGGCCCTGGGTTACGCGGAGCAGGACCCGGCGAACGATATCGACGGATTTGATGCTGCCCGTAAAATGGCCATCCTTAGCTCCATAGCTTTCAACAGTCGCATAGCTCTGGAAAACGTTTACGTTGAAGGTATCCGGAATATTAAGCCGGCTGATATCCAGTACGCGGCTGAGTTGGGGTATGTGATCAAGCTCCTGGGTATCGCCAAGAACACACCGGATGGGGTAGATGTACGCGTACATCCGGCGCTTCTACCGCGTACCCATCCTCTGGCAGCAGTTAATGATGTGTTTAACGCCGTATTTGTCAAAGGAGACGCCGTGGGGGAGGCCATGTTTTTCGGGCGAGGGGCCGGTGAGATGCCCACGGCAAGCGCGGTAGTGGCAGACATCGTTTATGCGGGGCGTAATCTGATAAACAACGTTCCGGGCATGCTTTCCTGTACCTGCTTCGAGGAACGGTATCCCAAACCGATAGAGGCCGTCACGAACAAGTACTATTTACGTCTGATTGTTTTAGATAGGCCAGGTGTACTGGCGCAGATTGCCTTTATCTTTGGAGAACACGACGTCAGCCTTGCGTCGGTGATTCAGAAAAGTGCGGCCGACGGCAAAGCGGAGATCGTCCTGGTGACGCACCGCGTGGCAGAGGGGAATCTCCGCAGAGCGCTCAAACTCATCGGCGAGTTGCCCGTCGTGGACACCATTTGCACAGTGATCAGGGTTGAAGGCGAAGATTAAAAAGCAATCTATGTGGGAGGTTTGGCATGCTCGTCGTACAGAAATTTGGAGGTAGTTCCGTTGCTAACGTAGATCGCATTAAAGGTGTGGCGCAACGTATTATTGAGACGCGCAACGCCGGCAACGAGGTAGTGGTTGTAGTCTCTGCCATGGGTGATACGACGGATGACTTGATAGCATTGGCCAGGCAGATTACGGACAATCCGTCACCTCGGGAAATGGACATGTTGCTGGCAACCGGCGAGCAAGTCTCCATTGCCCTGGTCACCATGGCCCTCCTTACTTCCGGGTGTCCGGCTATATCGTTAACCGGTGCCCAGGCAGGGATTTGCACCAACGGCATTTACACAAAGGCACGTATCGTAGATGTGGATCCCGCGCGGGTGAGACGGTCCTTGCGCGAAGGCAAAGTGGTGGTGGTCGCAGGATTTCAAGGTGTTGATTGCGCCCAGGAGATTAATACTCTCGGCCGGGGTGGATCCGACACCACTGCCGTGGCGTTGGCCGCAGCCTTGCATGCCGATCTTTGCGAGATATATACCGACGTGGACGGCGTTTTTACCACCGATCCTCGCGTGGTTCCCGATGCGCGTCAACTGTCGGAGATATCGTTCGACGAAATGCTCGAACTGGCCAGCCTCGGGGCTTTAGTATTACACCCGCGCGCCGTGGAGTTGGCCAAGCTTTACAATGTTCCACTTGTGGTACGTTCGAGCTTTAACAATAAGCCCGGAACCCTTATTAAGGAGGTTAGCGAGGTGGAAAAGCCTGCCGTTGTGAGTGGCATTGCGTATGATACGAATGTAGCCAGGATTGGCCTTTTTGACGTCTTAGACCGGCCGGGTATTGCGGCAACCATATTCAGCGCACTCGCTGCCGAGCACATAGACGTAGATATGATCATTCAGGGAGCCATGCGAGATGGGCGCAACGATATTGCTTTTACGGTTAAGCGCGACGATCTGAACAAGGCGCTGGGCGTGATTGCTGCCATACAGGATAAAGTAGGAGCAAAAGGTTATACGTTCGATGAAGGTCTGGCAAAAGTGTCGATCGTGGGGGCCGGCATGGTTAGCCACCCGGGTGTCGCGGCCAGAATGTTTGAGGCACTGGCCGGGGCCGGGATCAACATCGAAATGATCAGTACCTCGGAGATAAAGGTTTCATGCATTATACGGGCCGACCACGTGGTTGATGCGGTAAGCGTCCTGCACACGGCATTCAACCTTGCGCAAGAAGCCTGATGCTCTCTTTGCTTACAGTGGCATAATAGGTTTCGGTAGGGTCCTCGCGGTTCTCAATTGGTGGTTGACAGGGCTGGCGAGGAGTTCTATACTTTCACTAAGGTGGTATTTGACCTGTAATTTTTATGCCAGCGATAGTTCTTGTAATCACAAGGTAAAGGAGGCGAAAAGGCAGGGTAAAGACACAAGAATTGCTACCGGCTCAACCATTTTTCCCCTGGATTCAAGAACTGGACCAAAGGCTTAGAGAGGAGGAAGAGATATGGCGTATATTGGCCATGGCGGCAAAGAAATTGTTGAGCGTGTCATCACCGATCGTGCACAGGCAGAAGCCAAGATAAAGGGTTTGACTCCGGTACCCGTTCGCGGGCAGATAGCACGCGAGGTAATCGGTTTGGCTTACGGGTTTTTCTGCCCGCTCGAGGGTTTCATGAAGCGGGCCGATGTGGAAGGTATCTGCAAGAATATGACGCTCGCCGACGGCACCCTCTGGTCCATTCCCATCGTTTTCGATATGGATGACAGCGAACTCAAGGAAAAGGGGATCAAGGAAGGAGACACCGTACTCCTTACCTATCGTGATCAACCGCTGGCTACGCTTGAAGTTGAAGAGATTTTTGCCTTCGATAAGAAGGAAATCGCGCAGGCGGTTTATGGTACCACGGAAGAGAAGCATCCCGGCGTAGCACGGACTTACAAGTACAAGGATAAGTTTGTCGGTGGCAAGATTACGCTGGTCAATCCTCCGAAGATCAATCCTCCTTTTGATAAATTCTTCCTGACGCCCATTCAGCACCGCCAGAAGTTCGCCGAAAAAGGATGGGAGCGCATTGTTGCCCACCAGACCCGGAATGTGCCGCACACCGGGCACGAGTGGTTAATCAAGGGTTCCTGGCTTCAGGCGAACGGCGAGTTGAGGGTTGACGACAGGTTGCGCACCGGTGCTCTGGTTAACTGCATCATCGGCGAGAAGCGTAAGGGCGACTACATCGACGAGGCAATCGTCCTCTGCCACAACGTGCTACGGGAAGCCGGTTACTTCCGCGACGACATTCACATGGTGACGATTACCATGTGGGACATGCGGTATGCAGGGCCGAAAGAGGCCATTTTCCACGCCATTCTGCGCACCAACCTCGGTCTTACCCACCACATGTTCGGCCGCGACCACGCCGGTGTAGGTACTTACTACGGTACCTACGACGCCCATCTGATCTTCGAAAAGGTTCCCGAAGGAGCCCTGCGGATTAAACCGATCCGCGTGCTCGACTGGTGGTACTGTCCGGTGTGCAATGAGGTAACGTACAGCGGCCTCTGCGGGCACAAGGACAAGAAGCAGAGCTTCAGCGGTACCCTTATCCGCAGCATCATCATGGACGGGGTCAAGCCGCCGCGGCTTATCTTCCGGCCCGAGGTCTTTGATCTGATCATGGAGTGTGCCGAGAAGTACGGTTTCGGTTCTCCGTTTGTAACGGATCAATACCTGGCGAACCGGAACCCGGTCTTCTCACTGGAACCGATGAGCTACTAGGGTGCTAAAGGAGGGTTGACTAATGGCAGACGTATTCCCGATCAATATTTGGATTAACGAGGAGCGGTACGAGAAGTTAAAGGAAGCAGGTCTGGCCGATATGACCAAAGAGGTGCTGGCCGGGCTTAAAGTAATCCAGGTTCCCTGCAACGCAGAGCAGCGTGACCAGCTTTTGAGAATGTACCCCGGATCCAAGTGTGACACGGCGACTACCAAGACGATCGAGTTGCTGCCCAAGGATGTGAAGGATAAGATCTTTGACCTGATCGTGGCGAACAAGTCGGTCGATGTTATAGCCCAGTTCTTAGCGTCGGTCAAGGCTTAGATAAACGGCATTCTTTGTAGCAGCAAGCGGGCGGCCAGGTGTGGAAAAAGCACCTGGCCGCCGGCTTTCTTCCGGTGGAGGCTTGACGATGATGCAGGGTTCGGGCTAAAATATTAGCGTCGGGGCGTAGCTCAGTTTGGTTAGAGCGCTACCTTGGGGTGGTAGAGGTCGCACGTTCAAATCGTGTCGCTCCGACCATTTTTGTAACGTGAAACCCGCGGAAATCAAGGGTCCGCGGGTTTTTTCTTGGGGGAGGCAGGTGTCTGAAACTCTTTTGTTTCCGAAGTACCTGGCTACTTTTGTGGAGTACGAAGGAAGAATTGCCACGACGTCGAAAGTGCCAGTATACTTTGGTGCTGTCTAACCAAAATTTTCTTTTCTCAGGCAGTGGGACACGGTATAATCGTCGGTCCGGTATGGGATACTTCAAAGGAGACTATAAAGTGAGCCGCCGTACGGGGGTGAAAAGGTTGCAGGTAGAAGTGGATCCGGATCTTTGTATAAGCTGCGGTACTTGCATCGATATGTGTCCGGAAATATTTACGTGGACGGATGACGATAAGGCTGCCGCTCTGACGAACGAGGTACCCGAAGATTTGGAAGAGTGCGCTCGTGAAGCGGTAGCCAGTTGTCCTACCGAAGCCATAAAGGAAATGTAGTGTGTGTGCCATTGGCAATGTACACAGAGGGTGCTTGCGTTCTTCAGGTTGTTCGCCCTATTGCCGGCGGCATGAAAAGGCACATACATTCGTTAGCAAAGGACGATGCGGGATTGATTAACGACATAAGGAAAAAGCTGGGTATACCGCGAGAATCGTTATTGGTAGGCACGCTGGAGGATAAGAACCTGAGGCGAAATCTGGGCGCGGCTGCCCGCGAGCACGTTAAGTATAACTTCCGCGAGGAAACAATGATCCGCGAAGTGCTCAACGTGTATGACAGACTTCTCAAAAGCAAAATACCTCTGGCCAGGAAAGAAACAAGCTGTCCCCGGCCGCTGGATAGTTAGCGATTTGCGTGAGGTGAACGTAGCTTGCGCAAGGTTCACTGTCTGACAGTCTCGCTGCTCCTGCTTGTTACCTTGTTGGCCGTTCCGGGGATGGCGAATGGGAAAGAAAAACCACCCGGTCGCGTAGTCATGGTTTGCGTCGACAGAATGTCCGTCCGGGACCTGGTAACTGCCGAACTCCCCCACTTCCAATTCATTCTTGAGCACGGTGCGGTGGCACTATTGAGCACAAACACGGGGGGCAGTCGGAACAGCGAGAATGCTTACGCGACAATCGGAGCGGGTGCCCGCGCTCTTGCTACCGGAGCGGGGTGTATGGCTTTCAACGCAGATGAAGCTTACAACAAGGTACTTGCGGCAGATGAATTCCGGTGGCGGACCGGTTTGACTCCTACCGAAGGTAGTATCGTACATTTGAAAATTTCCAAGCTTATTGGTAACAATGCTGCGCTTCCCTATCCGGTACAAATAGGGGTCATAGGGGATGCATTAAACACCAAGGGATTTGCTACCTGTGTCCTGGGTAACCAGGATTGGGAAGGCCAGAAACGACGGCAAGCAGCAACCATAGCCATGGATCGTTACGGTATCGTAGACTGCGGAGACGTTGGTGCCAGCACTCTCCGGTCAAACGTTGCGTTCCCGGGTGGACGGTGCACCGATTATGACCGTCTCCTTAACTTGTTTGATCGTTTTTACAACCGCGCCGTTTTTACCGTAATAGAATTGGGCGACTGGGCTCGTTTGGACGAGGTTGCCTCGGAAGTCTTACCCGAAACACAGCAGGCTTACCGGTCCCGTATCCTGGCCGAAATGGATCGTTTTCTGGGTGAGCTGTTGCGGCGCCTCAACCTACAACAAGATCTACTTATCGTTGTTTCGCCGACGCCGCCACGAGAAGGGATCAAAGCCGGCGATTTGCTGACGCCGGTTGTTTTTGTGGGGCGCGGTATTTCACCCGGTTTCGCCGTATCGCCATCGACGCGACGAGTTGGCATCATTCTCAACACCGATCTTGCGCCGACCATCTTGACTTTCCTCAACTTCAAACCGCCCGAAGGCCTGATGGGGAGGCCTGTCACTTTTACCGTCCACGAAGGGGGACTTGATTATCTTGCCTCACTTAATGACCAACTGGTAACAAGGCATAATTTGCGTGTGCCAATCATACAAACCTACATGTTTTTTCAGATTGTGATTGTGCTAGCTTCTATTGCTTGCATCGTGAGCCGGGAGTTTCGACTCGCGTCGACCTTCCACCTGCGCTTTTTGCTCCTGGTGGCCATGAGTTTTCCTTTGGCCTGTCTGTTTGTACCAATGTTCCCGTTTTGTGGGGCAACAGTTATGGTCTTGCAAACGGTGGTGCTGTTATTCGTGGTCAGTAGTCTTGCAGGTATAATGTGCAGGCGTTCGGCGCTATTGCCTTTGGCCTTTTTGAGTCTCGCCACGGTGGCCACTATCATAATCGACTTGATGCTGGGCGCACCGTTGCAAAAACAATCCATTTTGGGTTACGACCCCTTGGGGGGCGCGCGGTTCTACGGACTCGGCAACGAGTACATGGGTGTCCTTGTGGGGGCGGCGATTCTTGGCTGCGGCATATTGTTATCCCTGGCTCGGCGACAGCCGGCAGCCCGTTGGATCCTCTTGGTCACGGGACCCATTTTCGCGCTTTGCCTCTATAGTATTGCCGCACCTGGCGTGGGGGCAAATATGGGCGGGGCCATTACCGCGGCTATGGCCTTTCTGGTAAGTTTGCTCGGATTTGTGGGCGTCCGGTTTCGCTCCTTAACCCTGGTGGCCGTTGTCACGAGTATACCTGTTATCGTTGGCATGGTGGCGGCAATAGATTCTCTGGGGGGAGCCCAGCAATCGCACGTGGGTCGTGCCGTATCCCTGATATTGGGTGAAGGCGGTTTGCCTGCGGCTCTGGATATCATACACCGAAAACTCGCCATGAACTTCAAGCTGATAAAGTACACCATCTGGACTAAGGTTTTCTTGGTAAGTTTAGGAGGTTTGGTGCTCCTGTTCTATCGCCCGCTGGGAAGGATGCAATCTTTTAAGGCCAAATTTCCTTTTCTTTACACCGCTTTTGTCGGAATAACGGTGGCCAGCATTGCCGCTCTCGTTTTTAACGATTCAGGTATCGTAGCTGCTGCCACCACAATGGTATTTGGTGCTTTGCCGCTACTGTACCTTTTCCTGGACCCGAACATATAGTTTTATGGACTTAAAATTTTGTTGACAAGTGGCGGCTTTATGCTAAAATGAATGCGGTTGGAATTAGCCAAACCTTAGAAAAAGGTTTGGTCAGTTCCAACATAATTTTTGTTGGAAAAGGGGGAGATAGCCAAAATGAAACCTTTGGGGAGGCATATCCTGGCCGAAATTTATGGATGCGATTTTGATACTCTAAACGACATATTAAGGGTGGAGGAAACAATGGTCAATGCAGCACTGGAAGCAGGGGCCGAAGTAAGAGAATCCGTCTTCCACAAATTCAGTCCCCAGGGGGTCAGTGGCGTAGTAGTTATTTCGGAGTCTCACCTAACTATTCACACCTGGCCGGAACTCGGATATGCAGCCGTCGACGTTTTTACGTGCGGCGATAAAGTAGATCCTTGGGACGCCCTCAACTATCTTACCACCCAGTTTAATGCCCAGCATATTGAGACACAGGAAACGGCCAGGGGCATTCTTCCTTCTTCCCTTAGGAAGAAGGCGGTCAATCAGTAGGGGGGATATGTATTAGTACGAGGATAAGAGATAATGAGGCGCCTTAATGAGCCTTGCAGTACCGAAAACGGTTATTGCAAGGCTAATTTATTTGTATCTATATCCGGCCTTCAGAGGAGGGAAAAGGGTTGGAAACAACGAATACACTAAAAAGACAATATGTGCTCGCCAGGAGCGGTAATGACGAAGATATTTTCTTTCCTAAAAAAAGAATTGGGTGAAGTCGAAAAGAGGATCAGGCGGGAACTGACTGCGGGGGGCCGCGACCGAAAACCCGTTTTTACCCACGCAGTACCGTACCTGGACTGGCAAATAAGACCGGCACTGGTAACCGGCGTGGCCCGGCTCTACAATTGTTACTGCGAACGGGTTATTACCCTGGCCGTAGTTGTTCAATTGATCTATCTGGCCGGTGCCCTTCATCTTTGCGTGGCCGACGAAGGGCGGTTTCCCAATCACGACCCGGACCGCATTCAATGGCCGGTTATCTTAGGGGATTATCTTTACAGCCGGTTTTTTGCCCTTATGTGTGAGGCGAATATGACGGAGTTTATCGCCCCGCTGGCAGAAACCATTAGCATCAGCAACGAAGCAGGAATCCAACGCCAGCAGTATGAAAAGGTTACGCCCGACCGGTTGCCGGTGCTAGTGGAGAGGGAGACGGCACGCTTGTTTGCCACCGCTTGTCGTCTGGCCGGCCAAGTTGCCGGGGCGTCACCCGATGACCTAACACGCCTTGATCAGTTTGGATTGAATTTCGGAATGGGATATGGGTTACATAAATACGAACTTAGTAATCTGGCCGAGCGTTATTTTGCGGCTGCCGCCGACGCGCTCGCGTTTTTGCCGGCAGGAACGGCGAGAAGCATGCTTCTGGGTCTGACGAAGGTCTTTACCCCGCAATGCGAGAGCAGAGCCGTTACAGGTGTGGAGGGTTAGGGTTGCCGGCCTTAAGAGGTGAAAGTAAAGAGACATACGTATACGCCCTGTTTACGTCGATTGCTCACAGGTACGACCTTCTCAACACCGTGTTAAGCTTTAACCGCGACAGGGCCTGGCGACGGTTTGCGGTTGCCCAAACCGGCTTGCGCCCTGGTGGTATAGGGCTGGATGTTTGTTGCGGCACCGGTATGCTGGCCTTTGAACAAGCCAGGGTGGTGGGTCCTGCCGGTAAGGTTATTGGCGTTGACTTTTGCGACGAAATGCTCAAAGTAGCCAAAAGCAATTTAGAGAAGACACGGTACAAAGGTATCGTTGAATTTGTTAAGGGCAACGCAATTGACCTGCCGTTTGAGGACAATACTTTTGATTGTGCAACCATGGGATTTGCCCTGCGCAACGTGAGCGATATGCGTAAAGCTCTCGCCGAGATGCAACGCGTGGTAAAACCCGGTGGAAAGGTGGTTAACCTCGACCTGGCTAAGCCCAACCTGCCTGTGTTTAAACAGCTTTACTACCTGTATTTCAACTACCTCGTACCGCTCCTGGGACGCTTGGGGGTTGGGCTCGAAGGGCCGTACCGGTATCTTCCGGCATCCTTGAAGGTATTTCCACACCAGGAAGAAATTCGCGGGTTATTTGAAGAAGTCGGTTTGCGTGACGCCCACTATTTCGAATTAACGGGTGGGGTCGTCGCGGTTCACGTAGGAACAAAAGTCTAACGGGTGGGGGTAGACATTGGCCTACCGCGATTTGCGCGCTTTTATTGCCGAACTTGAAGCTCGTGGGCAACTCAAGCGCATTAAGGTAGAGGTTGATGCGGAACTCGAAATCACGGCGATAACCGACCGCGTTGTCAAGCAAGGAGGGCCTGCCCTTCTTTTTGAGCGTGTGAAGGGGTACGAGATCCCTGTTTTAACAAACATTTTCGGTACGATGGAACGAGTATGCCTCGCTCTCGGAACACCGGATCTTGACGCCGCAGGCAGGGAACTATGTGCGCTTCTTCAGCCGGATGCTTTGCCTGTTACGTTTATTGATAAAATAAAGGCACTGCCAAAGCTCGCCCAGCTTTCTTCATACCTACCGAAGACTGTCCGTACCGGACCCTGTAAAGAAGTGATCGTCCGAACCAAGCCAAGCTTGGCCGGATTCCCCATCTTGAAGTGCTGGCCCGGGGACGGGGGGCGCTTTATCACCCTGCCCCTGGTAATAACCAAGGATCCGGAAACGGGCCGCAGAAACGTGGGCATGTACCGTATGCAGGTTTACGACGAAAAAACAACGGGCATGCACTGGCACGTCCATAAAGACGGCGCCGCGAATTATCAGGCGTCCTGTGCGCGGGGTCGGAGGCTTGAGGTGGCCGTTGCCCTCGGTGCGGACCCCGCAACGATATATGCTGCGACTGCCCCACTGCCGCGGGGAGTTGATGAATTTCTCTTTGCCGGTTTTCTGCGCAAGGAGCCGGTGGAGCTGGTGCGATGCGAGACCGTAGACCTGGAAGTTCCCGCACACGCCGAGATTGTCCTGGAGGGCTATGTTGATCCGGAAGAGAAGAGGCTTGAGGGTCCGTTCGGTGATCACACCGGGTACTACTCGCTGCCCGATTATTACCCCGTATTTCATATCCAGTGCATAACCCACCGGCGTAGCCCTATTTATCCGACAATCATTGTGGGACGGCCGCCGATGGAGGATACATTTCTCGGTAAAGCGACCGAACGCATTTTCCTGCCGCTTATCAGGATGAGCGTACCCGAGATCATTGATATGAACTTTCCCGTTGAAGGGGTTTTTCACAATTGCGTTGTAGTTTCTATCCGTAAGAGTTATCCCGGGCACGCCAAAAAGGTAATGCACGCGCTTTGGGGCTTGGGTCAGATGATGTTTACGAAGTTGATTATTGTGGTCGACCAGGAAGTTAACGTACAGGATATGTCCGAAGTATGGTGGCGTGTGTTTAATAATATTGACGCGCGGCGCGATGTTGTAATTGTGGATGGTCCGGTGGATGCACTTGACCACGCTGCGCCTTTGCCGGGTCTGGGGGCGAAGATGGGCATAGACGCGACGCGAAAATGGCCGGAAGAGGGGTATACTCGCGATTGGCCGCCTGATATAATTATGTCGCCAGAGGTCGAAGCCGCTGTCAGCAGGAAGTGGGCAATGTATGGCATTTAAAAAACTGCCCGTATTTTTGGAAATGATCAAGTTTGAACATACCGTTTTCGCCCTGCCCTTTGCCTATATTGGAGCTCTTGTAACCAATAAACAGATTCCGACGAGCCATGACCTTTTGTGGATTACGGTAGCGATGGTTGGTGCCAGGACGGCGGCCATGTCTCTTAACCGCATTATCGACCGTCACATCGACGCCCGCAACCCGCGTACCGCTAACCGCGCCCTTCCGCGGGGGTTGCTCTCTGTCACCGAGGTCTGGTACTATACATTTATTTCGCTGGCCTTGCTTTTGCTGGCCGCCTTTAACCTTAGCCCGCTGGCGGTTAGGTTGTTTCCCCTAGTGGTGGCCGTTCTTGTCGGTTATTCATACACAAAAAGATTTACCTGGGCTTCTCACCTTTGGCTGGGCGCAGCCCTGGGCTTCGCACCCCTGGGCAGCTGGATAGCCATTACCAACAGGCTGGATTTGGCTCCCGTACTTCTTGCCGGCGGGGTTCTTTTCTGGGTTGCCGGGTTCGACATTATTTACGCCTGTCTGGACTACGAGTTTGACCGAGAAAACGGCCTTTATTCCATACCTGCCCAGTTCGGTATCCGGCGGGCGCTCCAGATTTCTACCCTGTGCCACGTTGTTTCGCCGGCTCTCTTTATCGCTGCCGGGTTGGCACTGAAACTTGGTACTCTTTACTTTACCGGTATCGGTATCGCGGTGGTGCTCCTTATTTACCAGCATATGATTGTGACGCCGGTTAACCTGGCGCGGATTAACATTGCCTTTTTTAACTTGAATGCAGCTTTGAGCGTTAGCATGTTTCTCTTTACGTTAGCGGACATTGTTATACGTTAGTTAACGGTCTTAAAGCGCCAATTAACCTGCTACATCCGCTAAACTTATGGCGTCTCGGCGTCCCGGTTAGACTAAATAGGAAATGTTTATTACGGGGGAAATTTAAGGTGGCACCGCACAATCTCTGGATAGAAGGCCCGCTTTCTGCACAGCACGGCGAGAGAATAACGTGCCGCATTTGCTTCGGACACCATTTTCACCCGGAAGGCACCCTTAACCCGGAAAAGCTGGTTGTATGGATGGTACCACCGGGACAGGATAAAATCCCGTTACGCATGCAAGCAAATGCCAACAGCGTCAGTGTGGAGTTTACGCCGCAAGTGAAAGGTACGCATACCATCCTGGCAGCGTACACGGCAGGTGTATGGAGTATAACGCAGGATGGCCGGCACCTTCCCGGGGGGCGCGATAGATATCCGGATACGCCTGTTCTACGGACGGTTCTTTTTGAGCATTTTGCCAAGACCTTTATCCCGGTGGACGAAGAGATTAGGTGGCCCGGCTCTTTTGGCCTCGATCTGGAAATCGTGCCCCTTTCTCATGTGGGGGAAGAACTTGAGCTTCTTGTGCAATATCGTGGCAGACCGCTCCGTGGCGCCAAAATCTACGCGCAAAACCGTGCAGAGGACAGGAGCCGTATTGCGCGAACAGACGCCGAGGGGAAGGCGCTGATGATATTACCGCCCGGCGAGTGGGCGATCATTACGCACGCTCAGGACAAACCGGCAACACATGTAGACCGCTATGAAGAGTGTCTGTTAACGGCGGTCTTAACTTTCAGGGCATCGGAGCGGTAGCGTCGCGGGAGCAGGAGGTTGGGATGTTCCCCACAGCCAAACAGTACTTGCGGCATCTCCCTGCCGTGGACGAGGTATTGCGTCACCCGGTAGTAAGCGAATTGATAAACAAGCACCCCCGGACAGCCGTGGTTGAGGCCGTGAGAAAGATACTGCAGGCCAGACGCGAGACACTCCTCCGGAGTGATTTAGCGGGCGAAGCCGAAGCTGCCGAGCTTGTTGCAACGGACGGGATTGCTGCCGATGTTGCGAAGGCCGTGGTTGCTGCGGAGAAGCATCGCCTGCGCCGGGTCATCAACGCCACGGGGGTTATTTTGCATACAAATCTCGGTCGGGCACCTTTGAGCGAGAGTGCGGTTGCCGCCGTGGCGCGGACTGCAAGGCATTATTCGAACCTGGAATTCGATCTTGTTACGGGAAAACGCGGCTCGCGCTACGCTATTGTTGAGGAAATACTTGTGACATTAACAGGGGCAGAAGCGGCGTTTGTTGTTAACAATAACGCTGCCGCCGTGCTCCTGGCCCTGACCTCGCTGGCCAATGGCAGGGAGGTAATTGTTTCACGAGGACAACTGGTAGAAATCGGTGGTTCTTTCCGGATCCCTGACGTTATGCGGCAGAGTGGGGCCCGTTTGGTGGAGGTCGGCACGACGAATAAAACGTATGTGCGCGACTATGAAGCAGCAATCGGCCCCGAAACGGCTCTGCTGTTGCACGTACACATGTCTAATTACCGCATCATAGGTTTTACGCACGAAACGAGTGTTCCGGAATTGGTAAGTCTGGGCAAAAAACACGGTATTCCCGTGATGTCCGATTTGGGAAGCGGCTTTCTCGTTGATTTAAGTCATTACGGTTTACCCTACGAACCGACGGTCCGGGAGATAGTAGCCGCCGGGACGGATGTCGTAACTTTCAGCGGTGACAAGCTGCTGGGGGGTCCGCAGGCAGGGATCATCCTCGGGAAAGCGGAGGTTCTGGAAAAAATGAAGCGGCATCCCCTGGCGCGTGCGTTACGCATAGACAAGATGACCTTAGCTGCGCTCGAGGCCACCCTTCACGAGTACCGTTATCCCGAAAGCGCTCTGCGCACCGTCCCCATCCTTAACATGTTGGCTACGCCGCAGGAGGTGCTTAAAAAACGGGCGCGGCGCCTGGTCAGGTTACTCAAGAAAATCCCGGGCTTTGACCTGCAAGTTGAAGTTGTACCCCTTACGTCGCAGGTGGGCGGTGGTGCCATGCCTACGGCGCAACTGGCTTCGTTCGGAGCAGCCATTTCTCCGCCGGACGGGCAAGCAGCTGACATGGCGGCTCTGTTGCGGCAGGGCAACCCGCCTGTGATCGTAAGGGTACAGGATGACCGGCTGTTGCTTGACGTTCGGACGTTGCGTGACGACGAACTACCCCAGTTGGCCAAGGCCGTTTGGGAAGCAACCGTCAGGGGAGTAAGGAAATGAAATATGCGGTGGTTGGTACTGCAGGCCATGTCGATCACGGCAAAACCGCGCTTATCAAGGCATTAACGGGGATTGATACAGACCGCTTGAAAGAGGAGAAGGAACGTGGCATCTCAATTGAACTGGGTTTTGCTTACCTCGATCTGCCGAGCGGTGTCAGGGTCGGGATTGTTGACGTTCCGGGGCACGAAAGATTCATCAAGAACATGCTTGCCGGTGTAGGCGGCATCGACCTTGTACTTCTGGTTATCGCGGCCGACGAGGGGGTCATGCCGCAAACGCGAGAACACCTCGATATCATTCACCTGCTCGGCATTCAGCGCGGTATAGCGGTTATAAGCAAGATCGACCTCGTTGACGAGCAGTGGGTGGAGTTGGTTAAAGAGGATGTCGCCAACTGCCTGAAAGGCACCAGCCTGGCCCAGGCACCGGTTGTTCCGGTATCCGCTTTTACAGGCGACGGGTTGAAGGAACTGGTGTCCACACTGGACCGTATGGTGCAGGAGGTGCCCCCGCGGGATACGGAGGGGCCGGCCAGGCTGCCGGTCGACCGGGTTTTCTCCGTCACAGGGTTCGGCACCGTGCTTACCGGCACGCTGCTGAGCGGTCACATCAGGGTTGGCGATGTCCTGCAAATTATGCCCGGCAGAGTAACAACCAGGGTAAGGACGATTCAGGTTCACAAGCAAAAGGTTGACGAGGCTTACGCTGGTCAGCGCGTGGCTATTAATGTGCCCGGTGTTGAAATAGACCAGGTTCGGCGCGGCGATGTCTTGATTACACCTGACAGTTTACCGGTTACGCGCCGCCTCGACGCGCGGCTCACGCTGTTGAAGAGCGCGGATAGGCCTTTGAAAAACCGAGCGCGCGTGCGCTTTCACCTGGGCGCTGCCGAAATAATGGCCCGTGTCGTCCTTCTGGAACTGGATGAACTGACACCGGGGAACAGCGCGTACGCCCAGATACAACTTGAAGGGGAGACGGTGGCGGCCTACGGTGACACTTTTGTCATCCGCTCGTATTCTCCCACGTGCACCATAGGTGGCGGGAAGATTTTGCAGCCGAGTGCCCCGCGCCACAAGCGTTTTCGGCCGGAGGTCATTGCCACGCTGAAGACCCTGGAACGCGGCACGCCATTCCAGTTGGTGGAAGAACACCTGGCCGGGGTTGGGAATATCGTGTCTGTTGAAGAAATGGCTCAGGTGATGGGATGGCCCTCTGACAAGGTGAAAGAAGTCGGCAGAGAATTAGCAGGATTGGGCCGCGCCAGGAACCTCACCGTCGACGGTAAAGAGCATCTTGTGGCCGGTGAGGTTTGGGATTCCTGGAAGGCAAAGATGCGCGAAGTGGTTGGCCGATACCACCGTGAATACCCCCTGAGAGAGGGATTTCCACGGGAAGAACTCCGCTCGCGTTATTTTGGTAACCTGAGCGCAAAAGTGTTCAACGCAATTTTGAGACTTCTGGCCGGGGAAGGTGCCATTGAGCTCCGTGCAAATGTCGTTGCCTTGCCCGGTTTTAGGGCAGAACCTACCCCTGGGCAAAAAGTGATTATCGATAGAATAGTCGAAGCATACCGTGCCGGGGGCCTTCAACCTCCATCCTGGGAAAGCGTTGTCCAGACGTTGGGTCTTACGAAACCTGCGTTGGACGAACTGCAGGCTTTTCTGTTGCGGACCGGGCGGCTTGTTAAAGTTACCGAGGAACTTTTTTTTCACCCGGATAGTGTCGAGCGTGCAAGACAATTATTGGAAGAAGCCCTTGAGCGCACCGATGCCATCACTGTAGGCGAAGCACGTGTCGTCTGGCAGACAAGTCGCAAGTACGCCGTTCCCTTGTTAGAGCTATTTGATAACCTGCGTGTTACGCGGCGTGTAGGGGATAAACGGGTACTCGTCAAGACCAAAAATTAAGGCGACGCCCAGAGGCGCCGCATTTCGCATTGTCATTGCACTTTTTATTGTTTTTGTTGCTGTTCGTAAACCTTGTACTGTGGTTCTTGCGACTCGACGTAATTCACCCGCCCTCTGAGCCCGCGGGCAATGTCCTCGAGTTGCCGCGCGTAGCTGGAAAACATTTGCTGGGCCGTCTTGTCCTGTGTATCGAGGGCGTAAGTCTTCATTTCAGCCGCTGCGGTCTCCAACGAGTTCAAGGTCTGATGTAGTTTTTGTCCAATCGTCACTTCCATCCCTCCAAAGGAGATTTTAAGGACGGTCTTATTATGGCTCTGGGAAGGACGAGTTATGATGGGGAATACTGGCAACCACGGGCCTCTGGTAACCGAGATTCAGGCACGGACGGGTGAAGGCAAGTATCTGGTGCTGGCCAAATTGACGCTTACCGCCGACGGCGTAATCCTGCAAGTCTTAGGAGGCGAAAAGCCCCACCTGGGCGCGGTGGCCATCGCGATTCCCTACCCAAGTCTTGCCGATCCGGACCGTTTAAGTACGTCCACAATCGTCATTCCGCGTCTTGCACACAAGGACGACCAGGTAGCCAAGCCTTTGGCGGAATGCCTGGCGAAGTCATTGAATACGCCTGCTTTGGCGGTTGTCGGTCTGCACATAGCCGGAGCAAGCAGGGAAGATATTGAAAAACTAGTCAGGAACGCGTGGGACGCGACCCGTGAAGTGCTTGCGCGATGTGAACCTCCGAGCTCGAAAGCCGGCGCCGTTTTGCCAAATTTTGATGGCTAGACAAGTTTCAGGCAGCTAAGTATAATTGTCGAAAAACGGCCGAATCTCTGGAATCAGAGTACGGGGAAACCAATCCTGGGGTGAATCCGGCATGGTAAGGGGAGGTGAAGGAGGCCCCGTGCCGGTAGGGTATCCTCCGCCCGAACCCGTCAGCTACCCCCGGAGGCCAGGGAGGTCAAGGATGCGTCTCAAGTTATTGCTTTTGGTCATAGCAATTCTTGTACCCCTATTCCCGGCAACGCAGGCATACGCGTGGAGTTACACGGTGATCCCCGGCGATTCTCTTTATTTAATCAGCCAACGATACGGGACAAGCGTCGAGGCCTTAATGGCCTGGAACGGTCTTAGCAATACCGAGATTTACCCCGGCCAGCGTATAGATATCCAGGAAGGACCCGTCTATATTGTCCGACCCGGTGATACCCTGTACTTAATAGGACGTTGGTTTGGTGTCCCGTACCAGGCCATTATGGACGCCAACGGGATTACCGGCAGCATTATATATCCGGGCCAAGTGCTCTTAATCCCAACCCGCACAAATGAAGCAAGCCGCGGCGGTAGCAGGTATACGCGCGAGGAGTTTGACTTACTGGCCAGGCTGATTACAGCTGAGGCTGACGATCAGGATTACATTGTAAAAGTGGCCGTAGGTGCGGTTGTTCTCAACCGTGTACGTAGTTCACTGTTTCCGAATGACATTGCGTCTGTCATATATGAACCGTGGCAATTTGAACCTGTAGTTAATGGTTGGATTAACCGACCGGCTTCGCCCGAAGCGATCAGGGCCGCCCAAGACGCGTTAAACGGATTTGACCCCACAAACGGTGCCCTGTACTTTTTTGAATCGTGGGTACCAAATCCTTTCCTGCAGTCGCTGCCGGTCGCGTGTGTCCTGGGAGCCTTTACCTTCAGCTATGCGTGAGAAAGCAGACTATGTGCACGCCAAATAGTGGGCAGGGCGCGGCAACGAAGAGCCGCGCCTTTTTCTCTTGCATTTTCGCGCAGGTCAGAAAGGAATTTATCTATCAGAAGCGAAAAGCAAAAAAGACAGGATTTACCCGAACGGTGAAATGTTCGCCCATTGAATTTCCTCTATAGCCGTATAGAAGCTTGACTTTAGATTGGCGAAAAGTTTAGAATGTTCCTAACATTGACTAAGCAGAAGGCCAGGAAGAATTCCCAAGGATAAAGTTAATTTGCTTCTTATTCCACATAGTAACCCCTTAAGACAATACTGAGTGAGCTTCTACAGCTTTAACCCGACCAAGGTCAAGGTATGTGCCGAACCGACAAGGGGGGGTGGGGCCGTAGCTGTTTAATTAGATAGTTAAAATTAGGACCAGATCGAGATAGGAGGGGTATAAAGAGAATGGCGGTTGAGACCCTGACGGCAGTACTGATACTCCTGCCCTTGGGTGCGGCTATAACCGGTTTACCAATTAAGAGTGAAACGCTTCGGAAGCCATTCATATTAGTCTCGATGCTATTACTGGTCATAGCATCCATCTTGTTGCTGCCCCAGGTTCTGGCCCAGACTGCGATAAGTCTATCCCCTGCTAAAGTCTGGGATAACATTATCGTCGTCCTTGATTTTCTGCTCATGGCTTATTTTCTTTACGTAGGCATAATTCACCGCCACCTTTTGATAATCATCCTTATGGCCATCCAATGGATTCTTTTCCCCATTTTCAAGTTCGGTTGGTTGCCTAAAGACTTCGAGGTTACACCAACCCTTTTGATAGACCCTCTGGCGGTGATAATGTGTCTTGTTATCTCCGTAGTGGGTTCGCTAATCGTTGTTTACGCACTTGACTATATGCGTGAGCACGAGGCTCATCTCCGGCTCACAAGTACGCGTCAACCGGTTTTCTTTTTCTTTCTTTTGCTTTTCCTGGGCGCCATGAACGGTTTGGTCTTCGCCAACAACCTCCTGTGGTTGTTCTTCTTCTGGGAAGTTACCACATTATGCTGTTACCATCTCATCAGACACGACTTAACCGATGAAGCCCGGGAAGCGGCGTTACGTGCTTTATGGATGAACCTTTTAGGAGCGGTGGCCTGTGTCCTGGGGATGATGGTTGCTTTTCGGAGCACCGGGACCCTTTCCATTCACGAACTGATCGGTAGCGGCATCGTTGGCCCGGCAGTGTTGGTACCCCTTGCTTTGTTATGCCTGACAGGGTTCACGAAGGCAGCACAGGTACCTTTTCAAAGCTGGCTACTTGGGGCAATGGTAGCGCCCACGCCCGTCTCGGCACTGCTCCATTCCAGTACGATGGTAAAGGCGGGTGTCTACCTGGTGTTGCGCCTTGCCCCCGGTTATGCTGGTACACCCCTATCGGTAGCGGTTGCTATCTTCGGGGCGTTCGTGTTTATGGT
>LDZS01001790.1_pt1 | contig 25152 bp, 21 predicted proteins | sample 615471 | NCBI WGS metagenome assembly LDZS01 (sample SAMN03408295, study PRJNA278302) | terrestrial metagenome | isolation source: oil reservoir sample K3 | place: USA: Alaska, North Slope, Kuparuk formation | collected 2013
CATGGAAACCCCGCAGACCTAATTATACCACCCCTACCCTGACAAATTCACTGACGAGTTTTCCCTGACATTTTCACTGACGCTTGACATTTTATCAATAAAATAGGACAAAATAGGACGAAGTTGGGAAGATTTAAGTAGAAACGGCCTTCAGGCGATTGCCTCGACTGCTTTCTCCAACTGCTTGAGGTTGCGGCACTCGAAGACCTGGTCGCAGTACTGGGCATAAATGCTCATGATGCTGTCCTCTTTATCCCACTGCTCCTGGGGCTGAGGATTAAACCAGAGGACCCTCCTGACATGATTCCTGATCTTTTCCAGGAACTTGCGGTCATCAGGGTAGCCGTTATTCCTGGCGTCTCCGAGGATGATCACCGTGCTCTTCGGGGAAACAGTGGAAAGGTATTTGTTCACAAACATGGCAAAGACCCTGCCGTAGTCGGAAAAACCAGAAAAGGCAAAATTGGCCCTTGCGAAAGCCTCATCAATCGCCTCTTCGACGGTGTTCCTCAGGAAGTAGTCAGTAACCTCATCGACCACATCTATAAATAGGAAGGAACGCACCGCCCGGAACTTGTTCTGGATGGTGTAGACCAGTTGGAGCATGAACTCACTGAAAACAGCTACGGACCCGGAGACATCGCAGAGAAGGACGATCTCCGGCTTACTGATGATCCTTTTCCTGTACTTAAGGTGAATGGGGATTCCTCCGGTGTTCATTGCCCTGCTAATCGTTCTCCTGAGATCGATCCTCCCGTGCTTCGCCTTCCGGTAGCGCCGGGCATATCTGCTGGCCAGCTTTCTGGCAAGTTTGGCAATCCGACGCTTGATCTCCTCAACCTCTACCTGGTAAAGCTCCGGTTTGTCGAGGTGGTAGAACTCCATCTGGTCCGGGTTAAAAGAACCCAAGGTCTGCTCAACAATATCCACCCCGACCCGTTTCTCGAAAATCTCTAAAAGGATCTTTTTCATCGTTTCTTCAACGTATTGCAACCTCTCGATCAACACCGCAGGATCATCTGCGGTAGCCCGATAAAAGACACTTTCCTTCAATGTCCTTCTCTCCTTCCAGAACGGTTCCCAGCTTTCATCGGAAGCAGCAAAACCCCTGTCTTAAAAACCGCGGGCAGGGAAAAGAATCTCCAGAGCCTCATCCCAACCAATGCTTCTCTTGGCCTGCTCGATGAGGGCATCCAACCTTTTGAAATCATCCGGCTCGAGTTTGCCGAGATTGCGCACACCCATGTCGGCGAGTGCCCGCAGGAGAGGGTAATTGCCTTCCCGCACTGCCTTGACCAGGAGTTGTGCTGGCGAACCCGGAGGCAGGCGCTCTCCCTCGGTGCCCATCCCTGCACCGTCAGCGCTTTCGGCCATTTCGATGCCCTTTCCACCCTCGGTCTCCCCGGCATCATCAGAATCAGTGGCCTTGGTATCCTTCGGCTTCTTGTACTTGGACATCGGCTGCTGGAAATAAAGCTTGAAGAGGTTGTTGAAAAGAGGAAGATCTTCCTGCTCGACAACGAGAATCGCTCTCAGGGCGTGATAAAAGTCATCAGGATCGAATCCGACCTCGGCGACCGCCTTGAGGGCGTCAATAACCTGAGAAAAGGAAACCACAAGCCCGTATTTCCGCAGGAGACGGCAGAACTCCAGAATCCTCTTTTCCATAACGACAACCCTTCTTCCGCTTACTGGCCTGGTAGCAGAGAAGCTACCTTCTTGGCGGTCACCTTTTCAATGTCGCTCTGATACTTCAGCAAGATCCCGAGAGTGCTTTCAACGGTTTCCTCATCAAGGGAGTCAACGCCAAGGGCGAGCAGGGCCTGCGCCCAGTCGATCGTCTCGGCAATACTGGGAGCCTTTTTCAACTTCTGCTCCCGCAAATTTTGAACAAAACGGACGATCTGGCGGGCTAAAGCCTCTTTGATCCCGGGAACCTTGAGGTGAACAATCTCCAGTTCCCTTTCATATGAAGGATAGTCGAGGTAAAGGTGGATACACCTTCTCTTGAGGGCATCACCGAAGTCACGGAAGTTGTTGCTGGTAAGCACCACAGTAGGGATGTGCTTTGCCTTCACTGTTCCGAACTCCGGAATACTCACCTGGTAGTCGGAAAGGATCTCCAGAAGGAAGCTTTCGAACTCTTCATCACTCTTATCAACCTCGTCGATCAACAAGACCACAGGCCTGTCAGAAACGAGGGACTTCAGCAAAGGCCTGGCAAGAAGGAATTCCTCGGTGAAAATGTCCTGCTTGGCCTCGTCCCAGGTTTTCTGGCGCGCCTGATCGAGGTAAAGGCGCAGCAACTGCTTCTGGTAATTCCACTCATAAAGCGCCTTCGCCTCGTCGAGGCCTTCGTAACACTGAAGTCTGATCAGGGGGCTGTTGGTAGACTCAGCCAAGACGCGGGCAAGCTCCGTCTTTCCCACTCCTGCGGGCCCCTCCACTAAAAGGGGTTTCTGGAGCTTGAGGGCAAGGTAAACTACAGTGGCCACGGGACGGTCGACGATGTACTTGCACTCGGAGAACTTCTGCTGAAGCTCATCAATTGAGGAAAACATCAAGACCACTCCTTACTTGATTAGATTTTAGTCTTCGTTTTCGAACATCCTCAGCTTGTCCCTGTTGTTTTCTATCGTCTAAACCCTTTATGCTTACATGTATTCTGCAAACAAACCTTTTGCTTAGAATTATTTTAAATCATCTTTCACTCCTCTTTGTTTTGTTCTCTCCTGATTACTTTTTCGGCGTTATTCGACACCTTCCTTTTCATGCTCCTAAAAACGCTGGAATTGTTTGACACCAAAGGCAAGAGGTTCTATAATGAATGTAGAAGCAAAAGGAGAAATTATGGGGTAGGAACCACTATCAACACTTCATAAGGAGGTTGGTCAGATGAGTTTAATGAGATGGGATCCGTGGCGGGAGTTGACCTCCTTCCGGGAAGCGATCAATCGCCTCTTCGATGAAGCCTTCAGCCGCCGTCTGCCGATACCAAGTTGGGGTGAATGGAAGCCTTCGATCGATGTCATCGACAAAGGCAACGAGTTCGTGATCAGAGCCGATCTTCCTGGCTACAGCCCTGATGATGTGGAGATCACCGTCCAGGAAAACAGTGTCTCCATCCGCGGTGAAGTCACAGAAGAAAAGGAAGTAAAAGAAGGAGAGTACCATGTACGAGAACGCAGCTACGGGTCTTTCGCCAGGACGATCCCTCTTGCTACTGCGGTCAAGCCCGAAGAGGCGAAGGCCACCTTCAAAAACGGGGTCCTCGAGGTAATTCTCCCCAAGGCTGAGGTTCCCAAAGGACGCAGGTTGAAGATCGAAACAGAGTAGAAAACTAAGGGGTAGGCTTTACCAACAGTAGTGGTTCCCTACCCCTTTTTTCTTTCTTTTTTTATTTTTTTTAAAGAGAAAGGGTGCCGTTGGGTGTTTCCAGAAGCTTCAGGATGTGCTCTTCATCACCTGTGAGGGCGTTGATGTAGACAAGGAAGGTGTCGTCGTCGAGCTTTGTCTTAAACTCGTAAGTTAACACTTCCCTCTGACCCGAAGTCGGCACAACCGCCATCCTCTCAGCGAGCAGTTCCACCCTCGGGCTGAGTTTGGCGCGGGCCTGTTCCCAGGAAACGCGGGGCTCAGGAAGAGAGCGCTTGTGGTGAGAAGTGAGATAACCAAGGGCATCGAACCCAACGATCTGGCCGTTGTCAAGGGCTACCTGAACCTTGATCAGGTCGGGATAGATGACCACACCATCCTGTTTCCAGACGAAAGAAACAGTAGCGACGTTTTCTTCCTTTAAGATATAAGTAGCTACCATGTCCTTGAGACCGCGGCTTTCCAGAAAGGAAAGCGCCTTTTCGAGGATCTGGTCGTTTGTCAGTTTGGAAGTGTCCACACTCCTGGGATTGATCATGTAGACAACATGGCCGCCCTTTTTGCTGACATCAACGGAAATGATCTCCCAGGGCTTCTCTCCGATGCGGAACTCGACACTGTAGGCGGGGATCTTGCCCCGCGTCTCGCCGGCAATCCGCGCTTCCTGAATCTTAGACCCCCTGAGGTCGATGAACTTGCGGGCGATCTCGATCGCCTGGTCTTTGGTAATCACCTCTCCGGTGAGGCCCCGTGGGGCGATCTTTTCGATGTGGTCGGAAAAGGGGCCATCATAAACGAGCACAGGCAGTTCTTGTAACTGGGTGTCGATGCGGCGGAAGCTGTTATCTGCCGAGGCGACAGCACCCTTTGAAAGCTGTTCGATGAAGCCTTTTTTAACTTCAGTCCAGGTGAACCGCCCATCTGCGGCCTCTCTCTCGATCCTGGCCAATTCCTTCGTCAAAGTCTTCGCCTTTCTGTAAAGCTCCTCCATCGTCTCCCAGTCTTCCTCTTTAAGAGGTTGCCCCTTGTTGTTCTTAGCCAGGGTGAAAGAGTAGTCTCCAACCTGGGTAAGAAACTTAGAAGTGCGGGCAATGATGTTGTGAGCAACAGGTACCTGGTTGAGGTTTTCCTGGGCAGAGTTGGCGTTATACCAGAGGTCGGAAAAAATCGTGTCCATCTGCTCAGGAGAAGCACTCACGAGGGCCTTCGAGAGAAGCACCTCGACATTCTTCGTGCGCTGGAGGGTCTCGTAGAAGGCGCGGTTGTACTTGTTCTGAAGTAGGGCTTCCGCCTGACTCCGGGCACGCATGTTGCTGACCCCCCAGACACCGGTGATCCCCCACAAAACAGCAAGAGCAACGATGGCAATAGTCTGGTGCGACCACTTCACAAACAACCACTCCTATCTGGCAAAAATATGACGCCCGATCTGGGTAATGATCCTTCGCGTCCACATCCAGGGATTAACCGGTTTCGCCGGATTCCAGAAATAAAGAGCACCGTAAGTAGGGTCCCATCCGGCGAGAGCGGCAGCAGCAGCCCGAAGCGAGTCCCGTGAAGGCCGAAACCACCAGATCGTTCCCCGAGCCACTGACTCAAAAGCGTAGGGCTGGAAGATCACCCCGGCGAGGGTATTAGGAAAGGAACTGCTGCGCATCCTGTTTAAGATAACAGCACCGACTGCGACCTTGCCGAGAAAAGGCTCCCCACCGGCTTCTCCCTGGATCACCCGCGCCAGCAGCCAGAGGTTATCCTTGTAAGACGCAGGAGAAGCCTCGGCTGTTTTCACTGTCTCCGGAACACTTCCCACATGGCCTCCGATATGGTAGAAGGTGGCACCAAAAATGACGAAGATCAACAAGCAACAGATGATCTTGTGGCGATCAGGCCGCAAGGACAGAAAGCACCTCCCTGTTTTGCAAGAATTTGAACATGCTAAAGCTATCTTTAGTTTGCAAGAAACAGTCACCGATTATGCAAAGTTATGCAAGGCTGTTGGGCAGTCCAGGCAGGAAACAGCAGACTTTTATCGAAGTATTACGAAGCAATGGAGCAAAGGCAGGGAAGGCAAGGTGTCGGTGAGCACATCGAAGCTGGTTTCTGGCCTCTCGAGGATCAAGATTTACGGAGAACTAGTAATGTTCAGCCACAGCCTGTTTGCCCTCCCTTTCGGGCTAATCGGGATGATGCTCGCTGCCAACGGCCTCCCAGAGTTCCGGGTCTTCTTCTGGATCCTGCTCGCCCTTCTGGGAGCAAGAAATGCAGCCAATGCGGTCAACAGGCTGATCGACCACCAGATCGATGCCCGGAACCCCCGCACAGCCCACCGCCACCTGCCGCGCGGGGTGGTGAAGCCTGGTGAGGTGCTTGCCCTGAGCGTCGCCGGTTTTCTGCTTCTGATAATCGCTGCCTGGCAACTGAACTCCCTGTGTCTTAAGCTATCCCCACTGGCAGTGTTCATCCTGGTGGCTTACTCCTACACTAAAAGATTCACCTGGGCCTCTCACCTAGTGCTCGGCTTTGCCTGCGGGATCGCCCCGACCGCATCCTGGCTAGCAGTCACCGGGAAGTTCGACCTACCCCCTCTCCTGCTGACTGCAGCGGTGATGTGCTGGGTGGCAGGCTTCGACATCATCTACGCCACCCAGGACGTGGAATTTGACAGAAAAGAGGGCTTACAGGCAATCCCCGCCCGTTTCGGAACAAGGGCCGCCCTGCGGATCGCCAAGGCGCTGCACCTTGCGGTCCTCGTTCTGCTGTCCCTAGTTCCCAGGTTTCTCGCACCCCCTTACGCCACACTCGGCCTCCCCTACTACTTAGGAGTCCTCTGTGTGGCCGGTTTGCTTACCTGGGAGCACCTCCTGGTCAATCCGGAGGACCTGAAGAAAGTAACTACAGCGGCCTACACCGTCAACCAGATCATTGGGGTGACCCTCTTCCTCTTCACCACGATCGATGTTTTCCTCTTCTAGCCGGAAGAGCCTGAAGAACAAAAGAAAGTGAGGGGAGTTCATTGACCTGCGAAACGAGTCAAATTGTAGAGTGTCAAGAAAGAGCACACAAAGAAAGCAAGGTCGAGAAGGTGGAACTGCTGGCACCTGTCGGGAAGTGGGATGTCCTGGAAGCAGTGATCTCGGCTGGTGCTGATGCCGTTTACCTCGGGGGCAAAAAGTTTAACATGAGGCTGCACAGGAAAGACTACAATTTCACTGAAGAAGAACTGCGGGACGTTGTCAAGTACTCTCACGAACGCGGTGTCAAGGTCTACGTCACAGTGAACAACATGCTCACCAACTCCGAAATCGCCGAACTTCCCGACTACCTCACCTTCCTCGAAGAGATCGGCACTGATGCCCTGATCATTCAGGACTTAGGAGTAGTGCAACTGGTGAGGAAGCTCGGGCTGAAAATACCTCTGCACTCCAGTGTGATGATGAACGCCCACAGCAAAGAAGCACTTGCCTTCCTCAAAGAACTGGGGATCACGAGGGTGATCCTCGGCCGTGAATTGAGCCTTTCCGAGATCAAGTTGCTCCACAGCCAGGTGCCGATTGAGCTGGAGTACTTTGTCCACGGTGACATGTGCTTTTGCCAAAGCGCCCAGTGCTACCACAGCGGGATGGTCTTCGGGAAGAGCAGCAACCGCGGGCGCTGCCTGAAGCCCTGCAGGTGGCCATACGAACTCGTCGACAGGGAAACCGGTAAAGTTCTGGAAACGAAGGCACCTGGACCCTACTTCCTGGCAGTCAAGGACATGTGCCTTTTACCTTACCTGCCAGAGGTGATCGCTGCCGGGATCTGTTCGCTCAAGGTCGAGGGGAGGATGCGCACTGCCGACTATTTGAAGCCGCTGATCGGCTTCTACAGGCGCGCCCTCGACAGGTACTATGCCGATCCTGTAGGCTACACCTTCGACTGGGATGAGTTTCAGGAACTTCAGGAAATGCGCGTGCGAGACTTTAGCCCGATGTTCGCTTTCGGCAATCCCGGCCCTGCCTCGATCGGCTACACCGGAGAAAGGGAGCCCCGCTTCTTCAGCCAGGCTGTCGAAGAGCCCGTGATCAGGGAAGAAGACCTCAGCAAGAATCCCTTTCCGAAGGTTACCACCAACAGTCCTCGGAAACCGCTGCTGGCAGTCAAAGTCGGCTCCCTCGAAGCGGGGCTTAAAGCCTTAGAAAGCGGAGCCGAGATCCTCTACACGAGCGGAGAGAGCTTCCTCTGCCACCGCAGACGCTGGCAACTGGAGGACTACCGGGAGCTTGTAGTGAAGGGAAAAGCCCTCGGAGCAAAGGTAATTATCGGCCTACCGAAGATCACCATGCCCGGGGAAATGGAGAGGGTGAACCTGCTGCTGAGAGAGGTTGAGAAAATAGCACCTGACGGGATCCTGGTAACCAACATGGGGACGATCTACGCCGCTGCCAAGCTCACCGAACTCCCCCTCTACGCTGATTACTCCTGTAACATCGCCAACAAGGAAGCAACAGAGCTTTTGGCAGGCTACCGCCTCGTCCAGGTGACCGTCCCGATCGAGCTCTGCTATGAAGAATACCTGAACCTGCTCCAGGACTTCCCCGTGCAGGTGGAAGCCGTCGTCCACGGGACGCTTCCGGCGATGGTCAGTGACCACTGTCTGCCCGCAGCCCTCCTCGAGGGTGTCACCAGATACCAGATCTGCTCAGCACCATGTCGCAAGGCCTCGTACGGCCTGCGCGACCGTGTCGGCCAGATTCACCCTGTGGAGATCGACTTCGACTGCCGCAATCACCTCTTCCTGGCCAATGAACTCGCTCTCCTGCCCTACCTGGAAGCAGTTGCCTGTGCCGGTTTCCAGAGCCTGAGGCTGGAAATTCCGACCTACACTCCCCAGGAGGTGCAGGAGGTCGTCAGGCTCTACAGGGAAAACCTCGACCAACTGGCAGCAGATCCCAGCTACAGGTTCAGTAAGGAAGACTGGAAGCGGCTCCAGAAGGCAAGAAAAGCCACTTTCGGGACTGGCCCCTACACCCACGGGGTCAAGGCTCCCGAAGGTTAACGGTTTTTTTGAAATAAAACCCAGCTAATGGAGGTCTTGAAGATGTCTGAAAAGTATCTCGGTCCAGCGGAAATCATCAGGAAGAAAAAGGAATACATCATCCCCTGCCTCTACCACTTTTATCAGAAACCGATGCAACTCGTCAGGGGCGAAATGCAGTATCTCTACGACCATAAGGGGAAAAAGTACCTCGACTTCTTCTCCGGTGTTTCGGTGATCAATGCCGGCCACTGCCACCCGGAAATCACCAAGCGCATCTGCGAACAGGTGAAGACCCTGCAGCATGTCTGCAACATCTACCTGACCCAGCCGATCGTCGAGCTTGCTGAGAAGCTCGCCGAGATCACCCCGGGCCGTTTACAGAAAAGCTTCTTCTGCAACAGCGGGACTGAGGCCAACGAAGGGGCAATCCTGCTGGCGAAGATTGCCACCAGGAGGAGCGAACTCCTCGCCCTCCAGGACGGGCTCTACGGGCGCACCTACCTGACGATGAGCCTTACAGGCTTGCGCTTCTGGCGCACAGACCCCTATCCCGCTGGAGGCATCTCCTTTGTTCCCAATGCCTACTGCTACCGGTGTCCCCTAAACTTAAGCTACCCTTCCTGCGACCTCGCCTGCGCTGAGGCTGTGCGCCGGGTGATCGAGACCTCAACCTCAGGAGAGGTGGCTGCCTTGATCGCCGAACCGATCCAGGGCAACGGCGGGATCATCACTCCACCACCGGAATACTTCCCGAGGGTCAAAGAGATCCTCAAGGAATACGGTGCATTGCTGATCATCGACGAGATCCAAACAGGGTTTGGGCGCACAGGGAAGTGGTTCGCCATCGAGCACTGGGGAGTTGAGCCCGACATCATGACAATGGCGAAGGCGCTCGGAAACGGAGTCCCCATCGGGGTGTTCACCGCACCACCAGAGATCGCCGACACCTACACCCGACCTGGCGCTTCCACCCTCGGCGGCAACCCGGTCTCGATGGTCGCTGGCCTGGCCACCATCGAGGTGATCGAAAAGGAGAACCTGATCGCCAACGCCGCCAGTGTCGGGGCTTACCTCAAGGAGAAGCTCCTGGAACTCAAAGAAAAACACCCACTCATCGGAGATGTGCGCGGGATCGGCTTAATGCTGGGTGCCGAACTCGTCAGAGAAGGAAAAGAACCGGCTGCTGCCGAGACCGATGCTGTTCTCGAAAAAATGAAGGACCGGGGGATCATCATCGGGAAGAACGGCCGTTACCGAAACGTCCTGGCCTTCCAGCCTCCTCTGGTGATCACTAAAGAAAACGTCGACGAAGTGGTCAGCAACCTCGACGCCGTGCTCACTGAAGTCGAAAAAATGCGGTGAAACGAATATAATGAAACCAGAAAAACTTCGTCTGGAGGCAGGAAAATGCTCGCTCTGAAAAATGGGAAAGTACTGACGATGGCCGGCTCTGTCTACGAAAAAGGGACGGTGATCATCCAAAAAGGAAAAATCGCCGCTGTCGGCCCAGACCTCACTCCACCACCAGAAGCACAGGTAATCGACGTTTCCGGGAAATACGTGATGCCCGGGTTCATCGATGCCCACACCCACATCGGGATCAAGGAAGAGATCTACAGGGTCGAAGGCGATGACCTCAACGAAATCTCCGACCCGGTGACCCCCCACCTGCGGGCGATCGATGCCATCTACCCTGAAGACGAAGGCTTCAAGGATGCCCTCAGAGGCGGAATAACGACCGTAATGACCGGCCCCGGGAGCGCCAACGTCATCGGCGGCCAGAGCCTGGCGATGAAAACCCACACCAGGATCGTCGACAAAAGCGTGATCAAGAACCCGGTGGGGATCAAAGTCGCCCTCGGGGAAAACCCCAAGCGGGTCTACAAAGAACAGAAAAAGGCCCCAATGACCAGGATGGCGACCGCGGCCCTGCTCAGGGAAGCACTCGTTGCCGCTCAGGAATACATGAAGAGGCTGAAACAGGGGAACAATGATCCTTCCAAACGCCCAGACCGCAACCTCAAACTTGAAGCCCTGATCCCGGTGTTGCGCCGGGAGATTCCCTTGATGATCCACGCCCACCGCGCCGATGACATCCTGACGGGCCTGAGGATCGCCAGGGAATTCGGGGTCAGGGTCGTGCTCCAGCACGCCACAGAGGCCCACAAGATCGCCGAGGATCTGGCAGAGCAAGCGGTTCCGGCAGTCGTTGGCCCCAGTCTGACCAACAGAGCAAAGGTGGAACTCAAGGAGCGCACCTTCGCCACACCGGGAATCCTCGCTCGCGCCGGGGTCAAGGTAGCCCTGATGACCGACCACCCGGTGGTCCCCGTCCAGTACCTCCCGGTCACTGCAGCCCTTGCTGTCAGAGAGGGAATGGACGAGGAAGAAGCCCTGAAGGCGATCACCATCAACCCGGCGGAGATTCTGGGAATAGCAGACCGAGTGGGAAGCTTGGAACCGGGAAAAGACGCCGACATCGTCGTCCTCAGCGGCCACCCTCTGGATTGGCGCACGAAGGTGGAACTTGTCATCGTCAACGGAGAAATTGCCTACCAGGCAGGAGAAGAGCAGTAAATTCAACCACCAAGACCCAGAGATGGTGTCCATCCCAACACCCTAGAGGAGAAACCACCTCTGATTGGAGTATCCGAATCGGGGAGGAAAATTAGAACCTTGAATGATCTGACCAACACTAAGCCTGGGAGCTGCGGCTTCTGGGCACCCTACAAGATCTGGAAGGTAGAAAACGGGCTCCCTCGTCAGGAAGAGGATGCAGTCATCCGCGAATACAACCTCAAGGTCGTCCTCAACTCCCGAGAGGTTGCCACCCTCACCTGCTCACCGACAGACCTTGACTACCTGGTGGCAGGCTTCCTGTTCACAGAAGGCTTCATCGGGAGTAAAAACGAGATTGTGCAGACCTCGATCAATGTGGAAAAAGGAATCGCCAGGGTGGAAGCCAGAGAGGCCACGGCTTGCATTGGCCCGGAAGAAACCATGGAGGATGACACCCCCGCAACCGACCTCTCAGAAAAAAGCAAAATAAAGGCAACATCAATCTTCAGTCTCGCTGCCGAACTCCAGAAGAGGTCACAGGTCTTCAAACAGACAGGAGGCGTCCACAGCGCAGGTCTTGCTGTAGGAGAAGAAATGCTCATCTTCATGGAAGACATCGGGCGCTACAACGCTCTCGACAAGGTCTGCGGCCAGTGCCTCCTCAAAGAGATCCCCTGTGAGGACAAAATCGTCGTCTTCAGCGGGCGCGTCCCCTCCAAAGTCGTCAAAAAAGTAGCAAAAATGGGGGCAGCGGTTCTGGTCGCCCGCTCTGCCCCCACCGACCTTGCCGTCGAACTTGCGCAAAAGCTGGGGATCACCCTCATCGGTTTTGCCCGCTCTCAAAGGATGAACATCTACACCCACCCCGACCGCATCATCTTCAACAGCAGTTAAAGCAACTTCCTATTATTATTTGCTTTATTATTTGCTTTATTATTTGCTCTCTTGGGAGAGAGCAGCTTTTTCTCTCTCAGGCCGATGATGTGGTCGAGCATCTCCAGTGCTGCTGGATCAACCGTCCTCTTGATGTTCTTGGGGTCCTTGATCCGGTCCTTGCGCTTCACTGAGGGCTTGGAAACCTGGAGAGAAGTATCCCGAAACCGCGGCAATCCCGATCCCTCCTTTCACTTTTCCCTGAGGAGGCGGCGCAGGACCTTCCCCGTCGTCGTCTTGGGAAGAGCAGAAACGAACTCGATATAGCGGGGAACCTTGTAGGAAGCCAGGTTTTCCTTACAGTAATTCTTCAGCTCCCTTACCGAAACCTCGATACCAGGTCTGGGAACGACGTAGGCCTTGACCTCCTCCCCGCGCAAAGGATCAGTTACCCCGACAACTGCCACCTCGAGGACTGCCGGGTGCTTGAAAAGCACCTCTTCGACCTCTCGCGGGTAGACCTTGCAGCCACCCTTGTTGATCATGTCCTTCTTCCGGTCGACAATATAATAATACCCGTCTTCATCGACATAAGCAAGGTCACCTGTGTGGAACCAGCCGCCCCGCATCGCTTCTGCTGTTTCCTCAGGCTTGTTCCAGTAACCCTTCATCAGGTAGGGGCTGCGGGTAACCAGTTCTCCGACTTCTCCGGGAGGTAGTTCCCTATCATCATCGTCAACAATCCGGATCTCCACTCCGGGAAAAGGACGCCCGATCGAACCCGGCTTCTGTGGCCCCTCGATGGGGTTGTGAGTGATCACCGGAGAAGTCTCCGAAAGGCCGTAGCCCTCGATGATCGGAAACCCAAAAACCTCCTGGAAGCGGCAGAAGACCTCTTCGGGAACTGGCGCGGCACCGGAAAAGGCGGTGCGCCAAGTCGAAAGGTCGTGTTTGTCCCGTTTGTAGGCTTCGAGGACCTGGATATAGAGTGTCGGAGGGCCGAAGAAGTAAGTCACCCCGTATTTCTGAAAGAGTTCGAAGAAGCGGTGGAGATTCCAGCCTTTGTAAACGACAACTGTTGCTCCCGAAACCAGGCTCACATTGAGCACACAGGTCTGGGCAGCAATGTGGAAGACCGGGGCCATCAGCAGGCTGATGTCATCAGGGGTAAACTTCATCGTCTGGGAAAAAACGAAGGCATTGCGAGCGAGCCCGTCGTGGGTGAGCATCGCTCCTTTCGGCTCCCCGGTGGTTCCCGAGGTGTAGATCAGTTCGGCAACATCATCATCTGCAGGCTCTGGGAAAGAAGCCCCCTCCCTAAGCTCCAGCAGTTCTTGAAAAGTCAGGGCATCTGGCGAACTTCCGTCTGTGAGCACGACCTTCGGACGAGAAAGCTCTGGGAAGAATTCCTGTATAAGAGGGAGCTTCTCCTGAGAGGTGATAATCATGCGGGGTGTGCAGTCAGGGAGAACGGCTGCCAGGTCTTGCCTCTGATAGCCGGGATTCACAGGAACGAAAATCGCCCCAGCACGGAGGGTGCCGTAGAAAGAAATGATGAACTCCAGTGAGTTGGGGAGCAGAGAAAAAACGCGGTCACCGGGATTGACACCCAGTTCCCGGAGGGCCGAGGCGAAGCGCTCGGTCTCCCTCTTGAACTCGGCATAGCTCAGCGACCTCTCCGGAGAAACGAGGGCAGGCTTACTCGGGGCCTCCCGTGCCCAGTAATCGACAAAACCCACTAAATTCATAACTCATCCTGGCCGAACTGTTGGCCAGGCCTCCGCCTCCTTTCTGATTCGCATTTACCTTTTTGAATTATTAACACATATTAATACCTGGTCATAATAGTTCGTTTTAAATAAGTATAAAGCACAATCCCGGATTTGTCAAAATGTTTTTCAAATTTCGCCATTACATAAGACTCAATGACATTAGACACAATATGTGGTAAAATACAGAAAAAAGCAGGGGGCAGTAAAATGAAGGCCTTGCTAGTTTATCCCAAATACCCGGAGAGTTTCTGGAGTTTCAAGTACGCTTTGAGGTTCATTGGGAAAAAGTCCGCCCATCCCCCTCTGGGTCTGCTCACCGTGGCCGCGATGCTCCCCAGAGAATGGGAGAAACGGCTGGTCGACATGAACGTAAGAAAGCTCAGTGACAACGACATCAAGTGGGCCGATTACGTCTTCATCAGCGCGATGGCCATCCAGCGGGACTCGGCAAGAGAAGTGATCAACCGCTGTCACCAGTTCGGAGTGAAAACAGTCGCCGGAGGCCCTCTCTTCACGATGGAGCCGGAAGAATTCGATGATGTCGATCACCTCGTCCTTAACGAAGCGGAGATCACCCTTCCTGAGTTCTTGGAAGATCTAGAAAAAGGGACACCCAAACACATCTACACCACAAACCTGAAACCAGACCTGAGACAGACCCCGATTCCCCTCTGGGACCTGATCAACCTTGACGACTATGCCTCAATGAGCATCCAGTACTCCCGGGGTTGCCCTTACGACTGCGAGTTCTGCGACATCACAACCCTCTACGGCCATAAGCAGAGGTTGAAAACCGTAGAGCAGATGCTGGCTGAACTCGACGCCCTCTATGAGCGCGGCTGGAGGGGCAGTGTCTTCATTGTGGACGACAACTTCATCGGCAACAAGGTTCGATTAAAAAACGAGGTCCTGCCGGCGATCATCGGGTGGATGGAAGCCCACGAGCACCCCTTCTGGTTCATCACCGAGGCCTCGATCAACCTGGCAGATGACGAAGAACTGATGGACCTGATGCGCAGAGCGGGCTTCGTCCACGTCTTTGTGGGAATCGAAACACCTGACGAAGAGAGCCTGAAAGAGTGCAACAAGTTCGCCAACCTCAACAGGAACCTGATCTCCTCGGTGAAGAAGATCCAGAACTACGGGATGCAGGTGAGCGGAGGCTTTATCGTCGGCTTCGACAGCGACACCCCCTCGATCTTCGAAAGGCAGATCAAGTTCATCCAGCAGAGTGGGATCGTCACGGCGATGGTCGGGCTTCTCAACGCCCCAAAGGGAACCAAGCTCTACGAGCGCCTGAAGAGGGAAAACCGCCTTCTGCCGCGGCACTTCACCGGGAACAACACCGATTTCTCGATCAACTTCATTCCCAAGATGAACCCGCAGGTGTTGATCGAAGGCTACAAAAAGATCGTCACCACAATCTACGAACCCTCCCGCTACTATGAAAGGATCCTGGAATTCTTCAAGGAATTCAAACCTGTGAAGAGGAACAGGCTGAAAATGTTCCGCTTCTGCTACTTGACCGCCCTCTTCAAGGCGATGTTTTACCTGGGAGTTCTCGAAAAAGGCAGACGCCACTACTGGAAGCTGCTCCTGAAGACCCTCACCAGATACCCGCGGTTCCTGCCAGAAGCGATCACTTTCGCCATCTACGGGTTCCACTTCCGAAAAATCTTCAGCAAGTTTCAGAACCTCCAGCCGCAGCCAGACCAGCAATGACAAAAAAACTGTTGGCAAATATGAGATAATGTGATATATTTTTGGTGAGCTTTTCGGTGAGGGCAAAGAGGAAGAAGAGAATAGCTGAGAAGAGCTGAGATGAGCCGAGCAGAGCCTCCGAGGGTTCCAAAAAGGGAAAGCTAACCAGGCTTTGCAGGCCTGGTTTTATTTTTGGGAGAAAGGTGGAAACTGCCAGATGAAGAAACGCTTGCTGCTCATGGGGAATGAAGCAATCGCATACGGTGCGATGGAAGCTGGGGTCGAGGTGGCAACTGCCTATCCAGGCACTCCTTCCTCGGAAGTCTTGATGACCCTGGCGAAGCATGCTGGGGAAACAGGTGCCTACATCGAGTGGTCGGTGAACGAAAAGGTCGCCCTCGAGGTCGCCGCCGGTGCCGCCTACGCCGGCCTGCGCAGCCTGGTGGCAATGAAGCAGGTCGGCCTGAACGTAGCCGCCGATCCCCTGATGTCCCTCTCCTACATCGGAGTTAAGGGAGGGATGGTAGTGGTTGTCGCCGACGACCCAGGTCCCCACAGTTCCCAGACTGAGCAGGACACCAGGCTCTTCGCCAAATTCGCCAAACTCCCGGTTCTCGACCCGGCAACACCTGCAGAAGCAAGAGAAATGGCGATCGAGGCCTTCAGCCTCTCCGAACAGCTGGGCGTCCCGGTGATCCTCAGACCAACCACACGCGTCTCCCACGTAAGCCAGGACGTGGAAGTCGGAGAGATCAGGACTGTAGAGCGGAACGGCAGGTTCGAGAAGAGCCCGGATTGGGTGATCTTCCCCAGCCTCGCCTACAGGAAGCACCAGCACCTGGAAAGACTCCAGGAAGAAATGCGCCAGGCCTTCGCCAGTCTCCCCTTCAACAAGGTCTGGAGAAGCGGTTCGGGGAGCACCGGATGTGGGGTGATCTGCTCTGGGGTCTCCTTTAGCTACGTCCAGGAGGCGATTTCCCTGCTCGGACTCGACCTGGAAGTGCTCAAGATCGGCACTCCCCAGCCACTGCCGGATCAATTGGTAGCCGAATTCCTGAAGGACAAGAAAGTAGTAGTAGTCATCGAAGAGCTCGACCCTGTCGTCGAAGAGCAGGTGATCCAGGTGGCCTGGAAAGAAGGACTTCCCACAGCGATCCGGGGCAAACACGATGGTACCGTGCCGCGGGCCGGGGAGCTGAACGTCGACCTGGTGAAGAAAGTGCTTTTGAAGGCACTGTCCTTAAAAACTCAAGAAGCATCAGAAACCAGAGCAGAAGAAGTAGAGCAACCGCTACGGCAGGCTCCGACCCTGAAGCTCCCGCAGCGGAGCCCAGTGCTCTGCGCCGGCTGCCCGCACAGGGCCTCCTTCTACGCAGTCAAGGAGGCCACGAAGGGCATGGACGCTGTCTACACAGGTGACATTGGCTGCTACACCCTCGGGGTGATGCCACCTCTGAAGATGGTCGACACCTGCCTCTGCATGGGAGCAAGCATTGGGATCGCCAGTGGCCTCTGCAGGGCCGAGCAAGACCACCTGCACATCGCATTTCTCGGAGATTCCACCTTCTTCCATACTGGAGTCCCAGCACTAATCAATGCAGTTTACAACAGGGCGCGGTTTCTCTTGGTGATCCTCGACAATTCCACAACAGCGATGACGGGCTTCCAGCCCCACCCGGGAACTGGAGAAACGGCAACAGGAGAAGAAACACAGAAGATCGACCTGGCCACCGTCTGCCGGGGCTGTGGGGTCAAGTGGGTGAAAGAAGTCGACCCCTACGACCTGAAAGCAGCGATGGCAGCGGTTAAGGAAGCCGTCAGCCTCAATGAGCCGGCGGTGCTGATCATGAAGAGGGAGTGTGTCCAACTCCAGAAAAAAATGAGGCAGTTCCAGGTGGACCACGACCTCTGTGTCAGATGTGAGACCTGCCTGGAACTAGGGTGTCCAGCGATCGTCAAGAACGGAGAAACAGTGGAGATCACCGGCACCTGCAGCGGGTGCGGGGTCTGTGCCCAGATCTGCCCTGCTGAAGCGATCACCGAAAAAGCAACACGGCCTTAGTGCTTCCAGCTAGGGCCGAAAGACGAGACTCAGTGAGGAGTTGAGTTCGAGAAGAGAGGAGAAAAGTGGAGGTGTTTTCTCTTGCTGCAAAAGGCCGAGTTAGCTCAAACATACCGCCTAGTTGATTGGGAAAAAGTCAAGGAGAGGCAGACACCTCTCCTGAGGAAGCTGGTCAAAAGGGTCTACGACAGGAGCGAGTTCTACCGCGACAAGCTCAATAAAGCAGGGATCAAGCCCGAGGACATCAGGAGCGTCGATGACCTCGTTTATCTCCCCTTCACCACGAAAGAGGAACTCCGTAACTATCCTCTGGAATACCTGCGGGCTGCCAGTGAGGAGGAGATCGTGCGGATTCACTCCTCCTCGGGAACCACGGGAAAACCGGTGATCATCCCCTACACGATGAAGGATGTCCTCGACACCGCCGAGTTCATGGCCCGCTGCATGAGGATGGCCGGGGTCACCCGCACCGACCGCGTCCAGATCACGCCCGGTTTCGGTCTCTGGACTGCAGGGCTCGCCTTTCAATCAGGTGTGGAAAAGGTGGGGGCAATGGCGGTCCCGATGGGACCTGGCAACACCGAGAAGCAGTTGGAAATGATGGTCGACATGCAGACAACCGTCCTCACGGCAACTGCTTCCTACGCCCTGTTACTCTCTGAAGAGGTGCGCAGGCGCGGCCTCAGGGACAAGATCAGGCTGCGCATCGGGATTATCGGATCCGAGCGCTGGGGAGAAAAGATGCGCCAGCAGATCTCGGAAAACCTGGGGATCGACACCTTCGACATCTACGGCCTCACCGAGGTCTACGGCCCGGGCATTGCCCTCGACTGCCCGCTGCACACCGGGCTCCACTACTGGGACGACCACCTGATCTTCGAAATCATTGACCCGGTGACCGGGAAAGTCCTGCCACCCGGGGAAGAGGGAGAACTGGTGATCACCACCTTGAGCAAAGAAGGCCTGCCACTGTTGCGCTACCGTACCCACGACATCACCCGGCTTCTCCCGGAGGCCTGCCCGTGCGGCAGCAGCCACCCGATGATCGATAGGATCCTGGGAAGAAGCGACGAAGCCTTCAAGATCAAGGGAGTGATGGTCTATCCGGGACAGATCGATGCAGCCATCAAGGAAACGCCAGGTGCAGGGAGCGAATACCAGGTGATCCTCACGAAGCAGAACGCCAAGGACCACATCCTCGTCAGGGTCGAAGGAGAGCCTGGAGCAGACCCAGAAGCAGTGGCCGCGAAGTGCAAGCAGAACATCAAGCGGATCATCGGGATCCAGGCTGAGGTCGAGGTGGTTCCCTACGGGAACCTCCCCCGGAGTGAAAAGAAAACGAGGCGGATCTTCGACAACCGCCCCGTGTAAACCTTAAGCGCCCTATCGCTTGGCATCATCGATAGGGCGCCCTTTTTAACTTCGAAAATGTGCAAAGCTAAAAAATGGATTCTATCGAAACCGCAAACCCTTCGATGACGCGGGAGTAAACCGTGCCCTTTCCTTCAACCTCCTGGTCAAGAACAAACTTGCGATCCTGCAGAACAAACACCTGCACCGACTTTTCCTCGGGATCAACGATCCAATACTCCCGAACCCCGCTCCTCTCGTAGACCTTGAACTTTTTGCGGAGATCGTAATACGCCGTGCTCGGTGAGAGGATCTCGACAACCAAGTCCGGTGCCCCATTGACCCTTTCCGGTTCAATAATCTCCATTCGTTCCTGAGAGATAAAGAGCAGATCAGGCTGGTAGGTCTCCGTCTCTCCCAAATAAACATCAACAGGGGCGTCCAGGACAATCCCCAGTCCCCGCTCAAGAACAAACCCGGCAAGTTGGAGTTCAAGCTTCATTGAAACGATCTGGTGGTAGGTCCCGGGCGCAGGTGTCATCACAAGCTCACCCCCGATCAGTTGGTAGGGCGCACCTTCGGGGAGCTGACGATAATCTTCGTAAGTAAAGACTTTCTTTCTGGCAGCGTCTTTGCCTCCTGCGCCCTGGAACTGGAAAGCCTCCACTTGAGCACACCACCTTTCTCCTAATGCCCAAAACCGCCGTCCGCGTCGACTGCTGTTACCACAATTCTACCACAACATGATGCTCCTGACACCCAACCACCTGAAAGTCAGGCGTAAGGTTCACCAGCCTTACCAGGAGAGAAGCGGTGCAGCAGGGCCCGGCCCAGCTCGATCAGGTAGAGTAGTTCATCAAGCCGCAACAAAAAGCCCAGAACAGCAAAGACGAGGACACCGGCAGTGATGTCGAGCCCGACCCTCGCAGCCAGCAGCAGGAACCCTCCAGGAAAGTGAGTCGCCAGCAGCCTGTCGAGACCCGAAACTGCCAGCCCCATCACACCAGAGGCGGCCAGTGTCCCCCCGAGAAAACGGAAGAAAGGAATGCCGAAAAGCCCTGGAAGACGCCGCTGGAGGAGCCAGGAAAGGAGGGCCATGTTCAGGACCGCAGTCAAGGACGTTGCCAGGGCGAGCCCGCCGTGCTGGAGGAATCGGACAAAGGCAAGGCTCAAGCAGAGCTTGGCCAACACAGTCGCCAGGCTGACGAAGAGCGGTGTGCGGGTATCCTGCATGGCGAAGAAGCCACGGGTCAGCGGCAGGTTCAGGCAGAATGCCGCCATCCCGAGGGAGAAGAACAAGAGGGCGTCCGCGGTCATCTCTGTGGCCCTGACGTCGAACGCCCCCCGCTCGAAGAGCAGGGTCACCACCGGCACCCTGAGGACTGCTAACCCGACGGCACCAGGAATAGCAAGCAGGAGCACAACCTTGATCCCCCGCTGCAGGGCAGCAGCCATCTCCGCGGGCTTCCCCTCGGCCACCAGCCTGCTCAAAGTTGGGAAAATCGCCGTTGTCACCGCTAAAACGAACAGCCCCTGCGGCAGGTTCATCAGCTTGTTGGCGTAGTTGAGGGCGGCGATGCTCCCCTCGGCGAGCCCTGAGGCGATCCTCCAGTCGATCATCGTGTAGAGCGAACCGACGCTCGACGATAAGATCACCGGGAGCATCATCCCAACGATGCGGCGCACCTCGGGATGGCGGAAGCTCAAGGCAGGCACATACTTAAACCCAACCCTTCTCAGGGCAGGCACCTGAACAAGGGCAAAAGCGAAGGCACCGGCAACCACCCCGGCAGCCAAGCCGTAAATCCCGAAGTAACTACCGGCGATAAGAGCGAAAAAAATAACCACAATGTTCATCGCCGCAGGTCCGAAAGCCGGTGGACCGAAGATGTTGTTGGCGTTGAGGATCCCGGCGAAAACCCCCGCCAGACCCATGAACACGATCGCCGGCATCACCACTGCAGTCAGCCGGCCCGCAAGCTTCAGCGTTTCAGGCGGAAATCCCGCTCCGAGGAGGCAAGCGATCTGTGGCGCCAAAAGGACACCTGCCAGGGCCACGAGCAAAACGATGGCCAGGACGGCACTGGTCACCAGGCTCATGATTTCCCAAGCGTAATGGCGGCGACCCTGGGCTACGTACTCCGCAAACACGGGAACGATGACCGTCGCCAGGGCATTCCCCACTACCCCGTAGAACATGTAAGGGATGACGTAGGCCACCAGAAAAGCGTCAGTCGCCGCAGTTGCTCCAAACCGGTAGGCTATCGCCGTCTCCCTCGCCAACCCCAGAAAACGCGAAAGCAGCGACAGCGCAAGGATCAGCACCGTCGCTCTAGCAACCGTTTTTCCCGTGCTCATCCGCGGCCTCCAGATGCCCTGTCAAGGTAGTCGACGGTGAGGCGCAAGCCTTCTTCGAGGCTCACCCGCGGCTCCCAGCCGAGTTCCTGCTGCGCCTTGTGGACATCGAGGTAAATCCTCTTCAACTCCCCGGCACGCTCAGGACCGTAATCCGGATTACCAGCAAAACCAGTGATCTGCTTCAGCATGGCAAAAAGCTGGTTGACCGATGTCCCCTTTCCGGTTCCGATGTTGTAGGCAAAGTCATTGATGGCGCACCCCGGCACCGAGTTTCCGGCGGTACTTCCGTCAGCCCTAGAGGCCACCTCCTGGAGCTTTTTCAAGGCAAGGAGGTTCGCCTGGACGACATCCCCAACATAGACGTAGTCCCGGAGTTGCTCCCCATCACCGTAGATCACCGGTGTTTCCCCACGCAGCATCCTCTGACCGAAAATCGCCACAACCCCGGCCTCGCCAAACGGATCCTGCCGGGGGCCGTAGACATTCCCATAGCGCAGGGCGATGTAGGGAATCCCAAAAACAGCGGTGTAGTAAGAGAGATAAAACTCCGAGCTCAGCTTGCTCACCCCGTAGGGAGAAAACGGCCGCTTGGGAGCAGTTTCTCCAACAGGGAGTTCAGCAGGCTCTCCGTAGACGACCCCTCCTGATGAAGCAAAGACGACCCCCTTCACCCCATACTTGCGGCAGTTCTCCATAACGTTAAGGAGGCCGATGATGTTGACCCTGGCATCATGAGCAGGATCGGCAACAGAGTGACGGACATCGATCTGGGCGGCGTGGTGATTCACGAAATCGAATTCACCTTCCCGGAAAACCTCCTCCAGCCTGGGGTCGCAGACATCGATTTCGCACAACTCCGCCCCCTGCTCCAAAGCTGCCGCCAAGTTCTCTCTCTTTCCAGTGCTCAGGTCATCGACGACGACGACCTCGTGTCCTTCAGCAAGCAAAGCGTCAACAACGTGTGAACCAATGAACCCTGCCCCTCCAGTGACCAGAATTCGCAAACTGAAGTCCCCCTTCGCGGCAATTTTATAAATCGGCGCAACCGTCTCGAGGAAATCCATATTTTCGAACTTACCTTCCCCAATTATACCAAATTTTCGCTCAATAGTATTTTTTCATTACCTCAACAGCCATTTCCAACCAGATACTAACCCATACAGGGGTGGAGTAGTGATGGTGAGACACGTGGCCAGGAAACTCCTACCTGATAAGTGTCAAGAGAAGTTGAAGTTAGTCGTTTTTCTTGAGGAGGCGGGAAGCAGCTATGATCCTGTCAGCCAGCCTGGCGAAAGGCAGAGTCTGCAAATAGACGGTCCCAGGACCTGTCAACCTGGCAAGGAAAACACCTTCTCCTCCAAAGAGGGCGTTTTTGAAGCCCCCGACGAACTGGATGTCATAGTCTACTGTAGGCGCAAAAGCAACCAGGCACCCAGTATCCACCCGGAGAGACTCCCCTGCCTGGAGCTGTTTCCTGACAACAGTGCCTCCGGCGTGGACGAAGGCAAGACCGTCCCCCTCTAAGCGCTGGAGGATAAACCCCTCTCCCCCGAAAAGGCCTGCCCCCAACCTTCTACTGAAAGCCACACTGATCTCGATGCCTTGAGCGGCGCAGAGGAAAGCATCTTTCTGGCAGAGGTAACTTCCTCCGGATTCTCCGAGATCCAAGGGGATCACCTTCCCAGGATAAGGAGCGGCAAAACCCACATACCGCTTACCCTTGACCCTATTAATAAACGTGGTGATGAAAAAGCTTTCCCCAGTGAGCATCCTCTTAAACCCTTTGAAAAGCCCTCCGCTTGCCGTCTGCATTTCAATTCCGTCTTCCATATAAAGCATCGCACCTGCTTCGGCGCGGACTCCCTCCTCAAAATCGAGTCCAATCTCCACCATCTGCAGGTCGTCACCAATAATCCGGTAATCAATCACATCAGCCATCAAAACCATCCTTTCTCTCTTATCTTTGCCTCCATCATACTTTTTTGTATCCTACACGTCAATGTCAAAGGCCGCACCTTCGTTGCATAAAATTTTTTAAAAATTTTTTGGCAATTTAAAGGAATTATTTCCTTCTGTAGAGAATCTTAGATTCAACGAAAGCGAAGTAGCCGAAGGCGGAAGCAGGAGAATTTACGGCTACCTCACCAGGCCCGACCAGGGATGGCCATTGGGTCAGTACATGGTCAAGGTATACCTTGACAGCAAAGAAGCAGGTAACGCCTCCTTCAAGGTCGTCCCCTCAGAAGGAGGAGAACAACAGTAATCACTGCCTCCATCCGGCATCAAGAGCACCTGCCTTATTAAGGAGAGAAGGTCATGAACCGCAGTCAGAAATCAGTCGCTTTGCTCACCAGTCTTTTGCTGGCAATCTGTCTGGTCGTTCTTCTCAGCAGCTGTGACCAAAAAGCAAACACATAGTCTCCGCCACCCTCCTGTGGATGCTCCTCTCCGGATTCATCTTTACAGCGATTCCCGGGATCAGGGCCAAAGGATGGCGCGGCTTTTTCAAAGACATTTCCCACATTCCCGCTCAGATGTCTGCATATGTGCGGCAATCAGGCCATGATGGCCTGCAACTGCTCCTGTCCGGTCAGGCTTTCTGCTCCAACTGCGGTGCTAAACTGGGAACTGAACCAGCAGCAACGGATTCCCCTCCTGTGCCCCCAGAAAAGTCGCCACAAAGCACAGCACCGCAGGTTGAAGCGTCGAAGGCAACTGCAGGTGGGGAAGAATTGACGAAGGCAACTGTCGGGGTCTGGAGGCGCTTCGTAGCTCTTTTCATCGACGGCATAATTCTATACATCGCTAACTACTTTATCGCCAAACCGTTCGGCTCAGCCACAACCAGTTTCAGCGGTGGAGTCGAAACAGGATTTTCCCTGGTAGGCGGAGCAGCGCTCGCAGTGATCCTTCTCGATTTCGCCTACTTCGTGCTGCTAGAGGGTACTGTGGGAGCCACCTTGGGCAAGCTGATCCTGGGGATGCGGGTGGTCATGAAAGACGGTTCCAAGTGCAGGATCGGAGCTGCACTGATTCGCAATATTATGCGGGCCATCGACGGCATCCCCTACTTCATCCCTTACCTTTTGGGAGCGATCCTGATCTGGAAGTCACCTACCAAGCAGCGCCTCGGCGAGCGGGTCGCCAATACCCTTGTGGTAAATTGCACCACCAATAGTCATCGCACTAGGCTCTCGGTCGGCAGCACTGTTCCCGGCAGCAATTTTCCGAAAACCACCAGTAGTTACGCGGTGATAACTTAAAAAGCGGCTACTTACAACGACAACAGCATGAACTTGATTGTTGAAGAGTCGAGCAACAAAATAATTAAAGGCGGCTGCCTCCATCACGAGCAGCCGCCCGATGTCTCCTTTTTCTCGATTTCAGAGCCACCGCCGAACACGCTGCTTATAATCGAGATAACGATCTCCGAACTGCTGTTCCATGCTCCTCTCCTCGAGCGGAATAATAAAGAAATTGGCCACCAGGAAGAAGAGGACGGGAAAAAGGAACGTGATCAGTGTTCCCAGCAAGACAGCCATGCCGATGAGCCAGATCAACATCCCGAGATACATCGGATTACGGCTGAACCGAAACGGCCCCGAGGTCACCAAAACTGAAGACTCTCGATTTAACTGGAAACCAGCTCCTGCTCTGTGAAACAGATCAGCAGCCCAGGTCATTAAAGCGAACCCAAGGAGCATCAGCACTGCTCCCAGGTAGGAATAGGGTCTAGGAACTACAATCGTCACCGGGATCAGGTAGTGCAACAGGATTGGCAACCCAATTAGAATGGCGATCTCCAGAAACCTGGGGCCTGCCCGGTGACCCCGCTTCCCTCTCCTCACCTTTTCCGCTCCTTCCAGAGGTTCTCCTTTTGACTCCTATTATAGCACACATATAGCACACACCCAGTTCGCAGGCACTGCTTGTCCTGTGCGGCAGTTGGAACTCCTTTTCCGAGCAGAGGTTGGCCTATCGCATACTTCTCAGCATGTGTTATACTTAGTGTAATACCACAATACAAAGCGAGGTGACTGCTTTCATGGTCAACCCCGGTAAGAACTCAAAAATAACAGCAGTAA
>LDZS01003196.1_pt1 | contig 25079 bp, 24 predicted proteins | sample 615471 | NCBI WGS metagenome assembly LDZS01 (sample SAMN03408295, study PRJNA278302) | terrestrial metagenome | isolation source: oil reservoir sample K3 | place: USA: Alaska, North Slope, Kuparuk formation | collected 2013
CTGTAAGCGGAACGAGCATGGAATCGGGATAAAAGGCGTTCTCCAAATCCATTACGATCTGCCGCTTTACAGAAGAAGGCACAACCGGGGTAACGCCAGGCACGTATAAGCCGGCGAGCCCTGCAATCAAGTTTAGGCGCTCATCTCTGCGCATTCCCTTTGTGCCGCGAAGGAGTTCGAGCAACGGCGGGAACAAGACCTCCCCATCCCCGACGCAAAAGACATCTATAAAGGGCGCCAAGGGCTCAGGGACGAACGCCCCGGGCCCACCTGCTATGACGATGGGATCTTCGTCTCTCCTCTCGTCGCTGTGGAGCGGTATTCCTCCCAGTGCGAGCATGGTCAAAATATTCGTGGCCGTGAGCTCATATTGCAGCGTAAAGGCCAAAACGTCGAAGGCCTTAAGCGAAAGGCCCCACTCGGACGAGCATAACGGCAATCCCTCAGCACGAAGCAATTTCTCCATATCCGGCCATGGGGCGTAGGCGCGATCCACATCTGCAAAGGGGATCGACTTGATGAGGCGATAAAATATTTGAAAGCCGAGATAGCTCATGCCGAGCTCGTAGGTATCTGGGAAGGCAAGGCAGACAGTTACACCGTCGCTTCCCAGTTCTTTAGGTGGTAAGGTTCCCACCTCGCTTCCTATGTAGCGAGCTGGGCGCTTAACCTGCGACAAGAGGCGAAAACGCGGATCCTGCAGTTCTTCCACCGAAGACCCTCCAAGTCATTCGTATTTCTTCAACGTTGACAAGTGCACGCTTTCGACACAGGCGAGGGCGATGGCCGAGGCCAACAGGGAGCTGCCTCCGTAACTCACAAAGGGAAGGGGCAGGCCGGTCACGGGAGCAAGTCCCACGCTCATCATTATGCTCTCCGTAGCCTGTAACCAAAACCACGCTGACAGCATAGCGACCAACACTTTGGCGCGAACGTCTTTCGCCGCAAGCCCGATTTTGACCATCCTCCAGATGAGAAGGACATAGAGAGCGATCATAATTGCGCCGCCGATGAAGCCAAATTCCTCGGCGAAGACGCTGAATGCGAAATCCGTGTGTGGCTCGGGCAGAAAGCGCAGCTTGCTCTGCGTCCCGGCAAGAAAGCCCTTCCCCAACAATCCGCCCGAACCTACCGCAATGCGCGACTGAATGACATTATAACCGGCACCTAAAGGATCTATCGACGGATCGAAGAAAGTGAGCAGGCGCAGTTTTTGGTAATCGGCCAAAAAAAGCCACACCAGAGGGAATGAGGCCAACAGACACCCCAAAAGCCCGGCTATATACCGCCAGGGAGCCCCAGATACGAAAAGCGCTATCAACGTCATAAACCCATACACCAAGGCGCTGCCCATGTCCGGCTGCAGGAGGATCAAGGCTCCTCCTGCGCCTGCTAAGGCCAAGGCCCACAAAAACGTGGTGAGCTCCTTAGGTGGGTGCCTGAAAAGGAAGCGCGAAAGGAAGAGAGCCAGTCCGACCTTTGCGAATTCGGCCGGTTGGAGGCGAAGGGGGCCGAAGATATACCAGCTCTGGGCACCACGAGTCACATGGCCCGAAATCAACAATCCGGCAAGCGCCAATAGGCAGATTCCATAAATGAGATGTCCCCACCTAAGAAGGCGGCTATGTCCAATCCTGAGGGTCACCAAAAAAGCAAAGGCCGAAAAAAATCCCCATACAAATTGGCGCGCGAAGAAGTTGACCTTCCATCCTAACGTGGCGCTATATATAGTGGCCAAACCGACGCAGAAGAGAAGGATCGCACTCCCCAAAAGCCAGTAATCCAGAAGAAGCAGAGACGCTACCCACTCCCTCTGTTCTTCGCTTTGCTTCATTGCTCAGGAGATATAGCTTTAAGTTGCCTCTTGACGCCCATCAGCGGAATGTTGGCCACCAAGGCCACGGAACGATCTTCCCGCTCAATTTCCAACTCTATGCGTTTGTCGTCTATATCCAGGTATTTGCCTATTGTCTGTATCAAATCCTTTCTCAACTTCTCCAAAACGTCCGGCGAGATATCGGCACGATCATGGATGAGCACAAGCTGAAGGCGCTCTTTGGCCACATCTTTGGAGCCTTTGCGCCGGAAGAATTTTTCCCAAAACGGCATCCTATACACCTCCCTGCAAGCCACTAAAACCGCAAGAGCTTCCTGATCTTGCCCAAAAAACCTCCTTTGTTCGCAAACTCGAGTTCCTCAAAAGGCACTTTTTCCCCCATGAGGCGACGCGCTACATTGAAGAAAGCCTTAGCTGCCTGGGAGCTCGAGTGAAGAGTTAGTGGCTCTCCTTTGTTCGTGGAGATGACGACGGCATCGTCATCGGGCACGATACCTATCAAAGCCACGGCGAGGATCTCAACTACATCGGAGATATCGAGCATATCCCCTTGCCGCACCATCTCAGGGCGTATACGATTGATAATCAAAGAGATATCGGACTTTTCCATCGACTCCAAAAGCCCTATGATGCGGTCGGCATCCCGCACAGCCGATATCTCGGGCGTCGTCACCACCAAAGCGCTATCGGCGCCGACCGCCGCGTTACGAAAACCCGATTCTATGCCAGCAGGGCTATCTATAAAGACGAAATCGAACTCACCCCTGAGCGAGTCACATAGTCCTTGCATCTGCTCGGACGACACGGCTTCTTTGGTGCGCGTCTGAGCGGCGGGAAGTAAATATAAGGTTTCCACCCGTTTGTCACGTACCAGCGCCTGTTGAAGTCGACATTGGCCCTCTATCACGTCGACGAGGCTGTATACTATACGGTTTTCAAGGCCCAAGACCACGTCGAGATTGCGCAAGCCTATGTCGGCGTCCACGGCCAAAACCTTTTTGCCGGCACGGGCCAAGGCCACAGCCAAGTTGGCCGTAGTCGTGGTTTTACCGACACCACCCTTGCCGGAGGTAACGACAATTATCCTCGTGTCCACCCAAAAACCCTCCTCATCCCCCGAAGCTAAAAAGCATCCATAGAGCGAAGGACTATGGTGCCATTTTGCACGGCTACAGCTGCCGGCTTGGCCCACCAAGGGCCTCCGCGATCCAGCACGCTATAAAGACTTCCGATCCTCACCTGCACGGCCTCCAAAGAGAGGGCCGCTATACGAGCTTTTTCGTCTCCCGTGCACCCCGCATGCGCCAACCCCTGAAGCCTTCCCCAAATGCAAATGTGCCCTCCGGCATATACCTCAGCGCCGTCGTTTACATTGCCAAATACTATCACATCGCCATCGGCTTCCACCTTCTGGCCAGATCTCAGAGAGCGAGGAAGCATCAAGGCTTTACATCCACTTTGAGGGGGTTTGCTGACTCTCTGTCTATTTTCCAAAATCATTCCGGCAGAACGCAACAAGGCCTGCGTGGCGGGATCGTTCGACAACCAGGCCACAACCTGCATGCCGCCCGGCAGAATCAGATGCTTCAGGATGGCTTCCCATGCATCAATTGAAAGGGGTCTTCCCTGTAGATCTATCACTACCTCTGCACCATCGAGGAGGTTTCGCCCTTCTTCTACAAGGTGTTCAAACGCCTCGACCAGCCTGCCTTCTTCGAGTGATTCGGGGATGATGCAATGGATCCTGTGACCGCTTCCCTTTAGCAAAATCCCGTCTTCGACTTCACTCACGTTTCTTACCTCCATCGCGCTCCACCAAACTCGCAAGCAGCCTTCCGACGATCGGAGCCGCAGCTTCACTCCCCTTACCCCCGCCTTCGACCAATGCTACCGCCACATAACGCGGTTTGTCAGCAGGCGCATAACCTGCAAACCAAGCGTGATCTTCCCCGTGAGGGTTTTGGGCTGTGCCAGTTTTGCCCGCCACAGAAACGCCAAACTTTCCCGCCGCTTCTCCCGTGCCTCCCGGGCGCACTACACCCTCCAATCCCTTTTGCACCGTCTTTAAAATTTCACTCGACAATGATACCTCGTTATACTCTATCGGTTCATCCGAAATCAAGCGGGGGCGAAAGAATTTGCCACCGTTAGCTAAGCCAGCGAAGAGGCGGGCCATTTGAATCGGCGTAACGAGCAGAAAACCTTGCCCTATGGCGTAGTTGACCGTATCTCCTTGATACCACCTCTCGCCGAATCTGCGCAATTTCCAATCTGGGTCCCCTATGTTGCCGGCAATCTCCCCTGGCAGGGCAATCCCTGTGGCTTTACCGACACCTAACGCTTGCGCCCATTGCACTATCGGGTCGATCCCAGTCCAAACGCCCAACTGGTAAAAATATACATCGCACGATTCCCTGAGGGCCTTAACTGCATCCACCGAACCGTGCCCCCAACTCCTCCAGCAGCGAAAGGTCCTATCGCCCAATTCGAAACGCCCAGGACAGTAAACCTTCGTGCGCGGCGTTACGACGCCCTCCGCTAAACCGGCTATGAGAGTTACCGGCTTAAAAATGGAGCCAGGCGGATAAGAGCCGCCTATGGCCCTGTTCATCATGGGCACATCGGGGTCATCCGCCAAAGCTTTCCACTCATCCCGCGTAAGACCCCAAGCCAATGGCGCAGGGTCAAAAGATGGCGACGAATAGAGCACCTTTACAGCTCCGTCCTTTACATCCAGGGCTACGATCGCCCCTTTGCGCCCCTCCAACATCTCTGCAGCAATCTTTTGAGATACCAAGTCTACAGTGAGGACAACATTTTCGCCATTTCGCGGCGAGCGACGGCCCAGCTCACCAACACGCCTCCCTATCGCGTCTACCTCCACGATCTCACCACCAGGCTTCCCACGGAGCCTCGCTTCGCAAAATTTCTCTATCCCATTCTTACCTACTACATCTCCTATTTCATAGCCCCCAGAAGACGCGCTCAATTCGTCAGCGGAGATTTCGCCCACGTAACCTATCACGTGGGCCACAACTGCCCCCGCCGGATAAGAGCGCTTCCACTGGATTACAGGAAACAGCTCTCGAGGAAAGTTTGGGTCGGACACGAGTTCAGCCATCTGAGCCAGCGTCAGGTTTGAAACCAAGATTACCGCCCGATAAGGAACGGGGTACTGGCGCGCAACGAAGGCCGAAAGATCTTCGAAGCTATAGGGTATGCCGTGGTTGGACAAAAGGCCAACAAAATCTTTCAAGAGCTCCTCCTTCAGGTCGAGAGGGTACCCTTCTATGGCGAAGGTCCTGACATTTGTGGCAAGCGGTATTCCGTTGGCGTCAAATATAAGACCTCTTGGAGGTTGTATTCTTACCATGCGCAGGCGGTTTCGAGAGGCCAGCAGAACATACTCATCGGCCTTAAGCACTTGAAAAAAGAAAAGGGCCAAAAGCGAAAAGAGCAGCGAGGCGCAACTTGCCCATTGCCAGAGTTCGATGCGGCGATTCACATCGTAACCAGAATTACTCATGAAAGGGTCTTCTCCCGCCGATACATATAAGCCAACAACACCACCAATGCTCCTCCTAACTGCTGTCCAGCAAACTGGACGAAGAGCACCCCTCCTTGCCCTCCGAAAAAGAGTAGGCGCAACAAGCCTACCATGAAATGAAAACCCAAGACTAGGCCGAGGACCATGCTAAATCCTTTAGCCGAAGGAGGCACTAACTCCCATATCCCTTTCATGCCCATCAGGGCCAACAGGTAAAGACCAGCGGTAAGACCTATAAGGCCGGACCACCTCAAGTCCCACAATATACCGCCAAAAAAGGCGATCCACAACAGCAACCCTTCCTCGTGATTTTTAAGCGGTAGCGCAAACAAAAGGGCCATCAAAAAAACGTCAGGCACGAAGATCCAACCATGCACCAGGACCTGTAACAAATCCTGCAATAGCCACCAGAAGATATAAATCACGGTGTGCTGTTAACTAAAGCTACAGAGCGTAGCTGCGACAGATCAGCGTATGGATATAAACGATAACTCACATAACCCTCCACTACGCTTCCGGGCTCACCTATTCGTCCGACGGGGATTCCTGGAGGAAGCGCCTCTCCGGCCATGGCTGTCGATACCGTCATGCCGGCTTCGAGCTTCCTTTCCATAGGTATATAAAGCAACCACACCCCTCCTGTATCATCACCTCGAATGATGCCGATGTCGCGCGTATCATCGACTACCACCGGAACGAGCATCGTCGACGACGAAATCAGTTCTATAACGGAAGAATCCGGTTCTACATCCCTGACTCTACCTGTCAAAAATCTTCCATTCTGAAGGGCCGGCATGCCGCGCACCACACCGTCGGTCAATCCTTTGTCGATTACGACAAAACGCCACCACTCGCCTGGATAACGGGCCACAATCCTGGCCTCGCCCCCTCCTTCGCGCAATAGTGCCCTTTCTTCCCTCAGCCCGAGTTGTAAACGCAGAGCTAAATTTTCGCGCTGAAGTTCTTTCAACTGCGACTCCAACTTGCCCTGTCCAATTGTCCACGAAACGAGGCGCAGTGCGCCATCGCGCAACGCCCAAGCGGGGTATTCCACCGAAAAGAGAATGCGGCCGACATGGTTATAACCTTCAGCCAAAACTGAGACGTTGCCGCCTGTGGCCGCTACCAATGACAAGGCTACAGCCAGAAGAATGAGACCGCAAATCCAAAAGCGCCGCTCTTCTGACGTGACCTTAAAGGCGCTCAAGCATTCTCGCCCTCCACAGAAACGAGGGCACGTTTCATAAAGTCAAGCCTCTCCAATATTCGCCCCAACCCGATGGCCACAGAATAAAGCGGCTGCTCCGCCAGTATAACCGGGATCTCAAGGCTAGCGGAAAGACGGCGCGGAAGTTCCCTCAAAAGCGAACCGCCGCCGCTCAAGACGATTCCATGCTCAACGATATCCCTGGCTAGCTCCGGTTGAGTGCGCTCCAAGGTCTCGCGGATCTTTTCTTCTATGCGCACCAATATAGGCTCTAATGACTCCCTCACCTCTCCTGAGGTTATCTTCACCGCACGGGGAAGGCCGTTCGTGAGATCGCGCCCTTTGACTTCCATCTCTAACTCTTCGTCTAAGGGGTAAGCTGACCCTATCTGAACCTTGATCTCCTCAGCAGTTATATTGCCTATGTAAAGCTTCTTCTCTTGGCGCAAAAGATTTACGATGGCTTCGTCTATATCATCGCCAGCAATCCTGACAGAATCGCTGACGACTATACCCCCCAACGATAGAACTGCAACCTCGCTGGTACCTCCACCTATATCGACCATCATATTGCCCCTCGGTTCATTTATGGGGAGCCCGGCGCCTATTGCAGCCGCCACCGGCTCCTCCACTACATAGGCCTCTCGTGCCCCTGCTGTGAGCGCCGCATCTACAACCGCTCGTCGCTCAACCTCAGTACCGCAGGCTGGGACGCAAGCTACAACTTTAGGATGGGCCAAAAATCGCCTGCCTCCGTTGGCCGTACGTATAAAGTGCCAGATCATAGCCTCAGTCGCCTCAAAATCGGCTATAACGCCATGCTGTAAAGGGCGAATTGTCTCGATCCCTGCGGGAGTCTTTCCCATCATGCTCTTCGCTCTACGTCCAATGGCTATTACTTCACGCTTTCCTTTGGATCCCTGCCGATAAGAGACCACAGATGGCTCATCTATGAATATTCCCTTGCCCTTGACATAAACCACAACGTTAGATGTGCCCAGATCAAGGCCCACATCATGGCCGAAGATTCCAGATAAGCGCTTAAACACGCCCCTCTCCCTCGCTTTCGCCAAGTATCGCTATTTCACCCACTTATAACTGCCATGGGCCACGATGCAATGGCCCAAAAATTCAAGTCCAACCAAACGCATCATCTGAGAAAGCATTTTGGTGAGCCCTATATCTTCATCGCTCGCCTCTAAAGCCCCATCGGGATGATTGTGGAGCAGGATCACCTTAGAGGCACCCATGCGGAGAGCCCTTCTCAACAAATATTTCACATCGATAAAAGCCCCATCGAGACCTCCGTAAGAAAGGCGGTCCTCGCCTACGAATGCCTCCTCGTCATCAGCATATATCGCCACCACGAACTCCCTCTCTTCCAAACCAAGGCGAGAGATCCACTCCTGCAAGCGCCCTTCCCAGCTCGATTGTGACTTATTCTCTTGGCCACCAAATATGCGCTTAGCCAGTTCTATAGCAGCCAAAATAGCAGCTGCTTTAGCTTTGCCCACGCCAGGAATGGAAAGGAGTTCGTTTGGGGTAACCCGACAAAGCTCTGCTATGCCACCATACTGCTCCAGTATATGCGATGCGAGCTCCATCACGCTTCGCTTGCCACCTCCTGTGCGGAGGAGGATGGCCAGGAGTTCCGTCCCGGAAAGCGCCTCTGGGCCGGATGAAAGGAGCCGTTCCCTGGGACGCTCGTCGACAGGAAGTGACCTCACCCTCATCGCGGCCAAAATGGATTGCCCTTGCGTTCATCCCCGATCGTCGTCTTGGGGCCATGGCCAGGTAAAACCAAGAGGTCGTCGGGCAACTCGGCGAGGCGTCTGAGGGAAGAAAGGAGCTTCGCCCCATCCCCTCCAGGCAGATCCGTGCGCCCGACGCTCTGGGCGAAGAGCGTATCGCCCGAGATCAAGAGCTGCTTTCCCTCTCCTTCAACCAGAAAGCAGACGCTTCCGGGAGTGTGGCCTGGCGTATGGATGACGACAAAGGATAGGTGACCGACGGCAATCCTATCTCCATCCTGAAGCAACTTTTCAGGAGGAGAAGGACGCTTTGAACCGAAAAGGGGCGAAAGGCCAAGCGTCGGTTCCATGAACATGGGGATATCGGCCTCGTGAATAGCAACCCCATAAAGCGCCCTCTTCCTCAGCGCTTCGACACCTCCTATATGATCTGGGTGGCCATGAGTGAGGAAGACCCATAACAGTCTGAGCCGCTCCTCGTCCAAAAATTTTAATACCTCCGCACTCTCCTCGCCGGGATCCACAAAGATCGCATTGTCTAAATCGTCCCACAGGAGATAGCCATTTGTGAACAATGGTCCCAGATAAAAGCACTTCACATTCATTCGGCACTTCCTCCTTTGTTCGAGTCAAGCATCAAAGTCACAGGTCCATCGTTGCAAAGGCTCACTTCCATATGGGCTTGGAATATACCACTTTTGACAGCTTCATAGTGTGATCTCAGTACGCCGAGGAAATCTTCGTACAGCCTTTCGGCAACATCCTGGGCAGCGGCATTCACAAAAGACGGACGCCTCCCCTTAGTACAATCGGCATAGAGCGTAAACTGAGAGACAACCAAAACAGAGCCACCAACCTCGACCACAGAGCGGTTCATTTTGCCATTTTCGTCCTCGAAGATGCGCAAGTTTACCACTTTATTTGCCATCCACTCAAGGCATTCATCGTCATCGCAGTGAGAAAAACCTATGAGGAGTAATATCCCTGGCCCTATCTCAGATATCCTTTTGCCGTCCACATCGACAGAAGCCCATTTCACTCGCTGCAACACGGCTCTCAAATCATCACCCCCGAGAGACGTTGATGACGCTATCAACTGCGTTTAGGCGAGCCATAATTTTATAGAGTTGCCCTACATCTTTGACTTGTATCTCCATCGACATGCGAGCTCGGTTTGCTTCGACCACATGAGCTTTGATGGCCGAAATAACCCCTTCAGCAGCGTTTATGGCTTGGGTGACGTCAGCAAATAATCCTGCACGATCGATAGCCTCCAAATACAAGCGAGCCGTGTAACCGCTGTTGGTCTTGCCCCAGGATAAAGAGACCATTTTCTCCTCAGGGAGTCCTTGTATATTGGGACAATCCTTACGATGAGCCGTAATGCCGCGATTTCTCGTCACATATCCCACGATTGCGTCGCCAGGCACAGGGGTACAACAGTTGGCTATGGTCACCGTCAGCCCACTTGTCCCTTCAACCATGATCTCGGACTCGGCTTCCCTCTTAGTGGGTTCATGAGGCCTCTCCTCGCTTTTGCCCTTGGAGCTGAGGTGCTCAGCTATGCGCGAAGCCACCGCAGATGCATTTTGGTTGCCGGCTCCGACAGCTGCGATGAGATCCTCACCGTTTCCATAACCTAAATCATGGGAGACTTTGCTGAGAGACGAGCCCAACTCCTCCAGCGATATCGAATCGTCGTTCAGGCGCCTGCGGATTTCTCTCTCCAACAGCTCCCTGCCCCTATTGAGCTTGTCCTCCCGCTCGGATCGCTCCATCTGACGGAAATAAGCCTTTATCTTGGACTTCGCCCTGCCGGTGCGGGCTATGCTCAACCAGTCTCGCGATGGACGTCCTTGGGGAGAGGTGAGGATGCGCACTATATCGCCGTTCTGCAATTCGTAGCTCATGGGGACTATGCGCCCATTGACCATTGCCCCTACGCACTTATGTCCCACTTCTGTATGGATGGCGTATGCGAAATCGACAGGAGTGGCACCCTTCGGCAGGGATACCACGCTGCCCTTCGGCGTGAAGACGAAGACCTCTGACGAAAGCACGTCCACCTTCAAGTTCTCAAGAAACTCCGATGGAGGAGAGCTTTCGGATTGCGTCTCCAACACCTGGCGTATCCAAGCAAGCTTGGCGTCTAAGCTGTCCGGCTTGTCATATCCTTCTTTATATCGCCAGTGAGCCGCTATGCCGTACTCGGCAAGCCAATGCATCTCCCATGTCCTTATCTGAATCTCCAGCGGCTCACCCGAAGGACCGACGATCGTGGTATGAAGGGATTGATACATATTGCTCTTGGGGTTGGCTATATAATCGTCAAACTGACCAGGAATGGGTTTCCAAATGGTATGCACGATGCCGAGCGCCTGATAGCACTCCGCCACACTCCCTACGACCACCCTCAAAGCCAAAAGGTCATATATCTGGTCGAGCGTGAGTCCTTTCCTTTGCATCTTCTCATAGATGCTGTAAAAGTGCTTAGCTCTGCCCGTGATGTAAGCCTTAAGCCCCACTTCTTGAAAACGCTTAGCGAGGACGTCGATAGCCTGTTTCACGATGGCTTCTCTTTCTGGCAGCTTTTTGCGCACCCTCCTGCGAATTTCGTAATACGTCTCGGGATAAAGCACTTTGAAAGCCAGGTCTTCGAGTTCGCGCTTCAGTTGATATATCCCTAAGCGATGCGAAAGGGGGGCATATATCTCAAGCGTCTCTCGCGCAATTCTGATCTGCTTCTCCCTGGGAAGTATTTGAATGGTGCGCATATTGTGAAGCCGATCGGCCAATTTTATCAGCACAACTCTGATGTCCTTCGCCATGACGAGAAACATCTTGCGCAAGTTCTCGGCCTGATACTCCTCCACGGACCTGAAGGGAAGGCTTCCTAACTTGGTTACTCCGTCGACGAGGGTGAGCACGCTTTGGCCAAAACGCTCCTTTATGGCCTCGGGGCCAAGGGCAGTATCCTCCAAAGCGTCGTGAAGGACGGCAGCCATAAGGGTCTCGCTATCCAACTCCATGTCAGCCAGTATCGTAGCCACATAAATCGAGTGAATTATGTAAGGCTCACCCGTGGCCCTTTTCTGATCGGCATGAGATCGAGCAGCCAGCACTAAGGCTTCACCCAACTGAGAGAGCTCCTCTTTCGACAGATAGGCAGAGGCCTTCTCCCATAGCGTTTGCCACGCCAACTTCACCGCCGCATGACGCTCGGTCTCCGGCAGTCGGCCGATGAAGCTATCCCTCAAAAGCCGCAGTGCTTTTCCACCACCGCTGTGGGTTTCGGCTCCTACAGCTCGAATTCCTATATCTTCACTCTTAAGCTCGCCCTTAGGCTTCATATGTCAAATCCGTCCTTTTGTTTAAGAGGCCAATTCTGCCCTTCCGACACATGATATCATTTCCCGCGCCCATATGAAAAGCTACAAAATTGTGCCGAATACGTTTAAGCTGTGCCCTCTACATGTCTTTCATAATTTTTTTCATAGGGTTGGCGCTGAGAAGCCTCACGGTTTATGTTAGAGGCGATTAAAACGCTCGCCCCACGGGAGATTGTAACAACAGGATTTAAACGTGGCCTTCGGAGATATAAGCAGGTTGGTGTCCCCAAATTAACCGAGGGATCTCGGACTTCAGCTTTCAGGGTCACCGTACCAAAGTCACTCTTAAGGAGGAATTAAACCAGGAAGGATCTATAAAACGCCTCAAAGGGTTATTTGCCCCGTGCACCCTATAGGCGAACGAGGGGCAACAAAATACAAAAGCAAAGACCTCGCCCCCAGGTTATTCTTCTTTATGTCCTCCCTGCAGGGTTTCCATTAACGAGGCTTTTTCCTTTTCCAAGGCAGAGATTTGCCTCTCAAGCTCCTTCACACGAGACTTGCTGCGTCCTTTTAGCTCTACTATCGCCCCCACTGAGGCGACCCACATCAATAGCGCTCCAGCGGCGAAGACGAGGACTTCCCATATGCCTTGGTGCACGTCTCTCTGCCAAACCAAGAAATTAACCGTTATAATGTCTCCATTTTGAACCGCATAGAGCGCGGCAATTATCATGCCGGCCGCTACAGCGAGGGCATAGCTCTTCATTCTGTCTATTCACCCCACATTGCACACCTATCTTTTTTCAGACGTCGAGGATACGCAGCTCTTCTTTAAAAAGCGGTCCCGCATTTCCTGCTTCTCTTCTTTGCTGAGCGACCTGAGATATTTCTCTCTTCCCTTCTCATTCCACAGGGGGTCGTAAATCTCTTTGAGTCGAAGGGCATAAGAATCAACGCCTTCGGCGAGTTCGCTTATAACCTTTTCAGCCCCGGCATGGGTGGGTCTGGCGCCGTATTCTTCCACAAGCTGGCGCAGCAACCATGGATGATCTATGATGAGGCAAGGACGTAACAAGTTGTCGTCGTCATACGGCTGGGCCTCACGGATCGCTCGGAAGAACGGACTATTCAAGATCTCCACCAGGCTCTTTTCCCTGATGTTGTCGACAGCGAAGTGCACGAAGACGCAAGGCTCCACATCCCCATTGGAGATGACGTGAAGATACCGCTCGCCTCCGGCCATACAGCCGTCGACGTAGGGACCGTCGTTCCAGAAGTCGCCCAAGAAGATAGGATACTTGTTGCGCCACTCTTCAACCTTTTCGTGCAGCTTGGCCCGCTGCTCCGGTGTTGCCATGTAAGAGAGGTCCGGGTTCTCGCCCGTAGGAATGTATTGGAAGAACCAACCGACCTTGCAGCCCGCTCGAAGCATCTCCTCTATAAAGGCATCGCTTGCTATATAGTCGGCGCTGCTGCTCGTATAGGTGGCACTGAAGCCATAAAGTACGCCCTTTTCCCTCAAGCGCTTAAACGTGGCCATTATGCGATCATACATGCCAGGGCCGCGACGGGCATCCGTTTCCGCCTTGTCGCCTTCGATGGATATGACGGGCGCAACGTTGCCGAGCTCTACGAGCCTATCGGCCACCTCATCGGTTATGAGCGTCCCGTTCGTGTAAACCTGGAAATAACATTCGTCGCTATGCTTTGCCCATAGTTCGAAGAGATCAGGTCTTGTGAACGCTTCCCCGCCGGAGATGGTAAAAAAATACATGCCGAGTTCTTTAGCCTGTTTTATAAGGTCATCGAGCTCTTCTAAGGAAAGGTCTTTGCTGGTGTCATACTCGCCGGCGTAGCAGCCGCGACAGTGGAGATTACAGCGCATTGTGGGGCTTATCACCATAAAGTTCGGTATATGAATATCAAGCTCCTTCTCCTTGCGGTCGCGTACCCCTCGCGATAGGACGACAAAATTTACCAAGAAGTTCATTATGAGCTTTTTTCGGCAATTCGGATGAAGTTCTTGAAAGACCCTTCGAAACACGCCAACAAACGGGTGGTCCACACGAACCATTTCCGCCAGATCGTGAAAGGTCTCACGGTGGTACTTGGCCGGCGAGAGACGAGATATGGTCTCGAAGAGAAAGGCCAGCTTGGACTCATCCCCTTCGCTAGCCATCTTCGCCACCTGCTCCAAAAGCTTATAAGATACTATGCCTTTCAGCCGATCATAAATGGTCATGGCCATGTGAGTTCGCCTCCTCAAGTTATACAGGCCTTCTAAATTATAGGCTTATGGATGAAGCCTTCTTTATTCCCTCTTCCAACGCGTCCAGCCTGCGTTCTAACATCTTAATATCATCAATTGTAGCTACGGGAAGGAGCGAGAGCAACCGCTGGACCTCGCGCTTGAAGCCGTTTCGCAACATCTCCCGTCGCTGCGCTAAGTCACTTTCAATGGCGCTCAAGACCCCCTCTACATCCAACTCTGTGAGCTTTCCCCGTTTGACGAGTTCCTTCAAGTGCCCTCTGCATATGCCAAGCAAGGAGTCCTCCGCACCGAAGCCTTCCCAAATTAGACGAAGGATCGCCTCCATAGCCACCCCTCCTCCCTAATTCTTTTAAAAAAAATTATAACATCATATCCGAAAATTTTCACGTTTTCGGCGAACGCAATTGCCACTCGCACAAAAGCGCGCCAGCTACGAATATAGAGCTGTACGTTCCCAGCACTATGCCCACCATAAAGGCAAAGGAAAAGTCAGCTATCGCCGGTCCGCCCCATAGAAACAAGGCAAGCACCGGAAAGAACGTCGTGAGCGAAGTGTTGATGGTCCTCGATAAAACTTGGTTGATGGAGTCATCGAGAAGCTTGACGATTCCCCACTGCTTTATATGACGCCAGTTCTCCCGGACGCGATCGAGGACCACTATCGTATCGTTCAGAGAGTAACCCACAATGGTGAGGATGGCCGCTATGAAGGGAAGCGATATCTCTCTGCCTGTTAAGCTAAAGAGACCGAGCGTTATGATAACGTCATGAAATAACGCCAACACGCTGACTGCACCGAAGCGGAAGCGGAAGCGGAATGTTATGTAGATTAAGATACAAACCAAAGAAATAGAGACCGCAATGATAGCTTGACGGCGAAGTTGACTGCCCACAACCGGCCCCACCTGTTCGAGCCGCAACAGGGACATTTCGGGAAAGCTCTCACGCAAGGCCCGAAGCGCTTCTTCTTGTGACTCCTCTGACTTAATGCGTATTATATAGCCCTTTTCGCTATAGGCCTGTATTACAGATGTTCCCAAGCCAACCTTTTCAAGCGCCTGACGCACATCGCCGACGGAAGAGGCTTCATTGGTTTCCATCTGAACCAATACGCCGCCAGAAAAGTCTATACCGAGGTTTAACCCCTTGAAGCCTAACAGACAAATGCTCGCCACAATCGCGATGGCGCTCGCCAGTAGCGCCAAACGGCGCACCTTCATAAAGCTTATGTAAAATTTTATCCTCAATCGCATTTTAACGGCACCTCATCTAAGCAGAGTGAGATCCTTCTTGACTGTCAAGAATATCCTAAGGAGCGTCCTCGTTACTACTATCGCAGAAAATACGCTGGCCACGATGCCTATGCTCAAGGTAACGGCGAAACCGCGAATCGGTCCACTGCCAAAATAATAGAGCACTGCAGCAGCTATAAGAGTCGTTAGGTTGGCATCAAAAATGGTAACGAAGGCCTTGCGAAAACCCGCATCGATAGAGGCATAAATGGTCTTCCCCGACCTTATCTCCTCTCTGATCCTCTCATAAATCAGGATGTTGCCATCTACCGCCATGCCTATAGTGAGTATAATACCGGCAATGCCAGGTAGGGTCAGAGTGGCTTTTAAACTTATAAGGCCAGCTAAAAGCAAAAGCATCGTCACGCCCAACGTCAAATTGGCGACTATCCCCAAGGATGCGTAATAGACGAGCATAAAAACCACAACCAATGCTACTCCTATCACGCCGGCCCTAACGCCTGCCTTTATAGAGTCAGACCCTAACGTGGGCCCGACGGAGCGATTTTCCAAAATCTTTACGTTTACAGGTAGGGCTCCAGCGCGGAGCATAATGGCTAACCTTTGAGCCGAAGCGGTAGTGAAGCGACCAGAAATTTGGGCCTCCCCGCCGCTTATGCGTTCCTGCACTACGGGAGCTGATATTACCACGCCATCTAATAAAATCGCTATCTGTTTCCCCACATTAGCTGTCGTTGCCTCATCAAATAATTTAGCTCCCTCTCTGTTGAACTTCAAGTTAACCGTTGGACGCCCCAAGCTGTCATAGGAAGTCTTGGCATCTATGAGGTGCTCGCCTGTCACGTAAGTGGTGCCCAAAAGATAAAGGCGCCCCGATTCTTCTTCTTTAGCTACAATGAGGTTTGGATCCGAAGCGGCTTTTTCTTCCATCTGGCGGACATTTTCCTCTATCTCGGCCATCATGGCTCTCCAACGTTCCTGAGCGCGCTGGAACTCTTCGTCGCTGTCGTAGTTCTTTCTCTCAGGGGCGCGAGGTGGGGTCGGAGTGACACCTACGACTTGCCTGAACTCCAACATGGCCGTCTTCCCTATGAGTTCTAGGGCCGCCTCTGGATCCTCAACACCAGGGAGATCCACGACGACCCGGTCTTTGCCTTGGCGCTGGATGACCGGCTCTGCGATCCCATATTGATCGACGCGATTACGGAGGACGGCTATCAATCGCTCTATGCTATCGTCAGTTACGGGAACCTCAGCAGTGCCTACGGCCTGCAGGAGAAGATGAACCCCTCCTTTTAAATCCAACCCGAGGCGCACCCTGCCTTGGATAGGAAAAACGGAAAACAACGCCACTACCACAATTACCGCCACAAATGTCAACTGCCACCGTTCACGCTTGGACATTCATGCACTCCTCCCATCCCAATAAAAAGCGGAGCGAGCCTTCTCTTGCCCACTCCGCACGAGGAAGGAGAGGCTTTACGCCTCTTTTTCCTTTGGTTCTGACGCTGGAGCAGGCGAACGCCTCGCGGAGATAGCGCTCTTTAAAATGCGCACCCTTACTCCATCTGCTATCTCTAATATGAAACTGTCGTCCTTTACGTCTTTCACTGTGCCAAAAAACCCTCCGATCGTGACGACCTGATCACCACGGTTCACCGAAGCCAACATTTGCTCATGCTGCTTTTGCCGTCTCCTCTGAGGGCGAATGATGAGAAAATAAAAGATGAGGACAAAAAGCAAGAGCGGCAATAACAGAGAACTTAAACCTTGTTGTTGCAAATTGAACACTCTCCCTCCACTTAAATTTACAAAGCTATTCTAACACAAAATGGGCGCTTTGGCTTTCCCTCTGCTTCAGATAAAAGAGCAGCTTTTCCAACTCCACTGATATATCTACGTTATATACAAGTATCTCTTTAGGGACAACTATGGGAGCCGGTGCAAAGTTCAGAATTCCCTTCACAAAGCTCGAACTCGCAATCCTATCCACCACAGATTGAGCAGCCTCAGCAGGGACTGTCAGGATGAGGACCTCGATGGCCAACTCGGCGACCACATCGGCAATTCTGTCGACGTGAAAACATGGAGCCCCACGAAAGGTCCTTCCCACTTTTGTGGGATCTACGTCGAAGAGGGCAACCATTTTGAACTTCTCATTCTGCAAAGGCCCATAACCCAATAACGCCCCGCCGAGCCTTCCTACGCCCACCATGGCTATCCTCCATACCCTCGGAGGAGAAAGGATCGCCTGAAGATGTTCGCAAAGGCGCGGAACGCTATAACCTACGCCACGCTTGCCTATTTCGCCGAAGTAGGAAAGATCCTTACGCACCTGACTGGCTTTAAGCCCCAGCTCGTCACCGATCTCTTGAGAGGAAATTACGTCCACGCCTTCCTCTTGCAGGCGCTTCAAGAGGCGCGCATAAAGAACAAGTCGTTCAACCGTCGGCTCTGCTATGCGCATTCGACCACCTCTTTAAGCTTAAAACTCGGAGCGGAAGGGCAAGTAACTGTAAATGGTTTTACCTGCAAAGGACAAATCCACCACTCGGCCTTATAGACCAACGTGCCTTCGCGACTCTTAACTCCTTCGGCGGACGCGCGATAAACCGGCAAAACTCTCTTCTCCTCCGACCATCTCGGCGATCCTGAGTAATTGATTGTATTTCGCTACTCGATCCGTTCGTGCGGGAGCGCCACCCTTTATCTGGCCTGCGCCAGTGGCTACGGCCAAATCGCTTATAAAGCTGTCTTCCGTCTCCCCGGAACGGTGAGATATGATCGCCCCGTAACCGTTCCAGCGCGCCATTTCTATTACCTCCATCGTTTCGGTGAGGGTGCCTATTTGGTTGAGCTTTACCAATATCGCGCTGGCTATGCCCTTTTCTATGCCCCTCTTGAATCGCTCCGGATTTGTGACGAAGAGGTCGTCGCCTACGAGCTGGACCTTTTTGCCTACGGCACAGGTGAGCAGGTCCCATCCTTCCCAATCTTCTTCGGCCATACCATCCTCTATCGAAACGATGGGGTAATTGTCGCACAGTTTCTTGTAGTATTCAACGAGTTCTTCCTGCGAGAGATCCTTTCCCTCGCCGCGAAGCCGATAGCGACCATCTTCATAAAGTTCTGTAGCGGCCACGTCGAGGGCAAGGCTCACCTGATCTTTGGGGGAGTAACCAGCAGAGGAAATCGCCTCGACGAGCAAGTCAAGGGCTTCTTCGCTACCCCTTAGGTTTGGAGCGAATCCTCCTTCGTCCCCTACGGACGTGCCATAACCTTTCTTTGCGAGGAGTTTCTTAAGCTCCTGGTAGACTTCAACGCCCATCCGTAAAGCCTGGGCAAAGCTCTCGGCACCGTGAGGGACGATCATAAATTCCTGTATGTCTAAATTGTTATCAGCGTGTAGCCCACCATTGATAACGTTCATCAAGGGGACGGGCATCAGATACGGGCCGACCCCACCGAGGTAAGACCATAACGTCATGCCTCGCTCGCCGGCTGCAGCGCGCGCCACCGCCAATGAGACGGCCAAAATGGCATTGGCCCCCAAATTGCTCTTGTTCGGCGTGCCGTCGAGATCTATCATCGCCCTGTCGATTGAGACCTGCTCAGAGGCCTCCAGGCCGACGATCTCCGGGCCTATTCGCTCATTCACGTTCTCTACAGCCTTCCTGACACCTTTGCCGCCATATCTGTCGCCGCCATCCCTCAGCTCTAAAGCCTCAAATGTGCCCGTAGAAGCTCCAGAGGGGACAGCTGCTCTGCCAATGCTTCCGCTCTCGAGCCATATTTCAACCTCCACAGTGGGATTGCCCCTAGAATCGAGTATCTCTCTACCGTGAACGCCTACGATTTCGCTCATTTTTTTCCTCCTCACTGCCTACCACGGCACTTCGTCGGGATCTATTGCGCGCTCTCCGAGCACCTCGTAACATTGACCTCCCCGCTTGAGGAGCGCTTCGTCGACTATCAAAATACGCACCCGCAACAAATGGCGCGGAAAGGCCACACTCACGACATCGCCAGGCTTTACATTATAAGAGGCCTTGCAAGGCCGATCATTGACGCGAACGGCATCATTTGCGATCATCTCCTGAGCCAAGGAACGACGTTTGATCAGCCTTGCAGCTTTCAAAAACTTATCCAACCTCATGCGTTATGTCTCTCAGTATAACAAACTCAAGAAATAGGAAAGCGAAGGACCGCACCCAAACCTTCGCATTCTCTTAGCAGCGATGGCCGACCTAATACCGTTACATCGCCATCTTGCTCCAAGACTTTATGTGCGACGGCTTCCAAGAGATCATCTTCAACGGTTACCGATGCTTCGCACACAGGACAAACGTTCGATGGCTCCAAAACAAGGATATCACAATGATCGCAACGTCCTCCCTTTACGGAGCGATGCTCGTCAACCACAAGTTGGTGAACGGCGCCCATATTGACGGCCTTTAATGTGCCGCTCAAACCTGTGATGGCTTGTCCTCCCTTGGAGGCCTCGGTCAAAATCCGCCCGACTAAGGCTTCTCCCTCCTCGTAAAAACGACGCATGGTATGGACAAATATAGCCTCTCTGACGGACTCCGGATCGGTAACGTTGCCGAGTTCAGACGCTATCTCTACGGGAACGGAGACAGTGGCCTCCTTGGCCAACTCGACCACTACCGACGCATATTCCTCATTGCCTCCTACGAGGACGAGATCATAACTGTTGCCCTCTTCTTCCACAAGGCTCTTCAGGGTAGCAGCAGTGGCTTTAAGATGCCGTAATATGTGTTCTTCCACGTGACGCTCTATTCTGCGCTCCTCAAGGCCATACCACCCTGCGGCCTTCACTTTGGCCGGCACATCCTCAGCGACTTCGAGGAGCATCTTCACCTCTTCCCCGTCGTTGCGGAAAAAGCGCGCCTCCTTAGCACCGACTATGACGGCAAGCGTTTCTTTATGAGGCGAAAGGACCTCCATCAGAGGAAAGATGCATGGGTGATTTGCCACCCTCACCTGCGTAGGTACGGCAACGGGGAGCGAGTATTGAGCGAAAAGCCCCGAGGCTGCGTTCACGTAGAAAGCTTTGCCCTTAGAAAGACCGTCGACGCATCCTTCTATCTCAGGAAAGAGAGATTCAAACACAGCCCTCAAGGCCTCACTTTCTGAAGTGACTTGCCAGCGCGCAAGCTCTTGAAGCGTCGTTTTGTAAATGTTCTTCACTTCGATGGCTATCTCCTTGGGGTTCCTCTTGCTCCGATCCATATCCACGAAAATGGAGATAACCGGACCCTTTTCCCTAAAGCGCTCCACCACTTCTTTGATGACCGCCTTCTTCATGGAGCCACCTCCTTACGCTCATCATGATAAACCACTCATACGATAAAATCCCGCAATTTCTTGCTGCGGCTCGGATGTCGAAGCTTGCGCAAGGCTTTGGCCTCTATTTGCCTGATCCGCTCCCTGGTCACGCCGAAACGACGACCCACCTCCTCCAGCGTATAAGGGTGCCCGTCCTCCAGGCCGAAACGAAGGCGCAGCACTTCCCTCTCGCGCGGTGCCAGCTCGTCGATCATGTTTTCCAACTCCTCCCGAAGGAGCTGGTTGGCCGCTGCGTCATCTGGGCTCAATAACTCTTTATCTTCCAAAAAGTCACCCAATTGGCTGTCCTCTTCTTCGCCTATCGGCGTCTCCAAAGAGACAGGCTCCTGAGCAATACGCTGGATCTCCGCCACCCTCTCTGCGTCGATGCCCATCTCCTTAGCGATCTCCTCTGCGGTCGGCTCACGACCGAGCTTTTGAACCAGCTGGCGCGATACGCGGATCAGTTTGTTTATCGTCTCCACCATGTGAACGGGTATCCGGATAGTTCTGGCCTGATCGGCAATAGCTCGCGTTATGGCCTGTCTGATCCACCACGTGGCGTAAGTACTGAACTTAAAACCCTTCCTATAATCGAACTTCTCAACGGCACGACTTAAGCCCAGATTGCCTTCTTGGATCAAGTCCAAAAAGAGCATACCCCTGCCTATATATTTCTTAGCGATGCTCACGACCAGCCTTAAATTGGCAGCCATGAGTTTTTTCTTTGCCTCGAGATCGCCGGCCTCTATCCTCTTAGCGAGCTCGACTTCTTCTTCCGGGGTCAATAGGGGAATTTTACCGATCTCCCTCAAATACATCCGCACCGGGTCTGTCAGGGGTATATCTTCCACCTCGGGCATCTCAAGGCTGCCCTTCGGCACGACCTCTTCGCCCGGCAATTTCTCCTTAGCTCCGTCCTGAATGTCTATGCCGAGCTCCATCAAATTGAAATAGAGATTATCGAGCGCCTCCGCTGTCAATAGTTCTGGAGGTATCGATTTTTCGATGTCTTCATACGTCACATACCCTCTCTGTCTTCCCATTTGGAGCAAGTCTCTTATTTTATCTATGTGCTTCAACAGCTCCTCTTGGGAAACCGAGAGGTCTTCTACAGGGATATTGGGTTCCTCCGGCGATTCGATCGGCCCGTCGCGTTCCTCGATGCTCATCTTCAGCCACCTCCCTTTATGTCACTGGCCAATTGTCGCAGCTCTTCCATCTCCTCCGCCGAGGCCTCACCTTTGGCCATCGCCGAAAGAAGTTTACGATATCTCTCGGAGCGCCGTCGCCTCTCCAAAAGTCTGAGCAACTCCTTCCACGCCACCTCAATATCACCAAATTGGTCACAAAAGTTCCCCCCCATGGCGATGAGGCTCATGGGGAAACGATCCCCTACTGAGAGCCACCGTCCCTCCAACTCCTCCGGCGACTCGCCATACAGCAAAGCTGCGACAATGGATTTAACGCGCTCGTCGTTGATAAGGGGAAGGACAACTTCCGGCGGCGCCTCAACCCGCCTTCGGGCATCGTTCCACAGCACATGAGCTACAGCTGCCTCTATCGGATCTATCGTCTTGCCCACCGATTTCTTCCCTATCCCATTTATATATACGCTGGAACGGGCGCTTTTATCTTCTTTTGCGGCCCTCTTTCTGCTCCTGATCTCTGCGATCTGCTCGTTGAGTTCCCCAGGCAAGACGCCCAAGGCGATGCTCAGGTTTGAAATATATGGAGCCACATCGAAGGGAGAAAGCTCCGCAAGGCCCTCGAGCAGCTCCAAAATAGCTTTATGGCGAGAGCCGGGATCCTCCAACTGGGACCGTCTGATCTCTAAGTGATAAAGGGGAAGCGGCACGGCATGGTCTAAAGCCTCCCCAAAGACTTTATCTCCATTTTCTTGAAGCAGTAATTGATCGGGGTCAACATCTCGAGGGAGGATGACCACGCTGACCTGGAGCCCCTCCCTCTGGAGGATATACATGCCCCTCAACGAGGCTTCCTGCCCCGATGTATCTGCATCGTAACATATACAACAACGACCAGCGAAGCGTTGGAGGAGTTTGGCTTGATCCTCTGTGAGCGAAGTGCCAAGGGAGGCAACAGCTTCGGGATAACCCGAGAGGTGCAGCCTTATGGCATCTGTATAACCCTCCACGAGGATCGAACGCCCACGTTGGCGTATAGACTTCTTGGCGCGCTCTAAGAGGTAGAGACAGTTTCTCTTTTGAAACAGCTCGCTCTCGGGGCTATTGATGTACTTCGCCCCCTCGCCCACCACAAGCCTGCCTCCAAATGCCACAAGCTTGCCGGAGACGTCCCGAACCGGAAACATTACCCGACCACGAAAGCGATCATATGGGCTCCTCGAACCCATGAGCACCAATCCACATCTTTCAGCGAGTTCGAAGGTCACGCCATGCCTTTGAAGGGATTGCCACAGATAATCCCATGAGGGTGGAGCCCAACCGAGCTCAAAGGTCTCCCACACCTCGGGAGGAAGTTCCCTATGCTTCAGGTAAGATCTCGCGACCTCACCGGAAGGGCTATGGAGCGCATCCCTATAAAATTTCAGGGCCAACTCCATTACCTCTGAAAGGTCTCCCTCGGCTTTGGGGCGGGCACTCTTGGACAAAGTCACGCCTGCCCGCTTGGCCAGGCGCTCCAAGGCTTGAGGAAACGATACTCCTTCTATCTCCATAAAGAAGGTGAATGCATCTCCCCCTTTTCCGCAGCCGAAACAATGATACGTCTGCCGCTCCGGCGACACATAAAAAGAGGGGGTCTTTTCAGTATGAAACGGACAGAGAGCCCTGTAGTTCCTGCCCACCTTGCGCAGTTGGACATAATCCCCAATGAGGTCCACTATATCCAAGCGCTTCTTAATCTCTCCGATCACATCGCGATCCATATATACATCCCCTACTGCTGGATGTGCACCTCGCATATACGGTTTTTAACCGTGTCGAAAGGTGCACAAGTGCCGGATAAAGTCTTAGCTTATCCGGCACTTCACCAAGCGAGGCGTTAGTCTTTACCCCGCACCTGTTTCAATGCTCCGCGCTCACAGAAGCGGCGCCAAAACCACGGCTATAACGGACATGAGCTTGATAAGGATATTGAGGCTTGGACCTGCCGTATCTTTGAACGGATCGCCCACAGTGTCGCCCACCACTGCCGCCGCGTGAGATGGCGTCCCCTTGCCGCCGAGGTGCCCTTCCTCGATGTATTTTTTGGCATTATCCCAAGCGCCGCCGGCATTGGCCATAGATATGGCCAACATCACCCCTGTAACTATGGATCCTCCCAACAGCCCACCAAGCGCCCCAGGACCCAAAAGCAGCCCTACGGCTATAGGAGCCACCACAGCCATAAGACCAGGCACTAACATTTCCCTCAGCGCTGCGGCGGTCGATATATCTATACACCGCTCGTATTCTGGCCGAGCATTGCCTTCCATGAGGCCCGTGATTTCCCTAAACTGACGGCGCACCTCGTCGATCATCGACTGGGCAGCCCTTCCAACGGCCATGATCGCCATAGAAGAAAATAGAAATGGCAACATACCACCTATAAAGAGACCCACCATTACCGTGTGGTTGATGAGATCTATATGATCGAGCCGCACTGCAGTGGCGTAAGTCGCAAAGAGCGCCAAGGCCGTCAATGCGGCTGACCCTATCGCCAATCCCTTTCCTATGGCTGCAGTGGTGTTGCCGACGGCATCCAACCTGTCTGTGACCTGACGCACCGTGGGAGGCAGTTTGCTCATTTCGGCTATACCCCCAGCATTGTCCGCGATGGGGCCATAGGCGTCCACAGACAAGGTCATCCCGGTCATCGAGAGCATTCCCACAGCAGAGCATGCAATGCCGTAAAGTCCGCCGAATTTGTAACCTATCAGCACCGCTGCGCATATGAGCAATACCGGCACCGCCGTGGACATCATGCCTACAGAGATGCCCGATAGGATGTTGGTGGCGTGACCCGTGACAGCCGATTCAGCGATCTGACGCACCGATTTTGAACCTATAGAAGTGTAGAACTCCGTGACATACCCTATCGCCACGCCTAAGATTACCCCTCCCAAGACAGACCAAAAGAGGGCGATATCGCCAAAAAGGGCCCGCGTGACGAGGAACGCGCCGATCATCATAAATAATCCGGTGGCTATCGTTCCCTTCCTCAAGGCGAACTGAGGGTCGCCGCCCTCCTTCACCCGGACGAAAAACGTGCCCAACACGGCGGAGACGATGCCGCTTCCGGCGAGCAACAGCGGATACGCCACTCCCGTGGGACCAAAAGCGACCATGCCGAGAGCCATAGCAGCTATGATGGAGTTCACGTATGACTCGAACAGATCGGCCCCCATTCCGGCTATGTCACCCACGTTGTCGCCCACGTTATCCGCTATGACGGCCGGATTCCTTGGGTCGTCTTCTGGAATGCCTGCCTCCACCTTGCCCACCAGGTCAGCTCCCACATCCGCAGCCTTCGTGTAAATGCCGCCACCGACGCGGGCGAACAACGC
>LDZS01001652.1_pt1 | contig 25074 bp, 22 predicted proteins | sample 615471 | NCBI WGS metagenome assembly LDZS01 (sample SAMN03408295, study PRJNA278302) | terrestrial metagenome | isolation source: oil reservoir sample K3 | place: USA: Alaska, North Slope, Kuparuk formation | collected 2013
TTTGTAAAAAGCCGACGTGAGTGGATTATGGGGGATGCCATGCCATCCCCCTTAATGCGCTGTTTTGCTGGCTTTTGTAAAAAGCCAAGTGGACGGCAGCTGCAGCTGGACGACAGCCACCAGAAGTCAGAACAGCTATATATCTCAAGAGAAGAAGAAAGGTGCAACACCTCATGCGTAGTCCCGTAGGGTAGTGGTCAATCCTTTCGGCCTTTGGAGCCGAAGACGGCGGTTCGAATCCGCCCGGGACTGCTTAAAGTACTCTCCAAGAGCGGCGAGATGCTCGCAGAAGTGGGAGGCTAAGGGCTTATCTATGTTGAGCAGAAAGAGCCCCTCATGCACATGACGAAGCTGGAGGTGAGCGACTTCGACCTCGCCCTTACCTTGAGCTGTGGTCAGAGTTTCTGCTGGCAAAAAAAGGGAGGGTGGTACACGGGCGTCATTGACGGCAATGCGGTCGCCCTGAGACAGCATGGCTCTCCAGATGGTGTCCTCGAGGTGGTGGCATATCCAGAGCTGGATGAGGACAGGCTCACGCAGTACCTCGGATGCGAGGATGACCTGTTCGAGATAGCGCTTGAGGTGGGAAAGGATGCTTACATGAGGAGCGTGCTTCACCGATGGTGGGGGCTCAGGGTGATGAGACAGCCCCTCTGGGAGATGCTCGCCTCCTTCATATGTGCCACCAACAAGAGCGTGGTGGCAATAGAGAAGATGATACTGTGCCTGAGAAGAAAGGCAGGTGAACCCATAGGGGTGAGGGGCAAAGAGCCCTTCATGGTGGAGCACTACACCTTTCCATCACCAGAGAGGCTTGCCCATCTCTCCATCGGACAGCTGGAGAGGTGTGGGCTGGGATACAGGGCACCCTACCTTCTGGAGGCTACCCAGATGTTCGAGCCGCAGCCCCTCAAGAGCTACGAGGAGGCGAGGCGGTGGCTGCTGGGCTTTAAGGGAGTGGGCAACAAGGTTGCGGACTGTGTCAGCCTGTTCGGGCTTGGAATGCTCGAGGCATTCCCCATCGACCGATGGATGAGACATGTGCTGTACACCCACTATGAGGTGGGCTGCTCCAGCTCCAAAAGGGCACTCACACCCCGTGAGTACGAGAGGCTCTCGAGATGGGCAAGGGAGTACTTTGGAAGGTATGCTGGATATGCCCAGCAATACCTGTTTCACGAGGCGAGGATGAAAAACAGGGGGCGACCCAGGGGGCGACCCGCATCCAAACGCTAATATCTCTCTTATGGCAAGAGAGGGGCTGGTGGAGGACATGGAAGAGGAGCTAGATACCATCATAACACTCATCGGCAATGAAGTCGCGTTCGAGGGTTATGAGTTCATATTCAAGGGAGAAGCCACGGAGTGCAAGAGTTGCAGGCTAAGGAACGCCTGTCTAAACCTTCACGAGGGCTCCCGGTACAGGCTGGTGGCGCTCAGGGATGCTCCGGTGCACGAGTGTCCCTTGCACGAGGGAGGTGTGAGGGCGGTCGAGGTGGTGGAGGCACCGTTTCTCGTGGCAATCGAGTCAAGGAAGGCATTTAGAGGCTCAAAGGTGGTGTACACCCCGATGAGGTGCGGTGAGGAGGAGTGCCCCATGTACGAGCTGTGCCATCCCACCGGGCTCGAGGAGGGGGACAAGTGCACCATCACGAGGGTGGTGGGAAACCCCCCAGAGGGCTGTCCCAAGGGCTTTTCTCTAAAGCTCGTGGAGCTGGAGAGGTGAGCGGGTGGCAAGGCTGTTCACTGCGGTGAGGATTCCAGAGCACCTCGTGCCCGTGATAGCCGAGCTGGAGGCTCAGCTCCCCTCCAATGGGCTCAAGCTGGTAAGGCCTGAGATTGCCCACATAACCCTCAGGTTCATCGGAGAGGTGGCAGAGGAAAAGGTACCCCCAATCGTGGATGCACTGCGAAGTGTGCGCATGCATAGGTTCGATGCCCTCCTTAGAGGCATGGGGGCGTTTCCCTCTCCACGAAGGGCGAGGGTGGTGTGGATGGGGTGCGAGGGCGAGTTTGCATCCCTCTTCAAAAAGGTGGAGGATGCTCTCTGCTCCACGGGGATGAATAGGGAGAGAAAGCAGTACCACCCTCATCTCACGCTGGCAAGGGTAAAGAGGCTCACGAGGGAGGATGGCACGAGGCTGGAGGAGGTAATCAGCAGGCACAAAAGCACACAGTTCGGTGGCTTTGAGGTTGGCGAGTTCGTGCTCTTTGAAAGCACACTCAGAAAAGAAGGTCCCACATACCAAGAGATAGAGGCTTTTACGCTCGAGGAGTGAACGATGGAGGATGAACAGTTCATCCGGATAAAAGAGGAGGTGCTGAGGCGCATAAGGCCCCCAGAGGACGAGGTCGAGAGGGTGAGCGCCCTTGCGGATAGCCTCATCACAATCTGCGAGGAGTGTGCACATGAGCTCGGGCTCTGTGTGACGTGCACGCTGGTGGGCTCTGTGGCGCGGGGCACGTGGCTTAAGGGAGACCACGACTTCGACGTGTTCATCCTGTTTCCGCCAAGCACGAGCTGGGAGGAGCTCGAAAGGCTTGGGCTCGAGATTGGAAGGCGGGCTGCCCGCAAGTTTGCCTCGCTGTATAAGGGGGACGCAAAGGTCATAGAGCGGTATGCCGACCACCCCTACATCCAGCTCGTATTCGAGGACGGCGAGGTGGACTTCGTGCCAGCGTACCGCATCGATGATGCCTCGTGCATACTCTCCGCCGTGGACCGCACACCCCACCACACCAGATACGTGCTCTCCCACATCGCTGGAAGGGAGGACGAGGTCAGGCTGCTAAAGCAGTTCTTCAAGGCAGCGGGCATCTATGGCTCCGAGCTCAAGCGCCGCGGCTACTCTGGGTATCTGTGCGAGCTGCTCGTGATACACTATGGCTCATTTCTGGAGTGCATCAGGGCAATGGCCAGCTGGAGGCGCGGCACTGTGATAGACATCGAGGGGCACTCCACAAAAAAGCACGATGAGCCCCTCGTGGTGGTGGACCCCGTGGACCCGAAGAGAAATGTGGCATCCGCTCTCTCGCTGGATAACTTCGCCCGCTCCATCCATCGCGCAAGGGCTTTTTTGAGCTCTCCGAGCCCCTCGTTCTTCGAGATTGAGGAGGAGAGCCTCTCGATAGACCCAAGGAGGGGGACAGGGCTCTTAGCTCTGGAGTTCCCCAGACCAGAACTCGTGGACGACGTGCTGTATCCACAGATATACCACGCCATGGAGTCGGTGGCCTCCCTGCTGGAGAGGGAGGGGTTCAGGGTGTACTCCAAGAGGGTGGGCGAGAGGGACGGATACATATGCATGCTGTTCGAGCTCGAGGTGTGGGAGCTTCCCCCCATAAAAAAGCACATGGGTCCCCCGGTTGACCTCAGAGAGCATGCAGAGAGGTTCCTTGCTCGCTACAGAGATAACCCACGTGCATGCTCAGAGGTGTACATCGAGAACGGAAGGTACTGCGTTGACCTGAGAAGAGAGCACCAGAGGGCAGATGCGCTCGTTGCGGCAAGACTGAAGGAGTGCTCACTCGGTAAACACCTCAATGAGGTGCTCACCGGGAGGGCAGTGGTGCTCTTCGGGGAGGATGTGATGAGGAGGGGAAGGGTGTTTCGCTATGCATAGCCCACCTCCCTCAGCCTGTCCCTTATGGCACACCTCACGCTTTCCTCAGAGGTGTGGTTGGGAACCCAACCGAGCCTCCTGAGCTTCTCGCACGATAGCAGCATGTGGCGCACATCACCCACCCAGCCCCTGCCATCCAGCTCGTTCACATACACTATCTCCACATCCTCGAGCCCCATCTCATCGAGCACGAGCTCTGCGATGCGGTTCACCTCGGTGGTGTCATCAGAGCCTATGTTGAAGATGTTCACATCCTCCTGCGCGCTCTCAATGCTGTGGAGGATGGCATCCACACAGTCCCTCACATAGAGGTAGGACTTCTTCTGCGTGCCATCGCCGAGTATCTCCAGTCTCGATGGGTTTTCCAGCAGCTTCTGTATGAAGTCGTGAATCACTCCATGACGACTTCTAAGCCCCACGATGTTGGCAAACCGAAAAATCCACGAGCGCATGCTAAAGCTATGGCAGTACGCACATATCAGTGCCTCACACGCCAGCTTGCTGGCACCATACGTGGATATCGGTATGAGGGGCCCATAGCTCTCGGGCGTGGGAATGACCTCGGCCTCACCATACACGGTGGAGGTGGAGGTGAACGCAATCTCCCTTATGCCCTCACACCTCATCTGCTCGAGAAGTCTGTGGGTGGCGAGCACGTTCTGCTCGATGTGCACCCACGTGTCCTGCGCCCCTATGCGCACCTCCGGGTTTGCCGCTAAGTGAAACACGATGTCCACACCCTCACACGCACGTCTCAGGGCATGCTCATCGAAGATGCTGCCCCTGATGAACGTAAAGCCCTCCTCGTCCATGTGATGGCTGATGTTCTCCATCCTGCCACTGGAGAGGTCGTCGAGCACCACCACCTCGTTGTGCTCTGCGAGCGCATCCACGAGATGGCTGCCTATAAAACCCGCTCCTCCTGTTATGAGAACCCTAAGCCCGCTTAGCCTCATCATTCAAAGAATACCCCAACAGAATAAAAAAGGTGTGGTGCCCGCTCACGCAGGCTCACTGAGCGCATACAGCCTGCCAAAGACACTGGCAAGGGCGAGATACACGTAGAACGATACAAACACCGAGAGCACGACGCCGACGAATAGGGTCTGGGGGAAAGTCATGAGCGCCACATAGACGATTACTAAAACCACATACACCAGCAGGTAGACCACATACGTCAGCAGGTAGTCACCTAAAACCATTCTTATCCTGTGATAGATATCACCAACCCTCAGGGCCTCGTAGATGCTGTCGGTCATGGCAAGCCTCGCAGCCGCCATGGGCCAAAAGAGCGCAAACACCACCATCAGCACCGATGCCACAAAGGTGCCAGAGAGAACAAGCATTCTCGCTGCATGGCCACCAGCCCCGAGGCCAATGGCGGACATGGTCACCAGCCCCGTGATGAGCATGATGAGCAGTATGGGCACAAATAGGTACACAAAGGTGACCACCAGCAGCTTCAGCCCGCCCACGAACAGCTCCCCCCACTCTTTCCACTCTGGAAGATTGGGCTCCCCCATCGCTGCCATCCTAAACCTCCTTAGCACGTATCCACTCACTACAAGATTCACTATTGGGATGAGGGAGAGCAGCCCACCTATCACCACCTTCTTGAGCCAATCCTCGTCGAGGGTGGGGGATTTCAGTCCCTCCAAGATATCCATGGACATCATCAAAAGTTCGGATGGGAAGCTATATAAAGATACGTCATGATTGCAGAGCAAGAGAGTGTTGATGAGGTGAGGGTTTGACAAATACTCATGGTATCGGTAATCACATCAGAGAGGTTGACCCAGAGATAGAGCGCATACTGGAGAGAGAGTGGGAGCGCCAGCAGTACAAGATCAACCTCATCGCATCTGAGAACTATGCTTCGCCCGCAGTGAGAGAGGCACAGGGCTGCATCATGACCAATAAGTATGCCGAGGGGTACCCGCATCGCAGATACTATGGCGGGTGTGAGTGGGTTGATGAGGCTGAGGAGCTCGCAATCGAGAGGGCAAAGAAGCTGTTTGGTGCAGAGCACGTGAACGTACAGCCCCACTCGGGCTCGCAGGCAAACATGGCGGTATACTTTGCAGTGCTAAAGCCCGGGGACACGATACTCAGCATGGACCTCTCTCATGGTGGGCACCTGTCCCATGGCAGCCCAATCAGCTTTTCTGGCAAGCTGTACAACGTGGTGAGCTATGGTGTGAGCAGGGACACCGAGAGGATTGACTATGCCGAGGTCGAGGCTCTCGCAAGAGAGCACAGACCCCAGATGATTGTGTGTGGCGCAAGCTCGTACCCAAGGGAGATCGACTTCAAGGCATTTGCTGAGATTGCAGAGGACGTGGGGGCATACCTGCTCGCAGACATCGCCCACATCGCGGGGATGGTGGCCGTGGGGCTGCACAACAGCCCCATACCTCACGCCGACTTCGTGAGCACCACCACCCACAAGACGCTCAGGGGTCCAAGGGGGGGCATGGTGATGTGCAGAGAGGAGTATGCCAAGCTGCTGGACAAGGCGCTATTTCCCGGGATACAGGGCGGCCCCCTCATGCATGTGATTGCCGCAAAGGCGGTGGCCCTCAAGGAGGCTCTCTCCCCGGAGTTTGCCGAGTACCAGAGACGCATTCTCGACAACGCCAAGCGGCTCGCACAGGGGCTCATACAGGGGGGCTTTGACCTCGTATCGGGGGGTACGGACAACCATCTGATGCTCGTTGACCTGAACAGCATCGGCATCACGGGCAAGGAGGCAGAGGAGAGGCTCTCAGAGGTGGGCATCATACTCAACAAGAACACCATCCCCTTCGAGACGAGAAAGCCGTTCATCGCGAGTGGAATCAGGCTTGGCACGCCCGCCATAACCACGAGGGGCTTTGGCACCGCAGAGATGGACCAGATAGCAGAGTGGGTCGAGCACGTGCTCAGGGGCAAGCCCTCGAAAGAAGAGAAGCTATCCATACTGGAGGGCGTGCGGGAGATGTGTGCCAGATACCCCATCTGGTGAGGTGGCACATGCAGGACATCTCGGAACTCTACAAGGGATACGAGGACAAGGTTATCGACGGTAGAAGGATTGCCTCCGAGATAGAGGGGGAGGTCAAGGAAAAGGTCAGCGTGCTCAAGGATGAGGGTGTGGAGCCAGCGCTTGCCACCATCCTCGTGGGGGAGCACCCTCCCTCCAAGCTGTACGTGAAGCTCAAACACTGGGCATGCAAGAGGGTGGGCATCCGCTCGATAGACCATAAGCTGCCAGAGGACACGAGTGAGGGGGAGCTGCTCTCCCTGATAGCAGAGCTCAACGAGGACGATGAGGTGGACGGCATCCTCGTGCAGATGCCCCTTCCGCGCCACATAGACCCCCTCAAGGTGATGAGGGCAGTCTCGCCTGCCAAGGATGTGGATGGCTTTCATCCCTCCAATATGGGAAGGCTCATGCAGGGCGATGAGAGCGGGTTGGTACCCTGCACCCCGAAGGGCATCATGATAGCTCTGGAGCGGTATGGCATCGAGGTGCAGGGCAGGCATGCAGTGGTGGTGGGGCACAGCAACATAGTGGGCAAGCCCACCGCGGCGATGCTGCTGAACAGAAACGCCACGTTGAGCGTGTGCCATGTGTACACCCACGACCTTTCCCACCACACGAGGCAGGCGGACATCCTCGTGGTGGCAACTGGAGTCAAGGGGCTCATCAGGGGCGACATGGTAAAGAAGGGGGCAGTGGTGTTCGATGTGGGCATCACGTGGATAGAAGACAGGGTGTACGGGGATGTGGAGTTCTCAGAGGTCGTGGATGTGGCAGGGCTCATATCTCCAGTGCCAGGGGGCGTGGGACCCATCACCATAGCAGTGCTCATGTCCCACACCCTGAAGGCTGCACTCTCAAGGAAATAGGACATGCGTGCAAAAGACGTGCTGAGGAGGGATGGCAGATGTGCCATCATGGGTGTGATAAACCTCAGCAGTGAGTCCTTCTATGAGGGTTCCTACTGTCCTCCATCCCGCATCTCGGATACGATAGAGCGCATGATGGAGCAGGGGGCGGACATCGTGGATGTGGGCGCTCGCTCAACCGCACCCAACGCCCCCCACATCTCGGTGAGAGAGGAACTCGAGAGGGTGGAGGAGGCGATGAGCGCTCTGGATGGGGATGAGGAAGTGCTCATATCCGTGGACACACAGTACGCCAAGGTGGCGGAAAAGGCGCTCTCTCTTGGCGCCCACATCGTCAACGACGTTAGCGGGCTCACGTGCGATTCAGCACTCGCCCGTGTGGTAAACGACTATGAGTGCCCCATCGTGCTCATGGCATCGTGCGTGCGAAGGGGAGATGGGCTCGGGCTTGCCCACAGCCTTGAGTGTGCAAGAAGGACGCTCGAGAGGGCAGAGCGGCTGGGGGTGGACAGTGAGAGCATAATACTCGACCCAGCGATAGGAAGGTGGACACCCCAGCGGTGTGCCCTCCACGACCTTGAGCTGCTGGACGGGCTCGAGCACTTCAAGCAGATGGGCTTTCCACTGCTCATTGGAGTGTCCAGAAAGTCGTTCATAGGCGAGGTGCTGGGTGTGCCTCCACAGGAGAGGCTGTATGGAAGCCTTGGGGCAACCGCCATTGCGGCGTACAAGGGTGCCGACATCATACGAACACACGATGTGATGGAGACGCTACACACCGTGCGCGTGGTGGAGGCGATACGCAGAAAAGCGCCCTAAGCTCAATACTTTTATACCTCGTGCTCTAAATGCATCCACATGTGTGGATGCTCATGCTGTTCAGATGATAGTGCAGGAACCTGCACCACGGACTATGAAAGTGAGAACTCGTGCTGCACACGCACCCCACCCTCGAGTGAGATGGTGTGTAAGCACTGTGGAAGCCAAGGCATTCCTGTAGACAGGATAACGGTAATAGTCCACACCAAGGAGGAGCACTGGCACGAGGTGGGGGACGACATGTACTTCTGCCCCTCTCCTGAGTGCGATGTGGTGTACTTCAATGACGAAGTTTGCCTGCTCAAGGAGCACGTGAAGAGCAGAGTCACACTGAAGGAAAGAGAGCACCCAATACCACTATGCTATTGCAAGGGTGTCACGCTAAAGGACGTAGAGAATGCGGTTAGGAATGGTGCTAATACGCTTGAGGATGTTAGGAGGGCCACGGGGTTAGCCACAGGCAGGGAGTGCAGGATTGCCAACCCCATGGGAAGATGCTGTCTAACGGCCTATCCATCACTCGTGAAAGAGGTGCTGAACAGACATAAAGAAGCACAAAATCTATAACGTTGATATAGAGATAGAGATGAGAGCTTGTATGCGCTCGCAGGAGGTGTGCCATGGCTGGCAGTGAGGATGCGCCCACGCGCCACCAGCAGCAGAATGAGAAGGAGGAACCAAGGCACGAGATGACAGAGGAGCTAAACGAGTACTCCAGATACCTGCTCGAGAAGATGAGGCAGCTCGAGTCCAAGAATGACACACTGCGAAGCCTCAACTACCAGATGGAAACCGAGATACAGATGAGCGAGCGCATCAAGCTCAAGCAGGAGCAGGAGATAAAGCGGCTCAAGAGGGAGCTCGAAAAGCTCAAGACGCCTCCCCTGCTGGTGGGCACTGTGAGCGATATCATAGACGAGGAGAGAGCAGTGGTGAAAATCAGCAATGGCAACTCGTTCCTCGTGAGGGTGTCCTCAGGGCTCGATGGGCTGGACGTGGGCTCACGCGTGGCAATGAACCAGCAGAACCTCTCAATCGTTGAGGTGCTTCCATCCACATACAGCACCCTCATCAGGCACAGCGAGGTGATAGAGGACACCAACGTGGACTTCTCCCAGATTGGTGGGCTGAAGGAGCAGATACGCGAGCTCAGGGAGACCGTGGAGCTACCGCTCACAAGACCCGAGCTGTTCGAGAAGGTGGGCATCGAGCCCCCGCAGGGCGTGCTGCTCTATGGCCCACCTGGCACTGGAAAGACGCTGCTCGCCAAGGCGGTTGCCCACAGCACGAGGGCAACGTTCGTGAGAATAGTGGGCTCTGAGCTCGTGCAGAAGTACATCGGCGAGGGCGCAAGACTCGTGAGGGAGCTGTTCGAGCTGGCGAGGGAGAACGCCCCCTCCATCGTGTTCATAGACGAGCTGGATGCGGTGGGAGCAAAGAGGTATGAGAGCACCACGGGGGACAGGGAGGTGCAAAGGACGCTCATGCAGCTGCTCGCAGAGCTCGATGGATTTGAGCCAAGGGGAGATGTGAAGGTGATTGCAGCCACCAACCGCCCGGACATCCTCGACCCGGCCCTCTTGAGACCCGGCAGGTTCGACAGGATTATCGAGGTTCCGATGCCAGATGAGGGGGCAAGGGCGGAGATACTGAGAATTCACACCCGCAACATGAATATCTCGGGTGATGTGAACTTCGAGAGGCTCGCCAAGCTCACAGAGGGCGCGAACGGCGCAGACCTCAGGATGATTGCCATCGAGGCAGGGATGTTTGCCATCAGGCAGGAGAGAGAGTATGTGACCCACCGGGACTTCGAAATGGCCATCGAAAAGGTAAAGTCCGGGTCGTCGCCCTCCAGCTATCCAGAGGGCATGTTTGCATAGGCATCACGTGCCCTCACGCATCTCCATCCTCCATTCGCCTTCTGATCTTCGGGTCCCTCAGGCACTCCTCCAGCACACGAATGCTCTCTCTCACCTCATCGAGGTGCTTTTCTGGCACGCTCTCGATGCCATGGTCTGGTGTTGGGGGTGTATAGACCACCCTGTCTATGGTCTTTTTCAGCTCTGGCCTTCCCCTGGATGCGCCCTTCAGGGCGTCCACTGCCCTACTCCACTGCTCATGCCAAGCCCCCTCAGGAAGTGTGCGATGGCGTACCTCGCTCCTTTCCACCACGATGCCATCGAGGGGGCACGCATGCTCACATGCCCCGCAGTATATGCAGTACTCGCTCCTCACGCCGATCCGTATCCCCTCCACGCCCCCGTGCTCGGTGTCCTCTGGAGCCTTCACATAGAAACACTCTGAGGGACACACGTTAAAGCACGCATGGCAGCCAACGGGGTCGCACTCAAGAAGAGGGCCCCTGAGCAGCCTTATCGTACCCTCGAAGGGCCGGGTGAGCTCCACCGCATCATAGGGACACACCGCCCTGCACCACCCTGCCCTCGTGCACCGCTTGGCATCCACCTCCACCTTCCCCTCGATTGAGGGCGGCGCTACCGTGACCTCTGAGCCCTTCGTGCGCACCACCTTGATGGCATCCTCTGGGCACAGCTGGGCACACAGCGTGCAGTAGTCGCACCTGTCCTCATCCACCAGCACATCCTCGAACGGACATGGAGTGTTCACCTCTGGCTCTCGCTCTACCATCAACAGGGCATCACAGAAATGGGCACACAGCCCGCACAGCGTGCACCTCTCTCTGTCGATTTCGATGGTGCCCTCGGCATCTTCCTCGAAGGATACGAGCTCTTCTTTTCGTGGTATGTTCAGGGAGAGGGTTATGGCGTCGTTGGGACAGCTCCTCTCACACAGAAGACAGGGAAGGCAGCGCTCGTTCATGTGCACATTCATCTCGAGGAGGGATTGAGTGCTGCTCTCACCCTCCTCGTCCAAAGTGTGCATCTCGATGGCGCCGATGGGGCAAAGCGCAGCGCACATCCCACAGAACGTGCACCTGTCGATGTTCCACGTGATTGGGGGCACGTCCAGCCCTGTAGCTATCTCCGGGATTGGTCCCAGCTCGAGCGCCTCGGTGGGGCACGCCTTCACACACACACCGCAGCCGTTGCACCTCCTGTAGCTGTAGAGCAGGCGCTTTTTCAGCTGTGGCGTGTCCTGTGTGTACACCAGCACGTCATCGACTACATCGAGCCCTCTCTCGATGTCCTCTGGAACGAGCGCCCTTTCGTCCATCTCAGCTACTCTGCAGCTTCCTCCTCTTCCCTCTCTGCCTCTTCCACCACGGCGTTCAGGTCGGCAACGAGCTGGTCAACGTCCAGACCATGGGCGAGGGCTCCCTCCTCTATGGTCTCATAGCGGGCAATCTGGCAACCTATGCACCCCAGACCATACTGCAGAAACACCATCATGGTGTCTGGATACTTGCCCACCACCTCTGCTATGCGCATGTCCTTCGTTATCATTTCATTGACCCCATATACACTTCAATTTCCAACATAAAACTTTATTGTTGGGGCAGCTAAATGTGCTTTTGTTTCCATCTTCCACGCTTGAACACATACAGCATTATCACGCTCTGCACCATCGCAGCCACCACGATGGACACCCACAGCCCCTTTACCCCAACCACCCTGGGAAGCAAAAGAGCAAGGGGAACTTGGAACACAATGAGGCTTATGGCAGTACTCACCAGTGGTGGTGTGGTGTCCCCGGCACCATTCAGCGACATGGCGAGCACCATACCATACGCCATGAACACATAGGAAAACACGACCACCCTCACATACTCCGTGCCCATGGCTATCACCTCTGGGCTGGTGGTGAACACGGAGATGATCTGGGGGGCTACCACATAGAACAGCGCACCAACTCCACATAGTATGAGGGCGCATATCTTTGCCGCACTCATGGCAGTCGCCTCTGCCCTCTCTGGCTGTCTTGCTCCAAGGTTCTGTCCCACGAGGGTGGAGGAAGCTGAGGCGAGCCCGAACACAGGCATGAGCACAACGGAGTCTATCCTCATTCCCACGCCATAGGTTGCGATGGCCACGGTGCCGTACATCGCCACGATGGTAATGAACAGCACACCTGCACTGCTTCTGATGATGAGGTTCACTGATGCGGGAATGCCTATCTCCACGATTTTTCTCATGATGGAAAGCTCGATTCTGAGCCCATCGAGCCTGATACCCACATACGTCATTCCGCTCACGAGTATGTAGAGCCCCACGAGCAAAAACACACCCCTCGACAGCACTGTGGCAAGGGCAGCACCCTCGACCCCGAGGGCTGGAACGCCCAGCAGCCCGAATATCAGCACGGGGTCGAGCCCCATGTTGAGCACATTGGAGAGGGCAATGATTTTCATGGGCGTCTTGGCATCTCCCGCTCCCTGCATGATACCCATCACCAAAAACAGCAGAATCACCGTGACTATCCCCAAAAACATGATGTTGAGGTAGCTCTGTGCGAGCACGAGCGTCTCGCCCCTTGCCCCTATGAGCATGAGTATCCGTCTCGAGCTCAACATACCCAGTACCGCAAGAACGCCAGAGACGATAATACCGAGCATCACGGACTGTGCAGCCACCCTGTCCGCTTTTAGTCTGTCCCCTGCACCTATCGCCCTCGACACCATTGCTGTGGTGCCCACCGACACACCAGTGGTGGCCGCCATGATGACGAACAGCACACTGCCCGAGAGGGAGACGGCGGCGATTGCCTCTGGGCCCAGCCTGCCCACGAATATCATGTCCACGATGCCGAACATCGTCTGGAGCACGTTGCCCACCATCATGGGAAGCGCGAGCTTCCACAGGTTGCGCATGATGCTTCCACTCACGAGGTCTGGCACTCTCTCGTGCATGCAAACCTCATCTGAGCACCGAGCGGGCAATCTGGTATGCCAGCTTTATGTGCTCGAACGCCCGCTCCTCCACACTCCTTCCATGACCGGGATACAGCCTGCGCACATCGAGCCTCGAGAGCCGCTCGAGAGTGCGCAGGAGGTCGTGGCAGCTTCCGCCCGGAAGGTCGCACCTCCCAAAGCCGCCATCCGCATACACCGTGTCTCCAGAAAAGAGCGATGCACTCTCCCGCTCAAGCAGGCATATGCTTCCCCGGGTGTGCCCCGGGGTGGAGAGCACCTCGAGAACGGCATCTCCTGCCTGTACCTCATCTCCCTCTGAGAGCACCACGTCTGGCGTTATGTGGGGGGGCACGCCCCCAAACCAGCCAGCCACAGAGTATGTGGGGTCGGCAAGGTGCTGGGCATCGTGCTCTCCCATGGCCACGAGGGCACCCGTGTGTTCCACAATCTCCTGAACAGCTGCAGTGTGGTCGAAATGAGCATGGGTGAGCACCACCATCCTCAGCGCTGTGCTGCGCCCCTCGAGATATTCCAGCACACGCTCCAGCACACGCTGGGCATCCATACCCGCATCTATGAGCACATCATCAACGAGATACACGTTGGAGCCTGCGCCAAGGGGTGGTATGTGCTCGACCAGCATGCAGAGTGCATTATGCGGGCAGGCTAAAAGCTTTTGCCTCCCTCATCTGAATGGTACTTGGTGATGGGCTCTACCGAGTATCTTCCTTGCTTTACAGCGAGGATTGCTCTGGCAGCGGCCTTGGCGGCCTGTATGGTGGTGATGTATGGGAAGTCCATATCCACCGCAGCCCTTCTCATCTCATAGCCATCCTTTCTCGAAAGCTTGCTCGTGGGCGTGTTAATCACGAGCTGTACCTTGCCCTCCCGCATCATGTCCACCACATTGGGACTGCCCTCGGACACCTTCTCCAGCACCTCGACCTCGAGCCCCCTCTCCTTAAGATAGCGCGCCGTGCCCTTGGTGGCGAGCAGCTTCAGCCCTGCCTTGCTGAGCATCCTCGCCACATCCACCACCTCTGGCTTGTCCTCGTCCCTCACCGAGAGGAACACGCTGCCCTCGAGGGGCAGGGGGTTGCCAGCCGCAAGCTCTGCCTTGTAGAAGGCGATGCCGAAGTCGTAGTCCACACCCATCACCTCCCCCGTGCTCCGCATCTCGGGGCTCAGGATGGTGTCTGCCCCTGGGAGCTTGTCAAAGGGCAGCACCACCTCCTTTACCGAGATGCACCTTGCCTCTATATCTCCCACGAGCCCCATCTCCTCGAGGGTGTGTCCCAGCATCACCTTTGCCGCTATCTTGGCGAGCGGCACACCCACCGCCTTGGACACATAGGGAATGGTGCGGCTGCTTCTCGGGTTTGCCTCGAGGACGTACACCCTGTCCTCCTCGGGCTTGTATGCCATCTGGATGTTAATGATGCCCACAACACGGAGGGCAAGGGCTATTGCCCTCACATAGCGCTTCACCGTGTCCACCACATGCTGGGGCAGCGTCTGGGGAGGAATCACACACGCAGAGTCTCCAGAGTGTATTCCCGCCTCCTCGATGTGCTCCATGATGGCACCGATGAGCACGTCCTTTCCATCGCACACCGCATCCACATCTATCTCGACCGCATCTGCGAGAAACTTGTCGATGAGAATGGGGTGTCTGGGTGATACCCTCACTGCCTCGTCGATGTAACGCTCGAGGTCGCTCTCATCGTACACGATCTCCATCGCCCTTCCACCCAATACGTAAGAGGGTCGCACGAGCACGGGGTAGCCTATGGAGGCAGCCACTGCAAGAGCCTCCTCCCTCGACATCGCCATACCAGCATCTGGCTGGGGTATGCCCAGCGAGGCAAGGAGGGCATTGAAGCGCTTCCTGTCCTCTGCCATGTCTATGCTGTCTGGGGAGGTGCCGAGAATTCTGGTGGGGATGTGCGGGAGACGAGAGAGCTCCTCTGCGAGGGGCACCGCGAGGTTCACCGATGTCTGCCCACCGAACTGCACCATCACGCCATAGGGCTTCTCCCTCTCGATGACGTTCATCACGTCCTCGAGGGTGAGGGGCTCGAAGAACAGCTTGTCCGAGGTGTCGTAGTCCGTGGACACCGTCTCGGGGTTGTTGTTTATGATGTGGGTCTCTATCCCCTCCTCCCTGAGGGCAGACACGGCGTGCACCGTGCAGTAGTCGAACTCGATTCCCTGACCTATGCGAATGGGGCCCGAGCCCAAAATCAGCACCTTCTTTCTGTCCGAGGGTGCACTCTCGCACTCGTCCTCGTACGAAGAGTAGTAATAGGGGGTGGCTGCCTCAAACTCGGCGGCACACGTGTCCACCATCTTGTATGTGGGAATGATGCCATACGTTGTGCGAAGGGCATGCACCTCCTCTCTGGAGATGCCAACCAGACGGGCGATGCGCTCATCGGTGAAGCCCATCTGCTTCGCCTTTCTGAGCAGCTCCTTCGTGAGCTTCTTTGCACCCCTAAGGCGCTCATCCATCCTGCGGATGTTCTCTATCTTCTGGATGAAGAACGGGTCGATGCCAGATAGCCTCGCTATCTCCTCCACGGAGTAGCCAAGCTCTAAAGCCCTGTATATCGCGAACAGCCTCTCGTGCGTGGGGGTGATGAGCAGCTTCCTCACCTCGTCGGCATCGATGTCAAAGTCGCCAAGCTCCCTTCCGATGTCCAGCGAGCGCACAGCCTTCATGAGCGCCTCCTCTATCGTGCGCCCTATCGCCATCACCTCTCCCGTGCTCTTCATCGAGGTGGTCAGCGTGTGGTCCGCGGTGGTGAACTTGTCGAAGGGCCATCTTGGAATCTTGACCACGGTGTAGTCTATCGTGGGCTCGAACGAGGCAGGGGTCTTCTTGGTCACGTCATTGACAATCTCGTCGAGTGTGAGCCCGATGGCAATCTTCGCGCTCACCCTCGCTATCGGGTAGCCCGTGGCCTTGGATGCGAGCGCAGACGAGCGCGACACTCTCGGGTTCACCTCGATGACGGCATACTCTCCATTCCTCACGGCAAACTGAATGTTGCACCCTCCCTCGATTTTCAGAGCCCTTATGATCTTGAGGGCTGCGCTTCGCAGCATCTGATGCTCCTCATCGGTGAGCGTCTGGGAGGGAGTGACCACGATGGAATCTCCCGTGTGTATGCCCATGGGGTCGATGTTCTCCATGTTGCACACCGTTATGCACGTGTCCTTGGCATCCCGCATCACCTCGTACTCGAACTCCTTCCATCCGAGCACGCTCTCCTCCACGAGCACCTGATGGATTCTGGAGCGCTTGAGCCCCCCCTCCACGATGTCAATCAGCTCCTGCCTGTTCTTTGCGATGCCACCCCCAGCTCCCCCGAGGGTGTACGCTGGACGGATGATTAGGGGAAATCCGAGGGTGTCCACGAGCTCCAGCGCCTCCTCCACAGAACTCACTGCCCTGCTCCTTGGCACGGGCTCGCCTATGGACTGCATGGTGTCCCTGAACAGCTGCCTGTCCTCGCTCCTCTGGATGGCATCGAGGGGCGTGCCCAGCATCCTCACATCGTACCTATCCAGCACGCCCCGCTCGGCGAGTGCTGCCGTGATATTGAGCCCAGTCTGCCCACCGAGCCCTGCGATGATGCCATCTGGTCTCTCCTTGGCTATGATGCGCTCCACAGTATCCGGAGTCAAGGGCTCTATGTACACCACGTCCGCCATCTCGGGGTCAGTCATTATGGTGGCTGGGTTGGAGTTCACCAGCACCACCCTCACACCCTCCTCACGCAGCGAGCGGCACGCCTGACTTCCAGAAAAGTCGAACTCCGCAGCCTGACCTATCACGATGGGGCCCGAGCCTATGAGCAGCACGCTGTCCACATCCTCTCGCCTCGGCATCAGCGCGCCACCTCCTTCACGACCTCGTCAAAGAACGCCCCCTCTGTATCGTAGGGGCCAGGGCACGCCTCTGGATGGAACTGCACGCCCCTTATCTGAAGATAGCGACTCTCCACCCCCTCCACCGTGTCGTCGTTGAGGTTTATGTGGGTGATGGCAAGCTCCGTGTCCTCTGCGGAGTGCGCATCCACCGCAAAGCCATGGTTCTGGGATGTGATGTACACAGAGCCCGTGCGCACATCCTTCACAGGCTGGTTGGCGCCCCTGTGCCCGAACTTGAGCTTGTACGTCCTTGCCCCAAGCGCCAGCGATATGATTTGGTGTCCAAAGCATATCCCATATATGGGCAGGGTGCCAGCAAGCTCCCTCACCACCTCGATGGCGTGCACAGCCCTTGCTGGGTCACCAGGACCATTGGACACCAGGAGGGCATCTGGCTTGTGTGCCATGATTTCATCCGCGCGCGTGCCGTATGGAAACACGTCCACACAGCATCCCCGCTTTACAAGGTTGTCGAGCATGCTCTGCTTTATACCAAGGTCGAGCACCGCAAACTTTGGACCCTTGCCCTCTATACGGTAGGGCTCACTACACGTTACCTTGGGGACGAGGTCTATATCAGATATGTCCGGATGTGCTCTTGCAAGCTCCACTGCCCTTTCACCATCGCTGCTGCCAGCAAGGATGCAGCACCTCAGTGTGCCACGACTTCGAAGCTTGATGGTGAGGGCACGGGTGTCCACCCCATACAGCGCTATCTTTCCCTCCTGCTCGAATAGCTCGCCAAGGCTCATCCTCGATTGATAGTGGCTCGGTGTAGTGCACAGCTCGTGCACCACCATCGCCTCCACCTGCACATGCTCTGACTGGAACCTTCGCCTGCTAACACCGTAGTTGCCTATGAGAGGATAGGTGAACATGAGCACCTGACCTCTGTATGAGGGGTCAGTTAGCGCCTCCTCGTATCCTGTGTACTGTGTGGTGAACACCAGCTCACCGCACACCACCCCTTCCGCCCCAGCAGATGAGGCGTGCACCACCGTCCCATCCTCTATTCCCAGCACAGCCTCCATGCACATCCCCACAGGGAGAGAGGGGTTAAAAAGATTGTGGATGTTTTATTTAAGCCTTCGAAGATACCCCACCACGGGGAAACAAGTTGAACTCCCGCACGAGGTCTAACGCCTCATCTCTGTACACGCCCTCCTCGGCGAGATTCTGGAGATTCATCTATGAGGGCGAGCCTTTTATGGTCTCGCTCCACCTCTCCTGCCCCCCAGAATCCTCACAATCTCATTCACTATCTCATACGCTATTTCGTCCTTTTGCCCCTCCACCACCCTCACCCTCGTGCCCTCTGAAACGATGAGCACACGGTTATCGACTGTGCCCATGCCACCCCTGGCGATGTCGTTGGCCACCACCATCGCCAATTCATTCTCCTCCATGAACTCCCTTGCCCTCTGCTCGAGCTGTGCATCGTCCACGCCCGCCTCTGCCTTGAACCCCACGACCAGCGCATCTGGAGCCGCTCGCCTTACGGCACGCAGCACCTTGGGCGTTGGCTCGAGCTTCATGCTCATGTCATTCACTCCAGAGGGCACCTTTCCCTCCACCCGCACTGGAGAGTAGTCCGAGACGGCCGCCGAGGCGATGAAGATGTCGCACCCTTTCTCACACTCCTCGATGCACGCCTCGAGCATGTCCCTGCTCGTGAGCACGCTCCGCTGCTCGAGTGCCGGACAGTGCATCTCGCCGGCGTGCACGAGCACCACCTCAGCCCCCCGTCTGTAGAGCTCGAGCGCTATCTCCCTTCCCGTCCTGCCAGACGCCCTGCTCGTGAGCACCCTCACGGCATCCCATGGCTCGGCAGTGGCGCCAGCAGTCACGACTGCCCGCATGCCAGAGAGCTCTCCACTGCCACATGCCCTCTCCACCTCGAGCACGATGTGCTCGGTGGATGCTATCTTTGCCCTGCCCTCCTCCATCCTTGGACCCACGATGACCACTCCCACCCCCTTCAGCGCTTCCAGACTTTCTCTCACGAAGGGGTGGGTATACATGGACTCGTGCATCGCTGGAGCTATGAGGACTGGCATGTGGGCGAGGGCAGTGGTGGCAAACGTGCTCACGGGTGTGTCGTCAATGCCATGGGCGATTTTTGATATGGTGTTCGAGGTGGCAGGGGCAATCAGCAGCACGTCAGCCTCCCCTCCTATGCCGCACCAGCGTACATGCTCCACATCACCCGTGATCTCCGTTATCACATCGTTCCCACATGCATACTGAAGGGCATGTGGGTGAACGATTTTTCGGGCAGCCTCACTCATCACGGGAACCACCCTCGCCCCTCTCCTTCGCAGTGCGTGGGCGATGTCCACACACCTCACCGCTGCGATGCTCCCGCACACTCCGAGCACCACAGTCCTCCCCTCAAGCGTTCTTCTCATGTCCTGCCTCCATGTCGAGCGTGCACTGGCTCGTCTGAGAGATACCAAGTATGCTACGTGCTGCCCTTGCCACCCTTTCCACGTGCTCCTCTGGGCAGAACACCCCCAGCCTCCAGCTTTTCGCATGGGCAGCACCGAGCACCCTCACCACCTCGGACACCTGCTCCAGCCTCTTAAGCTCACCACCACACTCCACGAGCGTCTTCATCTCCTCCATCTCTGGCATGGGTGGAATGTCCACCAGCACCTCGTGCTTTTCCACCCCCGCCTCCTGTGCAATCTGTGTGGCCAGCCTATCCTTCCTGCCCAAAAGCTCTAAGGAGCACTCAATGGCATCCATGCCCACATACACGGCTCTCTTGTACAGCCTTCTACCCTTTATGCGAGCCACCATCTCGGACGCCAGCTCGTCCTCCGAGCTTGCGAGTAACTGAAAAAGCTCCCAGTCATCCATCATCCGAATGGCAGAGGGTTTTGCACACCCAGAGGAAAGCAATGACTCGATTCCAGCCCCGAGCATGCACTCTGCTATTCTCGAGACGTGGTGGAGATACACCGTCGGGTACATCAGAAACCTCGAGACGAGCAGAGACTCGGCGGCGTGCACACCCCCTTCGAGCAGCACTGCCTTCCCCCCCTTGAGGGTGAGCTGGTGAAGCAGGTGCTGCACATCCACCAGCCCATAAGCCACGCCCGTGTAGTGGGCATCCCTCACCAAGTAGTCCATCCGGTCGACATCGATCTCGCTGGACAGCAGCCTCCCAAGCTCTGTGTTGCCCCGCGCCAGCCTTCCCACCTCACCGAGGGAGAGACCCACCTCACCGAGCATCTCCTCGAGCTCAGTCGCCCTCATGATGTGTTCTATATTGGTATGGATGAGTCCATCGAACGTGCACAGCACTCGCTCTGTCGTGTGAGACATGGGGGGATGTCCCACATCGTGTAGCAGGGCTGCCAGCCTGAATGTCCTGAGCTCATCTTGGGGGATGGATGCTCCCATGAGGGAGCACAGCACGCTCGCGAGGTGGTATGTGCCAAGGGAGTGCTCGAACCTCGTGTGGTTGGCACCCGGATATACAAGAGAGCAGAAGCCCAGCTGGGCCACCCTCCGCAGTCTCTGCATCTGGGGTGTGTCCAGCAACCTTAGGGCATCATTCTCCACATGAATGTGCCCGTGCACTGCATCCCTTATTATGCGCATTCTGCCAGCATTCTGCCAGCGGGCTTACCGCCTTCCTCTGTACACCCTTTCGTATGCCAGCTCGATGTCCTCTCCCTTCACTGTCTTTCTCTTGGCATGCCTTGCCAGCTTTATCGCCTCGAGGGCTATCTCTCTGCCATAGCTCTCGAGAATGTCGGCGAGGGACACCTCCTGCCAATCTCTGACAAAACATACTCTTTACGCCATCCTATTAAATATTTACCCTTATTCCCTCTTCCAGAACTGCCACCACCTATTCTCTGGCTTTGGAGCAAGCGCCTGAAGCTGCTCGATACTCTATCTCTGCATCCTGTTCAAAAACTCGGTCAGATTCTTGGTCTTTTATTCGTTCTCCCAAAGGAGGGAAAAGGCCGAGGTTCATGTTCATGGGCTGAAAGCCGTGAGGCCTCTCCTCTGAAAGGTGGTTCATTAGGGAACCTATTGCCGTCTCCATGGGCCAAAGGGGAAGGCTCAGGCCACGAGCTTGGCATGCAGCATTTATCCCAGCCACCAATCCCATGGCAGTACTCTCCACGTATCCTTCGACGCCTGTGATCTGGCCAGCGAGGTATATATTGCTTCTTGCCTTCAACCTAAGGTGACCATCCAACACCTTGGGAGCGTTAACATATATATTGCGGTGCATCACTCCAAAACGGACGAACTCTGCATTCTTGAGGGCTGGAATCATCCGGAAAACCCTCTCTTGCTCCTTCCACTTCAGGTTGGTCTGAAAACCCACCAAGTTGTACATGGTACCCGCCTTGTTCTCCTGCCGAAGCTGCACTACAGCAAAAGGCCTCTTACCATCCTTAGGATCTTCCAGTCCCACAGGTCTCATAGGTCCATAACGCAGGGTGTCCTTGCCTCTTTGGGCCAACACTTCCACGGGCATGCACCCTTCGAAAAACTTGCCATCCCTCTCGAAATCCTTCAGGGGTATTCGCTCAGCTGAGACCAGTGCCTCCCAAAAAGCGTAGTACTCCTCCTCCGTCAGTGGGCAGTTGATGTAGTCCTCCCCCTTCCCGTAGCGGCTTGCCCTATAAGCCTTGGACATATCTATGGATTCGGCCGTTACTATAGGAGCTACTGCATCAAAAAAATATAAGAAATCCTCTCCTACCACTTCTTTCAATCTGCTGGCCAAACTCTCGCTAGTCAGCGGCCCCGTAGCCACTATCGCTAATCCATCAGGAAGATCCTCTACTTCCTTGCAGTTTATCTCTATCATGGGGTGAGACCTCAATTTTTCGGTCACACATTGGGAGAACGACTCTCTATCTACAGCAAGGGCCCTCCCAGCAGGGACTGCGTGCTCGTCAGCACACTGCATTACCAGGCTTTTGAATCTTCTCAACTCGTTCTTTAGTATTCCAGCAGGGGTATCTTCCACGTTGGAGCCCAGGGAGTTGCTGCACACCAACTCCGCGAACTTGTCAGTGGTGTGGGCTGGAGTGTATTTTCTAGGACGCATCTCAAAGAGCTTTACTCTCACGCCCCGCAGAGCAAGCTGCCATGCGGCTTCACTCCCAGCAAGGCCGGCTCCTACGACCGTAACTTCAGGTACACTTCTCAAATCATTCTTCATTGGGGCCATCATCCTTCTTACCCTCTTTCCAATCACATACCGAACAGACCTTGTTCCTTTTGGCTCCTTTCAGAACCACGACTCCTCCACACTGGGGGCAGCGTTCCTCGGTGGGTTCATACCACGATGCGTAATCGCACTCAGGATACCTGGAACACCCATAAAAGGTCCTGCCTCTCTTGCCCCTACGCCTGACCACGTCTCCTTTGCCGCACTTGGGGCAAGTCACTCCTATCTTGTCAACTATGGGACGACTGTACGTGCACTTCTTTTCAGGGTCGGAGAAAGCAGAACAACCTATGAACTCGCCGTATCGACTGAACCTCTTGACCAAGGGAGCCCCGCATAGTGGACAATTCTCACCTATCGGTTCTCCCTGAGGGGCAGCAAGTTTTTCAGCGTTCTCCTCTGCAGAGCGCAGTGTGGGCTCAAAGGCTGCCCAGAACTCCCCTACCACTTGATCCCATTTTCTCTCAGCGCTCTCAACCTCATCTAGCTCCTCTTCCATCTTCGCAGTGAATCCTACATCCACTATCTCAGGGAAATACTCTTCAAGGAATCCATTGACCAATTTGCCCAACTCCGTTGGCTTCAACTTCTTCTCTTCATCCTTACCCACGTAGCGCCTGTCGCTCAAAGTCTGCAATATGGTGGCATAAGTAGAAGGACGCCCTATGCCCTTATCCTCTAGAACCTTTATCAGTCCACTTTCCGTATATCTTGATGGTGGGTTTGTGAACTTCTGTTCTTTGTTTATGTTTGTGACGGAAAGTTCTTCACCCGGGACAGCCTCCGGCACGAGCTCCTCCTGCAAATCCGATGGCCAAACCTTGCTCCACCCATCGAAGAGCACCCTTACTCCTGACTGCTTCAAACCTATGTCCTTCGCTTCGGCCTCCAATGTAACTCTGGCGACGATCGAAGGGCTCATCTGCGAGGCCACGAAACGCTTCCAAATCAGCTCGTAAAGCCTATATTGGTCTCGCGAAAGGTACTGCTTTGCCTGTTCGGGCGTAAGGGTTACGTCCGTCGGCCTTATAGCCTCGTGGGCATCCTGAGACCGCACCTTGCTTTCAAAGCTATTGGGCTTCTTAGGCAAATAGCTTTGACCGAACGTTTGAGATATGAGAGAGCGAACTTCCTCTATAGCAATGGGGGATACTCTCAAGCTATCGGTCCTCATGTAGGTTATAAGACCCATAACTCCCCTTCCGGGGATCTCCACGCCTTCGTACAGTTCCTGAGCTATGGACATGGTCTTTCGAGGCGAAAATTTAAGCCTCCTTGCCGCCTCCTGTTGAAGTGTACTGGTCTTGAAAGGCGCAGGGGGCTTCCTTTCACCCTCTTTAGAAGTAAAATCCTTAACGACTAGAGGATTAGAAACAATAACTTCTATGATCTCATCGGCGACCTTTTCGCTATCTATGAGTAGAGTCTTTCCATCCTTTAATAAGGTCTTGCCTCCCCTTTTCTCCACTCGGAGGTTGTACAAAGCGCCATTTTCTTTTTGAGCCTCTACGGATATATTCCAGTATTCCTGCGGGACGAAATCCTCTATAGCCCTTTCCCTGTCGCACACGATCTTCAGTGCAGCAGACTGAACCCTTCCTGCCGAAAGGCCCCACTTTATCTTCCTCCACAAAATGGGGCTTATGGAGTAACCCACCAGCCGGTCCATTATTCGCCTGGCCTGCTGGGCATACACCTTGTTCATATCTATAGGCCCCAAACCTCCCAGCGCTTCTTTGACGCCCTTAGGGGTTATCTCGTACATCCTCATCCTGCAGGGACTTTCCGCGGATATGCCAAGTATCTCAGCCAAATGCCACGCTATGGCTTCTCCTTCCCTGTCAGGGTCCGAAGCCAAAATGATTCTTGAACTCTCCGATGCTTTCTTCTTGAGCTCCTTGACGACTTGGCCCTTGCCTCTCACCACTATGTAATCGGGTTTAAAGTTGTTCTCTATGTCCACAGCGAGCCTGCTCTTGGGCAGGTCTCGAACGTGTCCTACACTGGCTTTCACCTCATAGCCTCTGCCCAGAAGCTTTGTAAGGGTCTTGGCCTTGGAGGGTGACTCCACGATCACCAAAGTCTTTTTCTTACTCGCCTTGCTATTTTTAGCCTTTTTCACAGCCACAAACAAAACCCCCAATCACGAAAGGCGGATCTTATTACTGTTATGACCCAAAACACTTTGAACATCCATCCCCCTAGACGGCTTTTCGCAAATAGCCCACAATATGGAGGACAAAAGAGCCTCATCCACAGTGTATCCGTCGCACCCCCATCTCACTGCTTCGGTCATAACCGCCTCCACAATGTGATCGGGAAACACTTTCTCCGCGAACATGCTATAAGCCAAACTCAATGCCTCTTCCGTGAAAAATCGTCTTTCGTGTTCATTTATAAACCTAACCGCCATGCTCCTTCTCCTTATCCTATCTTTTTTCAGTCCAAGTTCCCTTCGGGATGGCGCTCCACCGCCCTGGACCTGATGGAAAAACCAATTCTTCGATGCTCAAATAACCTAACTCCTGTAAAACTTGGGCGGCGTCCATTTTACAGCCGACAGCTATGTTGTCAACCGTTTGCTCTCCATATTTGCACAAAAATTCGTAAATTTCCATTTGCTTTTCCGAAAGATTTGGCAGGCTCTGTTTTTTGGACACCCCCAGGCCCAATCCTTTCAAAAACAGTTGATGCCCCCTGAAACTCTCCATGAAGGCACACACGTCGTAAAGCACATGGGCTCCATCTGCTATCAAGGAATTGGA